>Ga0075436_100003058_pt1 | contig 11459 bp, 16 predicted proteins | sample RhiMethybrSRZTD5_FD_75303 | JGI IMG/M metagenome (GOLD analysis project Ga0075436, IMG submission 75303) | Populus rhizosphere microbial communities from Tennessee, USA - Rhizosphere MetaG P. TD hybrid SRZTD5 | ecosystem: Host-associated > Plants > Roots > Rhizosphere > Soil | place: USA... | reverse complement strand
TAAGGGTGCCCCACCTCGCTCTAAGTGGCCAGCCAGCCACTCCTCGAAAGTCGCCTCGCGCACAACGATGAAGGGATGGTCAGGATAGTAGTGATTCCGCTCATCCGTGATGCCCCAATACTGCTGGCCGATCACCTTCGGCCCAGTGCTCCCGACAATCATGCGACATCCCGCCATTTCTCCTGGGGTGCTCGCCTGACCTGTCGTCGCATCCGCTCTAGGAGGCCATAGAGCCGTAGCGTGGCGTCGGCGTCACGACAGGCGTAGTGTAGGACCTGCTCAAAAGGCGCATGGGTGATGCACTTCCCCGGCCACGGCCCACACACCAATTCAATCTCGGCGTGGTGGTCCTCCCAGTTGTCCCACATGGTGAAGACATCTTTGGCGGGGTTCCGTCGTAAGTCCGTAAAAAACCGCTTCAACTTCGTGCCCATGCTCTGGGGCTTGTAGAGCTTCCAGGCGCCGCTCGGCTCGCGCCGGAGCTGCTCCTCGGGCTTGGTCCAGGTGTGGTCGCCCGTATGGGCATCGAGATAGTAGGTGAGCACGAGCTGACGCGAGTAGGGCGTTACGAGGTCATCGAAGTCCTGCATGACCATGCCCAGCTCGCGGAGGGCCAGGGCCTTGAGCCCTTGGGGCAGGTTGCCTAAGTGGAACACGCGGACCATCGTATCAATCACGCTCGCATCCAGTAGCGTGAGTCCCATCGCTCGCGTCACCGGCCGGTCAAACAGCCAGTTGTGAAAGAGCAGGGGTCCCCGGCGTCGAGCGAGTTCCCGCTGAAAGGCCCGGAGCACATCCTGCCGATCCGCACGAATCAACCGCCCCGTCCCCGGCCGATGACTGTAGGTCAAGCAGAAGGGGTCGCCCCCACGCTTCACCTCCGTATCCATCGCGAGCGGCCCCGTCGAAGGGATGGCCATCAACTCCTCGGGGTCCGTCACTTCAGCGTAGTCCGGCTCGAGAAATCCATCGCGGGGCTGCACGAGCGTGCCCTTGAGATAGCGCTTGAGCCGCATCCAGTCCGTGCGGATGTAGAGCATTTGCTTCGGGGAGTGCAGCCCGAGCGCAGGGTGATACATAGGAAAGACTGGCCCCCAGGGAGAAGTCGTGGGAAGGCCATGCTGCAAGTCGAGCTGAATGTCTGGGTTCAAGGCCGCCGCCGCGAAGGCGCCCAATGTAACGATTACACGAGGCCGCATCCGTTCAATCAGCGGGTAGAGATGCGTCTCGGCACAGCTCGCGAGCAGCTCCTGGTCCTTGGCGCGCGTCGGGTCGAGCTTGCCTCCGGCGCTGACGGGGAGGCAGCTAATCGCATTGTGGAACATGACCCGATCCCGCTGGAGGCCCGCCAGCGGCAGATAGTGGCCGTTGACTTCCTCGCCCGTCTTGCCGATGAACGGCACTCCCATCTTGTTCTCGTCTTTCCCTGGCGCCTCTCCGACAAAGAGGATATCGGCGTCCGATGGCCCCTGGGGCTGGACACAGGTATTGACGCCAGGGCAGAGCGCACAACGTGTCACCCGCGTTTCTCCACGAGTCCCCGCTTCCCGTGTGTAGTCGTCTTTCGGCTCGCGCGGTATTCGGGCTTCGTCTTGGCCTTCCGCTTCTCACTGAGCATGATGGCGACCGCTTGTTTCTGCGACTTCACGGTCTTGCCGGAGCCGCCAGACTTGAGCTTCCCTTTCTTCCACTTCTTCATCACTTCATCCCAGGGCATAATGCCTCCCAGATGGAACCGACAGGTTGACGGACGGACCACGGAACGAATCGCTTGACGGCCCACTGCACACTCGGGCGCACGTAGTCATGGCCTGCGAGCACACCCCCCGGCCGGAGCAGGGGCAGATAGAGAAACAGATCCATGGCGACAGACATCTCATCATGCTCGCCATCAATGAAGATGAAGTCGAACGGGTCGGGCCGCTGGTCTCGAAGATGATGGCCGGACTCATAGAGGGTAATTTTGGATTCCCAAGGCCGCACGTTTTGCCAGAACTGCACCCGGAGAGCATCAGCCCCGACGCGATGGAATTCCTCCGCGAGAATCGGGTCACGGCTTTGGTAGGGGTCCACAGCGCAGACGACACCCGGCGTCGAGGCAGCTAGGACAATGGTCGAGCGGCCCTTCCAGGCGCCCACTTCCAGCACCCGAGGCGCCTTCGCCGCCTGCTCCGCGAGCCAATCCAGCTCGTCAGGGTCCATCCATCCCTGCACAGTGAGCGCCCGTTCACGAGCCGTCATGGCTTGGGCCGCTTGAAGACGCAGTTGATGTGCTTCGGCTCGACCATGCGAGGCGCCTGCGTGAGGTAGGAGGGCTGAATCGTGCTGACCAGCTCCCAGCCGTCCGCGCCCAGCACATTCAGCTCCCGTTCATCGAGCTGGACTGGCGTGTAGAGCACGCGATATTCCCACTTCATTAGGACCGTCCTCTCAGCAGCCGCCCCATCGAGCGGCAGGCACAATCGGCAATATCTTGGAGCACATCCCGGTCATTGAGGGTGATGCGCTCCGGGTCGATGTTGGTCGGGACGATGCGGTCATGGTTCACCACCGTATGGGGCGTCCCGTCCTCACTGAATTCAATCACTTCCACTAGCACACGCCATCGAGTCTTCACGTCCGCACTCCTAAAATCTGTCGAACAATCGACTGCGCTGTCTTCACCCCGATGCCGGGGATTTTCAGCCAGTCCATTTCCTCTGAGTTGGCCAAGGTAATCGGTTTGCGGAAGAGGCGCTCGGCATCCTGGCTATGCTTCACACCGATCCCATCCAAATCAGCCGCCCACTTCCGCACGAGACTGGGCTTGCCACTCAGGCTGGGGAGGTTCAATTTCTGCATTTCGAGTAAGCTGGTATGGCTCCGCCAAGGCTTCTGGAAGTAGTGCCAGCACTCCACGATATCGAAAGCGGTCTGCACGACATCGCGCGTGTAGAGCACATGCACGCCAGAGAGCGAGACACTGAAGAGGTAGCGCCGGAGTTTGCTATACATCACCCGCTGACTGCGGTAGCGGCACTCGCCCCAGCTCGTGCCCCCCTTGAAGCCTTCCATGAGCGTGCCGTTCGGGTCGTGGGGCTTCCAGTGGCCCTCGATGAGCAGGAAGTTGGCCTGATAATACTCGGCCATCCCGAGCCGTTGATGGCCGTTGTAGCGCGCGTCATCGATGCAGCTCAGCATGTCGTGGAGCGTCTTGCGCTCGATGCCGATGGCAATGATGCCGTCTCGCCCCTGGCCCTCGAAGGCGGCATCGCCAAACGGGAGAGATGCCTTCTCGGCGGGGACGCCTAGCCGCTTGATGTGGGGCAGCAGCTCGATACTGCCCACGCGCGAGTCAATCAGAATCATGCCTGAAACTCCGCCCGACATCGGCAATTCGGCACGATACACCGGCCACGCCGATGATTGAGAATACTGTGGTCGCAGTCTGGGCAGACGGTCATCCTCAGAACCCCCATTCGCTCAGGGGTATGTGCGGATACACGAGCTGCACGAGCCCCTGGAAGTGGCAATCGCTCCCCCACAGCTCGGTCCCGACGAGGCCCGTGTTGACCTTGCATTTGGTGATGCGGATGCCCCACTGCTGGGGAATCAACTTCTTCGTGAGAGGGTTGATCCGAGCGGGCTGGTAGAGGTGCCGGAGCTGAATCTGCCATAGATACTCCTGGTCGGGGAAGCCCTGGCGCTCGACATCTCCAGTCTTCTCCCGCTTCTCTTCGCCAGTCTTGGGGTCGAGCACGACATTGCCGTCACGGTCACGCACCGTGCGGTATTCGGTCTTCACTTTGTTCGTCGCGATGACAATCTTTCCGGCATCCCATGCCCGGTTAATCATCGCGCGGCGGGCCGCATAGACATCCGAGTAGCGCGTCTGCGGGAAGATGCCGGTGAGGCGGCCATGCTCGGCCAGCCGTTGCAGCTCCCACGAGTCGCTGTCGCCATCGAGCACGACCGTCACCGCTTCAGGGTTCTCTAGGGCCTTGACGTAGACGCTATAGAAGGCCCGCCAGTATTCGACATAGGTGTTCTGACTGGCTTGGGTCGCCGTGGGCGCCGTAATCACCTTGAACGCGAAATCCGTGCGCCGAGTTTTGGGGGGCGTGGCGTTGTCCAGCATCGCGTCAAAGCCCCGGTCGAGACAAATCACAATCCCCGGCCCCGGCGCCGAGCAGGCAAATTCGGTCTTGCCGGTGTCACTCTTACCATCGGAGCCAATCAGCAGCCGACGCCGCTTGGCCGATTTTCGGAGCTGGGCGGGCTCGACAAATCCATCACGAAGAAACGAAGCAGGTAACGCCACTTAGATCCTCTCATCCCGGTATTGCCGCAGGACGCTCCAGTTGTCGTCGATGTCCTGCTGCGTGTAATCATTACGCCACTTCTTCAGGCAGGGGCGGATGGGCCAACTGTAGTCCCCGCAGAGAAAAAGGGTGTGCATGTAGGCGGTCAGGCAGTTGAGGCCCCGGCAGTAGGCCATCATTTGGGCTTGCCACATCCACTGACCGCTCAAGTCCCCGACCGTATTCACGGACTTGTAGGTGGCCTTGACTTCATGGACCGCGAGAATCTGGTGGCGTGCGCCCCGCTCCGTAATCACCAAATCGAGGCTCTCGCCGTCGTGGGTCATGTAGATACCTTCGACGCACATCTCCCCAGGGTGATCGACCACATCTTCGAGCTGCCCGAGATACCATTCCTCCCACGCCAAGCCAATCGCGATGCGGAGCTTCGACACCTCATCAAGCCCATCCCACCAATCCTGCTGCGAGACATCCACGAGCGACAGGTCCTCGCGGTCCTCTATCGTCAGAATCTTGGCCTCGACCGCGATGCAGCGGATAATGCTCGATACATGCACACCCGTAGAGCGGGGCGCCCGACTGACAGGGAGCTGAAGGGTGACGGGGAGTTCGGTAATGACCATCGTCTCTCTCTGAGGAACCGGGGGCACAGTGCATGTGGTCACTGGCCCCCTCCCTCCCCTCCTCGTCGCCGGTCAGCCGGAGGGGGACTGGCGCTAGAAGCCCGGATGGGCCGGACTTATACCGGGACGACTTTCTGGCCGCTCACCTTGTAGCCGAGCTGGCCCAGCACGGCGTTGAGCGCCTCATCGGACCCGAAGTAGGTCTCGATGACGGCCTGCGCCATGTCGGCGCCCTCCGCCGTTGAGACGTGCTTGAAGGTGCCTGTCCGCATCAGCAGTTTGGTCACGCCATCCGGTGAGGCTTCGAGGACGGCCGTGGCGCCGTTGATGGCGGCGCTTTCAATCGCGCCTTCATCAGCCGCCTCCTCGACAGGGGCCGGAGCGGCGGCCTTCTTCGCCAGAGGCTTGGGCGCCACCTTTGGGGTAATCTTCCCCGCCACTTTCGTGACCTTGGCGGCTGGCGCTGGCGTGCCTGCTTCGGGCACGCCCCCTGAGCCTTCCCAGGGCTTCCCGTCATCCTTGATTTCGGTGACGACGGCGACCATGCCAGACCCCATCCGCTCCTCAGTAGCCGCCTCGCCCGTCTTCGGCGCGAAGCTCTTGCGATCCTCTGGCTCGGGGACATTCGCGATGTGGACCCAGACACCATCGAGGACCGACAAGTCGTTGGTGAAGACGCCCTGCGGCAAGCCGGAGTCGTAGAGGGACTTCAGGAACAACGCCCAGTTCGTCGAGTTGGGCAGCGTCCCGGCCGGTGCCCCTGGAATCGGGACCAGCCCCTTGCCGGTGTCGGGGTCCGGCGCGAAGGACTTGTCGGCGTTCCGCCCCATCGAGTAGAACTGCTCACGCGGCTTCTCATCGCTTCCCGTGAGACTGTGGGCTGTGACCTGCACGCCCAGTCGCGCAGGCCCACGGGGCACGCCCGCCTGAGTCGTGGCTTGGAACATCAACACGCTGAATTCCAAGGCGTAGTCGCCCTCGGGCATCCCACCACCCTGGACATACATCTCCATGCTGCCGAAGTTGACGCCTTCGACCGCAGCCGGAGCGGGGGCCGTTCGTCGCTGAATTGCCATAACGCTTCTCTCCTTGTGTAATGATTACAGTGACCTAGAGTTTCGGGGGCGGCTGTGGCAGGACCTCCACCCTGCGAAAGTTGATGTGAAAGGACCTCGGGGCCAGATGGCCATACCGAGGCAGGAACCATTCGATGTGATTGTCACAGAGGAAGTTCTCGCAGTGGTCGTCCTTCGAGCGCATCCCCCGGCCAAAGGTCTGCACGAGCGCCTGCATCGCCTGATACGCCCCGTATTCCTTGTCATCCTCCGACCGGGCCTTGACGATCTTGCTGCGGCCATCCGGAAACGGGATCTTACAAATGAACTGGAATTCGCACTCATCTTTCGGGAAGTCATATCCGGCGCCTACGGACGGACTGACGAGAATGGTGCCCGGAGGAGCCATCTTGTAGGTCTCCACCATCTCCGTAGAGGCTTCCCCTCGCTGGTTAATGAGCATGGAGGATGCAAATCGGCTGGAGGCCAGAATCTCATCCCTCCGGGCATAGCTGATGGTATGGACGATCCCCTTCCGGTCTCGGCGCCGCGCCAATACTTGGTCGAGCCGCATCCAGAGCATGGACAGGTCTTTGGCCCGGTTGTCCACCCGCATCGTCGGCACCCAGTAGATGGGGCAGCGCTTGGGGTCGAACTCCGAGTCGAACTCGCGGAATGTAAAGTGGGCCTGCCCGACACCAATCATAAACAGCGTCTTCGGCCGGAGGGTGGCGCTCATCACAATCACCCGAGGAATCTTCAGGAGGAGCGCGGCTTCCGCGTAGCGTCCAGGGCGAATCGGGTCGAACTGAAAGCCTCGGGGCAGCTCATCCACGACCCAATCTGCGACACGGGCGGTCGAGAGGGTAGCGAGCCGCTTGCTGAGATGCCGGAGATGCGTGTAGCTCCGGACCCAGCTCGACTTCGGGTCATGGCTGTGCTGGAGCCGTCGATGGGCCTGAATCATCAGGGGCTCGACTTCCGCTCGGGCGGCCGACGCCCAGGTCTTCCAGGTCTGCACCAGATCCCGGTCCTGACTCGGAAAGGGGATGCCCAACTCCTCCTCCAGCTCGCGGGCGCCGAGCGTCACTTGCATGGCATTCGCCAGAGCGTCTGGACACAGGTGCCCCTCGTCGAAGATGACTTGCTGGAAATGCTGCATGCCCTGGCCAAACTTCCGGGCGCTCGTCCACTTCGCGTAGTTGGTGACGACCAGTGAGCTGACAGCGGCCCGCATCTCGGCTTGAGTCGCGGGGCAGTGCACCTTGCCACGATAGGGGCATTTCGCCGCGTAGCCGTCTTCACAGGTCCAGTCGGGGGAGACACCACAGGGATAGTTCCGGCGCCCTCGGATGTCCACGAGGCCCACGCCTGCGAAGTCCTCCATCGCTTGGTCGGCCAGCCCCCGGCTATGCGTGACATAACAGGTGGGCTTCTTCGAGATGAGCGCATAGGCAATCACGCAGGCCGTCTTCCCGCTGCCTGTCGGCATCGCGAGGGCTGTGACTCGGCGCCGATCCGTTAGGAGAAGCCGGATAGCCTCTTCCTGAATAGGGCGCCATGCCTGGAATTTCTCAGGCAGGCCCAGTGCGCGCGGACTGGGGATTTTCATGCAGGCGAAAGTCTAGCGGACCTATGCTAAATAGTCAATAGTCAAGTCAGGAAATGCGGGAAGTATTTCAGGCGGTCAGTTCTTTCGGAAGGGCTTTCGCACGGCGGGAGAGGCTCCGGCGTCGGGCATCAATCGCGAGGAGGAATTCATCGAGGTCCATGCCTAGGCGTCTGGCAATCGCACGGGCCAGTTTGACCGAGGGACTCCGCGCCCCCGCGAAAATACGGGACAGGTGACTCGCGTCCACGTCCAGCTCACGCGCTAGCTCGGAGAGGTTCAACGCCTCTCCATTGAACGTGATGGATTGCCGGGTCAGATGCGCCGTGCCCATAACACCGTCCACTTTAGCGGACGGACCTGTGTCTGTCAAGCAGAGATGTAACGATTACACCGGATTGACGGGTTCTGGGGACCTGTGCTACAACATCTCCCATGATGCTCACCACCCACTATTCGCCTGCGGACTTGCTCCGCCGATGGGGAGCACTGGAGCCCATCCTGCACCGGATTCAGAATCAGCACGTCTCGCTCATCGAGCAGGAGGCGCTCGCGGTCCTCGTGCAGTTGGCCGAGGCCGAAATCGAGCGGCTGAAGAATCTTCGGCCCGAAGACAGCTACTTCCAAGCCCCGGCCGAGATGCGCCGGGTCTCGGGCTGGTAGCTAGACGACGGCGAGGGCACGTTCAACCCAGCCGTGCACGTTCTCTAAATCTGTTGTCGGGGTCGCTTGTCGAAAGGCCAGGACGGCGGGATCACGCAGCGCGAGCTGCACATACCACACCACACGACGGTCCACGAGTCGTCGGCGGAGCACCTGAAGAAATTCAGGGTCAGCCACGGCTCGGAGGGCCGCATCCGTCTTCCGGCCATAGACCCCATCAATCACGAGACTGGTATTGCCGTCTTCGCGGAGGAGGGTTTGTAGCATCCGGCAGGGCACCGCAGGGCCGGAGGTCATCGCCCAGTCGAAGAGAATCGTGAAGAGGCCAGGGTCAATCGCCCCGACTGCCAGGAGTGGCCCCCCGATATCGTGCACCATGAAATCTCGAGCCTGCTCCTCCGTGATATTCACGAAGTCCAGCGGGAGGAGCGGCGTCTGGCCTTGGGCCTTCAGCCAGCGGTTGTATTCCGTGAAGGTGACGCCCCCTTTGGTCAGCCCCCCTTTGTCGGCCGCCCGATTCGTGACGGCAGGCCAGCCTTCGAGCCGGAGCCGCTCTGCCAGAATCGTGTCGAGATTCATTGGTCGCGTCCCTTCTTCGGGGTCGCGGCCGGAGGCGCTGGAGGGGGCGCAGGCACATAGCGGTTGAGCTTCTGGTCCCACGTCATGCCGGGAGGCGCCGCTTTCACATTCTCCTCATTGAGCTGTTGCTGCTGTTGCTGAATCAGGCGGCTATGGGATTCGGCTTGCAGGGGGCCAAGGGTGCCCTCGCATTGCCGGAAATTCTTCAGAGTCTCCGCGAGCTGACCCTGGAGCGCAATCAAGTCCTGTTTGTAGCTGGCGGTCGGTGCGGCCATGCCCGGTTGCCAGCCTTGGAATGTCGCTTTGACGATAGAGAGGGGGGCACATTGCCGGTCGGCGCCTACGCCCCAGCAGATATCCCCAGTCTCCATCTTGGCCTGCTGGGCGATCCCCGTCGCAATCCAGGCTATGACGACTATCGCGCAGACCACCCAGAACTTCATGTTAGCCTCCTGTGCCCAAGGGCACCCAATAGACGGTGAAGACCGGCGCCCCAGCGCCCGTCGTGGCGTTCACCCGATACTGCTCCCCCTTCTTCACGGGGGTCGTCGAAGATTGTTTCTGGCCATCAGGGGCGTTGGCCGCCCCTCGCAGCGTCGTGGGCGTCGCCGCTGAATCCGAGAGCGTATCGAGTGCGCCGGAGCACCCGCCCCCGCCCGAGCAATCGACAATCGCAATCACGAAGCCATCGCTGGCGGCCGTATAGTTGGTCCCCGTCGATTTCGTGTTCCACGAGAACACCGCCGTCGTGGACCAAATCAACGTGCCCGTAAAGGTATTGGTGCCCGCCGAGAGCTGGGGAATCCCGGTAATAGCCGTGCCGTCGAGGGAGGAGAAGTAGGTGCTGGTGAGTGTCAACTGGGGCACGACATTAGCCGCTGCCACAAGCCGCCCCTGTTGGTCCACCGTAAACGTCGCGATATGGGTCGAGTTCCCATAGGGACCGAGCGTCACCGCCGTATCGGCAAGGTCGGCAGCCGTCACACACTTGACGCAGAGTAGGGTGCCCGTCGCGCTCAGGCTGACATCTCCTCCATTGGGCTGGAGCTGAAGAGTGGTGACAGTCGTCCCGAGCTGCGTGGATTGAATGAAGCCACTGTTGTTTGTGGTGTCGTAGCCCAACGCGAGCGTCTTGTTGACATCCGTCACGCCCTTGATTTGGAGACCGGCATTCGCCTCGATGCTCCCGACTTCATTCCGTGAGATGACGACAATCCCGGCCTTCACTCCCCCCGAGCATAGGGACGATCCGACCGCACAGCCGACGTGGAGAGAATCGCCTGTCGTATCCGTCGTGACCAGGGTCGAGAAGGCCCCTGGCCGGAGTTGGGCTGATACGACCGCAGGCCACAGCAGCAGACTCAGGAGGAATAGAAGTCGTGTAACCATTACACTTCCTAACTGGTGCGGACAAGCCGCACAGCCCAGACAAAGCCGCTACCTGTATCCACTTGCACCTTGATGCCGTAGGTCTTGGTCGCCCCCCCAGCCGGAAAGGTAATGTTGGCTGACGTGACAAGCGCCCCCGTCGTGCTAGAGGAGGAGACCACGGCGAGTGGGGTATCCGGTGATCCATCCGTCAGGTTCATAATCGCGGCTGTCACCGTAGCCCCGTCATTCCCCATGAGCATCGCCTGAATCGCGTAGGTGCCCACGAGATTGGCGGAGTCCACCTGATAGAACGAGGTCCCCCCGTGGAGCTTATCGTAGGTCGTGCCCGAGGGATAGGCGGTCGCCGTTATCGGCACGGTGATGTCGCCGCCGAAGAAGAAGGTCTCGTTCGCCGTCGCGCCACCCCCGGTCGTGACGGAGGTCGAAGGCACGTCATCCTGAGACCGCACGAGTGAGCCGTCCGGCCGCTTCATCACATACTTGTAGGTCGCGGCCAGACAATACATCGTGCAGCGTCCGGCCGAGTCACAGACGACCGGGTTGCTATTCGGAATGGTCAGCGCCAGATCCGAATAGGTGGCCAGCGGCGTCGAGGTGCCTGCCGCGAACGTCTCGATGAGGGCGCCAGGAATGATGCTGCCATCATTGTCGAACGCCGTAAACCAGGGAGCGGGAGCAATCGAGCCGGTCGTGGTCATTTCTGTCCACTCCAATCGGGGATGTAGACCCGCTTGAAGCGCCCTGTCGTGGGGTCACGCACGACATAGCTTTTGGTGGGGATATCGACGAGCCCACTCCGGTCAGGGACTTCCGCCGTGAACCCAGGCCGCCCAGGCACCGCCTGCACAGAGGGCTCAGTCGGCACAGCTTCCGTGACAGGTGCCCCAGGGAGCCTGAGCTGCGTCGGCTGATAGAATCCTGGCACCAGTCCCCCCGTGCCGCTCGTGTCCGGCGAGACCACGGTGCGATTCGGGATGAAGGTATCCGAGGGTGAGAGTGGGGCTCGTGCGCTCACGATAGGCGGCGGCGTCAGCAGACCCCGAATCTCTGGCTCAGGTGGCGCAAACGGATACTGCGGGGGCTTGATTTTGAGCTTCTGAAACGCCTTCGCGATAAGTTCCCCGCGCGTGAGATTCGGAGGCACTAATGCCTGCAAGGCTTGGTCTGCGAGCACTGCTGTGCCCGCCGCTCCCAGGACTCCACCGCCACCCCCTCCGAAATACTCTCCCGCGCCAGC
>Ga0075436_100003057_pt1 | contig 11459 bp, 8 predicted proteins | sample RhiMethybrSRZTD5_FD_75303 | JGI IMG/M metagenome (GOLD analysis project Ga0075436, IMG submission 75303) | Populus rhizosphere microbial communities from Tennessee, USA - Rhizosphere MetaG P. TD hybrid SRZTD5 | ecosystem: Host-associated > Plants > Roots > Rhizosphere > Soil | place: USA... | reverse complement strand
CACGATGCGCTGGCGCGCTTCGACGAAGAGATGCGCGTGGCAATCGAGCCGCACGTTGCGGCAACGACGGAAGCGATTCACCGGCTGGCGGGAGGTCGTTCGCTGCTGGATGCCGCGCTGACGATGCAGCAAGAGCGAATTCGCAATACGGCGGATGAAGCGTTTGCCGAATCGCTTGCGAGATTCCACGACAATCTGGGGACAGTGGAACAACTTTTGCACGAATCCGCGCAGAAAATCACTTCGCAGAATTTAACGGAGCTCGAAGGCCGAGCCGTTGACGTTCGCCATCACGCCGTAGAAGAGATGCACAAGTCCGCGGAATGGTACGAGAAGAAAGTGCAAACGCAGATTGTGGGCCTGACCGAACGAGCGGTGGAACAGGCAGGTAATCAGCTGCGCGAAAAGGCAGGGGAAATCTCGGGCGTCTTCGCGACGGAACTGGATCATTCGAGCCGCAGCTTTGTGCAGCACACGCAAACGCAGATGGAAGAAGTGGTGCGTGACGCGTTTGACCGGGCGCGGGCGCTTTTCGCCGAGGCGGCCGATACGACATCGGCGGCATTTACGGACGAGATTCAGCGGCACGGCCGCGAAGAACTCGCAGGATTTGGCGATGCGGTCCGCGAAACGGCGGGCGCTTCCTTCGCGCAGATTCAGGCCACCCGCGCGGAAATCGCCCAGCAGACAACGGCTGAGCAAGAGGAGTTTCTGCAGCGCTTCCGCGGCGCGTTATCCGGCGCGCTTGAAAGCGGGATCGGCGAAGCACGCGAAAAAGTGCAAGAGGGATTCGCGCCGCTGCTTGAATCCTGGAAGCAGATGGCCGACGCACACGAAGCGGAGATGCTGAAGCAGCATATGGAACTGAGCAATCACGCCGCGGAACAATATCGCAACCGGCTCGAGAACGTTTCGAACTCGTGGATGGTCGCTACGGTAACGACGCTCGACAAACATGCGCGCGACGTGATGGCGAACATTGGCGCGGAAGCGGAAACGAAAATTCGCGAGACCTGCTCGCATGTATTCGAATCGCTCGGCGACACGCTGAAAGAACGCTTGCGGCAGCTTGCCGATACTCCCAGCGCAAAAGCCAAAGACGCTCACGCCTGATCCAAAGACACTTCCGCGCATCGCCAGCACCTGCGCGCGAATCCCGGTATAATCAGCTTTCCATGGCCAATCGAGCTAACCTGCGCGTTTGGACGCGCGATTTTTCCGAAGCAACGATGATTGCGCAATTTGCGCGATTCCTGACGGCGGCGCCACTCTCCGAGGCGCGGCAATATTTTGACGAACTCACAGTGCAACCGATCGATCCAACGGAGCCAGCGGCCGCCGAATGGGATGTCCACGACGGCACATACGGCGCGGCGGAGATTGCAGCGCTTGCGGCGCAACATTTGAACGCGGACAGCGCGTACATTGTTTATGCGAAGTGGGATCTCTGGACGTTTGACGTGGACAGGGTGACCTGGAAGCGCGGGCCGCAGCCGCTGATTCTGTCGTGCTACGGCACGGAATACGACAATGGCGTAGCGGCGAGCGAGGGCCATTTCGTGGCTGACCTCGGGTTTGAACACCTGTTTACCGGCCACGGAGGAATTCTCGCGCCAGCCGCGGCGACGAATCCATTCGACAATTCGGACCATCCGATCGAGAAAACGTTCCGAAGTTGGATGAGCGTGGAAGCGAATCGCAAGATATATGCCGAAAAGACGCGCGAGAACATCCAACATTTGATGAATTGGGTGGAGTCGATTTCGCGAGCGTTGCCGGTCGAGCGCAGCGAATTGTGGAGCGAAGGGGAGGAAAATTTTGAAGCGCGGCTCGACGCGATTCTGGCCTTGCGCTAGCGCCTGTGTGCTGATTGGGACGGAGTCCTAGCAGGAAGAAGGGGCAACCGTTAGAATTGTGGTCTTAGGGTTTGACTGGGCGGGACTGGATGTTCCGCAGGTTATGGAAATGGTCTGCACAACTCCAAAGGACGGAACCATCGGACGTACGGCGGAAATTACCCTGGCGGCGAACAACCTCTGACAATGACAACACTTCAACGCAAAGCAGACGACAAATACGTATGCAGGGATTTGGCGGGTAAACGCGCGCCCGTGGTATTTGCTGCCGTTGCATTCAGCATAGCGTCGATATTGACCGCCGGTTGCGGTTCGTCTCAGACGTCGTCTTCGCAAACCGCCGCGAAACCGTCCGAGCCAGCGATCCCAGATGACGTGCAGTCCGCAGCGGACGCTTTTCTGGGGAAAGAGACGACGGTGCTGGTCTTTGGCGATCTGGCGAAGAACGGGAATCGCCAACTGCTTGCAGCGAATGTGGTTCCAAAAACGCCGAAGAACACGCTTCCCGGCACGATTGTGACGCGCGCGGTGCTGGCCGAAGAGTCGGGCGGCAGTTGGCATGAATTGGTGCGTTGCGACGAGCATTTGAAGAACGAAAAGGGCTACCTGGGCGGCTCGCCGATCGATCCGGTCGCAGGCTGGCGTGTGCAATTCGAACAAAATACGATTGAAGGCTTTCATCTCTACCTGACGCCCGTCAAAGGAAATGACGATCCGCACGTGCTGCCGCTCGCCGTGCGCTGGAACCCTGCCGTGAAGCGCTACCAGACGCTGGACCGCAATTACGAACACTTTCTGACCGAGGCCGCTTCTCTCGGCACAGCGAGGTCGCACCTTTAATGAGCACGGCCGCCAAATCAGATAAGCCGAAAAAGGACTTGAGCGGCTTGATGCCGTATTTGAAACGCTACACGAGCGGCATCGTCATCGGTTTGGTCAGCGTCGTTGTCATGTCGATTCTGGGCACTGTAATTCCACTGGCGACAGGCGTGATCACGGATACCTTGCGCGGCGATCCGGTTCCTTTTCAACATACGTCGGATGCCACCCAGGTGGTGGAGCATCCGTTGAGTTCGCCCGCCCTGAGCCGCCTGATCCCGTATTACGCGCCTAGCAGCCGGCGGACGCTTGCGATCTATTGCCTGTTCATCGTGATCTGCGTGACGCTGAAGGGACTACTCTCTTTCGGAGCGCGCTGGGTGCTCATCGGCGTGTCGCGCGACATTGAATTTGATATCCGCAACGATTTGCTGAAACGGCTGCTCCTCATGGAGCCGGAATTTTACGTTCGCAATCGGACGGGCGAGCTGATGTCCCGCGCCACAAATGATTTGAACGCGGTGCGCATGGTGCTGGGGCCGGGAATCATGTACAGCGCGACGACGATCGCGACGATGGTTCTGGCGATCGCGATCATGATCACGCTGTCCCCAACCCTAACAATTTGGGTTTTGCTGCCGGCGCCTGTTGTGGCCGTGGCAGTTTGGTTTTTTGGCAAAACGATTCACGACCTTTACGAAAAAATCCAGGCGGCTCTCGCGACGCTGACTGCAAAAGTGCAGGAGAACCTTTCCGGCGTCCGTATTATTCGTGCCTATGCGCAGGAAGAAGCAGAGATTCGCGGCTTCGACGAACCGAACCTGGAATACGTCTCGCGCAACATGAAGCTGATTCGCACGTGGAGCATGTTCATGCCGTCGTTGACGGCGATGATCGGAACAACTTTCCTGATTGTATTGTGGCAAGGCGGCCATCAACTTCTGCGGGGACAGATTTCGCTGGGAGCGCTGATTGCGTTCAACGGGTTTTTGGCACAGCTTGTATGGCCGATGATTGCGCTCGGATGGGTGACGAACATTTTCCAGCGCGGCGCCGCATCGATGGGCCGGCTCAATTACATCCTTACGGCGCAGCCGAGCATTGACGATCGTTCGGCGAAGGTTCCGGCAAACGTGATGCCGCAAGGCGAAATCGAATTTCGCAATCTCACTTTTACGTACCCGACAAATGTTACGGGCAGCGCCAACGGCAAAGCTTCCACGAATGGAAACGGCAAACACGCGGTTTTGCGGGACATTACTTTGAATGTGCCGGCAGGTTCGACGCTGGCAATTGTTGGACCAACCGGCAGCGGCAAGACCACGCTGGCCGCACTAGTGGCGCGATTATGGGAAGCGCCGGACGGCGCGGTGCTGCTCGACGGCAAGCCGCTGCGCGAATGGCCGCTTTCGACGCTGCGCCGCGCGATTGGTTTTGTTCCGCAGGATACGTATTTATTTGGCGAGACCGTGGGCGGCAATATTGGCTTCGGCCTTTCGGAAGTCGACGACGCGCGCATACGCGAAGCCGCGGAAATCGCGAATCTCGATGGCGACGTGCAAGAGTTCACTGAAAAATACGAAACGATGGTCGGCGAGCGCGGCATTACACTTTCCGGCGGGCAGAAGCAGCGCACTGCGATCGCTCGGGCTGTCGCTCGCGACCCGCGGATTCTGATTCTGGACGATTCCCTTTCCAGCGTGGATACGCAGACCGAGGAACGGATTTTGCAACGGCTTCGCGGTGTGATGGACGGCCGCACGACGATCCTTATTTCGCACCGGACTTCTACGGTGAAGGACGCGGATCAGATTGTCGTTCTTGTAGATGGCGGCATCGCCGAATGCGGAACGCACGATGAACTGCTGTCACGCGGCGGGTATTACGCTGATTTGTACCAGAAGCAGCTTTTGGAAGAAGAACTCGAGCGGGCATGAGCAATATGCACGAAGAAGAGGCACTCGGCAAAGCGTACGATTCGCACTTGATGCGGCGGCTGCTTGCGTACATGAAGCCGTACCGCTGGAGTGTGGTCATTGCGCTAGGAATGGTGGCCATTGTCACGCCGCTGGAGCTGGCGCCGCCGTGGTTCTTTCAGCATGCTATCGATTCTTACTTCGTACCTGCGCTGAATAAAACGATTCCTGAGATCGCGGCATGGCGAGGAATTGGCTGGCTCTCCCTTATTTTCCTATTGGTGCTGGCTGCGGATTTTCTTGCTCAATATTTGCAAATACGCATCATGCAGCGGGTTGGGCAAAAAACGATGTACGACATGCGCAAAGGAATTTTTGCGCACCTGCAACGGCTGCCGATGACTTACTTCGACCGGAATCCCGTGGGGCGTCTTGTTACGCGGGTGACGACGGACGTCGACGCGCTGAACGACCTTTTCGCGGCAGGCGTCGTAACGATGATTAACGATTTCTTCCTGCTTGCGGTACTCGCGGCATTGTTAATTGCCAAGGATTGGCGGCTTGGGCTGGATACGCTGGCAATTTTGCCGGGCATTCTCGTCGTCACGATGATTTTCCGGAAGTATGTGCGCGATGCCAATCGACGCATTCGAACGGCCATCGCGCGGATCAATGCGTTTCTACAGGAATACATCGCGGGAATGAGCGTCGTGCAGCTCTTCAACAGGGAGCAGAAAGCGCTGTCCGAGTTTGAAAAGCGGAACCGCGACAACATGCTCGCGTGGCGTGATGCGATTCTCGCGTACGCGCTTTTCTATCCGGCCGTCGAATTCTTGAGCTTCGCGACGATCGCTCTAATCTTCTGGGCGGGCGGTGTGCGCATTCTCGGTGGCGGCTTGACGCTCGGTGTTCTGACGGCATTCACAATGTACGCGCAGCGTTTCTTCCGGCCTATTCAGGATCTGAGCGAAAAATTTAATATTTTGCAGTCGGCGATGGCCGCTAGCGAGCGGATTTTCAAATTGCTGGACGAACCAGTGACCATCGAAACTTCTTCGAGCGCTGTGCGCATGGATAATCCGCGCGGGGAAATTGAATTTCGCAATGTGTGGTTCAGCTACAAAATCAGCGGCGAGCCGTCCGAAGAAGATTGGGTCCTGCGCGATGTTTCGTTCCGCATGTCGCCGGGCCAGACGTTTGCGATTGTCGGCCACACGGGCGCCGGGAAAACCACTCTCATTTCGCTGCTGCTGCGTTTTTACGACGTGCAGCGCGGCCAGATCCTGCTGGATGGAAAAGATATCCGAACGCTCAATCTCCAGGATCTACGCCGGTATTTCGGCATCGTGCTGCAGGATCCTTTTCTCTTTACTGGCACGATTGAAACCAACATTCGTCTGGGAACACCGGGCATCGGCCGCGAAGACGTGGAACACGCGCTGCGGGAAGTCGGCCTCGCCGATTTTATTCATTCGCTCCAGGATGGCGTGAATACTTCCGTCAACGAGCGTGGGTCGACTCTCTCTGTCGGCCAGCGGCAGCTCATTAATTTCGCGCGGGCTCTCGCCCATAATCCACGCTTTCTGATTCTGGATGAAGCCACTTCGAGTGTGGATACGAAAACCGAGTTGCTCATTCGGGAAGCGCTCGACCGGCTGCTCACGGGCCGCACCGCGCTCGTCATCGCGCATCGGCTGAGCACGATTCAACATGCGGACAGCATTCTCGTTTTCCACAAGGGCAAATTACGCGAACAGGGCGCGCACCAGGAACTTTTGGCTGAGCGCGGAATTTACTACCGGCTTTACCAGCTGCAGTACAAGGAGCAGGAAGTCCATATCCCTGGAACCACTCATGCGCCCGGGGCGCTTTCCGCTCTTCCTGCGCCACAACCGGCGAGCGACTAAATTTCTTCTCCCTTTATGCCGCCAACGCAAATCCTGCTGTCCGCCGGCGAAGCGAGCGGCGATATGTACGCCGCGAGTCTGGCCGCCGAACTTAAGAAGCGCGCGGACGTCGCTATTTTCGGGATGGGCGGCGCACAAATGCGCGCTGCGGGCGTGGAGACGACAACCGATTACTCGGAAGTCGCGGTTCTCGGCATTACTGAGATTCTGAAGCATTTGCCGCAATTGCGCCGTGCCATGCGCAACCTCGTCGGCGAAACGCGTTCTCGCAAACCGGCGCTCGCGATCCTTACGGATTTTCCTGGTTTTCATCTCCGTCTGGCCCGCAAGGTGAAACCGTTGGGCGTCAAGAACGTCTATTACATCTGCCCGCAGTTCTGGGCATGGCGCCCGTGGCGGGCAAATCTGGTGCGCCGCCGGTTTGCGCTGGCGCTCTGCATTTTTCCGTTCGAGGAAAAATTCTTTGCGGACGCAGGCGTGCCGGTCAAGTTCATCGGCCACCCGCTCGTCGGCCAGGTGCGCGCGACGCTCTCGCGCCAGGAATTCACGGGCAAACACGGCCTGCGTGAATCGTCCAAGACCATCACCATCTTGCCGGGTAGCCGGCCCGGAGAGATCGCGCGCCATTTGCCGACCCTGGTCGAGTCGTGCCGCGAACTCGAACGCCAATATTCCGGCCAGTACAATTTCGTGCTGGCGCTGGCGGCAGAGACGAATCTCGACGAGGTTCGAGCGATGATTGGTACGTTGCCAAGCCTTACCTTGGTGCAAGGTGACACCTACAATGCGCTGGCGGCAGCGAATGCCGCCATCATTTGTAGCGGTACCGCGACGGTTGAAGCAGCGCTGCTCGACGTTCCCATGGTCGTCGTTTACAAAGTTTCGAAACTGACTGCGCTGCTTGCCAAACCGCTGATTCGCACAAAGTTTTTCGGCATGGTCAATCTGATCGCGGAAAAAGAGGCCGCGCCGGAATTGATTCAGGAGAAGTTCACGCCGCACAACGTTGCGCGGGAAGTCCGCAATCTCCTTGAGCAGTCGCGTGCCGCTCAAGCTCATGCCGATTTGGCGGAAGTTCGCCGCAGGCTCGGCCCGCCCGGGGCGGTTGAACGAGCCGCGGAGGCGATTCTCAGCTTGCTGCCTGGCGTGGCGAAGGCTTCTGGCAACGCTTCGTGAGGCGCTGCTATCCTATATAGAGTACTTGTGTGCGAAATCTCGGGAAAGGCATCTGGTGGCCCAGTTGCGATATGCCGTCCGTTCTGCCGGTCTGCTAGCACTTGTAGCAGCCGTCTTGTTTCTGCCGCTCGCCTCGCAGGCTCAGGTTCCGATACAAGCCAAGTCCGGGTTCCTTGCGGAGCACTACGATGTGTCGGCTACGCTCGATTCCGGCAGCCAGACCATCACAGCGACTGCGAAAGTCCGATTCCGAGCGGTAGACGCGTCGGGGATCGTGCGCGTCGAGCTTCATCCCAATCTAAACGTCAGTGACGTGAAATCGGAACAGGGTGCGTCTCTTAAATTCGAGCGCGAAGGCACAAGTCCGCTCGATCTTCGCGTACAGTTGCCTTCGAGCGTGCCCGCTAACACGAAAGTTACGCTCACGTTTTTTTATACCGGCGTGCTGGCCAATGAAGAGAATAGCCCGCTGCCGGGCGTGCGGATCGCGTCCATCTACAAAGATGGCGCGTACTTGCTGCTGCCCGCGCGCTGGTTTCCACTCACGGCATATCCCACGAATCGCTTTACCGGCACATTTCGATTCAACGTTCCCGACTCCTTTGCGATGACCGGCACCGGAAAATCGCTAGCTCCGACGCCGCTCGCGGGGAAAGGCGCTGCGGAAGGTCCGCGCCTTCAGTATGTTTTTGAGTGCACACGTCCGGCCCCGAACGGAACATTCGTCGCCGGAAATCTTGAGCTGAATTCAAAACAGGCGGAAGGCGTGACGGTTTCCGTTTACGCGCCACGCGCGGCTTCGGCCAAAGTCGCGGACTTCGCCGGTGACGTCGCGCGCGGGGTCATCACGTTCAGCGATATGTTCGGCCCGCTGCCAGATGCCAACATGACGCTTGTTCAGATTCCGGACAACTCGCTGCGCGAATACGCAGGTCCTGGTGTGCTTCTGCTGAGCCAGCGCGCGTGGGATCCGAAAATCAATGAACGAACGATTGCGCGGCTGGTGGCTTCGCAATGGTGGGCGAATCAGGTTTTGCCAGCATCGACAGGCGATGAATGGATTAGCGACGGCCTCGCGCGTTATTCCGAAGCGCTCTATGCCGAACAGACCACCGGCAAAGAAGCCGGCTTGAAGGCCGTGGACGATTTTGCGGTCGGCGCGCTGATGTATGACGACGCCGCGCCGATCTCGCAGTCCGCGCGGCTCGTGCAGTATTCGAGCGACTATCGATCGGTGGTCATGAACAAAGGCGCGATGATCTTTCATATGTTGCGCGCACAACTCGGGGACGCCGCCTTCAAATCGTTGTTACACGATTTCTATGTTCGCTTTGCGGAAAAGAACGCTTCCATTGCCGACTTCACCGCGCTGGCCGAGCAGTATGGCAACAAAGCCACGAAGCCGGGGCAAACGCCGCCGAACTTGCGCGGATTCTTCGCGCAATGGCTCAATTCGACGGGCATCCCGGACTTTAAAATTGAATACGTGATTTACCGAACGCCGAAAGGCTTCCGGATCGTCGGAAAATTGTCGCAGCCGCTTGATACGTTCGCGATGCCGGTTGACCTTCGCATCGATACCGAAGGAAATCCCGAAACGAAAACGATTGAAGTGACCGGGACAGAAACTCCTTTTTCCGTGGAAACGTTTGGACGTCCGAAACCGGGCGGTGTGCGCGTAGATCCGGGCAATGTCATCTTGAAGGGCAATAATTCATTGCGCGCTCGAGCGGCCATCGCGCGCGGCGAAGAACTCGCCGAAACCGGGCACTACTACGACGCGATCAAGGAATACCAGCGCGCGCTGTCCATTCAGCCCGGCCGCCCGCTTGCCAATTTCCGCATGGGCGAGGCGTTCTTTTATCAGCGCAATTATCAGGCGGCCGCAAACGCTTTCCGCGAGTCGCTGCAAGCTGTGCCCGAACCTTCCGAAAAATGGACCGAGGTCTGGGGGCACATCTATCTAGGCATGGTCTTCGATGCACTCGGACAGCGCGAGCGTGCTGTGAACGAATACAGCCGTGCAAAGCAGACGAATGACAATACTGGCGGCGCCCAAGACACGATTGATCGCTATTTGAAAAAGCCCTACAGCGACAGTCCGCAAAATGCAGACGCAAGCGGAACGACGGATAAGAAAGGCACCGAGGCAAAACCTGCCGATCCACCAGCCGACGATCGCCCCAAGCTGAAGAAACCTAACTAAAAAAAGCGCGGCCCCGTTACCGGAGCCGCGCCGTTTTTCTGTCTTCGTTTTCGCTTAGCGCAAACCGCCAGCGATGACCAGTGTTTCGCCGGTGATCCAGGCTGAGTCTCCCGAAGCAAAAAACACTGCCGCCGGCGCGATATCTTCCGGCTGTCCAATGCGGCCAAGCGGAGTCCGCTTTTCGATGTCCTTCTGGAAATCAGTGCCCTCGAATCCCGCCGTCTTGACGCCTTCCGTGATCACCATGCCGGGGTTGATCGAATTCACGCGAATCTTGCGTGGTCCGAGTTCGGCCGAAAGGGAGCGCGTAATCGCGTCCACCGCGCCCTTGGTGCCGCTGTAGGCTGACGCATTCGGAATCGAAGCCTGACTAACCAGCGAGCTGATGTTGACGATGCTTCCGCCATCCTTGCCGAAATATTTCGCTGCTTCACGCGAGGCAGAAAGCAAACCAAGAACATTCGTGTCGTAGAGTTTGCGGTAGTGTTCGGTGGTCACAGTCTCAATCGGAGAGAACTCGTAAACGCCAGCGTTGTTCACCAAAATATCCAAGCGCCCATACGATTTCTTCGTTTCGGCGAGCACCCTTTCAATATCTGCTTGCTTGGCGACATCTCCCTGCACCGCGAGCGCCTTGCCGCCCTTCTTCGTGATTTCTCCGACCACGCGATCCGCGCCTTCTTTGCTCGATGCGTAGTTCACGACCACCGACGCCCCTTCGGCCGCCAGTTGCTTCGCAATCTCCGCGCCAATTCCTTTCGATGCGCCCGTTACCACCGCGACCTTTCCTTCGAGTTTCTTTGCCATGTCAGCCCCCTTTGTAACCTTCCGTTAATTTTTGTACCAATCGGTATGAAACACCTGATATGATGCGGAGATATGGGAAAGGTTATACGAGCCAAGAAAAAACCTCTCCCGCCGGGGCGCCCGAGAGCCTTTGACCCGGATGAGGCTTTGGACGCCGCCTTGCGCGTGTTTTGGGAAAAAGGATACGAAGGTACTTCCCTTGCCGATCTAACGGCAGCGATGGGCATCAATAAACCGAGCCTGTACGCGACTTTTGGCGACAAGGCGGCGCTTTTCCGCAAAGTTGTCGACCACTACATGCGGCAGCAATCTGGCCTTTGGAACGACGCGTTCCGCCTTCCCACAGCCAAAGGCTCGATCGCGCGCATCCTGACCTCGGTTGCCGACGCGTTAACGAACGGCAGGAATCCACATGGCTGCCTTCTTGTTCAGGCGGCGCTCTCCTGCGGGGAGGATGCGGATTGCATCAAGGAAGAGCTTGCGGGTAAACGGGCAGAGAGCGAGACGCTGATGCGGACGCGGCTCCTGCGTTCGCAGGCTGAGGGCGAGATTCCGCGGAATGTCGATGCTGCGGCGCTTTCTCGATTCTTCAGCACCATTCTGCGCGGAATGAGCGTGGAAGCTTCCGGCGGCGCGACGCGCGCGCAACTACAAACCGTAATTGATTTAGCGATGAAAGCCTGGCCCGGTTCGGCGAAGCAAACGACGACGGCGTTACCAGCCGAAGTTTGAAAAATCCGTTTTCGTCATGTACGTCGAATCCACTTTTTCG
>Ga0075436_100003052_pt1 | contig 11476 bp, 6 predicted proteins | sample RhiMethybrSRZTD5_FD_75303 | JGI IMG/M metagenome (GOLD analysis project Ga0075436, IMG submission 75303) | Populus rhizosphere microbial communities from Tennessee, USA - Rhizosphere MetaG P. TD hybrid SRZTD5 | ecosystem: Host-associated > Plants > Roots > Rhizosphere > Soil | place: USA... | reverse complement strand
CCAAGAACGTTGTGAGGCACAGGCGAGCGCGGCGCGGCTTGAACTGCGGCTCGTGCCGAGCGCTCAGCATCGGCAAGAGCGCCTCTTTGTAATGCTTCGAGCGCGGCGTCGAGTGCCACGCGAGCTGCCGCGCTTAACTCCGTCTGCGCGATCTGATTCGCGCGGCCCGGCGCAACATTCGAACTTTGCTGCGCAGCCGCGTATGAGCCCTGCACCAGAAGAAAAGATGCGAAAAGAATGATCGCCACGCGCCAACAAGTTTGAAGCGCAATCGTGCGCGCGAACATCATCGCCGCGTCGCCGCGTCGCAGTGTCTCCGTGTCACTCTTTCTTTTACTGCTCATCGTACTGTCGAACCGGTGCGAAACTCGGTGTTGAGCTTATCCACGAGAGCAAACTCGCGAGCCGCCTCTTCGTTTTTGCCGAGCCGTCGCAACGCGAGACCGAGTTGATAGTGCGCATCGGCGCGATACGGCGCCAGGGCAACCGCGGTCTGCAATGCGATGGCGGCTTCGGTGAAATTAGAAGCTAACGCGAAGGCGCGTCCCAGAGCCCAATAGGCTTCGAAGTTTTTCGGGTCCAAAGTGATGGCCCGTTTGAGAGCGGCTATCGCATCTTCGGTCTTGCCCTGCTTCACGAGCAACGCGCCGAGTCCAAGCTGACCGACTGCCGACTGTGAATCGAGCTTCACAAGCTCCTGATATTCTGTCATCGCGGCTTCGGATTCGCCGAGCGCTTCCAGTGCCGTCCCGAGAAAGAATCGAGCTTCCGCGTGGCGTGCGTCCAAAGCCGACGCTGCGCGCAGTTCTTTCACCGCGCCCGCATAATCTTTGATGGCGTACAAGACTCGACCGAGATAGAAGTGCGCGTCGAAGCTTTTAGGATTGAGTGCGATGGCTTGCGAGAGGACTTCGTTCGCTTCGCTCGTTGCATTGCCGCGAGAGGCCAGTATCACACCGAGCAGCGTGTGCGCTTCGGCCGCTCCCGCATTCAATCTGAGCGCGCGCCGAACTTCGCGCTCGGCGTCTGGAATGTTACCTGAATTGAAGAAGGCCAGCGCATGCAAGTACGCCGCATCAACCGACTCTGGCTGTCGTTGAGCAAGCTCGCCCAGAGTGTCGACCGCTTCGGGCCAACGCTTAAGCCTGATGAAAGCGAGCCCGAGACCTTGCCACGCATCGTAATGCGTCGGATCGCGGCGCAAGGCTTCCTTGAAATCTTTTATGGCCGCTTTGAGGTCGTTTCGATCAGTCGCAAGCAGCGCGCTCATATAAAACACGCGAGCATCGGTCGGCCTGGCATCCCACAGGAAGTCGAGTTGCGTTGACGCCTGGGCGCGATCGCCAAGAGCGCGATATGCGGTTATCAGCTCGAAGCGCACTTCATATTGCTGCGGATCAAGCTCGAGGGTGCGGCGCAGATGCGACACCGCTTCGATCACCTGCTCCTTGCCGCCGACTCGCAGCAGAAAGCGCCCGAGCTGGTAGTGAGCCGTTAAGTTATTGTTGTCGAGTCGAAGCGCCGCGCGCTCGGCGGCAATAGATTCTTCAAAGTGATTGAGCTTCCACAGCACAAATCCCAGGTTGGCCTGGTAGACAGCGCTCTTCGAGTTGAGCGCGACAGCGCGACGAAGGTCTTCCGCAGCCTCCTGATAACGCCCGAAGCGCATCCTTGCGAGCGCGCGCAGATTCAGCGCTTCGGAGTCTTTCGGATTAGCCTTCAACCTGGCTGTTGTTTCTGACTCGGCTTTTTCCGCCCGCATTTCAGGAGTGCTGAAACGTTCGACATGTGATTTCTGAGTTGCGGCGGAAGATGATGCCGGCACTTGCGCGAATACCGCCATCGAGCATGCGAGACAGACTAATAGTTGGGATAAGACGACCGTCATTCAGCGAGGTTTTGCCTCCGGAAGAAGCTGAGCTGATCTTAGCAAAGCACGACGATGCTCGCCAACAACGGCTAGCGCAAATAAGAATGGAGCGACGGCTTCAAAACCGTCGCTCCATTATCGTCGGACATGCGAACGCGTTAAGCGTCCGCTTCCCGGCTTTATCAGAAGATGATCTTCGCTCGGTACTGGATCACGCGGCCCGGGAATGCTGCGTCGAAACGTCCGAAGCTGCCCGGATCGCTCGAGTTGTTGTTGGGCACGGTGAAGTTCGTATGGTTGAAGAAGTTGAAAAACTCCAGACCGATTTGCAGCTTGGTTTGCTCGCTAAAGGGTAAGTGGGCGTTCTTGAACACCGACAAATCCGTGTCGTAGATCGACGGCCCCACGAACGTATTTCTCCCGAGGTTACCGAAGCTTACGGCTTGCCCGGCTGCGTTTGTAATCGTAGTTATACCCACGCTAGTCGAGAAAGCCGCAGGGTTGAAGAACCGACCAGCCGGACGATTGGCGAACGGATCGCCGATCAGCGACGGGCGCACGAGACCACATTGACACACCACGCTGAACGGGAATCCGGTGCGCGCGCTCTCGATTATGTTAAGCTGCCATCCGCCAAGAACGGCTCCGCCTACGCCTTCGCTTAAGTACTTTTGTCCTCTTCCGAAGGGCAAGTCGATGATCACGCTTGCCGAAAGCAAATGCTTTATGTCGAGCACCGAGTTTCCGCGATCAAAGTTGAGATCGAACGGATTGACCGGTCCCTGACGGCCCTGGTTCTTGCTGTCGCCAATTCCGTTGAACACACCGGTGGCGTTATCGATCGTATGGCTGAACGTGTAGGAGATCTGACCGGTCATGTTGTGCGCCAATCGTTTCTGCAACTGCATCTGAAACCCGTCGTACGATGACTTCGCGGCGTTCGAGTACAACAAGACACTGCCAATCAACTCGCCCTTGCTGTTGCGTGCAATACCTTGACCGCCGGAGCCCTCCTGGAAAGTTGCGAGCAGGTCCTTTGTTCTGTTCCCAACGTACGCGACGTCAAGCGCCCAGTCTTTGGCGAACTGATACTGGAGGCTTATCTGAAACTGGTGGACCATTCCATTCTTCTGATGCCGGTCGACTGAAAACAGATTTGTGCCGGAAGGCACGTTCGCCGGATCAAGCGCCGGTGGATTGGGCGGCCCTTGCTTCAGCGTCCAGAGGTCGAACACGATATTTGTAAACGGGGGATTTCGAACCGCCGGCGGATAGTCGACACCATCGAGCGTGTAGACGATTCCGTATCCTCCGCGCAGCACCAAATTCTTTTCCTTATCAAGTGCGTAGGCGAATCCGATACGCGGTCCGAAATTGTTTTTGTCCAGTTTGACAATTCTGTCTCCACCGCCGCCGGCAACTACAACCTGCTTCACGTCGGGGAAGTAGTAGCTTATGCGACCGTCTTTTTCGGTCGGCGCTGTCGGACCAGGAAGCAGGTCGTAGCGCAAGCCGAGGTTCAGCGTGAGCCGCTCGTTTACCTTCCAGTCGTCCTGGACGAAGAAGCCGTACTCCTGCATCCGCAAATTAAACGGCCCGCCAAAGGTCCTGCTCCGTTGAGCGAATCCTGGGAGCCCGAGAAGAGCATTTGCCTGAGCGTTGCCAGTGCCGCCGGGAAGACCGTTGTCCCCGAATCCGACTGCTCCTTTTTCAAATCCTGCGCAGCCTCCGCAAATTGTGTTGAGGTAGCGCAGCCGCACTTCAGCCCCGGCTTTGAGTGCATGATTACCTTTAATGATCGTCACCGAGTCGGCGAAGTAAGGATTGGTGCTCTTAGCTCTGAACAAGCCACCGTCTCCTAGAAACTCCACGAAACCGGTACCGGTAAATCCAAGGCCCGGGCCACCCGTGGTTTCATCTCCACCCAGGTTGACGTTTGGTATGCCTACATCCTGCGCCCAGGTCGCGCTAACACCGCACGCGCCGAGAACGCCGCAGTTGTTGATGCCGAGGTCGAGCTTGGTAAGTCCGAAACGAAACTCGTTGAGCACAGACGGACTGAACGAGTGGGTTTCGGTGACGACTACCTGTCGCGTGTTACCAACTTCTTCACCGGCTCCGAAACCGGCAGTCGGCAATCCGGGAGAACCGGTAACGCTGATCGGGAAAAAGTTTTCGCGAACATTCTTCAGCGGCTGGTTGTTGAATCGTCCTGTCAGCGAATCATTGGAAGTCAATTTGTGATCGATCCGGATGCCGAAGCTATTGATTATTTCCCTGTTCATCCTCTGCGAAAAATAGTTCGGCGTGTTCTGCCCAGGGTTTGTGATGTTAGCCGTCGGCAGCGGGTACAGGTTCAGAATCTTTTGAGCAATGGGATCGAGCCGGTTGCTTGGAATTCGATTGTTCGGAAACGGCAGCCCGGTCAACGGATCAAATATCGTTGGAAAGCCTGAGAAGTCTCCGTTGCGAGAGCCTGCGGTCGGCACCGTCGAAGTGAACGGAAACGGAATATTGTTCCGCTGTCCCAGATAGTCGAAGAAGAAGAAAGTCTTGTCGTGACCGTTGTACACTCCGGGGATATACACCGGACCGCCCACGGTGCCGCCGAACTCATGAATTTGCTGAACGGCTTTGTCGGGAATGAACGTATCGCCGCGACCAATTGCCTCCGCCCTATTCCGCTTCAGTATGGGATGAAACGCGTTGAGCGCCGCGTTCTGTCCATAATAGTAGAGCGATCCGTGAATCTGATTACTTCCAGATTTGGTCGTTGTGTTGATGACCGCGCCGGCTGCCCGTCCGACTTCGGCTGGCGGTATGCTGGTCGATACCTTGAACTCGGCAATTGCATCGGGGTTCGGGAAAATGCCGATGGTTCCGAACTGAGGCTCGTTGTTGTCGACACCGTCCAGCGTGAAGTTGTTGTTGGTTGGGCGCTGGCCGTTGACCGTCAAGGTGCCGCCGCCCGATCGAGCGAATCGCGCGGTCGGGGTATCGCCTTGCGCGTTGGTGCTTCCGGGTCCACCATCTCCGGCCCGCGGATCGCCGTTGTTGAATTGTCTCGAGTCAGGGCCCGAACCTCCGAAGCCGACGTTCGACCCTCGAGCGACTCCAGGCAGCAGCGTCGCCAGCAGAGTGAAGTTGCGTCCCGAAAGCGGAAGCTCCGTTACTTCGCGGCCGGTGATGACGTTACCGCGCTCGCTCGATTCGGTTTGAATGATCGGAGCTTCGGCGGTCACGTTTACGACTTCCGATGTTGCTGCCGCTTGAGTGAGTTGGAGGTCGACGGGAAGTCGATCGCCGATATTAAGAACAATGTTTTCTCGAGTGACGTCCTTGAAGCCTGACGCGCTGGCGGTCACTTTGTAAGTGCCGATATCCAAAAGCGGCGCGGTGTAGGTCCCCTCGCCGCTCGTAGTCACCTTTCGTTCGATGTTTGTGCCGACGTTGGTAATCGTAACGGTAGCGCCCGAGATCGCGGCCCCGTTCGGATCGGTCACAGTCCCGGTGATGGTCGCCTTGCTGCCCTGCGCCAGCGAAGAAGGCGCGAGGGCCGTCGCCATCAGAAGTAGAGAACTGAGAAAAAGCAACGACAGACGTCTGTTCATGATTAACTCCGTTGAAAAAGCGGGCAGGCTCACAGCGCCTTCCCTGAAGCGAGCGTTGATTCTGCGAGTGACGTGCAAAACATCACGACCTCGCTATCGTTTTTTGCGAAACTGGGTACTACTTAAAGAATCTATTGCAGGCCGGTGAACCGAAACCCGGCATGATGACGACAGAGGAAGATGACTCGCTTTCGTTTCCGTTTCGATAGGGGCGAGAACCGGAAACTATGAGTCGCCCTGCAGTATGAATCTCCAATAATGGGCTATTAAATTTGCGACTCAGCGATCACTAATGAATGAATCCTAAACGACACGAAGCTTATAAAGCCTTCGTTACTTCTTTGTCAATAGTGTGACCGCATGTTTTCCGTTGATATGACAGCGATCACTCGACCGCGGTTTCTCGATGTTACGGCGATCGGGCGATTGAGTTGCGCTATGTTACAGCATCTTTCGACTGCTTTTCGCTTGATCTTTTCTTGAAGCAGCAAGGACAATACAGGCTGCGTTTCGCCAATGAACATTAGCGCGTTGGGTCTATCGATTGTCCTTGCGTTGGCCTCCCTGGCCGCAAGCTATGGAAGCTTTGCTCAGCAACCAAGCTCTCAGGCGGAGCCACGTACGGGACGTTCTTACAGCAGCGGCGACCCTATCAAGCCGCCTAAGGTCGCTGCCCCGCAAGCTCCATCACCCGTCACCTTCACTGACATTACCGTGGCTAGCGGAATAAGCTTTCGTCAGGCCTCTTCGCCCACGTCGCAAAAATATTTGCTCGAAACAATGGGCGGCGGAGTGGCGATGCTCGATTATGATAATGACGGGAGGATGGACCTGTTCTTCACTAATGGCGCGCGGCTCGACGATCCAATGTTGAACACCGCGCCCCCGGACAAACAAGACCCACGCTATTGGAATCGCCTCTACCATCAGAAGCCGGACGGCACTTTTGAAGATGTGACCGAGCGAGCCGGCCTCAAAGGCGACGGCTACAGCATGGGAGTCGCGGTCGGCGATTACGATAATGATGGATGGGTTGATCTGTACGTGACTGGTTACGGCTCGAACACTCTGTATCACAACAACGGCGACGGCACCTTCACCGATGTAACCAAAAAGACGAGCACGCGAGGAAACGGGTGGAGCACAAGCGCGGCGTGGGTCGATTACGATCGAGACGGGCGGCTTGATTTGTTCGTCGCGAGATATCTCGACTGGGATTTCGAGCGAGGCTCGATGATATGCGGAGACAAGCGCCCGGGCTATCGGGCTTATTGCCATCCGAACAACTTCAAGGGCGTGACCAATCTGCTCTTTCACCAGAAGCCCGACGGCACTTTTGAAGATGTGAGCGTCGCTTCAAAGATCGCAGACCCAAACGGCAAAGGTTTGGGCGTTGCGATCGCGGACATTGATGGTGACGGCTGGCCTGACATCATTGTAGCCAACGACAGCGTGCGCCAATCGCTCTATCGCAATCGAGGCGACGGCACATTCGAAGATATCGCCTTGCCCGCCGGCATGGCTTACGACGAGAACGGAAAGACCTTCGCTGGAATGGGAGTGGACGCTGCGGACTACGATGGAGACGGCTATCCGGACATCTTCATGACCGCGCTGTCAAACGAGACCTACCCGCTCTTCCACAACGGCGGCGATAAGACTTTCAACTACGACACGAACACCGTCGGAATCGGCCAGGCGACGCTTCTGTATTCGGGATGGGGGACGCGTTTCGTGGACGTTGATAACGATGGCTTGCTCGATATCTTTGTAGCTCAGGGTCACGTGCTTGATACGGTCGAGAAGACTTCGTCTTATTTGAAATACAAAGAGCCGATGCTTTTGTTGAGGAACACCGGCAAAGGATTCATAACGATCTCGCCGACTGCCGGCGCCGCTTTCAATTCGCCGCTCGCCGCTCGAGGGCTGGCGGTTGGTGATTTAAATAACGACGGGCAGCCCGATATTGTCGTTGGAGTCCTCAACTCCTCGCCTGTTGTCTTGCGAAACAATGGAACGAAGAATCATTGGATCGGTCTGACCCTTGTCGGCACGAAGTCAAATCGCAGCGCAATCGGCGCGCGTGTGATCGTGACCGATGCAGCAGGACGAAAGCGCATCTTCGACGTCTCGACCGCGGGTAGCTACTTGTCGAGCGGCGATTCGAGAATCATAGTCGGGCTGGGGACTGCAACCGCCGTGCGCTCAATTGAAATTCACTGGCCGAGCGGACGGACTCAATCGATCGAGAATCAAGAAATCGATCGTTACCGCACGATTACCGAGCGCTAGAATCGTCGCTGTTGTGTGCATTACACACAGGTATTACTGTCATCGTCGGTCATGCTTTGAACGTTTGACATTCTTTGAGAACGGTTGCTAGTTTGCAGCAACCGTTGACCTGAAGACCAATGTTGTAAAGACCTTCACTGATGTTCAAACCAAACTTATCGCGGTCTGCTTTGGTTGTTGTGCTAATCATTGCAGCATTTGTTTCCCCTTCCACCTTTCTTGCTCAAAACCAACAATCGGCCGATCAAAAACAGGGAATGGGAGTTTCAACCGGCGTGGCTCGGACCTATACCTCGCGGCGAACAGTCGGGGTCACAGATCCTAAAGCCCCGATGATCTTCGAAGACGTTACCGCTCGCACCGCGCTCGCGAATTTTCGACATCGCTCCGGCGGTGCAGACAAGAATTACATCATCGAAGTCCCGTCGGGAGGCGTCGCGATCTTCGATTACGACGGCGACGGACTACCGGACATTTACCTCTTGAACGGGTCGACTCTCGATGCAGTTCGCGGCAAAGAGAAACCGCCGCGCGCCGCCCTCTATCACAATCTCGGCAACTGGAAATTCGAAGACGTGACCGACAAAGCAGGCGTAGCGAACGAGCGTTGGGGAATGGGAGTTTGCATCGGCGACTACGACAACGACGGCTGGCCGGACATCTACGTCAGTAATTTTGGAGTGTCGCGGCTCTATCACAACAACGGCAACGGAACTTTCACCGACGTCGCCGAGAAACTGGGTTGTGCGCGAAAGGGCTGGAGCACCGGCGCGAGCTTCGGCGATTACGACGGCGATGGACGCCTCGACATCTTCGTTCCAGGCTATCTCGAATTCGACATCAACAACCCACCGGCCAGCCCCGCGCAAGCGGCCGGCGGCGGGTCGCTCGCAAAAAACTTCTGCGAGTTTCGCGGCACGCCGGTTATGTGCGGCCCTCGAGGACTTAAAGGCGAACACGACACTTTGTATCACCAGAAGCCCGATGGAACTTTTGAAGACGTGAGCGTCAAGACGGGCACCAGCGATCCGCAGGGCTTTTACGGTTTTACTTCCGCATTCGTTCACGTCAACGAAGACGATTTGCTTGACTTAATTGTGGTCAACGACTCGACGCCGAAGCTCCTGTACATCAACAAAGGAAACGGCACATTCGAAGAGATGGGTTATCCGTCGGGCGTCGCTCTCAACGAAAACGGACGCGAGCAGGCAGGAATGGGACTCGCTGTTGGAGACTACGACAATGACGGCCGCGTTGATTTTTACATAACGAATTTTTCCGACGACTACAACACGCTTCTGCACAACGACGGCGAAACCAACTTCAGCGATGTGTCGTTTCAAGCGGGCCAGGCTGAAGTGACCTTGCCGTTTCTCGGTTGGGGTACGGCTTTCATAGACTACGACAACGACGGATGGAAAGACATCGTAGTCGCGAACGGGCACGTCTATCCGGTCGTCGACAAGTATCAATGGGGAACTAGCTACGCTCAGCAGCCGCTGCTGTTTCGCAATCTGGGCACCGGTAGATTCGATCGCGTTCAGGCAGCTCCCGGCAGCGCGCTCGCAAAAGCAATTCCCGGTCGAGGCCTCGCAATCGGCGACCTCGACGGAGACGGACGCGTCGACGTGGTGATCAACAACATCGATTCCGCGCCTACGGTGCTTCGTAACGTGAGCGCGATATCCTCACACTGGGTCGAGCTGAAATTGATTGGCGATCCCGCGAAGAAGAGTCCTCGAGACGCGATTGGAGCGATTGCTTATGTGACTTCCGGCAAGCTTCGTCAACGAGCGGACGTGATCAGCGGAGGCAGTTACGCTTCTCAGAACGATATGCGACTGCACTTCGGTTTGGGAGCCGCGACGAAGATCGACAAGCTCGAAATCAAATGGCCGGATGGTTCGCTTGAAAGCGTAAACGTGGATGGCTGTGATCGCGTGTTCACGATTGTCGAAGGCAAGGGAGTGATAGGCGGTCCAAAATAAATCGGGCACCGATCGAACGTTTCGCAATCAATGTTCGGCTTCGCGATCTCGCTCCTCGAGCTCCTTCATCATCCTGCGACCTTCGAGACTATTGTCTGCCGGTTCAGCCTTCGCCGTTCCTCGCCGTCCCAGGATTAACATTACAACCCCGAAGATCAACAATACCGCGCCCCAGCCAAGATTGACGTTCATTCCCAATGAGCGCGTGTAGATTGATTTGTCGCCGAACAATCCGTATACAACCAACAGTGCGCCGAACAATGTAAACATCAGTCCGATTGGCAAACGAATGTCGAGCCCCATTTCTCGCGCCTCCTTACCAGAAGATAATGTTCAGCACCAAGGTCATCAACAGGACGATCACTCCGAGGATGGCCGGCCGCTGATACCATGAGAGGTGACCTTCTTTGGGTCGCTCGGTCAGTGAATACACCAGTCCGACCAGTTCTTTCTCGTCGCGTCGTCTGGTCACGAGGCTTACAACGATCGTGACTACGAAGCAAGCACTCCAAGCGAAGATCGCCGTCCAAAAGTTCTGTGCCATCTCGCTCGGATAGACATGAATTGCGCCAAACCATCCGCCTTTGACGCCGGCTACGGCGTTCATCGGCAGAGTAAACCCGTGATGAAGCGACGCCGCGACAATGCCGGACAACAAACCAAGGAACGCGCCGTGTCCGGTCGCGCGCTTCCAAAACATACCCAGCAGGAAAGTTGCGAACAGCGGCGCGTTGACGAAAGCAAACACCAACTGGAGCATGTCCATGATGTTGTTGAAACTCTTAGCCACATACGCAGCCGCTATCGAAACAGCTATGCCAAAGATGGTCGCCATTCGCCCCATCCAGAGATAATGCTGATCGCTCGCCCCGCGCTTGATGTAGGACTGATAGATGTCATAAGTCCAAACCGTGTTGAACGCCGTCACGTTCCCTGCCATTCCCGACATGAAGCTCGCCATCAATGCAGTAAGCCCCACGCCTAACATCCCGGTTGGGAAGTAGTGGCCCAGCATCATCGGTATCGCCATGTCGTAGTTGAATGTTCCGTCGGGTTTTTTCGGCAGCGCGAACCCGCTCTGGCCGGTTTGATAAGTCAGCGCGATCGCGATCATGCCGGGCAGAATAACAAGGAACGGGAAAAACATTTTCGGGATCGCCGCGATCAACGGAGTGCGGCGAGCTGCCGACATAGAATTGGCTGCCATGGCTCGTTGTACGACAAGGAAGTCAGTGCACCAGTAGCCGAATGACAACACGAATCCCAACCCCATCGCCATCCCGAACCATTCGACTCCCATTGGGTTATGAGAAGGGCTGTCCATGAATTTCCAGGACTGGCTCCACGCTCCCGACGCGAATCCGTTTTGGGTCGCTACGACACCCAGGCGCGCTTGTAAGCCCGACCATCCACCCGCGTCCTTCAGTCCAAGAAAAACCAGGGGCAGGAATCCCAGCACGATCAAGAAGAACTGAAGCACTTCATTGTAGATCGCCGACGTCAAGCCACCGAGGAAAATGTAGAGCAGCACGATCACCGCCGAAACCAAAACGCTGAAGTTGAAGTCCCATCCAAGCAGCGTCTGCAACAGCAAGCCCATCGCGTACATCGAAATGCCCGACGAAAAAATAGTCATCGTCGCAAACGAGAATGCGTTTAGTCCGCGAGTTTTTTCGTCGAAGCGCAGCTTCAAATACTCCGGCACCGATCGCGCT
>Ga0075436_100003048_pt1 | contig 11483 bp, 11 predicted proteins | sample RhiMethybrSRZTD5_FD_75303 | JGI IMG/M metagenome (GOLD analysis project Ga0075436, IMG submission 75303) | Populus rhizosphere microbial communities from Tennessee, USA - Rhizosphere MetaG P. TD hybrid SRZTD5 | ecosystem: Host-associated > Plants > Roots > Rhizosphere > Soil | place: USA... | reverse complement strand
CCCTCGAGCAGGATGGGCAGGGATTCCTGCGAGCCGACGTACCCGACGATGCCGCACATACTCGCTCCTCTCCGCTATCGCGTCCGCGCGTGCGTCTGGGAACGCTCCACGGCCTCGCCGGCCCGGTCGGCCAGCGACTCGGCTCGTTCCCGGGTTCGAGCTTCCGCGAGAATCCGTACGATGGGCTCGGTGCCCGACGCGCGCACCTGAACCCAGCAATCTTCCCAGAGGTACTTTTCCCCGTCCAGAACATTGCGCTCTCCGTCCGGAAAGGCCCGGGCCAGCGCTTCTTGAAGGGCGCCCGGATCCTCGATCTTCACGTCGAGCTTGCGCTTCACCATGGTCACGGGAGGAAGCTCCGCCACGCGCGCGCTCAGGGGCCGCTCCTGGGCCGCGAGCCAGTCCATGGTGATCGCGGCCGCGAGGAGCGCGTCGCGGGTGGCGTGGAGCGCGGGATAGATGACGCCGCCGTTCCCCTCGCCGCCGATCACGCCTCCGACCTCGAGCAGCTTCTGAGCGACGTGGGCCTCCCCGATCTTGGTGCGGTGGACCGGCGCGCCGTAGCGACGCGCGATGATCTCGACGCCGATCGACGTGGACGCGTTCACCGCCACGGGACCGGGGCCATGCACGAGCGCCCAATCGACCGCGATCTGGAGCGTCCGCTCCTCCCCGATGGGCTCGCCGCGCTCGTCCACGATCGCGAGGCGGTCGGCATCGGGATCGTTCGCGAGCCCGAGCGCCGCCCCCGTCGCGCGGACCCGGTCCCCGAGCGCGCCGAGATGCTCGGGCAGCGGCTCCGCGACGCGCGGGAAACGGCCGTCCGGCTCGCAGTAGAGGCGCTCCACGTCGCAGCCCAGGGCCTCGAGCAGAGCCGGGGTCGCGATGGACCCGGCCCCGTTCGTCGCGTCCACGACGACGCGGAAGCGCCGCGCGCGGACGCGCGCCACGTCGAGGCCGGGCAAGGCCAGGATGGCGTCGCGGTGGCGCTGGATGGCGCCCGGGTCCTCGCGGATCAGGCCCACCTCCTGGTGCGCGACCCACGACGCGCGCCCCTGCCTCGCCCGGCGCGCCACCTCTTCCGATTGCGCCGGCGCGAGAAAGGTTCCGCCCGGGCCGAAGAGCTTGAGCGCGTTCCACGGGGCGGGATTGTGGCTCGCCGTGATCGCGATCCCGCCCGCGGCGCCGTGGTGGCGGATGGCGAAGAGGATGGTGGGCGTGGGCGCGATCCCCACGTCGATCACGTCGTGCCCGGCCGCCATCAGGGCCGCCTGCGTCAGGCGGGAGACCCAGGCGCCGCTGGGCCGGGTGTCGCGGCCGACCACGACCGGACCCGGATCGAGAAAGGACGCGTGGGCGCCCGCGACCCGCAGCACCACGTCGGGCGTCAGCGTCTGGCCCACGATCCCGCGCACTCCGGAGGCGCTGACCATGAGTCCCTGCAGAGGATCGTTGCCGAAGCGTTCGGTCATTGGAGGAAGAGCTCCGGGCTCCGCGCGTGCGCCGCGTCCCCCTCGAGGGGGCGCGCGGCGTGGCGGCTGGTTGTCATGACGAACGGCCGAGGGCTCGGGCCGGCCGACCCGGGAATGGAGCTGGTGACCGGAATCGAACCGGTGACCCCGTCATTACGAGTGACGTGCTCTACCAGCTGAGCTACACCAGCTTGGAATTCGTGCGTCGCGAAGCTTTGCCGTGGGGGGAATCCTCGCGAAAATGAATGGTGCGACCCCGCAGAATCGAACTGCGGACACCCACGTTTTCAGCGTGGTGCTCTACCAACTGAGCTAGGGTCGCGCCGGACGGGAACCTTACCATGGCACCCCGGCAAGGTCAACGGCTAGGCGAGCCTGCGGCGCCGGTCGGAGCGCGTGTCGCGCCGGTCCGGACGTCTCCTGCGGTCGTCGTTCTCCCGGGTCGGCAGATAGATCGTGACGATGCTGCTCCAGTCGCCCTCGCTCCGCGCCCGGATCTCCCCGCCGTGCTCCCGCACGATCTGATACGCCATGGCCAGGCCCACGCCGGCGCCGTAACGGCGCGACGTGGAGAACGGCACGAAGAGCCGGTCCAGCGCCTCGCCCGCCACCTTGGGCCCGTCGTGCGCGATCTCCGCCTGCACCGCGCCCTGCGCCGCGCGCGTCTCGACGCGGACCCGTCCGCCGCTCGGCACCGAGTGGAGCGCGTAGCTCAGCACGTTGACCAGAACCTGCCGCATCTTCTCGTTGTCGAGGAGCAGCGTCGGCACGTCGGGCGAGAGACGTTTCAGGAGACGCACCCGGCGGCGCACCAGATCCTCCGCCTGCGACTGCAGCACGTCCTGCACCAGCGCGTTCAGGTTCTCGAGCTTGAGGCGGGGACGCGTCATCTGCGCCAGCGCCACCTGCTCGCCCAGGACGCGCTCCAGGCGCTCGGTCTCGCGCAGGATGATTTCCAGGTACTCGCGGTTGGGATCCTTGGCCGTGAGCGATTTCAACACGCGCTTCGCGAACGCGGTGATCGCGGCGACCGGGTTTCGAACGTCCTGCGCGACCTGCACTCCGCGCTCGCCCACGACCGCGAGCTTCTCAGCATGGCGGAGCTGCGCCTCCACCTCGTGGAGCCGGCGGTCCTTCACGCGGAGAGTCTCCTCCTGCGAGAACCGCGTGTCGGAGAGCGAGGCGATGGCCGCGATCAGCTCGGCGACGCGCGCGTCCTCCGCGTCGAAGGTGAGCGGATCGTCCTGCGTGCCGCCCGTCTTGTTGAAGACGAGGAGCACGCCGGTGATCTTGTCCCCGCCGTGGATCGGCGTCGCCAGGAGGCAGCGCCAGTCCTCGGGGGGCGTGCCCGAGAAGCGCGGGTCCTCGCCCACGCCGTCCGCCGTGATGGGCTTGGAGTCCGCCTCGAACCACTGGAGGAACCACGCCCCCAGCGCCACGAGATCCTGCGTGGAGCCGGGATCCACCGCGTGGACGTGCGCGAGCTCGAGCCCTTCCTCCTCCCCGCGGACCCAGGCGACGCCTCCGGCGGCCTGCGCCGCGAAGAGAAGCGCCCGGAGCGCCTGCTCCGCGCGGACGTCGGGACGCGACGGCAGGGCGGCCACCCGGCTGAAGTCGATCGCGGACCGGACCGCGGCGCCGCGCCGGCGCACCACGTCCAGCACCGTGTTTCCCTCCAGCGCGATGCCAGCCTGGGCCGCGATGGCGCTCAGGAGCTCGATCTGGTCCGCGGTCCATCCCGAGTGCCCCGGCGCTTGCGAGACCACCAGGAGACCGAGCACCTTCTCGCGCCCGAAGAGAGGGAGCACCGCGACCGCGCCCTCGGGAAGGGACTCCACGACGCGCTCCGGAAGCCGCAGCTCGCGATGCGGGCTCATCACCACCGACACGCGGCCGTCGAAGACCGCGTCGGAGAGAAGATCACGGTTGGGCTCCAGGGGAAGGCGCTCCTCGCGAAGGCGGTCGAAGACCTCGCCCGAGAACCCTCCCTCCGCCTCGAACGTGTCGAGATCGAGCGGGGTCCTCGAGGGCGCGTCGGGATCCGTCCGGTCCGCGCGGCGGAAGGTGTCGGCCAGCTCGAGCGCCGTGCCCTCCGCGACGATCTTGAAGAGGAGGATCGTGTCCACCTCCTGAGCGAACGCGCCGCCGATCGCGGTGAGCAGGAGCCGGCCGATCCGCTCGTGCGTGAGCGCCACGTGCATGAGCGGGATGGAGCGAAAGAGAAACCCCGCGCTCCGGTAGCGCTCGGCCTCGTCCTCGAGTCCGTCCTCGTGCTCCCGGCGAACGGCTTTCGCCTCCTCCTCGAGCAGATGGAAGAGGAGCGGCAGCGTGGGCACGACGCCCGAGGAGCCTTCCGGCGGGGCCTTGAGCTCCTCCACGGCCCCTTGAATCCGCGGGCAGTGAACGCAGTCCTGCGCGAACCGGGTCTCGAAGTCTGCCCGAGGGTCGAACGGGCAGGGGCGCGGCTCCATGTAGCACGCGCCTTCCGCGACGCGGTGCAGACCCTGCGCTTTCCGGTCCGCGTACCGCTTCCAGGCGACGACGATCTGCTCCTCGACCCGCGCCGACCCCACCCGCTTCGCGCCCATCGCGTACCCTCCAAGAAGTGAATCGAGCCCGCCGGCACACGCCGCCCTATCAGATTGATTTACGGCAGCTTAGGCGATATCTTGAGACGGCATTGAAGACGCAACTACTTGGAACGAGGAGGGTTACGGATGGACGCCAAGCGTGAGGGGCCGCCCGGCTCGATCAACATGGAGCTGGGCGAGAAAGAGGCGGAGGGCATCTACTCGAACTTCGTGCTGATCAGCCACTCCCTGTCGGAGTTCGTGCTCGACTTCGCGCGGATCCTGCCGGGGAATCCCAAGAGCAAGGTGTTCGCGCGCGTGGTCATGACCCCGCCCAACGTGCGCTCCCTGCTCACGGCGCTCGAGACCAACGTGAAGAAGTACGAGGAGCAGTTCGGAAAGATCAAGACGTTCGAGACCCCCTCGAAGGACATCGGGTTCACGTCGTAGGGGGCGGGGTCTTCCAGCGGCGGTGGATCCAGTACCAGTGGTCGGGGCGCCGGCGCACGCCCGCCTCGATGGCCTCGTTGATGGCGCGCGTGAGGCGCTCCACCTCGGATGATTCCTCCTCGGCCGGATTGGGCGCCAGCAGGGCGACGACCCTGGAGCGAAATCGCGCCCCCGGCTGCCGCTCGATGAGGCCGACCGCGATCGGCGAGCCCGTGCGATAGGCGAGCCGCGCGGGGCCCGTGTGCGTGGAGGCGGGCCTGTCGAAGAAGGGCACGTGGATTCCGACGCGCCGCGCGTCCTGGTCGGGGAGCATGCCCAGGAAGGCGCCCGAGCGCAGCGCCCTCAGAGCGTCCCGCATGCCGTAGCCGATCTTGATCGAGGGAATGCCCAGCCCCTCGCGGATCCCGTCGAAATAGGAGTCGCTCCCCTCGTTCGACTGCGGCGGAAGGAGGTAGTGCATCGGCGCCCCCCTGGCCCGCATCGACGCCCCGAGCATCTCCCAGTTCCCGTAGTGCGCCGTGAGCACCACGGCGCCCTGGCCCCTCCGGGCCCACTCGAGCACGGGCTCGAATCCGTCCATCTCCACCCTCGCCAGGATGCCCCGGGGACCCAGACGCGGCAGCGCGAGGAATTCCAGGAACGAGCGCCCGATCTGCGCGAACGTGCGCCGCGCCAGCTCGCGCGCGGAGACGCCGTCGATCTCGGGCCCCAGCGCCCGCGTGATGTTCTCGATCGCGATGCGCCGGCGCCGGCCCATGGCATGGAACGCCAGGATTCCGACCCCCGCGCCCAATGCGCTGGTCCACCGGAACGGCAGCGTGCGCGCGATGAATCCGAGCAGATGGAGCGCCCCGACCTCGATCTTCTGGCGAAGGGGGCGAACCGGAGAGCGGCCCACCTCTAGGAGCGCCGCGAGCGCCGCACGAGACCGCCGGGGTCGCGCCGCGCGAGCCCCTGGAGTTCGAGCGACAGGAGTGCGACGCCGAGCTGGGCCGCGGTGAGCCCGGAGATTTCGGCCAGCTCGTCCATCGGGCGCGGCCGTTCGCGAAGGGCGCGATACAGGGCACGCTCGTGCGGCGGAAGCGCTTCGAGAAACTCGGGGTGGGCCCGCGACGGGGCGGGGCCCGGCGCGTGTCGCCGCGCGGACCGCGCGTCCTCCTCCGGGTGGATGAGCCTCAGGACGTCACTCACGGTGCACACCAGACGGGCTGTTCCGCTTCGAAGCAATCCGTGCGGGGCTTCGCCCAGGGGATCGCGCGAATCCCACGGCACGGCGCCGACGGGACGTCCGAGGCGTCGTGCCTCCTTGGCGGTGAGAAGGGCGCCGCTTCCCTCCCGGCCCTGAACGACGACGACGACATCCGCCAGGGCGGCCAGCATCCGATTGCGCGCGGCGAAGGTGTTCCGAGTGGTGGAATCTCCGGAGCGGATCTCGCTCATGAGGCCGAGCGATCGCCGGAGTCTGTCCTGGAGGGAGACATGCTCGCGAGGATACGTCACATCGAGCGGCGTGCCCAGCACGGCACCGCTCACGCCGTCCGCGTCCAGCGCGCCTTCGTGCGCCGCCGCGTCGATGCCGCGGGCCAGCCCGCTCAGGATGGCCACGCCGCGCTCCGCGAGGGCGCGCGCCAGATCGTGCGCCACGTCGCGCCCATCGTCGCTTGCGTCCCGCGTGCCCACGATCGCGACGAAGGGACCGGGGTGGTCCCATCGTCCGGCGAGGAACACGGGGTCGGGCGCCGAGCCCAGCTCGTTGAGGCGCTCCGGATACCCGGGCTCTTTCCTACCGACCTCGCGGATCTCTTCCAGAGTCTCTGCTGCTCGTCCCACCGCCGCCACCCCGCACGGCCACGCCTCTCTAGCGTACCGCCTGTTTCGCTTCGCCCTCTCCGCCGACCACGTCCTTCCAGGCGAGGTCGCCCTCCGCGGCGCCGGGCGCGGTCCTCGGGAGCGTCGCGGCCGCGTCCTCCATGTGGCCCATCACCTGCCCGGCCGCCTCCGGATCGCGCTCCACCAGGCCGTCCAGCGCGAACCGGCGTGCCTTCTCCGGAAGCGAGTCGAACGCGGCCGCCAGCTCCCGCGTCGCGAGCTCATTCCGGCAGAGAAGGACCAGAGCGTCCCAGACCGCGTCGCGCACGGTGCGGTTGGGGTCGTTCAGCATTCCGACGAGCGGGGCCGCCGCGCGCGGATTTCCCATCCGTCCCAGCGCCGCCACCGCCGACGCCCTCGTGTACCAGAGCCCGGAGCCCAGGAACTGCACGAGGGGGGTGAAGACCGGCTCGCCCATCGTGGAGAGCACGCGGGCCGCCTGGTCCCTCAGGAACCAGCTCTCCTGTTGCAGCACGTCGAGGAGCACCTCGATCGATTCCTCGGTGGGATTCTGCGCGAGCTGCGTGATCCACCCGAGCTTCTCTTCCGGATCCCTGTGCCTCAGCTCTTCCCAGAGCCGCGCGACGTCCTTCGCTACCATGGTTCTCGCTCCTCTCGTCCGGCGACCTCCGGCCGCCGCCCACCCGACGCTACGCCGGCTTCTCCGCTCCGGCCCCGATCAACACGTCCCAGATGACTGCCAGGAGAGGATCCAGACCCTCCCCCGTGACTCCCGAGATCCACCCGCCCCAATGGGCTCCGCCGAGTGGAAACGGCGGGCCCCCGCGCGTCTCCTCGCCCTTCAAGTCCGAGCGGCTCATCGCGACGACGGTGGGCTTTCTCGTCAAATCCTCGCTGTACTCCCGAAGTTCCCGATTCAATTTCTCCCGGTCCCCCTCCGGATCCTCGGAGGCGCTGTCCAGAAGCATCAAGATCGACCGAGTTCGCTGGATGTGTCGCAGAAAATCGTGACCCAATCCCTTGCCCTGGTGCGCGCCCTCGATCAGGCCGGGCAGGTCCGCCATCACGAAGCTCTGCTCCTCGCGCACGCGCACCAGCCCCAGGTGCGGCTCGAGGGTCGTGAAGGGGTAGTCCGCGATCTTCGGCCGCGCCGCGCTCACGCGCGAGAGCAGCGTGGACTTGCCCACGTTGGGAAACCCCACGATGCCCACGTCCGCGATGAGCCGAAGCTCCAGAAGAAGCCTTCGCTCCTCGCCGGGCCGCCCCGGCTGCGCCTTCCGCGGCGCCTGCCTCGTGGGCGTCGCGAAGCGCGCGTTGCCGCGCCCGCCGCGCCCTCCCCGCGCCGCGATGAACCGCGCGCCCGGCTCCACCAGGTCCGCGAGGAGGTCGCCCGATTCCGCCTCCATGACCAGGGTGCCGGGGGGAACCGGGACCAGAAGGTCCTCCCCCGAGCGCCCGCTCTTCTGATTCCCGGACCCGTGCGCCCCCGAGGGCGCCTGGAACCGCGCGCGGAACTGGAAGTCCAGCAGCGTGCGCAGCTGCTCGTTCACGAGCAGGATGACGCTTCCTCCATCGCCCCCGTCGCCGCCGTCGGGCCCTCCCTTCGGGACGTACTTCTCGCGGCGGAAGCTCACCGCCCCGGAGCCCCCGTGCCCCGCCAGGACGTCGATCGTCGCCCGGTCGGCGAGCATGGGTTCCCCGCCCTACCGGAGCAGGGCGATCACGGCGTCGGCGGTCGCCTGCGTTCCGACGGCGCTCGAATCGTCGCGCGCCGTCTTCATGTCGTACGTCACCGACTTCCCCTCGCGGATCACGCGGGCCACCGCGCGTTCCAGGCGTCCGGCCGCGTCGTCCTCGCCGAGATGGCGGAGCATGAGCATCCCGCTCAGGATCATCGCCAGCGGGTTCACCTTGTCCTGCCCCGCGTAGCGCGGCGCGCTTCCGTGCGTGGGCTCGAAGAGCGCCGCGTCCTCGCCGATGTTCGCGCCGGGCGCGACCCCGAGCCCCCCGATCAGTCCCGCGGCCAGATCCGAGAGGATGTCCCCGTAGAGGTTGGGCAGCACCAGCACGTCGTAGTTCTCCGGCGTCTGCACGAGCTGCATGCACATGTTGTCCACGATGCGGTCCTCGAACGCCACGCCGGAGTATTCCTTCGACGTCTTGCGCGCCACCTCGAGGAAGAGACCGTCGGAGAACTTCATGATGTTCGCCTTGTGCACCGCGGTCACCTTCCGGCGCCCGTTCTTCTTCGCGTAGTCGAAAGCGTGCCGGACGATCCGCTCGGAGGCCGCGACGCTGATGGGCTTGATCGAGATCCCCGAGTCCTCGGGGATGTCGCGCTTGGCCTCGAGGTGGATCAGGTGCCGCAGCGCGCCCGCGCCATGGCTTCCCCGCTCGAACTCGATCCCCGCGTAGAGGTCTTCGGTATTCTCGCGGACGATGACGAGGTCGATGTTGTCGTAGCGCGAGCGGACGCCGGGGTAGGTCTTGCAGGGGCGGACACACGCGTACAGGTCCAGCTCCTTCCGCAGGGCGACGTTCACGCTGCGGAACCCGGTTCCGACCGGTGTCGTGATGGGGCCCTTGAGACCCACCTTCGTGCGGCGCAGGGAATCGAGAACGCGGGCGGGAAGCGGCGTGCCTTCCTTCTCATACACGTCGATGCCCGCCTCCTGCACATCCCACTCGAAGGAGACGCCCGTGGCCTCGAGCACGCGGCGCGTCGCCTTCGTGATCTCGGGCCCGGTCCCGTCGCCCGGAATCAGCGTCACCTGGTGCGGCATCGATCCCCTTTCGATTTCAGTTTAGATGTTCGCGGTAATGTACTGATTTTGCGTCAGATGTGCGCTTCCGAAGGAGGAGGTTCGGGACCGTTTCCGGGAGATGAGCGGGAAGCGCCGCACGCGCGTCGGCAAGCTAACAAAGCGGGAGGAAGTGAGTCAAAGAAAAAGCGTTAGGGGTTCGAGTCCTGCTTCTTTTTCTTTCCCGTGTCCTTCGATTCACCTTTTGGCTTAGCGGGTTCCCCGGACTCCTTGCGCTTTTGTTCTTTATAGGCGTTGGATCGGTAGTCCGTGGCGTAGAAGCCGGAGCCCTTGAAGACGATTCCGGCTCCCCCGCTGACCAGCCGGCGGACCTTCCCCCGGCACTTGGGGCAGCGCTTGCGCGCGGGCTCGGTCATGGACTGGAACACTTCGAACCGGTGACCGCATTTGTCGCACTCGTATTCGTACGTCGGCATTCCGATCTCCTCCTACATTCGATCCAGCGCGGCCTCGAGCCGATTCAAGCCTTCTTCGATGTCCGCATCGCCGATGGCGTACGAAAGCCGCAGGTGACCCTCCATGCCGAACGCGGAGCCGGGCACGCAGACGATCCGCGCCTCGTCGATCAGGTAGTCGCTCAGTCCGGCCGAGTCCGAAACGCCGTTCCGCGCCGCGCGGATGCGCTCGCTCAGGTCCGGGAACGCGTAGAAGGCGCCCTCCGGCGGGACCAGCGCGACGCCTCGCATGCCGCTCAGCCGCCGGACGATGAAATCGCGCCGGCGCGCGAAGGATGCGCGCATGGCGTGGACGGAATCCCTCGGGCCGGTGAAGGCGCGGATCGCGGCGAATTGCGAGACCGAGGCCGGGTTCGAGGTGGACTGCCCCTGCAGGCGCTCCATGCCCTCCGCGAGATCGGCCGGCGCGGCCGCGAATCCGATCCGCCAGCCGGTCATGGCCCACGTCTTCGAGACCCCGCCGATCACGACGGTCCGGTCGCGAAGCTCGGGATCCAGCGATGCGATGCTCACGTGCCGCGCGCCGCCGAAGACCAGCTGCTCGTAGATCTCGTCCGAGAGCACGTAGAGTCCGTGGCGGCGCACGATCTCGCCGAGCGCCACAAGCTCCTCGCGCGAGTAGACCGCGCCGGAGGGATTGTTGGGGCTGTTCAGCACCAGGAGCTTCGAGCGCGGCGTGATCGCGCGCTCCAGCTCCTCGGGGCCGATCTTCATGCTTCCGGGCTTGGGGGGGACCAAGACGGGGTCGCCTCCCACGAGCCGGACCAGCTCGGGAAACGTCACCCAGTAGGGCACCGGGCAGAGCACCTCGTCCCCCGGCTCCACCAGGGTGAGAAACGCGTTCCAGATGGCGTGCTTCGCGCCGTTCGAGACGACGATCTCGCCGGGCTCGTAGCGGAGCCCGTTCTCGCGCTCGAGATTCGCCGCGATCGCCGCGCGCAGCTCGGGCACGCCGCCCACGGCCGTGTAGCGCGTGGCGCCGGCGCGGATGGCCTGGACGCCCGCTTCGCGCACGTCCTCGGGCGTGTCGAAATCGGGCTCTCCGGCCGCGAAGGAGATGACGGAGTGCCCCTGAGCCCGGAGCTCGCGCGCGCGGGCGCCGAGCGCCAGGGTCTCCGACCCCTTCAGGGCCCGGACGCGGGCCGTGACGCGGGAGGGCCTCACCTCTTCTCCATCAGGCGCTTCTTCAAGAGCGGGGCCACGTGCGGCGGGACCAGCCCTTCGATCGCGCCTCCGTACCGGGCGATCTCCTTCACCAGGGACGCGTTCACGAAGGTGTAGGTCTCGCTGGGCATCAGGAACACCGTCTCGATCTCGTCGGACAGCCGCCGGTTCATGAGCGCCATCTGGAATTCGTACTCGAAATCCGAGATGAAGCGGATGCCCCGCACCAGGACCGGAATCTTCCGCTCCCGCGCGAAATCCACCAGGAGCCCCGAGAAGGGCTCCACCGACAGCCGGTCCAGCTTCGCGGTCGCCTCGCGGATCATGGCGACGCGCTCGCCCTGCGTGAAGAGGACCCCCTTCTCCACCCGCTCCGCCACCGCGACGGTGAGATGGTCGAACATGCGAAGCGCCCGTTGCATCAGGTCCAGATGGCCGTTCGTCAGCGGATCGAACGTCCCCGCGAACACCGCGCGTTTCATGCTCCTCCTCTTCCCTCGCGCCTCAGGAGGCCGCGACGCGATAGAACGTGATCGTGGTTTCCGAGTAGGTGCGCTCCGTGGCGATCTCGAATCCGGCCGGCCGGGGCGCCTCCCCGCCCTTCCGTCGTTCATAGACCACGAGGCCGCCCCCGGGGGGCCAGGGCAAGGTCAAGAGCCGCGTGAGCCACCGGGGCCCCGCGTCCCCCGCGTACGGCGGATCGAGGAACACGAGGTCGAA
>Ga0075436_100003047_pt1 | contig 11487 bp, 9 predicted proteins | sample RhiMethybrSRZTD5_FD_75303 | JGI IMG/M metagenome (GOLD analysis project Ga0075436, IMG submission 75303) | Populus rhizosphere microbial communities from Tennessee, USA - Rhizosphere MetaG P. TD hybrid SRZTD5 | ecosystem: Host-associated > Plants > Roots > Rhizosphere > Soil | place: USA... | reverse complement strand
TTTGTGGGAAGCGACAACAGTCAAGCTGACATTTTAGCCATCCAGTCTGGCGATCGTTATTGGTGCGCTCTAGACAGGAGAATAGCGCCGGGCGCGCGCACAAAGGAGTTTTACGCGCTGAACGGCAAGGTGCGTCTGCCGGCGCGCGTTTATTATGATGAGAAGCTATTGGCTGAGATTGTTGATTGAGGGTGAGCTGACGGTTAGCATTGAGAGCTGAAAGATGTCACGCGCGAATGGTTTGGAGTCCAAGGAGTTTCAGTGATGTTAAATCGATGCCTTCTCGTCGCTGTCGTATTTGCTGTCGCGTCGGCGGCATTACAGAGTCGAATCCAAGCTCAGGACGTTTCGCCTGGCGAGCGACTGCAGAAGAGAGGCATTCGCGTACTCGTTGAAGGAGACGAATCGACGATTCCGCTGGCGATTGAAGAAATGCGCCGAAGCTCACGCGCATCTGATCTCAGGATCACATTCGTGAGCAAGTCCACCGACGCCTATAACGCTCGAATAATTCTGACGTTTGGAACGGGAAAGACCTGGGATAACGATCCAAATATCCGCCCTGGAGATATACGGTTCCCTGTGCCGTTTGCTTTTGGTACCGCTGTAGCTCTCACGCCTGATGGCAAAACTGTCTTCACAGTGGCTCAGTCCGGGAATACGGCTCAAAGCGCGAGTGTCGCAGTTGCGCGAGAAATCGCAAGGAATCTGCGCGCGTATGCCGGCGTTCTGACCGTTAGCGAGAACACGACAGACTACCTCGAACATCGCTCTCAAAAACCTGTCGCGCCGTCCCAATCAATGAGCTCTACCGGAGATTCTATACCGGGCGAGCCGGGAATCTACTACAAAGCTCCTGATGGTTGGGTCAGGTTGGAACAGGCTTTACCTTCAGCAGCGGAGGCAAGAGGAGTCGCAACAGCTTTGCTGACTGCGGGCGTGAGTGGCGTCCGTATGATTCAAGCATACTCCGGCGCCGCGTCGCACTTGCAGATCCGCGAGCAACGGCCGACATTCTATGTACGCGGCTTTGCGCTGTCCGATCAAGACGTGCGGATCGTCCGGCTTGAAAAAAAGAAAGACCATCGGGAAATTGTCGCTGCCTCAATCACACCTTTGAATGTTAAAGACGGATACCGGGAACGCGACTCCAACGAAGTGGTAGTCTCGCGCACCTCCGGCGATGTTGTTGCGATTACACCGAGGACAGAACTTAAACCGGGCGAATACCTTCTTAGTTTCGGCAGACTTGAACTTCGCTATGACTTTGGTATTCCTATAGCCAAGAAGTAACTTATGCCGAAGTGAGTCGCGTTACAACCCTTGTTGCACGGCCCGACGAAACGATTCTTGCTAAGACGTATTACAGCTTCGCTGGCGCTTCGTTGCCCGCTTCAATCGCGGCCGCTCTTACATTCACTCTCACAAGTAATATCAACCCAACAACGAAGAAGACGACCAGAGAAAGAATGGCGATTCGATAACTGTGAGTGAACTGAAGCGCCAATCCAAACAACAGCGGTGCAAGCCAGCTTGTGCCTTTGTCGCTCACTTCGTAGAGGCTGAAGTATTCCGCCTCTTGTCCTTTTGGAATCATCAGCGAATACACCGAGCGGCTCAACGCCTGACTCCCTCCTAACACGATCGCGATTACGGCCCCGAGGATAAAAAACTGCAAACGTGTTTGCAAGAAGCCATACGCGTACACGAGCACGCCTGTCCAGATGATAAGGCTTATAATGATGGCGCCCTTACCACCCGTAGCTTTTGCAACCCAATTGAAGATCAAAGAACCGAAGAAGGCGGCGAACTGGACCATCAGGATCACCTGCACCAAAGTGGATTGATCGAGCTTGAGCTCTTCAGCGCCGAACACAGACGCGAGCGCGATCACCGCCTGAATGCCATCGTTGTAAAGCAGGTACGCGATCAGAAACAGAAGCGTCTGCGGATAGCGGCGAGCGCTTTTTATCGTATGCCGAAGCTGCTTGAAACCAGTCGCAATGAAGTGTTCTCCCGGCGGCGGCTGCTTATCGGGCAAACGATTCTTCAGCGCCGACAGCGGTATCAATGTGAACACCGCCCACCACGCGCCCGACGATGCGAGGCTTATGCGAACTGCCTGCGATGTCGTCAATCCAAACGAATCGGCTTTGGAGAACAAGTACAAGTTGAGAGCTAACAACAAGCCTCCGCCGAGATAACCGATCGCCCAACCCATCGACGAAACGTGATCTCGATCTTCAGGGCTCGCTATGTCGGGAAGAAACGAATTGTAAAAAACGACCGACGCGCCGAAGCTCAGATTCGCGAGTATGAACAAACCACCACCGAGCAGATAGTTTGTGCCTTGTAAAAAGTAAAGGCCCATCGTCGCAAACGCTCCGATGTAAGCAAACAGCGCAAGCATCTGCTTCTTGCGATGAGAGTAGTCGGCTATCGCTCCGAGTATCGGCAGGAAGATCATCTGCAGGCCTACTGAGAGCGCGACTACATACGGAAAGAATGAACCGTAGAAAACTTTGACACCGAGTGGGTAGATAAACGTATTGCCCTCGCCGAGCGTTTCGGCAGCGGCCTTGGCGACTTCTGTCAGGTAGGGTCCAAGAAAAACGGTGATGACGGTTGTATAGAACGCAGAGTTGGCCCAGTCATAGAAGTACCATCCAATCTGTTCGCGTCGATTATTCATCGTCTGGGAGAGCTGATGGTGTGGCAGGATATGCTAAGTACTCGCGCTGAGCAAGGCGTTTGTTCGAATACAGAAGGGAATCGACTTCTTCAGTTGACAGAGAGTTTCGACTACTCTCCGCCGTATTTGATTTCCATTCTTCTAATCTGAAAACTCGCCAGCACAAGCACAACCGCAGTCATAAGCAAGAGGCCTGGAATCGAAAGGTACGCGGGCGTTGGTTCGGCTATCATTGCGAAAGGACCTTCCGGGACGGGCACCGGCGCAAGCGAGTGCAGATAGTGAATCACACTGATCTTCTTCAACACCGGAGGCAAAAGAAAGTTGATCCACTCCCATCCGTAAATCAGAAGTGCAGGAATGATTGGGTTGCGAAAAAAGAGCCCGATCAGCATAAACACCGCGCCGTAACCGATACACGCGAGTATCGTGATGCCAAGATAGCTCATAGCCTGGCTCTTGCCTGCACCGTCAAAAAAGTAGTTCCCGCCCGACGAGCCTAACCCGATGTACAGAAGCAACAATGAACCCGCGGTGCTTATAGTAAACAACACGACGGATGCGATCAGACCAGAAAGATACTTGCCGACGACCAGCACTTCGCGGCGGACGGGGGAGAGGAAATAATAATGAAGACTCCGATCGACAACTTCTCCGCGAAACAGGTTCATGAAAATCCACGCGCAGCCGAAGAAGACAATCGTTCGTAGGATGAGACCTTCGTAAAGGTTTGCGAAAATGACGTTGACTTCTCCAATGTTGTTGTTGCGTGATTGCTGCCAACTGATTTCAGCCGACAACCCAGCCATCAACAGAATTGGCACGGCCGCCATCATGTACATCAGAACTGCCCGCTTGCCGATGAAGTTCTTTCTGATCTCAAGGCGCAGGATCGCTGCTATTTGAGAAGCCCACAACGACCACGGGGGTCGCGAAGTCGGCTTCGAGTCGGCAATGGCTTCCGTTGATGCGCTCACGCCGCTTCACCTCCTCCGATCAAGTACTGGTAGACCGCACTAATATCGTCGTCCACCGGCGCGACCGACTCGACCGTCAGGCCGTCATCTACGACGATGCGGTTCAACAACAGATAAAACGCGTCCGCATCTCGGGTCTTGATGAACAGACCGTGGCGGTCTTTGTGAATTTTCGCTTCGACGACTGAGTCCTGCTCGAACACCCGCGCGGCAAGAAGCCCCGGACGGTCACAGCGAATCAGGATCTGCATCGGATGCTCTTCCATCTCGTCGCGGACGCCGTGAATTTCGCCTTCGGCGACGACGTAACCGTTGTTGAGCAGGATCACCTGATCGCTCATCATATCGACTTCGTGAAGGATGTGACTGGAGATGATCAGGTGAAGGCCTTCGCCTGCGAGCTGCCTGAATAGGCGAATCGTTTCAGCGCGGGCCATCGGGTCGAGCCCGTTCAAGGGCTCGTCCAAAATCATCACCGAAGGCTCGTGCGCGATCGATTGAGCCAGCCTCACACGTTGCCGCATGCCTTTGCTGTACGCGCCGATCTTCAGATGAGCCGCATCCAGCAGGTCGACTCGATGCAGCGCCTTCCATGCAAAGTCCTGGGCTTCCTGCTTCGACCGTCCGTGAACGCGAAGATACGAGTTGATGAATTGAAATCCGGTCAGCGCTCGCGGGAACGAATCGAATTGCGAGCAGTAACCGACCTTACGAAAGAAAATTTCGGGATGATCGGCCCTCAGTCCAAGCACATTAACTCGTCCGCGAGTCGGCCGGATCAAACCGGTCATCAGATTCATCAAAGTTGTTTTGCCCGAACCGTTTGGTCCCACGAGACTGGTGATGCCCGGCTCGATCGCAAGCGTCACTCGATTCACTCCGAGTATCTCGCCGTAGAACTTCGAGACGTCTTCGAAGACGATGGTGTGGTCGGCTGTGTGTTCCATCAGCGCACGACCTCATAAGCCCGCACTTTGCGGGTAAGAAGAAACAGACATAGCGACAGAAACAACGCGAACATGATCCACGCAGCCGGCGTCGGAAGCGCCATCCAGCTCGGAAGCCCCGCTGAATTCGGCCGGCGAAACAAGCTGTCTTCGATGGTTCTCATCACGATTGACCAGCTAAAGATTCCGCCCCACCTTGTTTGTAGCACGCCATCTATCATAAGTCCGACTGCGCTCGAGATAAGATACAGGCCAACCAGCCCGGCGCTTGCCGCCAGTCGCCACTTTACCCACGCAGAGATCGTCACCGACAACAGCGCGAGCAAAAGTATACTGGACCAGCTTCCTATGAAGATCGCTCCCGCAATCCACAAATGGTTCGCAAACCAGCCCGCGCCTTCGAGGTACGATTGGAAAAGATAGAGCAGCTCGCCCGGCAGCCACGTTATTGCCGAGATAAGAATCATCAACACGCTCATCTTGCCAATCACGTATTCTGCTCGCGAAAGCGGCCGGCACAAATAAAGTGGCAACGCGTTATTGGCTAAATCGCGCGAGATCAGCGGTGGACCGATGAGTACTGTGAGCAAGCCCGAGAGGACTGCTTGAACCGATAAGAACCACTGAAAGAATGCACTGTTAATAGGGAAGACGTTTTGCAAGTCGATCTGGCTGATATTAAAGGCAGCCATAAATGTCAGGTTGTGATGTAGATAGATCAGTATCGCCATCACCAGCGGGCACACGAAGCACAACGCAAAGAAACCGGTGAAAAGCTTCGAGGCGAAGACGTCGCGATATGCGTGGCGAGGAATGATCAGAAACCGCGACCATTCCGGCGTCAGCGGACCCGCATACGGCTTGTAGGCGTGTTCATAGACTGACATTGTGGTTCTTCCTCGTTCGCGAGCCGCGGTGCAGCCTACGTTCTCGGCCCCCCAGCGTGAGCGACGCCATTGCCTTCCTCCATCGCCTTCAAAAAGATGTCTTCAAGCGAATCGCGTTTGTAATTCAGCCGGCGAATCTGCACGCTATGCTCGCCGGCAATGCGATAGAGATCGCGAATCTGAGCTTCTTCCTGAAGCACGAGCTTGAGCCGTCGCTCGCTTGTGAGGGCATATTCACAGCCGAGCTCGCCAATCGCATCGACAAACGCTTCACGCTCGCCGCGAGTTTCAAGCTCGAGGAATTTGCGATTCGACTTTCGCTCCTCTTCAAGATTGCAGTAAACCGCAATCCTGCCATTCTTAATTATCAGAATCTCCTCGCAGCATTCTTCGACGTCACGCAGCAGATGAGAAGACAGTAAAATGTGAGCTTTACCACTATCTCGAATGTGCCGTATCAAATCCAGCATTCTCGCGCGCGCCGGCGGATCGAGGCCGTTGGTCGGCTCATCGAGAAAGATCAAACGCGGCCCATGAACGACTGCCTGGGCGAGCTTGGCGAGTTGCTTCATGCCAAGCGAGTAGGTGCCAAGCTTTCGATAACGCGCTTCGCCGAGTCCGACGTAGAAAAGGGCCTCGTGTGCGCGTTCGAGTGCCGCCTCTTCGGGCAGACCCGACAGCTCAGCCATGATCCTTACGAAGTGAACGCAGGACATGTTGGATATGAACGAATCGCGTTCAGGCATGTAACCGATCAGCGTGCGAATCTGCTTGGCTTCAACGCGAATGTCTCGCCCGAATATGTGGGCAGTTCCTGACGAAGGAGCGTGGAAACCGAGCAAGGTGTGAATCAACGTTGTTTTGCCAGCGCCGTTAGGACCAAGCAGCCCGATCGCTCTCCCTCGCAACTCGCCGTTGAGCTCTTTGAGAATCGGTCTGCCGCCGAATTGAACGCTCAAGCCATCCAGAGAGATCACCGGTTCGGCGGCGCGTTCTGCAGGCGCATCGGGCAACACGGCAACGGAAGCAAGCGGCTGATCGGTTATGTCAGATGCGTTTTCCATTCGAAGAATCAATTCAATCTATCGGCGAGCGCCCTCAGTAATGCAGCGCCGTTACCCTTCCACGCGCTTCCGTGCATGCAGGCCAGCGTCGTTGGTTCAGTCGACGCGAGACGCTCGAGCATCGCGCGTGAGTCTGGAGCGTGAGAGAAATAATCCATGTTTTTACGAAGCGCCTCGCTAGGCTCGAGAATATCTGACTCAGTGATGGCCGGCAGATTCTTTCCGCCTTGTGTGAACAGGTCTCCACATAAGAAAGTGCGCGTGCTCTCCTCCATGAGTAAGCCGGACTCCCACGCGTGAGGCAGATGCGGTGTGTCGAACCATCGAACGGTTCGTTTGCCTAGCGAGACCGCTTCTCCATCGGCAAGCGCACGCGGAGGACGGTCCGCCAGATCGCCAATCGACACCATTGCAGCGATTCGTCCACAAAGCGGAACCGCTTGAGGCGCAACGGCCAGCCACTCATTGAGCGAGCCGCATTCGTCTGCCTCTACATGTGAGAACGAAATGTGACGGAGCCGACTAACCGGCAAAACGGTCGCGACTGCTTCCCTGACGAGCGGAAACATCCTGCGCAAGCCGGTATGAAAGAGCAGAGGTTCGTCATCCAGGATCAAATACTGGTTGAAGGAGAATCCCGGCGCCGGCATCGACACGGGAGTATTTATGCGAAAGATTCCATCCGCGATTTCATGCACGTTTGTACCCGCCCCTTTGTTCGTTATCGTCATTTCCTGATCCTTTCTTAATACGTTTCAGCGTCCGGATTATTCTGGACGCCAATGCCTCGAAAGATCAACTCGACCGATGGATCGTTTCTAACAGTCCCTGACCGTCGAACTTCCTCGCTGAGTCACTATGTAAGTTGAAAGCCAAAATGTTTACGCCAGCCAGTGAACCGGAGTTCCACGGGCTGGCGTATGTTTCGAAACTTTGCTCAAACTTCAACGAACAGAATGTGCGATGATGTTTGGCAAACCGAACGAGCCCGGCATGCTGATGAGATTCGACGGCTTCAAACCGATCGGACCTTCTTCGCCGTTGAGCGCAAACGAGATGTGATCCCCTTGAGCGTACGCGTAAGCCAGCACCGGTCCACCTACAAGCGAGTTAAAACTCTTTCGCTGTTCATCCGGGAGGTTCTGCGTAACGCCGCCGCCTACAGTCTTGGCGATCCCACCCAGCACCGATGAGAGATTCTGATAGATCAGCGCCGAGAAGTTTGCCTGCTTGTCTTCAGGCAACGCCGCCACGAAGCGAGGAGAGTGCAACAGCGTGTAGCCCGACTCGTGATACTTCACCGAGTTCTCGATAAGGGCCAGGCTCGGACCAGCTATCAGATAACCGTTCGCGTACGTGTAGTCGACTTCAAGACCGAAGTCCAGGGACTTCAGCGTGTAGTAGGTTCGACCACCGACATCCGAGTGCGATAGCTCGAATCCCTTCTTGCCATCGCGCGCGGCCAGCTCGTTCATCTTGTTGACGATCGTCTCGAACGTCTGCTGCAAGTGCGCCGGATCGTAGACCTCGAACACCAGCTTCCACGAAGGCGTCGGAAGCAATGGCCCGTCTATCGCGAACGCGAACTCACCGCCGAGCGGCTTGGCGAAGTCTTCCCGGATGTTCAGTCCAGTTTGGCTTTGAAACTCGTCGAGATGTTCGCTGAACTTCGGATCAACCGCGTTCAGCGTCCCCATCAAATCGTCGACCAAAGCTACCGGCTCCTTCACTACAAACGCGGCAACGACGTTCGCGTCCGGAGAAATGAACTGCAGCGCACCCATCGGACCCGGCGCCGCGAGCCACGAAGCAATACCGTGACTTGAATCGCTGAAGCTGAGCACCGCGCGGTTGAATGACTTGCCCTGATCTTCCTTCATCTCGGCGATGAAGTACTTCAGGTTCGTGATTCCCAATCGATCCAACGCGGCATTGGTCTTGGTGTCGCTGCCTTTCGACCCGGCGATGAATCGCTGGAGATCGGCGGCGATAATAAAGCCGGCCCCATCGCGATAAATCTCAGCGATTCGCGACTTGAAGGAACCGTCAGCGTACGAAGCCACGGCGGCGGACTTCACGCTCGTCTGAACGCGTTGGAGGAAATCAAGCTTCGGCGAAGCCGCGAGAACGTCTCCGTTGATCCAGATGTACAGATCACTGGATGGGCTTGCGGTGCCGTCCGTCTTTGATGCGGTCTTCATCACAGAAGCCGGATCGTCGATGAAGCGAACGCTCGGCCCCTTCTTCGAGTTTGTGCTGATCGACGACAACTGGCCTTCGACAAAAGATCGGAAGGCGGCGGGATCTTTGAGCGTCGTCAGCACGAGCGGGCCGTCGGGTTCACCTTTACCAGAGCTCGAAAGCTGAGCAGTGACGACGATCTCATCGCCTATTTGCGCACCGAACTCGGAGATCTTCGAGATGACCTTGTCCCATTCCTGACTGCCGCGCGACGAAGCTTCTTCTTTGTTCCACCACTGGCGAAGCTCGGGGTTCTGGTTCAATCGCTCTTCGATGATCTTGTTTGATTCGGTAAGCATCTCGGTCAAGTTTGGAATAGCAACGTAGAACACCGTGTCATCGGGAGTCATATCCAGCAAGCGAGTCGAGTAACGAACCGCCGGACTCGCAACGCGCTGATCGATTTCTTTTTTCAGGTCCGCCAGGATCTTCCTGTACTGATCAGCGTTGCGGCTCCAGGAGACCTCGTCTTTGACCGGAACGCTCTCGATGCTCGAATTCGTTGCGACCTGATCGCCCGGACGCAGCACGTCCTGTTTGCTCCCGTGTTCGACGTGGACTTCGCCCTGGACCACTGATACACGCGAGCCTTTGGTCGCGCTGTTCACTGAAAAGATCGTCCCAACAACCGATACCAGACAATCGTTGGTCTGAACGAAGAGGTGGCGAGACTGTTGCTGCTTAGCGGCTTCGACTATTACGTTGCCGCGATCGAGATGAATCGTTGTTCCCTGAGAGCTATTGGTGACCGAGAACTCTGAGCGCTCACGCATCTCGATCAGCGAACCGTCAGGCAGTTGAACGACTGCGCCCGCGTCTTTAGCAGTGCGGACTTTGTCGCCAAGCTTGATTTCTTCTCCAACCTTGAGCGGTTCGGTGCTCGTGTCGGAAACGAGATACGCCTGCCCGTCCATCGCGTGAACTACCATGTGAAATGATTCGCCGATGTTTACGAAGCGATCGTAAAAAGTCAGCGATAAAAGACCGACTCCAATCACGACCGTGGCCGCGATGGCCCATCTCACCATTTTGCGCTGCGACGTAGACAACTTCGACGCGCTGGGCCTTAACGGCACTGCAATGCCGAACCGCGCTTCCTTGAGCGCCTTGCGGCAGGGAATGCATTCGTGGGTGTGATCTTCAAACAAGAGCGAGCGCGCCGGCGACAATGTTCCGCTCAAATACTCGGGAATAAGTCTTTGGAAGTCGTCGCAGCTTCGGATATGATCGACGTGGTCAACAAGCGCAGCGGGCGCGCTGGCCGTCGCGGTTTGATCAGACAGCTTCGCCCTCACGCGCTCCGCCGCGCCCTCGACCACAGTCTGATCCACCCGCTCGCTGCGGATCGCGGCCGTGGCCCGCTCGAGAATGTCGTTTAGTTCTTTGTTACTCGGTTTCATGATATCCCTCCAGGGTCGTAGCGAGTTCCTTGCGAAGCCTTGTCCGCGCGCGATGCAGCAGCACACCGATTACCATCTGCGAGGTGCCCAGGATTCGGGCGATCTCGAGATTACTGTGCCCTTCAAAATACTTGAGCACGATGAGCTCAGCCGCCTTCGGACCGAGCGTCGCAATAGCTCGCCTGATTTGATTTTGAAGCTCTCGATCGACGTATTGAGTTTCCGGACTTGGCTCGGAGCTTTCGGTCGCGGCAGGCGCGACTTCTTCGATAGACACCGAGCGCGAGCGGGTCCGGCTGCGCAACAAATCGAGCGAGGCATTGACAGCGGCGCGATGAAAATAACTTCCCGGGCTTGGGGAGAGGTCGATTTTCTCGTTACGCCGCACGAGTCTGAGAAAAACAGTCTGGAGCACATCCTCGGCATCCGAGGCGCTCCCGGTCACGCGATAAGCCGTGCGAAAGACCTGATCGTGATGTTCTCGAAAGAACACTTCGAGTTCGTCGGGAGGGCTTGGCACGGGTCTGAGGTGTTTAACGGCTTGCACGGTTTGCTCCTTAACTTCGTTTCCAGCCATAAAACGCCTCCTGGAAGGGAGTATTAACAAGCAAAGCGGTGAATTATCAGCCTCTCTTGCGTCTTTGCGGGATTTTGCGTCTTTGCGCGAAACGCCTAATCATCTGGCTAAGCGCCGCAAGACGCAAAGCTTAACACGCAAGAGTCAGGATTGGAGGTCGTGGCGGAGCGCGTCGCGCTGCTCGGGCGTCAAGTGTGTTTCCGCTAGCAGCATTGGCAGGTCGACTCCCACCGCGACCGGCACGCGACCGCAGGTGTTGAACTTCATGTACTGGACTGAACTCACCTGTTCGTCTCCGCGTTGGCGTTCGTCAAATGTAGCTCGAACGCGTGTGCCGTCTTCGAGCAACAAGTACATCTTCTCCGGCAGCGCCCACCACTGCTTGAGTTTCACACTGCGCACCGCCGGATCCTCGATCTCGATCAGCAACACGCAGCCCAATTCTCCTTCGCCTCCGAGCACTTCGTTATAAGTGTCGATCTCGTGCTGGATGTCGGCTTCTTTGACCATTCGCTCGACGCGGACCATTTCCTGAATCTGGTACTTAATCGTCAAATGATTTTCGAACAGAAGCGTCAGATACTCGCCGATGTGCACTCGCCGAAGCGCCTTGGCTGCCATTACTTCGTCTCTCAACGCATCGCGCTGTTCTTCGTAGGTTACGTAGTCGATGATTTCATGTCGCCCTACTGGTTTCATTTT
>Ga0075436_100003046_pt1 | contig 11488 bp, 6 predicted proteins | sample RhiMethybrSRZTD5_FD_75303 | JGI IMG/M metagenome (GOLD analysis project Ga0075436, IMG submission 75303) | Populus rhizosphere microbial communities from Tennessee, USA - Rhizosphere MetaG P. TD hybrid SRZTD5 | ecosystem: Host-associated > Plants > Roots > Rhizosphere > Soil | place: USA... | reverse complement strand
TGCGATCCAACGCGGCAGGGGACGCACTTCCCGCACGATTCGTTGCGATAAAAACGCACGGCGTTCAGCGCCATGTCCAGCATGCAAGTGGTGTCGTCACAAACAACGATGGCACCGGAGCCAAGCATGGAACCAGCGTCGGCCAGCGCCTTGAAGTCGAGCCGCACATCCACCATCGAAGCAGGCAGGTAACCTGACGATGGGCCAGAGGGAGCAAACGCCTTCAACGAGCCGCCACCGCGAACGCCCCCCGCGTACTTGAAAATCACCTCGCGCATAGGCGTGCCCATCGGAACTTCGAAAACGCCGGGTCGCGCCACATGCCCACTGACGCCAACAAATTTCAGGCCCCGCGAGCCGTTGGCACCTTGCGCGGCAAACCAGTCCGCGCCGCGCGCCAGAATTTGCGGCACGTTGATGAACGTTTCCACATTGTTGATGACCGTCGGCTTTTGCCACAGGCCGATTTGCCCGGGGAACGGCGGCTTGTTGCGCGGCTCGGCGCGATGGCCTTCGATGGCTTCCATTAGCGCGCTTTCCTCTCCGCAGATGTAACCGCCAGGACTGACAAACACTTCGAGGTCGAAGTCGAGATCACTGCCAAGAATTTTCTTGCCGAGCAAGCCCGCGTGATAGCAGCGGCGAATTTCTTCGCCAAGAATTTCTTCCTGTTGGGCGTATTCGTGGCGAATGTAGAGAATACCGCGCTTCGCTCCCGTAACAAGACCGGCGATGAGCATGCCTTCGATGACCAGGTGCGGCAGATGAGTCATGATAAAGCGGTCTTTGATCGTGCCCGGTTCGCTTTCGTCGGCATTGCAAACAATATATTTCACGAGATCGGGCTGCTTTCGCACTAGGTCCCACTTCATGCTCGTGGGAAAACCAGCGCCGCCCATGCCGCGAAGTTCGGCGGTTTTGAGTTGCACCAAGACATCGTCCCATGCGCGCGACCGCACGAGGCTGCGCACCACGCCGTATTTTTCGTCGTTGCCGTAGGGATCGGCTTTGCACCTCAGGTGTGCCTGCTCTGGATTCGGCTCAACAACTTCTTCACCGCGGAGTGCACTGCGTGCAATCTGCTCAGCACTTGCAGGGGTGACATTCGTGAAGATTTCATCGTTGATCGAAACCGCTGGGGCGCGGTCGCAGCGGCCGAGGCAGGAAACATCGCGAATTTGCACGTCTTCAGAGCGAGAACCAGCGAAGTGCCGCTCCAGCTCGGCTCGCAGATCGCAAGCGCCGTTGAGATGGCAACTCATGTCTGCGCAAACACGAATTTCCGCTTTGGCAGGAGGCGCAAGATGAAAATGCGGGTAGAAGCTGGCGACGCTGTGAATCTGGTAGAGCGGAGTTTGCGTGCGGCGGGAGAGTCCTTCGAGCTCCGCCTTGGGCAGGAAGCCGTAGCGAAGCTGGATGGCCCGAAGGTCGTCGAAGATCACGTCGTCCCGTCTCGCGCGCAAAGCCGCGCCTGACGCGAGAAGAATGCGCGGCGCAACTTGAGTGCTGAATCCCCTGCATACTACTGAGCGTAAAGCGTGCTGTAAATAGCGCCAGTTTCGCTTTTCGCAGCGCGTCGCTAAAAAGACAACGCAATCCGTTGACTTCTCTGCGCCGCAAACGTTATAAGCGAACAGATTCGTCCGGCACTCTGAATGTACAACGCGAAAAAGTTCTTTCTACTCTCCAGCCTCGCCTGTTTGCCGCTCCTGACGCTCCCTTTGCTGCGAGCGCAGGAGAAAGAGCCTGTCAAATACATTGGTCCTGGATCCTGCGCTGCAACGAGTTGCCACGGAAGCGTGAAACCTATAGCAGGGAGCCGCATTTTCCAGAACGAGTACTCCACTTGGATTCTCCAGGACAAGCACAGCCGCGCGTACCAGGCTTTAGCCGGTGACGTCGGGGAGCGCATGGCCCGCATTCTTAAATTGGGTACGAAGGCCGAGGGATCCGCGAAATGCCTGGCGTGCCACGCGCTTTACACAGCGCCGGAACAGCGCGGGCGCGCGTTTGAGATTTCCGAAGGCGTGTCCTGCGAAAATTGTCATGGGCCGGCCTCGGCGTGGCTTGGTCCGCACACTACGCGCTCCTGGGCGCACGAAAAATCGGTTGCGCTGGGGATGACCGACACTCGCAATGTGATTCGTCGCACGGAAAAATGTCTCGAATGCCATCTCGGCACAAAGAACAAGTTTGTGGACCACGAAATGATCGCTGCGGGGCACCCCGACTTGTATTTTGAGCTGGATTCGTTTTCAGCGGTCATGCCGCGGCACTGGAAAATTCCCCGCGAATCGGAGCCGGGAAAGCCTGTGGAAGATGGGGCGTGGACGGGCGTGCGCGAATGGTCTGCGGGTCAGGCGGTGCAACTACGCGTGGCGATGGAACGGTTGACCTGGCGGGCGAAAAACGAGCGTTTCGACAAAAAAGATGTTTGGCCTGAATACTCTGAGCTTTCTTGCTTCGCATGTCATCACGCTCTGGGGCCTGCAAAGGACAGCTGGCGGCAGGAACATGGTTACGTAGGCCGTCGCCCGGGCGATCCTGCGTGGAACACTTCGCGTTACGCGGTGTTTCGTTTACTGGCGAAACAGATTGACTCCGCGAGCGCCCAGGAATTGGACCGGCAAATTCTTCTGGTCTCCGACGAGATGAGCAAGCTCAATCCGGACCGAAATGCAGTGGCCGCAGCGGCTTCCGCGGCAGCGCCACTGGCTCAGCGCATCGCGGAGCGGCTCGCCACGATGCAGTACGATCAAGCCATCGTGCTGCGAATGCTGCAGCGCATTCCCGATGATGCCGAGTACATCGCGCTGGCCGACGAGCGCGCCGCGGAGCAAGCGACCATGGCGCTGGATTCGCTCTATATTGCTTACAGCCGCGAAACGAAGCCTGCGAATGCCCCAGAAGTTCGCGCCGCCATCAACGGCCTCTTCCAGCAGCTCGAGAATCCCTCCTCTTACAATGCCGATCAATTCGCCTCCGCTCTCCGCCGCATCCGCCCTTTGCTTCAATAAATCGTCCAATAAGCGCTAGAGTCATTTATGCGAAAGCCTTAAAGGAAATAAATGAACGCATTTGAGAAATGGTTCTGCGGCTCAGCGATTTGGCGCTACATAACACGGCGGCAACTGCTACCCTGGCTGCTTCAAGGAACAGCGCTGGGCGATCACGTTTTGGAGCTAGGAGCGGGTCCGGGAGCCGGAACATTGGAGTTGGCGCGACGCTCCGGCCGCGCAACGACCATCGAATACGATCACACATTAGCGACGAAGCTCGCCAAAAGAATCAGCAACTCTGGTGTCCGTGTTATTCAAGCCGATGCGGCTGCTTTGCCCTTTGCTGACGAAGTGTTTTCATCAGCGATTGCCATTCTCATGCTGCATCACTTGAAATCCCCGGAATTGCAGGACCGCGCGTTTTCAGAAATTGCCCGCGTGCTCCGGCCTGGCGGCATTTTCATTGCATGCGATATCCCGGATGGCTGGACACATCGCGTCTCCCACATTCGAAGTACGTTTGTGCCCCTTGATCCAACAACCGCAAAGGGAAGGCTGACTGCCGCGGGTTTTTCCGGTGTCCGGCTAGATTTTCAGGGAAGCATATTCCGAATTCAGGCCGTCTGCCCACTGGGGTCTCGGCCACATTGACCTGCATCAGGGCACGGCTTAGCATCGTACTATGTGGTTCCGCCGCGACAAATTCCCCCCCGGGCCTTACAGCGGGCTCAAAGGCTGGTCCCTTCGCGCGTTGAGCCAAAGCCCGCTGGAAATGTTTACCGAATTGGCTCGCTACGGGGACATCGTTGGCATCCGCGTCGTCAATTTTCGCAACATTTTCATCAATCACCCCGACCTCATTGAAGAGGTATTGGTCGGCCATCCGCGCCGGTACTACAAAGGCAGGGTCTTGCGGGCGAACCGGCACGTTTTTGGCGAAGGACTGCTCACCAGCGAAGGTGATTTCTGGCTGCGGCAGCGGCGCTTAGTGCAGCCGGCCTTCCACCGCGCGCGCATCGCGGCGTACGCGGAGACCATGGTCGAATACACCCAACGCCTGATGGAAGGCTGGCGAGGCAGCGAAGAGCGCGACGTGCATCAGGAGATGATGCGGCTCACGCTGCAAATCGTCGCGAAAACGCTGTTTAATGCCGATGTCGCGCGGGACACGCAAGACGTCGGCAAATCGCTTGAGCTTCTCCTCGAACTTGGTGCGAATTTCCGGCGTACTCTCTTTGTTCCCCATTGGGTGCCCACGCCCACCAATCTTCGAATCAAGCGCGAGATTGCGTTCATCGAAAGCATTCTCTACCGCATCATCGGCGAACGCCGCGCTTCCGGGCACGATGCCGGGGACCTGCTTTCCATGCTCCTTCACGCGCAGGACGAGGATGGTTCGCGCATGACGGATCAGCAGCTCCGCGACGAAACCATCACGCTATTCCTCGCCGGGCATGAAACAACCGCCGCCTCACTTTCCTGGACCTGGTGGCTGCTCGCGCAAAATCCCGCCGCAGAAGCGAAGCTGCACGCGGAACTCGACGAAGTTCTCGGCGGCCGCGCGCCTTCCATGGACGACCTCGCGCGCCTCCCGTACACCGCGAATGTAATTACGGAATCCATGCGCCTTTATCCTCCCGCGTGGGGCTTGGCGCGAGTCGCGGTGGAAGACCACGAACTCGGCGGGTATCCCGTGAAAAAGGGGATGGGCGTTGCCATGGCGCAATGGGTTGTCCATCGCGACACGCGCTGGTACGACACGCCCGAAGAATTCCGGCCGGAACGCTGGGAAGGAGACTTTATTAAAAGCATCCCGCGCTTTGCCTATTTCCCGTTTGGCGGCGGGCCGCGCCAGTGTATTGGCAACTCCTTTGCCTTGATGGAAGCGACGCTGATTCTCGCGACCATCGCGCAAAAGTACCGCCTGCGCCTGGTGCCGAATCATCCGGTTGTCCCGCTGGCCTCCATTACGCTGCGGCCTCGCTATGGAGTGCGCGTGGTGCTGGAGTCGCGGCAGCGGCGGAAAAAGGAAAGCGTCTCACCAGCGCCGCAGGCTATGAGTGCCGACCAGGCTACTTGCTCGAAAACTGCGAAGCCAGTTCCGAATGGGTTTGCATCACCCGCAGAATCGAATCCCGCGTAACCATTCCCACAATTTGCGGCGCTTCATCCGCAGCGCCGCTGACCACGGGCATCTGATTGATGTCCGCGCTCAACAACCGCTCGAGCAGGCGCAGAAGCGGCTCGTCCGGCGAGGTCCACTGAATTTTGTCTCGCGGAATCATCGCCGCCTGCACTGAGTTGTGGACCCATTCCCCGCGGGGAACTGCATTCAGCATGTGGACATTCATCATGCCAACGAGCCGGTCGCCCGAGAGTACCAAGTGGCAGCGCCGCCCCGTCCGCAGCACCTCCGCGCCGTATTCTTCGAGTGTGATGTGCCCGTCAATCGTGGGAACTTCGTGGCTCATTACGTCCGAGGCATGCAATCCCGCTAGCGCGTCGCGGATCGTCATTTGTGTAATGCTTTGTTGGGCGGCGTTCAACAAATACAATCCAATCACTCCCAGCCAGAGTCCCGAAAACCAATCATTTTTGTAAAAAACCTCGTAGCCGCCGATGCCCATCAGCGCATAGGCAACCACCCTGCCGCTCGACCCCGCAATCAGCGTGGCGCGGGAAAAATCCTTGGTGATTCCCCAGACGATAGCGCGAAAGATTCTTCCTCCGTCTAAGGGAAATCCCGGCGCCAGATTGAACGCACCAAGAGAAGCGTTTGCCCAAAACAAATAGCCGGCCAGGGCTCCGACCATTTGCTCCGTGGGGAAGAGCTTCATTATGGCCCCGAAAACACCGGCCACTAGAAAGCTTGCAAGTGGGCCAGCTACGGCAATGTTGAACTCTTGTATGGGCTTTGAAGGTTCACGTCCGATGCGTGCAAGGCCGCCAAAAATAAATAGGGTTATGGAGTGAACAGGAATCTTGTAATAAAGCGCCACGACGCTGTGCGCCAGCTCATGAAAGAGCACGGAAACAAAAAACAGAAGGCTGGTCAGGATTCCCAAGGTCCAGTGGTCGGCGGACGTCCAGTGGGGATGGAGTTGCCGGTAATTCATGGCGAGCAAGTAGGTGATCCAGCCAAAAATCAGCAGCCAGCTGGCGTCCAGATAAATGGGAATGCCCAGGATTCTAGCGATTCGAAAGCCGGTGGTTCGAATGGGCATTGGCCAGCGCTTTTCCGTAGAGGCGGCGCCACAAGCACAGCATTTGCCCGCCAACCTCTCAATCTACACTAGCGCGAATTCCTGTAGCGGCAAAACGGTGTGCGAGAGCCTTTGCGTCCGTCCCGACACAACGTGTTCGCAGGTCCACAGGCTCTGCATTTCTTCCAGTCAATAAGGCCTTTATTTTCAATGGATTTGAGATTGGCCTGCCGACTGCCACTTGGAGGTTGCATTACAGGAGGCAAGCCATGATTACCATGCTCGACTTCGCCATACTCGCCATCGCGACAATGTTTGCCGTCGCTGCTGCCGCTGCTCTCTCTTGGATGTTTCTCCGCGTCGCATTCGTGCTGATGCATCCGGCCACCGCCCGGAGGATCCCTTCGCGCACGGAGTTGGTTCGCGGAACCGCGCAACTGGCCCGTGCCTATGCGGCCAATCGCTAACCCCAGAGGTGGACACAGGCAAGCCCAGCGCCTGTGCCACAGGGTTTCCCGGCCCAGCGCGAGCGGCGGAGCGGTCCTATCCACCACAGCGCACCGGGAATGAAATGGAAGGGAGTAATTCGATGCTGGCTTTGAAATACCTCTTGATGATTCTTGGAGTTGGTTTGTTTGGCAGCGCAGGGGCCTTGGTTGCCTATGACGTCTTCCTCGCCACACAGCTTCGCCGGTTGCTACGCGGGCGCGCAGGCGGAGAGGCGGCTGCGGAGGTGGGGCCGTTGGCCGGCCGCCCTTTTCGGCCGGTGCGGGCGCGGCTGGCGTTGCAGCTTGCAGCAGTTGGTGCGCTAGCGGTCCTGATCACCCAGGCGATCGGAGTGATTCCCGATGGAGCGGCAGGCGTCCGCGTCAGCCAGATTTCAGGCGCACGCCCCGGTACGCTGTACCCCGGCGTGCACCTGATTACGCCACTGGTCGATTCCATCGCCATCTACGATACGCGCGAACAGGTCTACACGACTCTGGCCTCCGAGAATCCAAAGCTCAAAGGTGACGTTCTGAACGTGCAGGCGCGCGAAGGCCTGAACATTGGCCTAGCCGTTTCTGTGCGTTACCGGCTGGATCCCAAGCGGCTGGATTCCATTCACACGAATTTGCCGCAACCCGTGGGCGAGCAGGTCGTGGCTCCCGTTGTTTCCACGATCTACCGCCAACTCGCGCCCAACTATATGACCCGGGAGATTTTTGCCACCAAGCGCGAAGAACTGCGCACCAAGGCAGCCGAAGCCATCACCGCGCGGCTCGCCAGCGACGGCATCCTGGTTCGCGAAGTGCTTCTCCGCGACCTTCAGTTGCCCGCTGAATATGCAAAAGGGCTTGAAGGCCTTTTGCTGAAAGAACAGGAAAACGAGCGGCTCGGCACCGAACAGGAAATCAAGCAGAAAGAAGTAAAAATCGCGGAGCTGGAGGCGGAGGCGCAAAAATCACGCGACGTCAAGCAAGCTGAGGCTCAGGCGCAAGTCCGCGTTCTGCAAGCAAAAGCGGAGGCGGACGCCATGCAATACACTTTGCCGCTGAAGCAGAAGCAAATCGAGCAGACCAAACTCGAAGCGCAGGCCCGCAAGGAAGCAACTCTCGAGAATGCAGAAGCGGCCGCGCAAGCCAAAATTATTGACAGCAAAGCCGAAGTGGAGCGCCAAAAGAATCTTGCTGACGCGGACGCCAATCGCATTCGCGTCACTGCCGCTGCGGACGCCGAGCGCATGAAGTACGAAGCAGCCGTGTTGAAGCAAAACCCCATGCTCATTCAGAAAATCATTGCAGAAAGGCTCTCCGACAAGCTGCAAATCATGATGGTTCCCATGGATGGAAAGAATTTCTTCGCCGCCGACGTGATGCGGTCGGCGTTTTCGAACGCCACCCTCGGAAGTAGCAACAGCGGGTCCGATGATGGATCGGACGACCCGCCGCCTGCAGTAACAGGCGCGCCACAACGCAAGTCGCAGCGCCGGCAGTGAGGTTTAAAAAGGAATTGGCACAGGCGAGTAAGATGTCCAGACACAATGGCCTGTGCTACCGGCTCCGCTAGCCAATTCCCTGCGGGTGGCTCGGGACGCCAAACCAGAGAGGAGAAGCGACCATGATTAGAACAGCAAGCACCGCCGCGCTTCGCTATTCGTCAGAGTTGCTCTTCCTCCGGCAAACGCGAACCGCGCCACCCGGCTAGCGGTCAGAACAGGAGACTCGGATGAACTGCCACTTCGTACTCTGGGGAACGCTTATTCTTTAACCGCGCTTATTCTTTAACCGCCCTCATTCTTTGACCGAAGGATACTTCGGCCGCGGCGGAACTCCCTTGTAGTCTTTCAAGGCATCATTCGCCAGCTCGATCGCTTTTTCCAGTTGCGGATCGTGCCCGCTCACCACCAGGTCCGGCCGCTGCGGCACGACATAATCCGGGTCCACGCCATGCTGCTCCACAATCCACTCCCCGCCGTTATCGCTGCTGAAGAAAGCGAAGCCAGGAGCGGTCACAAATCCTCCATCGCGCAACGGCTGCCCTCCGCCGATGCCTACCAATCCGCCCCAGGTGCGCGTGCCGACAATCGGGCCAATCTTTTCGCGGTGGAAGAACCACGGAAACGCGTCGCCGCCGGAGCCGGCCAGTTCGTTCACAATCATAACTTTGGGCCCGTACACCCCCACGGGCGGCCAGGGAACATCCGCCGTGTCGCGCGGCGCGACCACCGCAAGCAACTGCCGCTTCAGCTTCTCCGTATAAAAATCCGGAATCTGCCCGCCCGAATTGTCCCGTTCGTCCACAATGATGCCGTCTTTGTCGAGTTGCGCGGTGAACTGCTTGTCGAACGCGATGATGCCCTGGAAGCTGGTATCCGGCACGTGCATGTAGCCGATGCGCCCGCCCGTAGCCTCCTCGACTTTGCGCCGGTTGGCCTGAATCCAATCGAGATAACGTATGCCCGCTTCGCTATTTGTGGGCTTCACGGTAATTTCCCACGCGCCTTGCGGCGTGGACTTGCTGTTGATTTTCAGCGTGACCAGTTTTCCAGCGAGGTCCTGGAAATACGCATAAACGGAACGGTCCGAGCGCGTTTCCTGGCCGTTCACAGCGATCAGGTAATCGCCCGACTTCACTTTCAGCCCGGGCTCTGTGAGCGGCGAGCGCGTCGCTTCGCTCCAGTTCTCGCCGGGATAAATCTTGCTGATGCGGAAGTAGCCGCCATCCGGCTCGAAGTCCGCTCCCAGCATCCCCACGTTGACGTGCGTCCATTGCGGCTGATCGCCCCCGCCCACATACGTGTGCGAAGTGCTCAGCTCAGAAATCATTTCGCCAATCAAATAATTCAAATCACTGCGGTCCACTAGCCAAGGTAGCAGCGCTTCATAGCGCGCACCGATTCTCTTCCAGTCGTGGCCGGTCATCGCCGGATCCCAGTAGAAATCACGCTCGATGCGCCACGCTTCGTGGAAAACTTGCCGCCACTCTTCGCGCGGGTCGATCCGCACTTGCATTTCGCCAAGGTTCAACTTGCCGTCGCCGACCTTCGCTTTTCCCGGCGCCGCGTCCACGATGCCGTAAACGGGCCCCGCCTTGTAAATGACCTTCTTGCCTTCCTTGTCCAGGTCGTAGCCGTCGATTCCGTCGAGCAAAACCTTGTCTTCGCGCTTGACCATGTCATATAAGTGCAGGGCGTTTCTCGGTTGACGCGGCACTCCCGGAACGAACTGCCGGGTCTCTTGCGGGACGTCAATGTAAAAGAGCTTATCTTTGCGCGCGGCAAGGCCTCCCAGGATTCCCGGCTTGATGGGCACGGGAACGACGCGATTGCCAATGCCCTCCAGGTCAATCTGGACTGGCTTGACCGCCTCTTCCTTTTTCTCCTCTTTCTTCTCTTCTGTCCTTTGCTCGCCGCTCTTTGCTTCCGCGGATTTCTTCTCGTCTTTCTTCTCCTCTTTCTTTTCATCCTTCTTTTCGTCCGCCGCTTTTTCCTCGTCGCTCTCGGGCTTGAAAGGTGAAGCCTCATCAGCCTTCAGCGTCACGGCGAAGATGCCGTCAGTGGTGTAGTAGTTGTACCGCTGGTCAAGCTGCCCGGCGCTTGGATAGAAATATCGAGTCGAGATGAAAAACAGGTATTTCCCGCCAGGATCGAAAACCGGATTGTTGTCGTTGTAAAAGCCCCCGGAAACTTTCGTGACCTTCCTTGTGCCCAGCGAATAAAGAAAAACGTCGCTCGCCCCGCGCCGATGCGGCTTCGAATACGTAAGCCATAAGCTGTCCGGTGACCAGCTTGCGTCGCTAATGTTTCCGTACTCACTCTTGTCCGCCAGAATCGGCTTCTTCTCTTCGACGCCGACGTACCAGAGCTGGTGCAATTTGTCCCAATACAGGAGTTTCTTGCTGTCCGGCGACCACGTCGGCCCATAGCGATAGATTCCGCCATCGCTCGTGATGCGACTCTCGTCCCCGCCCATCTGCGGCCGCGTGTACACCTCATATTCCCCGGTCTTGTCCGACAAATACGCAATCCACTTCCCGTCGGGCGACCACGACGGATTCAATTCATGAATGCTCGAATGCTCCGTCGTCAGCGTGCGAATGCTGCCATGCTCCGCCGGAACAGTGAAAATATTCCCGCGCGCCTCCATCACCGCCCGCGCCGCGGAAGGCGACAGCGCGAAGCTGCCAATGTTCTGCGCGACGTTCTTGAACTCCGCCCGCGCCTCAATGTCTTCCGCGTGCACAACAATCGGAATTTCGCGCGCCTTGTTGCTCGTCAGGCTGTATTCGTAAAGCAACCCGCCGTTTTCATAGACAATGGCGTCCGGCCCCAGGCTCGGCCACTTGATGTCGTACTCTTTGTAATCGGTGAGCTTCTTCGTTTGCTTCGAGCCAAGGTCGTAGCTGTAAAGATTCATCACGCCGTCGCGGTCGCTGATGAAATAAATCGCGTTCCCGTGCCACATCGGAAACATGTCCATGCCCTTCGACTTCGGCAACTCCTCATAGGCGTTGTTCTTCAAGTCGTAGATCGCGATGGGCAGATTCCAGCCGCCGTGATAACGCTTCCAGGTGCGGAATTCCTGCGCCGTTTCGATGTAGGCGATCTTGGTTCCGTCAGGCGAGAACGAAGTCAGGTCGCCCCGCGGCACCTGTAGCATTTTGGGCGAGCCTCCCTGCGGAGATACCAGGAAGAGTTTCGTAAACCGCCCCGGCGGCGCGCTGAACCGGTCCGATCGGAACAGAATGTTCTTTCCGTCGGGAGTCCAGCCGAGCACGATGTCGTTCGAAGGATGAAACGTCAGC
>Ga0075436_100003044_pt1 | contig 11490 bp, 12 predicted proteins | sample RhiMethybrSRZTD5_FD_75303 | JGI IMG/M metagenome (GOLD analysis project Ga0075436, IMG submission 75303) | Populus rhizosphere microbial communities from Tennessee, USA - Rhizosphere MetaG P. TD hybrid SRZTD5 | ecosystem: Host-associated > Plants > Roots > Rhizosphere > Soil | place: USA... | reverse complement strand
CGTCGGGACGACTTCCGAGCTGCGCGCATTCTCGAGCGAGGAGCTGACGTTGCTGCGCACGGTCGCCGGCGAGGCCGCGCTCGCCCTCGACCGCACGCGCTCGACCGCCGCGCTCAAGGAGGCCCTGGAGCGTGAGCGTTTCGTCGCGCGTATCTCCTCCCGCGTGCGCTCGGAGCTCGACGTGGACGAGTTGCTGCGCGTCGCCGTCCAGGAGACCGGCGCGGCGCTCAAGGTCGACCGCTGCTTCATCCGGCTAGGCGACACCGAGGACTCGATCCCGATCGCAGCGCAATGGCACGCACCCGGGCTTTCGCCGATCGAGACGGGGAGGCGGTTGGCGGCCTCGAACCTCGCCGTGCGCCGGCGCGAAGCGGTCGCGATCGAGGACGTCCAGCACGCGCCCGAGCTGGCGAGCGTCGGCGGGACCGAAGCGTTGCTCGAGCTCGGGTCGCGCGCCGTCCTCGCCGTTCCGATCGTCGTCTTCGACGAGCTGATCGGAGTCGTCGCGCTGCACCGGTTCGAGCCAGGCCCCTGGACGCCCGGGGATGTGTCCCTGACCGAGGCCGTCGCCCGCGAGATCGGGCTCGGGATCCACGTGGCCCGGCTGCTTCGCGACAACGAGAGGCGGATCGCGCAGCAATCCGCCTTCTTCCGGATCGCGGCGATGCTGGGTCAGCCCCTTTCGCTCTCGGCGACGCTCGACGCGCTCGCGCAGGCCGCGTCTGACGCATTCGGCGGCGAGGCGGCAGCCGTCCTCATGCCGCGCGGCACCGAGCTCGAGCTGGCTGCATCTGTGGGCCTGCCCGAGCAGCTCGCCCCGCTGATCGCCGACGGAGTTCCCGCCGAGGGACGTACCCTGGCCTCCCCGAAACTGGCCGGTGATGATCGCTTCGACGCGCGCTGGCGCACGAACGTGTACGAGGCCGGTCTCCGTGCGCTGCTGGCCGTTCCGGTTGCCAGTCCGCGCGCCGGCCGTAACGGCCTCGCGCTCGTGTTCTTCTCGGATGAGCGCACGCTCACGGACGAGGATCTCGACGTCGCACGGCACCTCGGGGAGGCGGCGCGCGGCGCCCTCGAGCGGAGCGAGCTGTTCGAGGCCGAGCGCACCGCCCGGGCGCTTTCACAGCAGCTCGCCCGCACCGGCTCCGTGCTCGCGACGGAGCTCGACCCGGCTGCAGTCCTCGACGAGGTCGTACAGCAGGCGCCGGCGCTGGTCGGCGCCGACGCGTGCGCCGTGCTGACGCTCGAAGACGACGAGCTCGTCGTCGGCGCCGCGGTCGGCGAGGGAACGGACGAGGCCGTCGGGGCACGTGTGAGCTCGACGGCGCTTCTCTCCGGCGACGTGTTCCAGTCCCGTGCGCCTGTCGCCGTCGAGAACGCGGCCGACGGGCATCTCGCGGGTGCGGACATCCTCGTCGAAGCGGGTTACAGCGCCTATCTCGGCGTGCCGCTCTTCGGCCCGGAGGGAGCGCCGGCGGGCGTTCTCGCGGTCTATGCGCGTCGCCCGCGCTCGTGGCGCACGGAGGAGATCGAGGCGCTGCAAGCGCTGGCCGGCAATACCTCGGCTGCGCTGGCCAACGCCGAGCTCTACTCGCGCGTCTCGCTCGAGAAGGAGCGCAGCGTGGCGATCCTCGCCAACATCGCCGACGGCATCGTCGCCGTCGACCGCGACGGCAGCGTGGTGCTGTGGAATGCGGCGGCGGAGCAGATCACCGGCGTCCCGCAGGCGGAAGCCATCGGGCACACGACCACGCAGGTCCTGCAGCGCGACCTCGAGTCAGGCGACGCGGCGCCGGGCGGACAGCGCCTCGTCTCGATCCTTCGCGGCGGCGAGGAGGTGTGGCTCTCGCTGAGCGAGGCGGTCATGCGCGACCCGCTGGGAGCAGTCGCCGGACGCATCTTCGCGTTCCGCGACATCTCGGGCGACCGCATGGTCGAGCAGGTGAAGTCGGACTTCGTCGCGGCGGTCTCGCACGAGTTGCGCACGCCGCTGACGTCGATCTACGGCTTCGCGGAAACGCTGCTGCGACAGGACGTCCCGTTCGGCGAGGAGGAGCGCCGCACGTTCCTCGGCTACATCGCCTCGGAGTCCGAGCGGCTGACGGGCATCGTCGATCAGCTGCTGAACGTCGCGCGGCTGGACACGGGCGACCTGCAGGTCGAGCTCGGCCGCATCGACGTCGGCTCCGTCGTGTCCGAGGTGGTCGAGACGGTCGAAGGGGCGAACGAGCACCGCTTCGAGATCGACCTGCCCGACGAGCCGCTGGCGGCCGAGGCGGATCCGGAGAAGGTTCGGCAGGTGTTCAACATCCTCGTCGAGAACGCGCTGCGCTACTCGCCGGAGGGTGGAAAGGTGACTGTCGGGGCGCGCCGCAACGCGGATCGCGTCGAGGTGCGCGTCGTCGACGAGGGGATGGGAATTCCCGCGGCGGAGCGCGAGTGGATCTTCCGCAAGTTCTACCGAGCGGAGTCCGCAGCGCGTGACGGCGCGGCCGGCACAGGGCTCGGCCTTTTCATCGCGAAGGAGCTCGTCAACGCGATGGGCGGACGAATCTGGGTCGACTCCACGGAGGGCGAGGGCTCGAGTTTCGCGTTCGAGCTTCCCGTTGCGCGCGACTAGGTGGCCGCCGGAGCGGGTATAGGGGCGGCCTAGGCCAGGATGACCAAAGTTCTCGTAATCGACGACGAAGCGCCGATCCGCCTCCTCTGCCGCGTCAACCTCGAGGCGGAGAGGATGGACGTGATCGAGGCGGCCGACGGACCATCCGGCGTCGAGAAGGCGCGGAACGAAAGTCCCGACGTGATCCTGCTCGACGTGATGATGCCCGGCCTCGACGGGTGGAATGTCGCGCAGCAGTTGCTCGAGGACGCCAACACGAGCGGCATCCCGATCATCTTCCTGACCGCGCGCGCCGAGTTCCGTGACCGTGCGCGCGGGCTCGACATCGGCGGTGTCGACTACATCACGAAGCCGTTCAACCCGCTCGAGCTCGCACCGCTCGTGCAACGTCTGCTCGACCGGATCGACCGAGGCGAGCGCGACGATTTGCGCGCGGAGAAGCTCTCCGAGCTCCGGACGCTGATGGAGTCCGAGTAGCGGCCTAGCGTCCCGCGAAGTCGGCCGTAACGACGCCCGCGCCGCCGTGGCCGATGAACGTGCCGAATGCGTAGCCGATGCCGACGCGCCGGAACCCCGGACGCAGCAGGACCGCGCGGTGAGCCGGGCTCGCGAGCCAGCGATCGACGACCCATTGGGCTGTGATGCCCGTCGCCCACGCCAGGTCCTCGCCGAACACGGGCCCGCGGGCCCCAGCGGCCACCGCGCGGCCCGCGACGGAGCCGTGCGCGAAGTACTGGCGGCGCATCATGTCGGCCGAGTGCGCTCGGGCGGCTCGGACGAGGTGGAAGTCGATCCGAAGGGCCGGGAGGCCGTTGCTCTGCCGGACGCCGTTCATCGTGGTGAGGAGTGATGCCTCGGACCTCGTGAGCCCGCTGGCCTGCGCGGCGGCGGCGGGGACGAGGATGCCGAAAACTGCGAGAAAAACGACGAAAAGCGGCCTTTTCGCATACATTCGCGCCGGTTTGATGAGTCGCCTCCCCGTCCGGGGAGATCGAGCTCGCTCCTTTCGTTACGGGCCAGCGGGGGCTAGCGGGAGGACAGTGCGAGGGAGACGCCCGCGAGAGTAACCGCTGCGCCGGACAATTGCACGGCGTTGAGCGACTCCCCGAGCCAGGCCCAGGCGACCACGATCGCCAGGACGGCTCGAGCATCGCGGTGATCGCCCCCGAGTGGCGCTGATCCGCTGGAGGGCCGCGACGACGAGCGCGAACGGGAGTGACGCAGGACGTGTCGCGAGCGCGATCAGCATCAGGCCGACCAGCGCGCCGGCGCAGCCGCGAGCGCGACCATCGCGTAGCCGACCGCGGGTACAGAGGCATGCCGCGCGTGACGCTAACCTCCGTTCAGCGGGACGTGGCGCAGCCTGGTTAGCGCGTCGGCTTTGGGAGCCGAAGGTCGCGAGTTCGAATCTCGCCGTCCCGACTTGGTCGTCCTCCTCGCTGCGGGCGCAGCGCTGTCGTTCGGTGCGCTCGCCGTCACGATCCGGCTCGCCCTCCATCCGCCGCTCGACGCGGAGGCCGCATCGCTCGTGACCACGTTCCTCGCAGGCGCGTTCTGCATCGCGCTCGCGGTCGCCTCGAACGACTTCTCCGGGCTCGACTGGGCCGCCACGTGGCCCTTCTTCGTCACCGGGCTGTTCGCCCCCGGCATCAGCCAGATCCTGTTCACGCGCGCAATCGGCGTAATCGGCCCGTCGCGGACGGCAGTGATGGTCGGCGTCTCTCCCGTGCTCTCCGCGGCGATCGCCGTGACGATCCTCGGGGAGCCGCTGCACGTCGCGCTGGTCATCGGCACGCTGCTGGTCGTCGCGGGCGGGACCCTGCTCGTGCGCGAGCGCGGAGGGGCGGGGACCGTACTGTCGTTCGGGATTGCGCTCGGCCTCGGAGCGGCCCTGCTGTTCGCGATTCGCGACAACCTGGTGCGCTGGGCCGCGCGGGGGAGCGACGTGCCCGGGTTCGTCGCGGCAAGCGCGTCACTCGCCTCGGCGACGCTCGTGATCGCGATCGTCGTGCTGCTGCGGCCGAACGGTGTCGCGCGGGTGCGGCAGGCGTTCCGTCCGTTCCTGCTCTCCGGCCTCGTCTACGGCGTCAGCTACGCGTGCCTGTACTCGGCGTTCGACCGCGGACGCGTCACGATCGTGGCGCCGCTCGTCGCCACGGAGTCGCTCTGGGCGGTGCTGATCTCGGTGCTCCTGCTGCGCCGGTCGGAGCGGATCGGGGCCCGCCTGCTGGTCGCCGCCGCGCTCGTGGTCGGCGGCGGCGCGCTCATCTCGGGGTTTCGCTGAAGACGCCCGCGATCTGCTCCGTGCGCAGGAACCGCGCGAAGTAGTGCGCGAAGACGGCAAAGAACACGATCGCCTGCTCGACGGCCATCGACACGCCTGCGATCTGCTGATCCGTCAGGTCCGAGAGACCCCAGAGTTGCGGAGCGTCCTTGTAGAAGTCGTAGACCGGGCGCGGCAGCAGTGCGAGGAGCAGGCCGAGCGGTGAGGCGAGAACGAACGCAGCGAACAGGTAGGCCGCCTTGGCGCCGTCCGAGAACCTTCCGTGGATCACCGGCCACCACATCAGCAGCCCGGCGAGGAAGTACGTCAGGTGCTCGACCTGGAGCAGCCAATGCGGTCGGTTCAGCGCGGCGTCGTAGATGACGGGCACGTGCCAGAAGAGGTACGTCGCGAGCCAGAGCGGCAGCGCCACGAGCGGGTGGATGTAACGCGCGACCGGCCGGCCGAGCGCCGGCGAGACCGCGAAGACGACGAGGCCCGGCGCCCACTCTGCCGTGACGACGTTCTGGAGGAAGTGGATCGAGAGCAGATAGTGCAGCGCGATCGTGTGCAGCGGCGTCACGTAGACGGCCAGCAGGAGGATCAGCGCGAGATCGAACGCGGCACGCCGTGTCGTGTCCGATGGCCAGCGTCGTTGCGTCCAGTAGTACGCGCCTGCGAGTGCCGCGATTGCGCCGAGAACGTCCCAATGCAGCGCCCACGAATACGGATCCACGGCGCTACGCTATCCCGGCGCGCCCGTGGTGTAGTGGTAGCACCGGAGACTTCCAATCTCCTGGCACCGGTTCGAGCCCGGTCGGGCGCTCTCTCCGTCCGATCGCTCGGTTACGTTTTCAAAAGTGAAAACAGTGGAGCGAGATCTAGCGCGTCAGCTCCGTCGGCGGGACGGCGCTTCGATCAACGAGATCGCGCGTCGCACTGGAGCAGCGAAATCTTCCATTAGCCGCTGGGTTCGTGACATCGAGTTGACTGACGAGCAGCGCGAGGCACTTCGCATCGCCGCGTACAACGGGCACGTCAAGGGTCGCACGGCTACTGTGCGACTGCGGCGCGAGGCGCGAATGATGGCGCAAGAAGAAGGACGAATGCGCGCGCAACAAGGCGACAGGTTCTTCATGGCAGGCTGCTTGCTCTATTGGGCAGAAGGAAGTAAGGACCGAAACCACGTCGATTTCACCAACTCCGACCCGGAGATGGTCAAATTCTTCGTCCGCTTCCTAAAGACTTACTGGAACCTTCGCAACGAGGACATTCGCATCACCTGCAATCTCTTCGCGGATCACGTCGACCAGCAGCGAGATATCGAGCAGTACTGGCTCGATGTCGCCGCGCTTGCGCATGAGTCATTACGCGTGTCAACGGTGAACGTCTATTCGAAGTACAGCAAGAAGAAACGGAGGAATCGGCTGCCGTACGGGACGTGCCGGGTTACCGTCGCGCGGACGCGTGTTGTTCAGGCGATCTACGGCGGCATCCAGGAGATCGGCGGTTTCACGCGCGACGCCTGGTTGGAATAGCTCTCTCATGCCCGAGAGCGCCGAGCAACGTCACAACCGCGAGCTGATCGAGCTCCTCAACGAGCTCCGCGTGGCGCTTCCCGGCGTTCAGGTCCTCTTCGCCTTCCTGCTCGCCGTGCCGTTCGCGAACGGCTTTCCGAAACTCAGCGAGACCGGACGCGACGTGTTCTTCGCGGCGTTCATCGCTACCGCGCTGTCGACGGTTCTCCTGATCGCGCCCAGCTCGTACCACCGGTTGCGCTGGCGGCAGCACGACAAGGAGCGCATGCTGGTCGTCTCCAACGCGCTCACGATCGCCGGGCTTGCCTGTCTCGCAGTCGCGATCACGTGCGTGGTCTACGTGATCACCGACTTCCTCTTCCATCGCACCTGGGCGGCCGTGTTCACAGCCCTGGTCGGCGCGGCGTTCCTCCTCCTCTGGTACGGGCTGCCGCTCGCTGCGGCTATTCGGGACTCGCGGCGATCTCGACGCGCTCGATGAGGGCGTCGTCGCGCGGCTTGTCCGCGGCGTCGGCAGGCAGCACCGAGATCTTGTCGGCGACTTCGATACCGGACGTGACACGCCCGAACACGGTGTGCTTTCCGTCGAGCCAAGGGCACGCGTCCGCGGTGACGATGAAGAACTGGCTGCCGTTCGTGTTCGGGCCGGCGTTCGCCATCGCGAGCGCGCCGCGGTCGACCTTGTGCTGGTTGAACTCGTCCTCGAACTGGTAGCCCGGGCCGCCGCGGCCCGTGCCGGTCGGGTCGCCGCCCTGGATCATGAACTCGGGAATGACGCGGTGGAAGACCAGGCCGTCGTAGAACCCGTCCTGCGCGAGCTTGACGAAGTTCTCAACGGTCTTGGGGGCGTCGTCGGGATAGAGCTCGACCTCGATCGCGCCGTGGTTCGTGTGCAGCGTCGCGTTCATCGCAGCGTGTCCGCCAGCGGCTCGATCGCGTGCGCCGTCGGCTCGATCTCTCCGGACTCGAGCTTCCGCGCGATCTCGCGCGCGAGCTCCTCCGCTTCACTCTCCTGATCGACGTCGAGCACAGTGTTGACGGCGGCCAGCACGTGGCCGTCCGAGTGGAGCTCGACGTCGACGGTCTCGAGCTCCGCACGCGCGATGTACGGATCTTCGGGGACGCCGACGTGGACGACGACGTTCCGCCCGTCGGGGAGCGTCGCGGTGTGCTCGATCGTCCGTCCTCGGAGGCTCACGCCGCTCAATCTATCGTCCTGCCGGCCGGCTTCGGGCGTGAAGCCATCCGATCCGGGAGCGATGCTGCAGTCCGTGCCGGCCGAGCGCGAACGCGTCGTCCAGTTTCAGCCTCGGACGATCCTGATGGTCATCGGGATCCTCGTCGCGTCGTTTATCACGCTGAGGGTGCTTTGGATCTCCCGGCACGTCCTCTCGTGGGTGTTCATCGCGCTGTTCCTGGCTCTCGCCCTCAACCCGGCGGTGGACCGCCTGGAGCACCGGTTCCGCGGCCGCCGCGGCGCGGCCACCGGGGTCGTCTCGATCGCCACGCTGATCGCCCTGGGGTTGATCGGATGGTTGTTCATCCCGACGCTGGTCGACCAGGTCGACAACTTCGCGCACAAGGTTCCCGACTATCTCGACGACCTGACCAAGGGGCGCGGGAGGCTGGGCTTCCTCGAGACGAAGTACCACCTCGTCGACAAGGCTCGAAAGGCGTTACGTGAGGGCGGCGCGTCGAAGCTCTTCGGTCTTTCCGGGACGGCGCTCGCGGTTGCGAAGGGCGTCGTCAATGCGGTGCTCGCCACGGTGACGATCGCATTCATGACGTTCTTCATGCTGCTCGAAGGGCCGGGCTGGATCGACCGGTTCCTCTCGCTGCTGCGGCCGGACACGCGGCGCCGCTATCGCTCCGTCGGCCACGACATCTACCGCACCGTCGGGGGCTACGTCTCCGGCAATCTCCTGATCAGCCTGATCGCCGGCGGCCTGACCGCGATCGTGCTCGCGATCTTGGGCGTGCCCTACGCGATTGCGTTGGGCCTGATCGTCGCGATTCTCGACCTGATTCCGCTCGCGGGCGCGACGATCGCCGCCATCATCGTCGGCGCTGTCGCGTTCTTGCACTCGGTGCCCGCCGGGATCATCGTCGTCGTCTTCTTCATCGTCTACCAGCAGGTCGAGAACCACGTCCTGCAGCCGGTGGTGTACGGGCGCACCGTGCAGCTGTCGCCGCTCGTCGTCCTCATCTCGGTGCTGATCGGCGCCGAGCTCGCCGGCGTGCTCGGCGCGCTGGCGGCGATCCCCGTCGCCGGAACGCTGCAGGTGATCTTTGCCGACTGGCTGCGGCACAGGCGCGCCCAGCCGGCCCCCGAGACCGGGTAACCCGTTTCAGGGATGTGGGCGGCGAGCCGGCCGCGCCGATCTCCCGGACATGGGGAATCGTCTGCTGCGGTCCGCGGTGCTCCTCCTCGCCATCGCCGGCCTTTGGGTCGCGGCGTCACCTGCGGGTGCGTCGTCTCAGGAGCCGGCGGCGTCGCTTTCGACGCTCGAGCAGGGCGTCCTCGCCGACATCAACACCCTGCGCAAGCAGCACGGGCTCGCGCCGCTGCACCTGTCGCCCAGCCTGTCCGACGCGGCGCGCCAGCACTCCGCCGAGATGGCGGCGCGGGGCTACTTCAGCCACGACTCCGCGAACGGCTCGTCCTTCGACAAGCGCATCGCGCGCTATTACCCGATCGGCCGCAGCAACTTCTGGTCCGTCGGGGAGAACTTGCTGTGGTCGTCGCCGAACGTCGACGCCCCCGGCGCGCTCGACATGTGGTGGAACAGCCCCGAGCATCGCAAGAACATGCTCACCGCGCGCTGGCGTGAAATCGGGCTCTCGGCGGTGCACGTCCCAGCCGCGCCCGGAACGTACGGCGGGCGCGAGGTCACGATCGTGACCACCGATTTCGGCGTCAGGCGCTAGCGAACGCCCGGGATACCCTGTTGCGCGGGCGCCTGTAGCTCAGCGGACAGAGCGGCGGCCTTCTAAGCCGCGGGTCGGAGGTTCGAATCCTCCCAGGCGCATGCCGCGTTACTTCGCTCGGGCCAAGGGGAAGGCGTCTGGGTGACAGCGTCGGAAGGGGGTTATCAAATGGCCGATGAGCTGAAGGGCAAGAAGATCGCGTTCCTGGCTGCCGACATGTTCGAGGAGGTCGAGCTGACCGAGCCGTGGAAGGCGCTCGACCAGGCCGGGGCCGAGCTCGACCTGGTCTCGCTGAAGGACGGTGAGATCCAGGGCTTCAACCACTACGACAAGGCCGGCTCGTTCAAGGTCGACAAGCCGGTCGAGGAGGCGAGCGCCGACGACTACGACGCGCTCGTGCTGCCGGGCGGCGTCGGAAATCCGGACAATCTGCGCCAGGACGAGAACGCCGTGCAGTTCGTGCGCGACTTCTTCGAGCAGGGCAAACCGGTCGGCGCGATCTGCCATGCGCCGTGGACGCTCATCGAGGCCGCCGTGGTGCGCGGACGCACGCTCACGTCCTTCCCGTCGGTGCGGACCGACATCCACAACGCCGGCGGCAACTGGGTCGACGAGGAGGTGCACGTCGACCAGGGGCTCGTCACGAGCCGCAAGCCCGACGACATACCGGCGTTCAACAAGAAGCTGATCGAGGAGTTCGCGGAAGGGAAGCACGAGCAGCAGGCCGCGAAGACGAAAGCCGCGACCTCATAGCACGCGCAGCGCTCCTCGACGTCGACGGGACGCTGGTCGACGCCAGCTACCAGCAGGCGCTTGCCTGGTACCGGGCGTTCCGGAAACACGACGTCGTCCTCGCACTGCGTCATCTGCACCGTCACGTCGGCATGGGCGGCGACCAGTACGTCGCCGCCGTTGCCGGCGAGGCGGTCGAGCGGCAGATCGGCGACGACGTGCGCGACGAGTGGGAGAAGCAGTTCGAGAAGATGATCGACGAGGTGGCGCCCTTCGTCGGTGCGCACGACCTCGTCGTCGCGCTGAAGGCTCGCGGTCACACCGTCGTCCTCGCGAGCTCGTCGATCGAGAAGCACGCCGAGCACTTCGTCGACGCGATCGGGATCCGAGACGTCGTCGATGCGTGGACGACGAAGGACGACGTCGAGGCGACCAAGCCCGAGCCGGACGTCGTCAAGGCCGCGCTCTCGAAGGCCGGCACCGACGACGCCGTGATGGTCGGCGACACGCCGTGGGACGTCGAAGCAGCCCGCATGGCCGGCCTCGAGACGATCGCCGTGCTCACCAGCGGTGCCTACTCCGAGCCAGAGTTACGCGAGGCGGGCGCCGTCGCAGTGTTCGAATCCGTCCGCGAATTGCAGATCGGCCTGGAGGAGACGCCGCTATCCTGAGCCTTCCTCGGTGGCCGTAGCTCGGCGCGAGGGTTAGGCCTTCTAGAACCAGGGCTATCCTGTCGTGAGCACGGTGGCGGTAGCTCAGTTGGTAGAGCCCCTGGTTGTGGTCCAGGTGGTCGTGGGTTCGAGTCCCATCCGCCACCCTCTGAGCCGGGCCCCGTAGCTCAGCGGATAGAGCGACGGACTTCGAATCCGTGTGCGGAGGTTCGACTCCTCCCGGGGCCACCATAGAAAAGCCTCGCATTAGCGGGGCTTTTTCATGGGCCGCTTTCCGACCGGCGAGCAAAGACGGCCAACCGTGTCGCGCACGGTCTCTTACCGAGGACCATCGCTGCGCTGCGCATGGTGGTCTGGTCGACATGCGCGTGATCGGCCGCAAGGGCGGCTCACGGCTGAGGAAGCTGAGCGGTCGCGGTGAGCAGAACGGCTCGCTGCGCGACTACCTTCGCCAGCAGGTCAATCCGGAGCGGGTGTGGGAGGCAATCGAGGCCGGCCTCCGGTCGGGAAAGGACTCGGACCGCCTGGCCGCTGCTCGAACCCTGCTGGGTGAGCTCTATGAGGAGCCGAACAAGGGACAGGCGCTGCCGTGGTGGTCGAGCAAGTGCAAGGCGTGCGGCGCGTTGAGCGAGAGTAAGCAAGGGCGGGAGATAGGCACGATCGACCTGGGCGCCGTGGTCTCATTCGCGATCTCGCGTGGGCTCGTGACCTTCGAGGACGGCGAGCCGTTGGTGGCGG
>Ga0075436_100003041_pt1 | contig 11498 bp, 8 predicted proteins | sample RhiMethybrSRZTD5_FD_75303 | JGI IMG/M metagenome (GOLD analysis project Ga0075436, IMG submission 75303) | Populus rhizosphere microbial communities from Tennessee, USA - Rhizosphere MetaG P. TD hybrid SRZTD5 | ecosystem: Host-associated > Plants > Roots > Rhizosphere > Soil | place: USA... | reverse complement strand
CGACCGGCAACGGCAGCACGAACGCGACCGATGCGATGGCTGCGACCGTCAATCCCGTCACCATCATCTCCCGGCGGCCGAACCGCTCGGCGAGCCTGCCCGCGGGCCACTGCCCGATCGCCTGCGCGACCAGCGCCGAGCCGACGATCAGCCCGACGAGCGCGTACGAAGCGTGCCGGTCGCGCAGGAACAGCGGGAGCACCGGCAGGAACGAACCGATTCCCGTGCTCGACACGAAGATGGCGCCCAGGATCGAGATGAGCGCGCCACGATTGGTGGTCTGGGGCAGCACGCCACGAAGGTTAACCGCGCCCTACAGTTCGAACCTGTGAACACCGGCCCGACAGTCTGTTACACAGTGAAGGAGGAGGCATGAGCACGACCATCGACATGCTCAACGATGTGGTGCCGAAGCTGATCGAGCGCGAGGAGCAGACGTTCCGCGCCGCTCGCAAGAAGTCGGACGCGATGTGGAAAGAGGCCCGTGAGTACATCTCGAAGGGCGTGCCCTCCTCGTTCCAGGATGCGCCGCCGCAGCCGCTCTTCGTAGACCGCGGCAAGGGCAGCAGGGTATGGGACGTCGACGGCAACGAGTACGTCGATTTTCACAACGGGTTCGGCGTGATGGTGGTCGGCCACGCGCACCCGCTCGTGGTGCAGGCGATCTCGGAGCGCGCCGCCAAGGGCACGCACTTTGCGCAGCCCGTCGAGGACGACATCGCGGTGGCGAGGGACCTCGCACGCCGGTTCAAGCAGCCGCAGTGGCGCTTCACGAACAGCGGGACGGAGTCGACGCTCGACGCCGTGCGCATCGCGCGCGGGTTCACGGGCCGCAGCCGCATCGTGAAGATCGAGGCCACGTATCACGGCCACCACGACGCATTGATGGTCTCGGTCGAGCCGAAGCCCGACAAGATGGGCCCGGCCGACGAGCCGGCGTCGGTGCCGCAGACCGAGGGCATCCCCAAGGAGGTGTCAGACCTCACCTCGGTGATCGCGTTCAACAACGTCGAGCAGCTCGAGCGGATCTTCAAGCGCTTCCCGAACCAGATCGCGGCCCTGATCGTCGAGCCGGTGATGATGAACCTGGGCATGGTGCTGCCCGACGACGGCTACCTTGCGAAGGCGAAGGAGGTCTGCCACGCCAACGGCGCGCTGCTGATCTTCGATGAGGTCAAGACGGGGTGCACGCTCGCCGACGGCGGGGCGACCGAGCGCTTCGGCGTCGTGCCGGACCTCGTGACCCTGGCCAAGGCGATCGGCGGCGGCGTGCCGTGCGGCGCCGTGGGCGGCCGGGCGGACGTGATGGGCGTGATCGACGCCGACCGCGTGGCCCAGTACGGGACCTTCAACGGCAACCCGCTGACCATGGCTGCGGCGAAGGCGACCCTGATCGACATCCTCACGCCGCAGGCCTACTCGCACTTCGACGCGCTCAGCGAGGTGCTCGGCGGCGGACTCCGCGAGGTGATCAAGGAGTACGACCTGCCGTTCCACGTGATCGCCATCGGCGCCCGCGGGGGCGTCACCTATCGCAAGGATCGCGTCCGCAACTACCGCGACTACCTGACCATCGACAAGCGCTGGGCGTACGCATCATGGCTGTACCAGTGCAACCGCGGCGTGCTCATGGCGCCGTTCGCCGAGGAGAACTGGACGCTGTCCGTCCAGCACTCTGAGGAGGACGTTCAGCGCTACGTCGACAACTTCCGCGAGCTCGCGAAGGACCTCCGGGCCTGATCTGAATTCCGCCCGTACGCCGTCAGCGGGGCCCTTCGCGGGCCCCGCAGGCGCACGGCTGACGTCAGAAGGGCGTTTAGATCGTCTGGCGGCGACTTTCCGTGCCCGCCAGCTCAAAGGTCGGTTCCACCGTCGTTCCGGGCAGGTCGACCACATAATCGTCCGGCTGCGTCAGGTCCACACCCACTGTGCGCGCGGCGACCACGCGCAGCGCGACTGTCACCACGCTCGCGACAGCGAGGTTGAGCACCAGGGCCGTCAGCGCGATGTAGCCGGTCTGGCCTACCCCTGGAATCAGTGCGGTCGAGCCGGCGAAATGCGCGACCGTCGGCGTCGAGACGCCGTAGGCGGTGACGGTGCCGTAAATCATTCCGGCAAGCCAGCCCAGGATCAGGCCCCAGCGATGCATCCATCGCGTGTACAGCCCGATCGCCACCGAGGGGAAGGTCTGCAGGATCCAGATTCCGCCGAGCAGCTGCAGGTTGATCGCGTTCTGGGTGTTGATCCCAAGCACGAAGGCAAGGGCGCCGAACTTGACGACCAGGGACGCGATTCGCGAGACGCGCGCCTCCTCGGCGGGTGTCGCCGAACGCCGGAACAGATCGCGATAGATGTTCCGGGTGAAGAGGTTCGCCGCGGCGATCGACATGATGGCCGCGGGAACCAGGGCGCCGATGGCCACGGCTGCGTACGCGACGCCCGCGAACCAGCTCGGGAACATGGCCTGGAAGAGCAGCGGCGCCGCCAGGCGGCTGTTGGTGGTGTGGATGCCCGCGGCGATGGCCATGAAGCCAAGGAGCGCGATGAACGCGAGCATCAGCGAGTACAGCGGCAGAAAGATGGTGTTGCGCCTGATGGTCTCGCGATGCTTTGAGGCCAGCACACCGGTCACCGAGTGCGGATACATGAAGAGCGCCATCGCCGAACCGAGCGCCAGCGTGGCGTACGCCCAGTACGACTTCGCTGACGGCAAGAGGGCGAACGTGGACGGCACGTGCTTCGCGGCCGCGGCCGCCGCCACGGTCTTGGCGTGGCTCTCGACGGCGGCAAAGATCTTGTCGTAGCCGCCGAGCTTGATCGGGATGTAGACGACCGCGACGATCACGACCGCGTAGACGAGGAAATCCTTGACGAAAGCGATGAGCGCCGGCGCGCGCAGACCCGACGAGTACGTGAACGCGGCGAGGACCACGAACGCAATGATCAGCGGCAGGTCCTGCAGCAGACCCGATCCGCTGCCCAGGCCCATCACCTGGAGGACGGACTGGATGCCGACGAGCTGGAGCGCGATGTAGGGCATCAGCGCGAGGATGCCCGTCGCCGCGATCGCGAGGCCGAGGCCGCGTGATCCGAAGCGAGCGGTGACGAAGTCGGCCGGGGTCACGAAGCCGTGCTTGTGGCTGACGGACCACAGCCGCGGCATGAGGATGAAGACGATCGGCCAGACCAGGATCGTGTAGGCGACGGCGAACCAGCCCGAGATGGCGCCCAGCGCGTACATGGCGCCCGGGACCGCGATGAACGTGTACGCGGTGTAGAGGTCGCCTCCGAGCAGGAACCAGGTCACGAAGCCCCCGAACGATCGACCGCCCAGCGCCCACTGGTCGAGGTTGTTGAGCTTCTGGGTCCTCCTCCAGCGAACCGCGGCGAATCCGATGATCGAGACCAGCACGAACAGGACCGCAAAGACGATGAAGGCGACTGGATCGAAGGTCACGGCCGCACCTGCCTGCGCCGGCGCGGCGCCGCCACGAGCAGCAAGTAGGCGATGCCCTGGCAGCAGGCGTTGATCACGAGCCAGAGCAGCGAGTACCAGTAGAAGAACGGGATGCCGCCGAGGTCGGGCGTCAGGTGGGCGTAGCTGGGCACCCACAACAGGGCCACGAACGCCGCCCCGAGCAGCACCGCGCTGGCGATGTATGCCGCCGGCGCCTCCGACATTCGCGGCGGGCGGCCCTCCGCCGTCGCGACGACGCGTGGAAAACGGTCCTCTTCAACCATTGACGACCCCCACAAATCCGCGCCGAGGCGCGGTCAATCCCCGAAGCCTTAACAATCGTAAATCAGAAAATCGTCGCTTGGCGGGCGAATTCTGGCGGGCGCTTGCCCCCGCTAGTCTTGGCGTGACATGACCGGTCCGCCGTTTCAGAGCGCCCTCGTTGAAGACGCCGTCGCTTCGGCAAAGGCGGCCGCGGAGGGATACGCGGGCGGCGTCCTGCGCAGCGACAAGCTCAGCGTGGGCGTCTACGTGCTCGCTGCCGGAGCAAGCGATCCGCAGCAACCCCATAAAGAGGACGAGGTCTATTACGTGGTCCGCGGCCGATCGCGGTTCCAGATAGAGGGCGCCGAGCAAGGCGTGGGGCCGGGTTCGCTCCTGTTCGTGCGGGCCGGCGTCGATCACCGTTTCCACGACATCTCCGAGGAGCTCGTCCTCGTCGTCTTCTGGGCGCCGCCGCACGACTGATCGGGGCCCGAGAAACGCCGGCCCCACCCGGTACGTTGGATATCGAGTGAGCATGCGCATGTCCTTGAAGCACGTCGCAGCCGCGGCCATCCTCCTGGTGACCGCATGCTCGAGCTCGACCCAGGCGGCGGTGACCTCTCCTTCGCCATCGGCGTCCCCCTCAGCCCAGGTCACGCCGTCCCCCACCTCCGACCTCGGCCCCGGCGGCCTCACGCTCGACGAGGAGATCGGGGCCGTGATGATGGTCGGCTTCCAGGGCCCCCTAACCAGCTCGGTGCTGGCGGACTTCGCGCAGCACCAGTACGGCGGCCTGCTCGTCGTGAACCTGAACCACAACGCGAGCTCGGCAAGCCAGCTCACGTCCCTTCTCACGCAGCTTCGAGCCGGCCAGCGACACCGGCTGATTGCGGCCACCGACCAGGAAGGGGGCGGCGTCTGCATCGCGATCAGCACCGTTCCCTGCGAGCCGATGCCCGTCGGGCGGGCGAACACCACGCGCATGGCATCGGCGCTTCGCGGGTTGGGCTTCGATCTCGACCTGGGGCCGGTGTCGGACGTCTGCAACAACAGCTCCTCGATCATGTGGGGCCGCTGCTACGGCACCAGCCCGGCGGCCGTGGCGAGCGCCATCGGCGCCGTGGTCGACGGCATCCACGATGCCCAGATGCTGTCGGCGGCCAAGCACTTTCCCGGACACGGAGACACCTCGGTGAGCTCCGAGACTCAGCTGCCGCGAATCGACGAGAGCCTGGCCACCATCGACCAGCGCGGCCTTGTGCCGTACCAAGCAGCTATCGCCCACGGCACGGATTTCGTGCTGCTCGGCCACCTCTTCTATCCGGCGATCGACCCCCACCGTTCGGCCGACCTTTCGCCGGCGACCGTCCAGATCCTGCGCTCGCAGCTTGGCTACAAGGGGGCGATCCTCTCTGACGACATGGAGATGGGGGCGATCACCAACTCCACGCCCACGCCGGAGGCCGCCGTCGAGTACCTGCTCGCCGGCGGCGACATGGTGATGGTCGCCCACCACCTCGAGGTGGCGGATGCGACGTTCAACGCGATCAGGGCGGCGGTCGATTCGGGCCGGCTGCCCCGCGCGCGGCTCGACGATGCCGTGGCCACGCTCCAGGAGCTGACCCCGGCCGCGTAAAGACTGTTAACTGGGCGTCCTCGGTGCTTAAAGTTGCTACTTTTGGCTCGCAGTGATTACCCGGTCGAGCACCATGCGAGCATGATCGCGACGGCTGAGCAGGTTGCGGCCGACTTGACAGACGAGCTCGCGGGCTCGGCGCTGAGCGTTGACGAGATCCTCAGCGCGGCGACGGCCACCCTCAGCCGGATGCGCCCGGGCACCTGGGTGGCGGCCGTGATGACGAACGACCCGAGCACGCTGGTGGTTGTCGCGGCGGACGAGAGCGATCCGCGGCTGGCAGGCTGGGTCCAGCGCTACATGAGCTCGTTGGAACCCCCGGGCAGGCGCGTGACGGCCCAGGGCATGGTGCGCACCGTCATCGAGACAGGGCAGCCCGCGCTGATCCCATTGGTCTCGATGGAGAGCCTGTTCGACCACATGACGCCTGGCGCACGCAGCTGGTACGAGAAGCACCCGAGCCCAACGGAGCTTCGGACGACCGCCTCGATCGTGGTGCCGATGCGGGCCTTCGGCCAGACGATCGGGACGCTGTCGTTCACCGAATGGAATCCTGTCGATCCGCTGAATGCCCGGGATGTCGACTGGATCCAGCTCGTCGCCGACCGGCTCGGCATGGTCGTCGAGCACGCCCAATGCCACAGCGCGTCGGCGATGCGGCTCGACCGCCTGGCGTCCTTCCGCAACGTCACGATGGCGGTCGCGGCGAGCCAGGACCTCAGGCTCACCCTCCAGCTGATCCTGGAGCAGGTCTGCGGCCGCCTGCTCGTCGACGCCGCGGACGTGCTGCTCGTCGACGATGCAGGCGTCGAGCTTTACCTGGGCGCGTCCGTGGGCTTCCGATCGATGGTCGCCGCCGATTTCAGGGTTCCGATCCCAACCGACCTCACGGAGTCATCGCTGCTCGGCCGGCGGTTCGACCGCCGCTACGACGCCCGCACCGACCCCGACTGGACCGGGCAGTTCCGGCGCCGAGCGCTGTTCGCCCGCGAAGGCTTCAAGTCCTACCGCGCGGTGTCGCTCCTGGCCCAGGGCAGGCTCGTGGGGATGCTCGAGGTGTTCCACCGCTCGCCCCTGGACGTCGACCAGGAGTGGCTCTCGTTCCTGGAGGCGATGGGGACCTACGCCGCGATAGCGGTGCGCACGGCGGCGCTGCAGGAGGAGGCCGGTCGGGCCGGCCATCGCGGAAACGCCCAGCGGCCGGAGCTCAGCGCGCTGGAGTGGCGGATCCTGGCGCTGGTGGTGGAAGGCGCCACGAACCGGGAGATCGCCGGCACGGTCCACCTCAGCGAGAACACGATCAAGTTCCACATCCGGCGCCTGCTCGACCGCGTCGGCGCCGTGAACCGGACCGATCTGGCGCGAAAAGCCACGCAGAACAGCTGGCTTTAACCGCCCGGTTAATCTTTTACCCGATCGGGTAGGCAGTTTCATTACCCCGATCAGGCGTCGAGCTTGCCTGCAGTTCATAGCCTGCTAATCAGAGCTTGAGCTTGGCGGGGGTATTGGGATGGCGACTCGAATCGCGCCGGCGGCGGCCTATCACCCGGTCGATCGGAGAGTTGTCGGCGAAACGTCGCCGGCAAGCCGGTGGATCGAGGGCGATATCGGTGGCCTGCGTCGGGTCGCCGCGGCCATCCTTCTCTCAGTGACGGGACTCCTTTTCCTGGCCCCTCCCGCGGTGGGGGTGCTCGTGCTGACGGGAATCATCAGATGACCCACATGTCGGGCGTCGCCCTGGGGCCGTACCAGCTCATCGAACGCATCGGGCGCGGCGGCATGGGGACGGTGTACCGCGCCTACCACCCCGCTCTCGACCGCCTGGTTGCGATCAAGGTGCTGCCCGAGGCCTTCTCCGACGACAGCGAGTTCGCCGAACGGTTCCTGCAGGAGGCGCGTTCGGTCGCGCGGCTGAAGCACCCGAACATCCTCCAGGTCTTCGACTTCGACCAGAGCGACGGCCGCTCTTACCTGGTGATGGAGCTTGTCGAGGGCGGCCGCCTGAGCGATCGCCTCGGCCGGCCCATGGACCTGCGCGAGGTGATCCGGCTGCTGATGCCGCTGGCCGGCGCGCTCGACTACGCGCACGCGCACGGGATCGTTCACCGCGACATCAAGCCCTCGAACATCCTGCTGCACGTCGACGGCACCCCGGTGCTCGCGGACTTCGGGCTCGCCAAGCTCGCCAGCGCCACGAGGAGCATCACCGCCACGGGAACGGTCGTGGGCACGCCGGAGTACATGTCTCCCGAGCAGAGCGCGGGCGAGCCGATCGGGCCGCCATCGGACCGCTATTCGATGGCGATCGTCGCGTACGAGATGCTCACGGGCCGGGTGCCTTTCCAGGCCGACACGCCCGCGGCCGTGCTGCTCTCTCACCTGAACAAGGCCGTGCCGCCTGCCGTGGAGCTGCGCGGCGAGCTCTCGGGGCACATCGACGCCGCCCTCCAGCGCGCCCTGGCAAAGGTGCCGGAGGAGCGCTACACGTCCGCCGCCGCCTTCGTGACCGCCCTCACCCCCGCGGCGTGGCCGTCGGCCCTGCCGGAGGACCGCACGACGACGACCAAGGTCCAGGCCGCGACCCACGCCCGCCACAAGGTGCCGCAGGTGCTGGTGGTGGACGACGGCGCCGCGAACCGCGAGCTGATCGAGGCCTGCCTGGCCGGCATCGACTGCGAGGTGCGGCCGGCCGAGGACGGCGAGACGGCCCTTCGCGAGATCGAGATGCGCAAGCCGGACCTGGTGCTCCTCGACGTGCAGATGCCCGGCATGAACGGCTACGAGGTGTGCCGCCGTATCAAGAGCGACACGAAGACGCGCCTGATCCCGGTCGTGATGATCACCTCGCTGGACCGCACCTCCGATCGCGTGGAGGCCCTCAACGCGGGAGCCGACGACTACATGTCGAAGCCGGTCGAGCGCGTGGAACTCGTCGCACGGGTGCGGTCCGCGCTGCGCCTGAAGTCTGTGTATGACTCCCTTGACTCCGCCGAGCAGGTGATCTTCTCCCTGGCGGCCGCGGTGGAGGCCAAGGACCCTTACACCGAGGCGCACGCGCAGCGGGTCGCGGAGACGGCGCGCCGCGTGGGCGTGTCGGTCGGCGTGCCCGAGGAGATGCTCGACGCGCTGTACCGCGGCGGGCTGATCCACGACATCGGCAAGATCGGCGTGCCCGACTCGATCCTCCTCAAGCGCGGGCCGCTGGATGAGAACGAGACCAGGCTGATGCGGGCGCACACGAGCATCGGCGCCGACATCGTCGCCCCTCTCCCGTCCGCGGAGCATCTGCTGCCGGTGATCCGCCACCACCACGAGCGCTACGACGGCATGGGCTATCCGGACGGGCTGCGCGGCCAGCAGATCCCGTGGCTCGCCCGCATCGTCGCCGTGTGTGACGCGTACGACGCGCTCGTCAACGACCGGCCCTACCGGCCGCGCCGCTCTCGCGAAGAGGCGATCGCCGTGCTCATGAACGGGGCCGGCACCCAGTGGGACGCTGAGGTCGTCGACTCGTTTCTCCGCGACCTCGCCTCGGTGCCGCAGAGGAAAGCCGCGGGAGTGCAGTGACCGACCTGGTCGCGTTTCTGCAGAACGCAACGGCGGTCGCGTTCGGCGTCCTTGCCGTGGCCACCGCGATCGCCTGGGTGCGGCGCCGCGATCAGTCGCTGGCATTTCTCGCGCTCGCGATCGTCCTGCTCTCGATGGTCTCGGTCCTGGGCCGCATCCCGATGGTCCTGGGATTCAGCCCGCCGCTCCTCGCCGAGGCAACGCTTGTCGCCTTCGTCCTGTCCGCTTATGCGCTGCTCAGGTACCGCGGATCGCTGATCCCGATCTCACGGGGCTGGCACCTCGCCGGCGCGGTCGGGCTGGGCCTTGCCACCGTTCTCTTCTTCACGGCGGAGAGACTCGTCGCGGCGCATGTGATCACGGTTGGCGTCCAGAACCTGATCGCGGTCGCTCTTCTGATGGTGTGGGCGGCCGTCGTTGTCGAGCCGGTCGTCAGGTTCTGGATCGTGTCCAGCCGGCTGCAATCCGTGCAGCGGTGGCGGCTCCGCTCACTGAGCATGGGCTTCGCCACCCTGGTGGTGATCCTCGCGCTAGCTCTCGGTGCCGGAGCGGTGACAAGGTCCCCTGTCGTGAGCATCGTGGGGCAGCTCGTGATCCTCGCGATCGTGCCGCTGCTGTACGTGAGCTTCGCCCCCCCGGCGTGGCTCCGGCGTGAGTGGCGAGCCGGCGAGGAGGAGGGCCTGCGCTCCTTCATGGAGCAGCTCTTGCTCAGCGACCACCGCGAGGAGCTCGGGTCGGAGGCGCTGGACTGGGTCATTCGCCTGACCGGGGGCGCCGGCGCCCGCCTGGTCGACGCCGAGGGCCGGACTCTCGCAGTGCGCGGCGTCGAGCCGGAGACCGAGGCGCACGCCTTCGTCATCCCGATCCGGCTGCTCGATGGCGAGGGCACGCTTTCTGTGGTCGCGGGACCTTTCACGCCGGGCTTCGGCGACGACGAGCTGAACCGCATCCAGCAGTTCATGAGCGCTGTCGCGACCGCGCTCGACCGCCAGCGCCTCATCCAGAGCCTGAAGAACACCAACGCCCGTCTGGACAAGGCGAACAAGTACAAGAGCATCTTCCTGGCGAACATGAGCCACGAGCTCCGCACGCCCCTCAACGCGATCATCGGTTTCTCGGAGCTCCTGATCGACGCGAAGGATGGACAGTTCGACGCGGCGACCAAGGAACGGTTCCTCAGCCAGGTCCATTCGTCCGGCAAGCACCTGCTCGCGCTGATCAACGACATCCTCGATCTCTCGAAGATCGAGGCCGGCCAGATGGAGCTGCGCCTGGAGATGGTCTCGGTGCGTGACATCATCGAGGACGTCGAGCACACGGTCGAGCCGCTGGCGGCGCAAAAGCACATCCAGATCGACTGGCAGCCAGGCCCCGCGACCCGCGCTGTCGTGGACGCGGGGAAGCTCAAGCAGATGGTGCTCAACCTCGTGTCGAACGCGATCAAGTTCACGCCTGACGGCGGCCACGTCGGCGTGGCCGTGAAATGGCATGACAAGGTCTTCGACGTCGCCATCACCGACTCGGGCATCGGCATTGCCGCCGAGGACCAGTCACGGATCTTCGAAGAGTTCCAGCAGGTCGACTCCGGCGCTGGACGCGCCCAGCAGGGCACCGGCCTCGGGCTCACCCTCACCCGCCGATTCGCTCACCTGCACAACGGCGAGGTGACGGTGAAGAGCGGGGTCGGCAAGGGCAGCACCTTCACGCTTTCGCTCCCCTCTCGCAGCGGCGACGCGGTCGCGGCCGAGCCCGAGCCCGGCGCGATGCTGCGCATGCCGCAGCCGGCCGGCCCGTTGGTCCTCGTCGTGGAGGACAACCTGTCCGCGGCCGAGCTCGTCTCGCACAGCCTGGCGCGTGGAGGTTTCCAGACCACGGTCGCCACCTCCGGGCGAGACGCGGTGGCCAAGGCGAAGGAGCTGCAGCCCCTCGCGATCACCCTCGACGTCATGCTGCCCGAGCTGGACGGCTGGGAGGTGCTCGCGCGCCTGAAGCGCGATCCGGCGACCGCCGACATCCCTGTGGTCATCGTGAGCGTGATCGACAACCCAGAGCTGGGCATTGCCCTGGGCGCCCTCGACTACTTCGTCAAGCCGGTCGAGGCCACCGCGCTCGTGCGCTGCGTCAGCCGCTACAACTTCCGCCGCAACGGCCACGACGACTGCCGCGTCCTTGTCGTGGACGACGAGGTCGCCAACCGCGACCTGCTTCGCGAGATCCTGGAGCCGGCCGGCTTCCACGTCGTGCTCGCGGAAGGCGGGCAGCAGGCGATCGACCTGGCGGCGGAGACGCCGCCCGACCTCGTCCTGCTCGACCTGCTGATGCCCGGCGTCAACGGCTTCGACGTCGTGGAGCGGCTGCGAGACACGACATCGACGAGGGCCACCCCGATCATCGTGTTGACCGCGAAGGACCTCAGCGATGACGACAAGGCGCAGCTGAGCGGGCGCGTCTCACGCATCCTTGCTCGGCGTTCGACCGGTGCGGCCGACCTGCTGAGCCAGGTCCAGGGGGTGCTGGAGCACCGAGGAGTCCCGGCATGACCCGGCGCATACTCCTGGTCGAGGACAATCCAGC
>Ga0075436_100003036_pt1 | contig 11501 bp, 8 predicted proteins | sample RhiMethybrSRZTD5_FD_75303 | JGI IMG/M metagenome (GOLD analysis project Ga0075436, IMG submission 75303) | Populus rhizosphere microbial communities from Tennessee, USA - Rhizosphere MetaG P. TD hybrid SRZTD5 | ecosystem: Host-associated > Plants > Roots > Rhizosphere > Soil | place: USA... | reverse complement strand
ATGGGTAATGACAGGGAGATGGTGTAGGGAGGCTCGATGCCAGGATCACCACGCAGAAAGCGCGCAACGCGATCCGGCGGGAGCAGGCGCGTGCGCGGACCGACACCGACGGTCAGAACGGTGCCGTTGCGGAGCGGCGCAATGAGGACGTAGTGAACGCCGGGGACCTTCTCCAACCGCTCGATGCACGGTCCTGTGACCGCAGTCTCCGCGAACTTGGAGAGCAGTCCGGGACTGAGGTCGAGACGCGCCAGGCGAAGCTCCGCGATCAAGTCCCCGCCGCTCCAGAGCCCGAGCATTGCCGGGTAGTCCTCGGCAACGAGGGGTGAAGCCACCCAGAGGGCATACAGCTCGCTGGCGTTACGGGGTGGTGGCTGCGAAGCAGCGAGCACCTGTTGGCTGAACCGCTCGAGCAGCGCGACCGCGACGGGGTCCCCTTCCTTTCCCAGACGCAGGGCATCGCGGCTCGCCAGCGACAATCGTCCCTCGATCGCTGCACCCCAGGCAACGAGCGCCGCTGCCGTACCCGCGACGATCGCCATGCTGACGAGCGCCCAGCGCCGCGGCGCGGGCAGAATCACCCCCGCGAGCGCCGGCAGCCACAGGAAGGTGTACCACTCGGGCCAGGCGCCGTTCGGACTCCACAGCCAGAGGCCACCGATCGTGGCGAGCGCCCCCCACGCACACGCCGCGGGCAGCACCCACGAGATCCGCTCCGGCTCGCTGGATCCCCGAACCAGCGCCGCGGCGAGCAGGATGAGCGCCATGGCGGTGACGGCAAGCGCCACCTGCCACGACAGCCACAAGCCGATACTCACTCCGCTCGCCGGAGGCGCAATGCCCCGGCCGAAGTAGCGGACGAGGTATGGCGCGGCGATGAGCAGCACGGCCGCCGCGGCGATCCCCCACCAGCGCCGCTCGATCCCCCGCCGCCGCAGCCAGGCGGCCGCCACGAGCAATACGACGCCCACGACGAAGAGCGAACCAGCCGACGTGCCGATTCCCGCCAGCGGTCGGTAGAAGGTTGCGGGGGAGAAGAAGGAAGCAGGCCCGACTGGCGCGCGGAGCAATACCCACGCCGAGACCAGCAACACCCCCCAGCGCCAGGCGCCGGGCGCTGCCGCGCCGAGGAGCAGGAGCAGCATCATGCCCATCGCGATGCGCGCCACCCAGGCGGTCTGCGCGAGTGCCGCAAGTTTGGCATCGCCCTGTGACGGCGGGATGGTGAGGACAGAAAACAGCGTGTCGCCGTGCTCGCAACCGCTCGGCGGCGGGCAGATCTCGAACACGCTCGAGTCGCGTGGGCCTTGCCCTGCGGGGAAAAAGTGGAGCGACACGTCGTGCTGGCGAGCAAACGCGGCGGCCAGCGATTGGTCGCCGTCCGCGATCGCCGGCGCGGCCGACAGCAGCACGCTCCCTACCGATGTTCCGGTTTGCGTCTGGCGCCGCGCCTCGAGCAACGCGTAGAATGGTGACATGACCGCTCGCAGCTCGGTCGTGTCCTGGTCGGGATTCACCCGATGGCGACCAGCCCATGCGACGGCATGCGGATCGGGAGGACTTTGGATGACGGCGACGCTGCGCTCGATGGGGAAGTCCGACTCTACTGCGTCCTCGAGCCGGTCGAAGACGGCTTCGCGCGGCAGCGGAGCCGCGCTGGCTCCTCGCTCGGCAAGCCGGCGGGCCTCGGCGATGGCCTCGCCGAGCGACTTTTGGAGCGCGCGCGAGATGCCGGGCACGCTTTGCTCGCGCAGTGTAGGCCAGCAGCACTCGATCCGCCATACGCGGAGCGCCCCGCCCACCAACACGGCCCCGAGCACTACGCTCGCCGCCGCGGCACTGATGGTCAGAGGCTGCCGCAGCGCGGGCGGCCGCAGCGCCAGCACCAGCGCAGCCAGGCCGGCGACGCCTGCCAGCCAGGCCCACACCGCGGCATCGCTGCGCAGCCACTCCGCTGCGGCGAGACTCGCCAGACAGCCGGCGATTACGACGTGAGCTTGCCGCTGCACCTCAGTGTCCTCACCCCCGATGCCGTGCGCACGGCGCTGGCGCGCGACTCAAGACTCTTGGTGCCGGTGGGCACCTGCGAACAACACGGCCCGCATTTGCCGCTTGGCTGCGATACGTTCATCGTCGAGCGGCTCGCTGACGATCTGTCAGCGGCCTTCGGAATCCTGCGGGCGCCGACCATCGCCTATGGCGTCAATACGGCGACCAAACGCCCCTACGCCGGCAATGCCACCGTGCGCCGCAAGACCCTGCATCGCTGGATGAACGATCTGCTCGGCTCATGGGAGCAAGGTGGCGTGACCGCTTTCATTATTCTTACAGCGCACGGACACGATCCCCATCAGGAAGCCCTCTCCACGCTCCGCACACGCCGGGCCCGCATCTTCACCGTCGATGTTTTTGCGCTCGACTTCACCGGCTATCTCGAAGATCCCAGCGGGCCCACGCATGGCGGCGAGCTCGATACGTCGCTCATGCTGTACCTCGCCCCCCAGCTCGTCCACATGGATCTCGCAGAGGACTTCGAGCTTACCGAGCGCCAGGTGGCCCGCTTCCGGCGCCGCGCCGCGGGGTCGGTTCCCGCCCACTCCCCCGGTTCGGTGGGACGCCCCAGCCTGGCATCGGCCGAAAAGGGCGCGCGCCTGTATAAGATGATTCATGATCGTATCGCGACGCGAGTCTTGGGAGCGGTAGCCGCGTGACGGCGGGGTTGCTCGTGCTCGCGCTGCTCCAGCAGCCCATCGCCCTGGCCACCCCTGTGGATGAGGGGGTCCTTCTCGTTCGCATGGACACGCTCGAGGTTGCCCGAGAGTCGTTCCGGATCAGCCGGGGACGTCTCTCAGGTGGTGCTCCCGGCTGGAGCCTCGCAACCACGATCCGGTACGACCGGGCGCGGCCCGTGATCGTTCTGTCCCCCATTCTCGAAGTCAACGATGACACGATGCCGGTCACACTCCAGTACGACGTTGCCGATCCGCGCCAGCCGTCTCGCATCCTCGGACAACTGGGTCGCGGTCGCTTCACCGTCCGGTCCGTCGCCAAGGCCGCGGAACGGGCCCGCGAGTTTTCCACGGGACAGCGCACGGTCGTCCTCGATGATTCGGTCTTCGCCCTCTATCTGTTCGCCGCCTGGCTCGCGTCGTCCCAAGCGACCGAGCTGACGGCCATTCTGCCGCGTTCACTCAAACGCGAGATCGTCCATGTGCAGGACCAGGGAGTCAGCCCAACCACCCTGAACCGCGACCCGGCGCGTCTCCGCCACATCACCGTGACCCGTGAGTCGGGCGAGACGGTCGAGCTGTGGCTGGATAGCGCAGGCCGGCTGATGAAGGTCGAAGTACCCTCCCGACGCCTCGTTGCGGAGCGTGTTGCAGGCGGCTGACCTTTGCTGCTGCGGTCCCCCGAACTAGGTTCTTGTCGCAGGCCGAAACCCCGTTTAGCACTGTCGCGTAAGGGGGTCCGACCTCACGACATATCCTTGCAAGGACGACCATGAGACACGCGATGATCGTGGCTGGCCTATTAGCGGCTAGCGCCACCCCCATTGCCGTTGGAGCACAACAGCCCACAGCGCCTCCCCCCAGTGCGACGATACACCAGCCGCCGGCGGCGCTTTCCCTCGCCGACGCCATTGCGGTCGCCCGGGAGAACAATCCTCTATATCGGCGCGCCGAGAACAACAGGGGCCCGGCCGCGTGGGGCGTGCGCAACGCCTATTCCAGTCTGTTGATTCCCAACGTCCGCGCATCGGGTGGGATGACCTACACCGGTCCAGGCTCGCAAACATTCCTGGCTCAAAGTTTCTCCCAATCGGGCTCGACCGTCGCTTCCTTTTATGAGCTGGGTCTCTCGTATGAGCTCTCCGGCGCGACGTTGTCGCAACCGGGGTTGGCAAAGGCCCAACAGCGCGCGACGGATCAGGATATCGCCGGCGCCGAGAATGCCCTCATCACCGGCATAACCCAACAGTACCTCACGGTGCTTCAGGCAATCGCCCAGGCGGACCTGGCGCGCAAGACGCTCCAACGCAACGAAGAGTTCCTCAAGCTTGCGAACGCACGCTATGGCGTCGGCCAGGCCACCCTGATCGATGTCCGGCAGGCGCAGGTGGCACGCGGTCAGGCCGAAGTGGCATTGCTGCGGGCCCGGACGGCGGTCAGCGTCGAAAAGCTGCGGTTGTTCGAGCAGATGGGTGTCACGCCACCGGTTGACGTGTCGGAAGTACAACTGACCGACACGTTCAACGTGCAGGCCCCGCCATGGCAGCTGAAGGAGCTGTTGACGATGGCCGAGCAGCAGAACCCCGTGCTGAAGGCGTTGCGGGCGCGGGAGGACGCCGCCGCGTGGAATGTTCGCTCGACGGCGTCGGCGTGGGGTCCCGTCGTGGCCCTGTCGGCCGGCTGGTCCGGCTTTACGCAACAGTTCACGAACGTGGATCCGTTGATCACCAACGCAGAGAACAGCGCCAACATCCAGTACGGACGCTGCCTGTCCAGCGACTCGGTTCGCGTGGGCGCGGGGTTGTCGCCGCTGGGCTGCGGGCAATTCTTATGGAATCCGGTGATCGATGAGAAGGCGCTGCGCGACGCGAACTCGGCTTTCCCATTCCAGTTCACGCAGCAGCCCTTCCAGGCGCGCCTGACCGTCAGCCTCCCGATCTTCACGAATTTCGGCCAGGAGCTGCGGGTATCGCAGGCGCGGGCGGATCATAACGATCTCGAAGAATCGGTGCGGGCGCGCGCGCTGGGTGTGCATACTGATGTCAGCCAGGCCTACCTGGTGCTGCAGGCCGCGTATCAGGCCGTCGGCATACAAGATACCAACCGCACGGCCGGGGCGGAGCAGCTGCAGCTCGCCACGGAGCGCTACCGCGTCGGTTCGGGGACGTTCTTTGAGCTGTTGGACTCCCAGGTGCAGGCGCTGCGTGCCGAGAGCGAGTATGTGAACGCGACGTACGATTATCACAAGGCCGTAGCCGCGCTCGAAGCGGCGGTCGGCCGTAGCTTGCGTTAACCCGAGAGGATCGAGTTCGACATGTCCAAGCGAAACAAAGTGCTGCTCGGCGGTGGGATCGGCGTCCTGGTCGTGGTGCTGATCCTGGTCAGCGCCAGCGCCAAACGGGAGAAAGGCGTCGAGGTGCGCTTTGAGACCGTTGGTCGCCGCGATCTCGTCGCCGCCGTCACCGCCAGCGGCAAGATCCAGCCGAAGAAGAAGGTCGACATCAGCGCCGACATCACCGGCCGGATCACGCGCATCGCCGTCCGCGAGGGCGATCTCGTCCAAAAGGGACAATTCCTCCTGCAGATCGACGCGACGATCTACCAGGCCAACATGCAGCGGGCCAATGCGGCGATGTCCTCCGCCGAAGCGCAGGCGGTGCAGGCGCGCGCGACGCGCGATCAGTCGCAGCGCGCGCTGCAGCGCACCAAGGAGCTGCGGGAGCAGAATCCCAACCTGATCTCTCAGGAGCAGCTCGAGCAGGCCCAAACCGCCTTCGACATTGCCGATGCGAACCTCACGGCCTCGCAGCACCTGGTCGAGCAGGCGCGCGCCGGGTTGCAGGAGGCACGCGATCAGCTGGCCAAGACGCACCTGGTCGCCCCGATGGACGGCCGCGTTACGCGCCTCGCCGTCGAGGAAGGGGAAGTCGCGGTGCCGGGAACGTTCTCGCGCGAGACCGGCCTGCTGCTCACCATCTCCGACCTGTCCGTGATTCAGACGACGGTGCAGGTCGATGAGACGGACGTCGTGCGGGTGCAGCTCGGGGACTCTGTGGAAGTCACGATCGATGCATTCCCCGACACGACGTTCGTCGGACGGGTCACCAAGGTCTCCAACAGCGCCATCCTGAATGCGGCGTCCGCGGCGACCGGACAGAACGACCGTGCGGTCGACTATCAGGTCGAGATCACGCTCGCCAATCCACCGGCTGCCGTGCGTCCCGATCTCTCCGCCACCGCCCGGATCGTGACCGATACGCGCAAGGAAACGCTCGCGATCCCGATCATCGCACTCACGGTGCGCGAGAACACGCCGATTTCGACCGAGCAGAAGACGGCGTCCTCCGGCGGACCGCCGCGGGCCGAGGCTGCGACGCCGGACACCAGCAAGCGCGGTGTCGCGCCGGGAAAGAAAAAGGAATCGGAGGGCGTGTTCGTCGTCCACAACGGCATCGCGACGTTCCGGCCGGTGAAAGTCGGGATCGCCGGCGAAGAGCATTTCGAGGTCGTGGACGGTGTCCGCCAAGGGGATACGATCGTGGCCGGCCCGTACCAGGCGGTGCGCGATCTGAAGGAAGGCGCCCGGGTCCGTCCCAGCAAGGAGTCGAGCGACACGACGAATCGGAAGCGCTCGTGAGCACCGTCCAGCAGTTTCGCACGGGCGACACGCCGCTCCCCGAGGTCATCATCCTGACGCACAAACTGACGCGCGAGTACGACATGGGGTCGGAGCTGGTCCGCGCGTTGCGCGGCGTCAGCGTGCAGATCCGCCAGAACGAGTACGTGGCTGTCATGGGACCGTCAGGATCCGGCAAATCGACGCTCATGAATCTCGTCGGGTGTCTCGACACGCCGACGAGCGGCGAGTACTGGTTGAACGGCCAGAAGGTCAGCGACCTCGCGGACGACGAGCTGGCCCGCATTCGCAACAAGGAGATCGGGTTTGTGTTCCAGACGTTCAACCTGCTGCCCCGGGCCGACGCGCTGCACAACGTCGAGCTGCCGCTGATTTACGCCGGCGTCGCCGCGCGCCAGCGCCGCGACCGGGCGGCGCAGGCGCTGCAGCGTGTCGGCCTCGGCGACCGCATGGAGCACAAGCCGAATGAGTTGTCGGGCGGGCAGCGCCAGCGCGTCGCGATCGCGCGCGCGCTGGTGAACGAGCCGTCCATCCTGCTCGCCGACGAGCCGACGGGAAACCTCGACTCGACGACCAGCACCGAAATCATGGGCGTGTTCGCCGAGCTGCACCGCCAGGGACAGACGGTCGTGATGGTGACCCACGAGCACGACATCGCCGCGCACGCGGCGCGCGTCATCACGCTGCGGGACGGGCTCGTCGCCACGGATCAGCGCCAGGCGGCCTGAGTGCATTTTTTAGAAGCATTTCGTCTCGCCATTCAGACGATTCGAGCGCAGAAGCTGAAGAGCGGCTTTTCGCTGCTGGGCGTCTTCATCGGTGTCGCGTCGCTGATCGGCGCGTGGTCGATCGCCAACGGCGTCAATCGCTACATGACTGAGAAGTTCGCGCAGACGATTTTCGGCGTGAACACCTTTCAGCTGCGCCGCCGGCCGATCTTCACGCCCAACGTGCCGGACTCGGTGTGGCGGGCCTGGCAGCGGCGCCCCCGCATCCGGTTCAGCGATGCGGAGGCCGTCGAGGCCGGCATCAGCGTGCCGGTGATGACGGCCTGGCAATCGAGCGACAACGTCACCGTGGCGTTCGGGAGCAAGGAAGCGCGCGATGTCGAGCTCACGGCGGCCAGCGAGCGCTATTTCGACATCAAGAATCTGCGCATCGCCACGGGCCGAGCGTTCACGGGCGAAGAGAACCGCTCCGGCGTCCCGGTCGTCGTGCTCGGGGAAGCCGTCGCCAAACGCCTCTTCATCGATCGGCCGCCACTGGGCCGCAATGTGCGGATCGGGGGCATTCCGTACCGCGTGATTGGCGTGGTGGAGCATCAGGGCAGTCTGATGGGCTTTCCGCTCGACCGGTTCGTGGTGGTGCCCGCCTTGTCACCAGCGCAGAACCTCGTCAATCCCCCGGGGATACTCGACGCCTTCCTGGTCAAAGCCAATTCCGAGGGTGAGATGCGCGAGGCGATGTCGGAAGCCGAGGGCATCATGCGTAGCCGCCGCCATCTGCGGCCCCAGCAGGACAACAACTTCGTGCTCGATACGTCGGAAGGGGTGCAGCGCTTCTGGGCCGGCATCAGCCGCATTCTGATGATCGTCATGCCGGGCATCGTGATTGTGTCGCTGGTGATCGGCGGCATCGTGATCATGAACATCATGCTGATGGCGGTCGCCGAGCGCACGCGGGAAATCGGCTTGCGGAAATCCCTCGGCGCGCGCCGCCGTGACGTGCTCCAACAGTTCCTCGCGGAGTCGACCGCCATTGCCGCCGTCGGGGCCGCCTTCGGCATCGTCGCGGGGATCTTGCTCACCGTGCTGATCAATGCGGTCTCGCCACTCCCGGCCAGCATCTCCCCCACCTCCGTGTTACTCGGCGTCATCATGGGAGCGGGAGTCGGAGTCGTGGCCGGCGTGTATCCCGCCACGCGAGCCGCGCGGCTCGATCCGATTGCCGCGCTGCGCCAGGAGTAGCCCATGACTCCCATCTTTGAAGGCGTCGGCATCGCGCTCACGTCGCTGCGCGCGCACAAGATGCGCGCGTCGCTCACGATTCTCGGCGTCGCCATCGGCGTGACGGTCGTCATGGTGATCGGCGCATTGATCAGCGGGTTCAACAAGGGGATTTCCGACATGCTGGCCTCGCTCGGACCTAAGACGTTCTGGGTGGGGCGATACTGGGGCGGCCAGAATGACCAGGATCCCGAAGACCCCAATCCGTGGCGCCGGCGCCCGCCGATTACCATGGCAGAGGCGAACGGCTTGGCCCAGCTTCCCAGCGTGGCGTTCGTAGTCGTGGACGAGTACACGTCCGCCGATATCGAATTCGAGGGCCATCGCCTGTCCGCGATCGGCATTCGCGGCCGGAGCGTCGACTGGCCGAAGATCGAGGGCGGCCACATCAGTCCGGGCCGCTCGTTCACGCACCTCGAGGACGCGTCCAACGCCCACGTGGCGGTCATCAACAGCAAACTATCCGAGAACCTGTTCGGCCAGCGCGATCCGATGAACCGCCGCATCAAGATCGGCGGGCTGCCCTACGACGTGGTGGGGATATACGAGCCTCCGCCCCGCCTGTTCGGGGACGCTGACCAACCCACGGCCATGATCCCGCACGGCACATTCGTGAAGGATCTGCAGTTCTGGCCCGGGTGGATGGACATGTTCGTCGTGCCGCAGGACTCGGTGTCGCTCGATCGCGCCATCGACGATGTCACGATGGCGATGCGCACGATGCGCGGGCTGCGGCCAGGCCAGAAGAACAACTTCGACGCTATCACCCAAGAAGTGTACGTGCAGGCCGTCGACAGCTTCACGAAGGTGGCGCGCATGTTGATGATCGCGTTGTCGATGGTGGGTTTGATGGTCGGTGGCATCGGCGTCGTCGCGATCATGATGATTTCCGTCACCGAGCGCACCCGCGAGATCGGCGTCCGGAAAGCGCTGGGCGCGACGCGACGGGAAGTCATGTGGCAATTCCTCGTCGAGGCCGCCACGCTGACGCTGGTCGGCGGAATCGTCGGGATGGTATTCGGCTGGGGCATCGCATTCCTGCTCCACAACTTCACCCCGGTGCCCGCGTACGTACCGCTTGCGTCCATCTTTGTGGCGCTGGCGGCGGCGGCGGTCACGGGACTCCTATTCGGCATTTACCCCGCGAGCAGAGCCGCGCGGCTGGATCCCGTCGAAGCGCTGAGATACGAATGAGGTTTACCGAGGCCGTTCGCCTCGCGCTGCAAACCATCCGCACCCAGAAGCTCAAGAGCGTTTTCTCCATCATCGGCGTCTTCATCGGCGTCATGTTTCTCATCGCGGTGGTGTCGGTCGTCCAGGGGATGAATCGCTACATGACCGACAAGTTCGCGGGCACGCTGCTCGGCGTGAACACGTTCCGGCTGCGGCAATTCCCGGACGTGCAGATCGGCAACGTCACCGACTCGATGTGGCGCTCGTGGATGCGTCGCCCCCGCGTCACCTACGATGACGCGCAGGCCGTCATGCGCGGCATCTCGGTGCCGGTGCTCACCGCGTGGGAGTCCTCGAACCGCACCGCGCTGTTTGCGGGCCGCCGCTCGATCAAGGACGTGCAGGTCGTTGCCGCCACCGATCTCTACTTCGAAATTCGTTCGCTGACGATCGAGGACGGCCGGGCGTTCACGACCCAGGAGGTACAGGCCGGTCTTCCGGTCCTCGTGCTCGGTCACGAGCTCGCGGACAAACTCTTCGACGGTCAGGAACCGATCGGGCGCGAGGTCAAGGTATACGACATCCCATATCGCGTGATCGGCGTCGTCGAGAAGCAGGGGAACCTGTTCGGCCTCTCGCTCGACAAATTCGCCGTGGCGCCCGCCAGCGCGCCGCTCAAGCGCTACGTCAATGCGCCACGGGTCATCGACGCCCTCGCCGTCAAGGCGAGCTCCATCACCGAGATGCGCGAGGCGATGCAGGAGGCGGAGGCGGTCATGCGCAGCCGCCGGCACCTGCGCCCGCGCGATGAAAACAACTTTGCGATGGAAACCGCCGACGAAGTGCTCGATTTCTGGGGCAAAATCAGCAAGATCCTGTTCGTTGCCCTGCCAGGACTCGTGGCGATCTCTCTGGTGGTCGGTGGCATCGTGATCATGAACATCATGCTGATGGCCGTTGCCGAGCGCACGCGCGAGATCGGCATTCGGAAAGCGCTGGGCGCCAGGCGGCGCGACATCCTCCGCCAGTTCCTCGTCGAAGCCACGACACTCGCCACCGTGGGCGCGAGTGCGGGCGTGGCCCTCGGGATCGGCCTCGCGGCGCTGATCGCGGCGACCACGCCGCTTCCCGCCGCGGTGGCCGCGTGGTCCATCGTCGTCGGTGTGCTGTTGGGCGCTGGCGTCGGCATCGTCGCCGGCGTGTACCCAGCCTCGCGCGCCGCGCGTCTCGATCCGATCGTCGCGTTGCGGCAAGAGACATGACGCCCGCCTTCGAAGGCGTCGGTATCGCCCTCGAATCCCTGCGCGCGAACAAGGCGCGCGCGGCGTTGACGATCCTGGGCGTCGCGATCGGCGTCGTGGCCGTCATGGTGATCGCGGCCATGGTCAGCGGCATCAATCGGAGTGTGTCGAACGTGATCGAATCGCTCGCGCCGCGAACGTTCCTGGTGTGGCGGTTCTTTCAAGCCGGCGTCAACGTGTCGGACGGATCCGATGAGAGCAGTCCCTGGCGCCGCAATCCCATCATCACCGACGCGGAAGCCGATCGCATCGCCGTGCTGCCGTCCGTTCGATTCGTGACCAGACGCGAGGAAAGCCAGGCCACCGTGGAATACGCCGATCGGCGTCTGGAATCCGTGCAGATATCCGGGCTGTCGGCGCAGTGGGTCGAGGTGAACGGCGGGGACATCTATCCGGGTCGCACGTTCACCAGGCTGGAGGATCTCTCGAACAGCCCCGTGGCGGTCATCAACCGCAAGCTCGAGGACCAGCTGTTCCGGGGCCGGGATCCCATCGGACAGACGATCCACGTCGCCGGCGCGTCCTTCGTCGTGATCGGCGTATACACACCCCCGCCGAGCCTGTTCTCCGGGAGCACCCCGCCCTTCGTGGGCATGCCGCACGGGGCCTTCGTCAAGCACGTGCCGTACATGAAGGGCTGGATGCGCCTCGCGGT
>Ga0075436_100003034_pt1 | contig 11504 bp, 12 predicted proteins | sample RhiMethybrSRZTD5_FD_75303 | JGI IMG/M metagenome (GOLD analysis project Ga0075436, IMG submission 75303) | Populus rhizosphere microbial communities from Tennessee, USA - Rhizosphere MetaG P. TD hybrid SRZTD5 | ecosystem: Host-associated > Plants > Roots > Rhizosphere > Soil | place: USA... | reverse complement strand
CGGTCACGGGATTTATCGGCGCGCTCATCGGGTCCATCCTCTACAGCCTCATCACGCTGTTGGCGGGCTGGCTGCTGTTCCCGAAAAGGGCTGAATCCCCTTGAAATGCCGGGGGTTCATCCCCATGTGTCAACTGATTGTTTTTTAGGACTTTTCCTGTGACCGACGCCGAATTCTCCCGCTATCCGGACGAGCCTCGCGACTCCCCGCCGGCCAACGCCGAGGGCGATCCGCGCATCGCCGAGCTCGAAGCCAAGCTCTCGGCCGCGGTCGCCGAAGCCGAGAAGCAGCGCGACGAATGGCTGCGTGCCAGGGCGGAGACCGAGAACGTCCGGCGCCGCTCGGTCGACGAGGTCGCCAAGGCGCACCGCTTCGGCGTCGAGGGCTTCGCCTCGGCGCTGCTCGCGGTGAAGGACAGCCTGGATGCGGCGCTCACCGTCGAGAACACCTCGATCGAGTCGTTCAAGGAAGGCGTGGAGCTCACCGCCCGCCAGCTCGAGTCGGTCTTCGAGAAGTTCGCGATCAAGGCGATCTCCCCGCTGGGCGAGAAATTCGATCCGCACCGCCACCAGGCGATCAGCCAGGTGGAGAGCGACGAGGAGCCCGGGACGGTCGTCTCGGTGCTGCAGAAGGGCTATCTCCTGCACGACCGCGTGATCCGCCCGGCGCTGGTCGTCGTCGCGGCCGCAAAGGCTTGAAAGCGCACGCTGAAACCCGACTTTTTCCGTTGACGAACACATAACGACAGGTACGAACATGGCAAAGATCATCGGCATCGACCTCGGCACGACGAACTCCTGCGTGGCGATCATGGAGGGCGGCAAGCCCAAGGTGATCGAGAACAGCGAGGGCTCGCGCACGACGCCCTCGGTGGTCGCCTACGCCGACAACGACGAGATCCTCGTCGGCGCGCCGGCCAAGCGCCAGGCGGTCACCAACGCGAAGAACACGATCTTCGCGGTGAAGCGCCTCATCGGCCGCAAGTTCGACGAGAAGGAAGTGCAGAAGGACATCGGGCTCATGCCCTACAGGATCGTGAAGGCCGACAACGGCGACGCCTGGGTCGAGGTGCGCGGCAAGAAGATCGCTTCGCAGCAGGTCTCGGCCGAAGTGCTGCGCAAGATGAAGAAGACCGCCGAGGATTATCTCGGCGAGCCGGTGACCGAGGCCGTCATCACGGTGCCGGCGTACTTCAACGACTCCCAGCGCCAGGCGACCAAGGACGCGGGCCGCATCGCCGGCCTCGACGTGAAGCGCATCATCAACGAGCCCACGGCGGCGGCGCTCGCGTTCGGCCTCGACAAGAAAGAGGGCGACCGCAAGATCGCCGTGTACGACCTCGGCGGCGGCACGTTCGACATCTCCATCATCGAGATCGCCGCGGTCGAGGGCGAGCACCAGTTCGAGGTGCTCTCGACCAACGGCGACACGTTCCTCGGCGGCGAGGACTTCGACCAGCGCCTGATCGAGTACATCATCGCGGAGTTCAAGAAGGACCAGGGCCTCGACCTGTCCAAGGACGTGCTCGCGCTGCAGCGCCTGAAAGAGGCCGCGGAGAAGGCGAAGATCGAGCTCTCCAGCACGCAGGCGACCGACATCAACCTGCCCTACATCGCCCACGATCCGCAGACGGGACCGAAGCACCTCACGATGAAGCTCACGCGCGCGAAGTTCGAGTCGCTCGTGGACGACCTCATCCAGAAAACCGTCGAGCCCTGCCGCATCGCGATCAAGGACGCGGGCGTGAAGATCTCCGACATCAGCGACGTGATCCTGGTGGGCGGCATGACGCGCATGCCGAAAGTGCAGGACACGGTCAAGGAAATTTTCGGCAAGGAGCCGCGTAAAGACGTCAACCCCGACGAAGCGGTCGCCGTGGGCGCCGCGATCCAGGCGGGCGTGCTGCAAGGCGACGTGAAGGACGTGCTGCTCCTCGACGTGACGCCGCTCTCGCTCGGCATCGAGACGCTCGGCGGCGTGATGACGAAGCTCATCCAGAAGAACACGACCATCCCGACCAAGGCGCAGCAGGTGTTCTCGACCGCCGAGGACAACCAGGGCGCGGTCACGATCCACGTGCTCCAGGGCGAGCGCGAGATGGCCTCGGGCAACAAGAGCCTCGGGCAGTTCAACCTCGAGGGCATCCCGCCCGCTCCGCGCGGCATGCCGCAGATCGAGGTGACGTTCGACATCGACGCGAACGGCATCCTGCACGTGTCGGCCAAGGACAAGGCGACCGGCAAGGAGAACAAGATCACCATCAAGGCGAACTCGGGCCTGAGCGAAGACGAGATCCAGCGGATGGTGAAGGACGCCGAATCGCACGCCGACGAGGACAAGAAGCAGCTCGAGCTCGTCACCGCGCGCAACCAGGCCGACGCCCTCATCCACTCGATCCGCAAGTCCCTCACCGAGTACGGCGAGAAGCTCGACGCGGGCGAGAAGGAGAGGATCGAGGCGGCGATGAAGGACCTCGAGGGCGTGCTCAAGACCGGCGACAAGGCGACGATCGACGCAAAGGTGCAGGCGCTCGCGCAGGCCTCGCAGAAGCTCGGCGAGAAGATCTACGCCGACGCGCAGGCGAAGAACGCGCAGGCGCAGGCGGCCGCCGGCGCCGGCGCGGGCGAAGCCCAGCCGCAGGGCGGCGGGCAGTCGGCGCCGAAGGACGAGGGCAACGTGGTCGACGCGGAGTACACGGAAGTCAAAGATAAGAAATCGGCGTAAGGGATGGCGAAGAAGCGGGATTACTACGAGGTGCTCGGGGTCAACCGGGACGCCTCGGAAGAGGAGATCAAGAAGTCGTACCGGAAGCTCGCCATGAAGCACCACCCCGACCGCAATCCGGGCAACAAGGACGCGGAGGAGCGCTTCAAGGAGGCGAAGGAAGCCTACGAGATCCTCACGGATGCGGAGAAGCGCCGCGCCTACGACGCGTATGGCCACGCGGGCGTGCATCCGAACATGGGCATGGGCGCGGAAGCCGCCGGCTTCGGCGGCTTCGCGGATGCCTTCGGCGACATCTTCAGCGACATCTTCGGCGCCGGCGCGCGCGGCCGCTCGTCGGTCTATCGCGGCGCCGACCTGCGCTACAACCTCGAGATCACGCTCGAGCAGGCGGCGCGCGGCACCGAGACCAAGATCCGCATCCCCGCGATGGAGACGTGCGAGACGTGCCGCGGCTCGGGCGCGAAACCGGGGACGCATCCCAAGACGTGCGAGACCTGCCACGGATCGGGCACGGTGCGCCTGTCGCAGGGCTTCTTCTCCATCCAGCAGACCTGCCCCACGTGCCACGGCACCGGCAAGATGATCGTCGATCCGTGCGCGACCTGCCGCGGCGCGGGACGCGTCAAGCGCCACAAGACGCTCGCGGTGAAGATCCCGGCGGGCGTCGACGAGGGCGATCGCATCCGCCTCACCGCCGAGGGCGAATCCGGCGTCAACGGCGGCCCGCCCGGCGACCTCTACGTCGTCATCCACCTCGCCGAGCACGGTGTCTTCCAGCGCGACGGCGACGACCTGCACTGCCAGATGCCGATCAGCTTCACGCAGGCCGCCCTCGGCGGCGAGATCGAGATTCCCACCCTCGAGGGCTCGGCGAAGGTCAAGGTGCCGCCGGAGACGCAGACCGGGCAGGTGTTTCGCCTGCGCGGCAAGGGCATCAAGGGCCTGCGCTCGAGCTACCCGGGCGATCTCATGTGCGAGGTCGTGGTCGAGACGCCGGTGCGCCTCACCGACCGGCACCGTGAGCTCCTGCGCGAGCTGGAGGAGCTCAACCGCAAGGATGCCAACCGCCACAGCCCGAGGGCGAAGAGCTTCATGGAGAAGGTCCGGGAGTTCTTCACCGGATAACAGGTGTAATACAGGTGGCCTACGCCCCCTTGCCCCCCTGGGCGGGGCGGGTTATATGATGGAGCACCGTTACTTCGTACAGAGACCAGGGGGGAAGTCAGACATGGTCCGCACCATTCTCGCCGCAGGGGCGCTCGGCTTCGCGCTGACAGCCGCCGCCGAACCGGGTGTCACCGAATCCCAGATCGTGCTCGGCCAGGGCGCCGTGTTCTCCGGGCCCGCGCAGGAGCTCGGCATCCAGATGCGCGACGGCGCGCTCGCCTACTTCAACTACGTGAACGCCAACGGCGGCGTGCACGGCCGCAAGATCGTCCTCAAGTCCGTGGACGACCGCTACGAGCCCGACGGCGCCATCGCCGCCACGAAGAAGCTGATCGAGGACGAAAGGGTCTTCGCGCTCTTCGGCTACGTCGGCACGCCGACCTTCGTTGCCGCCGCTCCCATCCTCACGAAGGCGCAGGTCCCGCTGGTTGCCGCGTTCACCGGGGCGGAGGCGCTGCGCGATCCGCTCAACCGCTACGTCTTCAACGTGCGCGCGAGCTATTACGACGAGACCGAGCAGATCGTGCAGCACCTCACGTCGATGGGCGTCACGAACATCGCCGTCTTCTACCAGAACGACGCGTACGGCAAGGCGGGCCTCGAGGGCGTGAACCGCGCGCTCAAGAGGCGCAACATGAAGGACGTCGGCCAGACCACCGTCGAGCGCAACACGGTCGATGTCGCCAAGGCCGTCGCCGACATGAAGAAAGCGCAACCGCAGGCGGTGGTAATGATCAGCGCCTACAAGTCGTGCGCCGCGTTCATCAAGGAAATGCAGAAGGCCGGCATGAACCCATCCTTCTGGAACGTCTCCTTCGTCGGCAGCAAGGCGCTCGCGAAAGAGCTCGACGCCTCCGGCCGCGGCGTGCAGATCTCGCAGGTCGTGCCCTTCCCGTGGGATTCGTCGGTGCCGGTCGTGAAGGAGTACCTGAAGCTCATCAAGGCCGAGAACAAGGAGCCGAACTACTCGAGCCTCGAGGGCTTCATCTCCGCCAAGGTCATGGTCGAGGGGTTGCGTCGCGCCGGGAAGAATCCGACGCGCGAGAAGCTCATCGCGGCGCTCGAGACGATGGATCCCTATGACGTCGGCGGCTTCAAGATCACGTACACGCCGACGGACCACCGCGGCTCGCGCTTCGTCGACCTCACGATCATCTCGAAAGAGCAGAAGTTCGTGCGCTGATTCAGCCCTGCGCGGGGCCGGAGACGCCGATGTCGGCGGGAATGCGCACGTAGAAGAGCGACACTCGCTCGTCGGTGAGGAGCTTCAGCAGCCGCTCGGCTTCGTCGTCGCTCACGGCGAAGCCGATCTCGACCGGCAGGTCGCCGTGCAGCTCGTAGAAGTGATCCTCGTGGAGCTTGCCGTGCCGCCCGAAACCGGCGACGCCGCGGAACGCGTTGCCGCCGTGGATGCCGAGCTTGCGCGCCTGCTCCAGCAGCCATTCGTAGGCGAGCACGCCGTGCAGGCGCCGCTTCTCGTGGACGTAGAACTTGAGGTAGGTGCCCTTCATCGTCCGTCCTCCTTCAGCGCATCGCGAGCTTCACGAGCGCGATCCCGACGGCGGTGAGCGCGAGCGATCCGGCAAGATGCGCGAGCGCGGTGGCGCCCGCCCAGCCGTATTCACCATTCTCCAGTAGCGTGACCACTTCCGCCGAATACGTCGAGAACGTCGTGAGCCCGCCGAGGAATCCGGTGATCACGAACAGGCGCAGCTCCGGCGCGATCCCCGGGTGCCGCTCGAAGAGGGCGATCGCGACGCCGACCAAGAATCCGCCGATGAGGTTCGCGGCGAGCGTGCCCATCGGCATCGCGGGCACGAGCGCGTTCAATCGCAATCCCAGCCACCAGCGAAGGAGCGCCCCCAGGGCGGCGCCGATGCCGATGGCGGCGACCGCGGTCATTTCCGCCGCCACTCCGTAACGCCCCCGGGCTTGTCCTCGAGGACGATGCCCGCGGCCTCGATCTCCTTGCGGATCTCGTCGGCGCGCTTGAAATCGCGCGCCGCGCGCGCGGCGTTGCGTGCGTCGATGAGCGCCTGAACGTCGAGCGAAGGCCCCGCGCCCTTCAGGAACGTCGCGGGATCGGCCTGCAGCAAGCCGATGGTGCCGCCGAGCGCCTTGAGCAGGCCCGCAGCCTCGTGCGAGCGCGTGCGATTGGCATCGCCGCGCAGCTCGTGCAGCACCGCGAACGCGATCGGCGTGTCGAAGTCGTCGTTCATCGCATCGCGGAAGCGGGCAGCGCGCGGCTCGTTCCAGTCGATTAAGACCGCCTTGGGCGCGACGTCGCGCAGCGTCGTGTAAAAGCCCTGCAGCGCATTCCCCGACTCGGTGACCGATTCGCGCGTGTAGTCGAGGGCGCTTCGGTAGTGCGCGTGCATGAAGAGATAGCGCAGCTGCTCCGGCCCCTGCACCGGATCGAGCTGGTCGAGCACCTCGCGCGCCGTGAAGAAGTTGCCGAGCGACTTCGACATCTTCTCGTGGTCGATGTTGAGGAACGCGCCGTGCATCCAGTAGTTCACGAACCGCTTGCCCCACGCGCCCTCGCTCTGCGCGATCTCGTTCTCGTGGTGCGGGAACTGCAGGTCCCAGCCGCCGCCGTGGATGTCGAAGGGAATGCCGAGCTCGCGGCACGACATCGCCGAGCATTCGAGATGCCAGCCCGGGCGCCCGTCGCCGAAGGGCGAGCTCCACTTGGGCTCGTCCGGCTTCGCCGCCTTCCAGAGCACGAAGTCGAGCGGGTCGCGCTTCGCTTCGCCGATCGCGACGCGCTCGCCGGCGCGCAGGTCGTCGAAGTTGCGCCGCGAGAGCTTGCCGTACTCCGGGAAGTTGCGAACGGAGAAGTAGACGTCGCCGTTGGACCCGCGATACGCGAGGCCCTTTTTCTCGAGCGTCTCGACGAGCTCGATCATCGGCGCGACGTAGCGCGTGGCGCGCGGCTCGACTTCCGGTTTCGTGAGGCCCAGGCGCGCGACGTCCTCCTCGAACGCGGCGTAGAGCCGCTCGGCGAGCGCATCGGTCGAGACCCCCTCCTCGTTCGCGCGCTTGATGATCTTGTCGTCGATGTCGGTGACGTTGCGCACGTACGTGACCGCGTATCCGCTCGCGCGCAACCAGCGCACCACGAGGTCGAACGTCGTGAACGTGCGCGCGTTGCCGACGTGGATATAGTCGTATACGGTGGGGCCGCAGACGTAGAGGCCGACTTTGCCCTCCTCGCGCGGCGTAAAAACTTCCTTCCGGCGGGAGAGTGTGTTGAAGATCCGCAGCGCGGGCGTTTGCTGAGCGACCATGGTGCTGGGGCTACGGGAAGTTGTCGGCGCCCGCGAACGCAGGTAGAATCGGTTTCTTATGAAATTCAATGAATTATAACACGATGTTGCACCGCTTCCTGACCCGCCTCGCCGTCGCGATCACCGCATCTTTCGCTCTCCATGTCGTTGCCGCGCCCGCGGACGATTTGCGCGAGGCGCAAAAGCTCTACGGACAGGGAAAGCTCGCGCCCGCGCTCGACAAGGTCGAGGTATTCCTCAAGACATCGCCGCGCGATCCGCAGGGACGCTTCCTGAAGGGCCTCATCTACACCGAGCAGAAGCGCGTGCCCGAAGCGATCCAGATGTTCACCGGCCTCACCGAGGATTACCCGGAGCTGCCCGAGCCGTACAACAACCTCGCGGTGCTCTACGCCTCGCAGGGCAACTACGACAAGGCGCGCTCCGCGCTCGAGCTCGCCATCCACACGCATCCGAGCTACGCCACCGCGTACGAGAACCTGGGCGACGTGTACGCGCAGCTCGCGAGCCGCTCCTACGACAAGGCGCTGCAGCTCGACAAGAGCAACACGAGCGCGCAGGTGAAGCTGTCGATGGTGAAGGACCTCTTCAGCTCGCAGAAGGTCGCCGCGGCCGGCACGCCGGTGCCGAAAGCGGAGGCACCGAAGGCCGAGCGCAGGCCCGAGCCGCCGAAGATCGAATCGCCGCCCCCGGCGGCGCCGAAGCAGGAGCCCTCCGCGAAGACCGAGCTCGCGCGCGCGGCGCCCTCCGCCACCGCGACACCCGCTTCCGGCGACGAGAAGGCGCAGGTCGTCGCCGCCGTCGAGAATTGGGCGCGCGCGTGGAGCGCGAAGGACGTGCAAGGCTACCTCGCTTCCTACGCGCAGGACTTCGAGACGCCCGGCGGCGAATCGCGCGCGACCTGGGAGAGGCAGCGCGCCGAGCGCATCGAGCGGCCCAAGTCGATCGACGTGAGCGTGAAGATCCTTTCCACCCGGGTGAGCAACGGCGAGGCGACGGTCACGTTCAAGCAGCGCTATCGCTCCGATACCCTGAAGAGCGACAACACGAAGACGTTGAAGCTCGTGAAGTCGGGCGAGCGCTGGCTCATCAAGCAGGAGCACACGGGCGGGTGAGCGCGCCCTCGAGCTTCCGCACCGCGCTTCGCTGCAGCCGGTATTTCGCGCTCGTCGCCTTCGCGACGGCGGCCACCGCGCTCGCCGACGGCAGCGGCGGCGGCTCGCTCGGAGGCCCGGCGTTCAGCAACGACGCCGAAGCCTACCTCGTGCGCACGATCGTGAACCTGCGCGAGGTCGGCCTCAAGTCGGCGCTCGACGAGATCGACAAAGTGCTCGCGCGCAATCCCAATTTCCGCCTCGGCCACCTGATCAAGGGCGACCTGCTCATGGCGAGCGCGGGACTGCCGGTCGCTTTCGCGGCAAAAGCCGCGAGCGCCAACATGGTCGGGCCTCTGCAGGACGAGGCACGCGTTCGCCTCGCGCGCTACCTGGTGAATGCGCCGCGCGTGGACTACATGCCGGCGCCGCTGCTGCAGCTCGCGCCCGACCAGCAGCACGCGCTCGTCGTGGACACGTCACGCTCGCGCCTGTTCGTCTACGCGAACGACCTGGGACGACCGCGCTACATCACCGACTTCTACATCAGCCTCGGCAAGAACGGCATCGACAAGCAGCGCGAGGGCGACCAGAAGACGCCGATCGGCGTGTACACGGTGCTCCCGCCGAAGGAGAAGCTGCCGGATTTCTACGGGCCGCTCGCCCTGCCGCTGAGCTACCCCAACGAGTGGGATCGGATTCACGGGCGCAACGGCCACGGCATCTGGGTGCACGGCACGCCCTCGGAGACCTACAGCCGCCCGCCATGGGCCACCGACGGCTGCGTCGTGCTCACCAACGAAGACCTCGCGCGGCTGCTCAAGTACGTCGACGTGAGCCACACGCCGATCGTGATCGAGCAATCGGTGCAATGGGTCGATCCGACCCGCTGGGAAACCGATCGCGCGAGCTTCATGTCCGCCTTCAACCGCTGGAAGTCCGACTGGGAGAGCATGGACACGGCGCGCTATCTCGCCAACTACTCCCGGGATTTCCGCGGGCTCGACCGCTGGGCGGCACGCAAGAAGCGCGTCGCCTCGGGCAAGTCGTGGATCAAGGTCGGCGTGGACGAGCTCTCCGTCTTCGCCTATCCCGGCGGCCGCGACCTGATGATGGTCACGTTCGAGCAGGATTACCGCTCCAACAACATGTCCAAGCGCACCCACAAGCAGCAGTTCTGGGCGCGCGAGGCCGGCCGCTGGCGCATCGTCCACGAAGCCGTCGTCTCCTAGTTTTCACCCCAGAGGTTCATTCCCTATGCAACGCTGGCCCGCAATCCCCATTGCTTTCTTCGCCGCCACCGCATTCGCCAACTGCGCCGACGACCTCAAGGCGGGCAAGCAACCGCTCGTTCGTCTCGCCACGACGCAGGGCGACATCCTCATCGCGCTCGACGCGGCGAAGGCGCCCGTCACGACGCAGAACTTCGCGCGCTACGTGGACGAGGGCCACTACAACGGCACGATCTTCCACCGCGTGATGGAGAACTTCATGATCCAGGGCGGGGGGCTGTCGACCGAGCTCGCGGAGAAGCCGACGCACGAGCCGATCAAGAACGAGGCGTCGAACGGCCTGAAGAACGACGCCTACACGATCGCGATGGCGCGCACGGCGAACCCGAATTCGGCCACCGCGCAGTTCTTCATCAACGCGAAGGACAACGATTTCCTCAATTACGCCGGCGACGACAAGCCCGGCTACGCGGTGTTCGGCAAGGTCGTGCAGGGGCGCGAGGCCGTGGACAAGATCCGCAAGGTCGCGGTGCGGCGCTCGGCGCTCTCGGAGGCGCAGCCGCTGGAGAACGTCGTCATCAAGAAGGCGGAATGCGTCGCGGCGCGCGCCGAATCGAAAGGATCCAAATGAAGGTCAAGCTCACGACGAACCACGGCCCGATCGTGATCGAGCTCGATGAGGCGAAGGCGCCCATCTCCACCAAGAACTTCCTCGCCTACGTCGACGACGGCCACTACGACGGCACCATCTTCCACCGCGTCATCGACGGCTTCATGATCCAGGGCGGCGGCTTCACGAAGAGCATGCAGCAGAAGCCGGTCAAGCCGCCGATCAAGAACGAGTCCACCAACGGCCTCAAGAACGACAACTACACGGTGGCGATGGCGCGCACCAACGTGCGCGATTCGGCGACGTCGCAGTTCTTCATCAACGTGAAGGACAACGACTTCCTCAACTTCGCGGGCGACGCCAATCCCGGCTACGCGGTCTTCGGCAAGGTGGTCGAAGGCAAGGACACCGTCGACAAGATCAAGAAGGTCGCCACCGGCAACGCGGGCGGGCACCAGAACGTGCCGCGCGAGGCGGTGGTGATCGAGAAGGCCGAGCGCGCCTGAAGAAGACGCTCTTCATCTCGGACCTGCATCTGGACGAATCGCGTCCGGCGATCGTCGAACGGTTCGAGCGATTCCTGCAGGGCCCGGCGCGCGAGGCCGGAGCGCTCTACATCCTCGGCGACCTCTTCGAGTACTGGCTCGGCGACGACGGCCTCGCGCACCCGTTCGCCGCGCGCATCGCCCGCGGCCTCGCGGCGGTGGCGCGCGAGAAGCCGGTCTACTTCATGCACGGCAACCGCGATTTCCTCGTCGCCGAGGGCTTCGCGAAAGCCACCGGCGTGCGGCTGCTCGAGGATCCGACGCCGCTCGACCTCTACGGCACGTCCGCCCTGCTCATGCACGGCGACACGCTGTGCACCGGAGACGTCGCGTACCAGCAGCTGCGCAAGACCGTGCGCGATCCGGAATGGAAGCGCGCCACGCTCGCCAAATCGATCCCGGAGCGCATCGCGCTCGCGCGCAGCCTCCGTGACGGCAGCGAGGGCGCGAAGCAGGGAAAGTCGATGCAGATCATGGACGTCGCGCCCGACGCGGTGGAGAGCGCGTTCGCCTCGTCCGGGGCGAGCGTGATCATCCACGGCCATACGCATCGTCCCGCGCGCCACGTGCATCGCGTGAACGGCGCCGAGCGCGTGCGCTGGGTGCTGCCCGATTGGTACGAGGGCGGCGGCTACCTCGAAGCTTCGCCCGCGGGGATTCGCGCGCTCGAAGCGCTCTGAAGCGGCACGCCCGCGCGCGCGAACGCCGCGCGGATCGCGGGCAGCTGCGCCCGCGCCGCCTTTTCCGCCATCTCGATGACACCCCTGCGGTAGGCCTCGCTGTAGCCCGCGTAGTAGCCGATGTTCGGGTGCAGAAGCACGTCGGCCTCGTTCGCCTCT
>Ga0075436_100003033_pt1 | contig 11504 bp, 11 predicted proteins | sample RhiMethybrSRZTD5_FD_75303 | JGI IMG/M metagenome (GOLD analysis project Ga0075436, IMG submission 75303) | Populus rhizosphere microbial communities from Tennessee, USA - Rhizosphere MetaG P. TD hybrid SRZTD5 | ecosystem: Host-associated > Plants > Roots > Rhizosphere > Soil | place: USA... | reverse complement strand
CACGAGCGCGTCAGCGTCGCCGACCGGGAGATTCAACGGCGGGCGAAGCAGTACCTGATTGCGGACTACGAGGTGAAATCGAAGCACTGGCTCGCGGATCGCGAATCGTAGGAGATCGTGGCGCTCCCCATGGAGTGTGCCGCAATATCGAGCCTGCAACGTCAAATCGCCGATTGGGCGCTCGCGCTCGTCCTCGCCGGGCTTTGCGCGTCCGCTCGCGCGCAGAGCCCGGATCCCACCAAGACCGGGCGGCCGATGCAAGGCGTGAGCGCGAGCGCGACCTACGACGGCGAAACGGTCTCCGATCTGTCGGGGGGCGCGAAGCGCGGCTCGACCTACCACGGCAGCTTGCAGCTCCAGGCCGCGTTCGACTTCGAACGCTTGTTCGGCTGGGCGGACACCACGGGCTTCCTCTACGGCATGGGGCTCCACGGCGGCCAGCCCGATGACTTCAGCGGCGCAGCACAGGGCGTGAGCAGCATCAGCGGGCCCCGGGGCGCGCGCCTCGACGAAGCGTGGCTCCAGCACAATTTTCTCGGGAACCGCTTCTCGCTGCTCGGCGGTCGCTACGACCTGAACGGCGAGTTCTACCGGCTGCACTCGGCGGCGCTGTTCCTGAACAGCTCCTTCGGCATGGGGCCGGAGCTCTCGCAGAGCGGCCCCGCCGGGCCGTCGGTTTTTCCGAGCACCGCGCTCGCCGCGCGCGTTCAATACAAGGCGACGCCCGAGCTGGTGCTCCGGGCCGCGCTGCTGAACGGCACGCCGTATAACCGCGACGGGGAGAACGCGACGACGCGCAACGGCAACGGCGTGCTCATCGTCTCTGAAGCCGCGTATCTCGCGCGGCCGGGAAACGCGGAGCCGAGGAACCGGAGGCTGCGCACGGGGCGCTTCTCGGAGCTCGCGCCTTACGACGACAAGTACGCCATCGGCCTCTGGCGCTACACGGCGAGCTTCGAAGACATCAACGCGACGGGGCCGAGCGGCGAACCCGTGCAGCATCGCGGCTCGGGCGGCGGCTATCTGCTCGTCGACCGCCTGCTGACGCGATCGAGCACGCCGTCGGACCCGCGGATCGCGGCCTTCCTCCAGCTCGGCGCCGGCGACGCGCGCGTAAACCGCTTCGCGTCCTATGCCGGCGCGGGGCTGGTCGCCTTGGGCCTCTTTCCCGGACCGCAGAACGAGGTCGGGATCGCCGTCGCCTCCGCCCGCAACGGCTCGCGCTATGTGGAGCGGCAGGGCGAGCTCGGCACGCCGGCGCAAAGATCGGAAACCGCGGTCGAGCTGAGTTATCTCGCCCAGATCTCGAAGTCGGTCGCCGTGCAGCCCGATCTGCAATACATCGTTCATCCGAACACGGACCCGGCGATCAGGAACGCGCTCGCTTTCCTGCTTCGGTTCGAGGTGTCGTTCTAGGGCGGGTGGCGCGCGTTACGTATGTAGTCCAATAGGTGTTCATCTGTAGCGCATCTGACATGACGTCGCCGTAGCCTGTTACGCGTACGGAAACCCGTCGCAAGGAGGCGGCAAATGAAAGCGCTACACGACAGGACGCAGAATCTGCAGGCTCAAAGCGTTGCAGCCGATCTGGCGGCACGAGTCGCGGCGATTTTCGAGGAATACCCCATCTTGTGCGGATTCTCGGTGCAAAGGCGCTCCGCGCTCACAAGGGAACGCGCCATTGCCTCGCTCCAGGGCGGGCTGTGCCTCGCCGACGTCTCGGTGAGCACCTGGCCCGGTTTTCGCGCGACGCCCGAGTTCTACGACGAGATAGCGTGCACGCTGCTCGAGCTGATGGACGAGCGGCCCGAAGCGTTCGACTTCCTGTCCGGTCGCACGTTCGCACGCCTGCATTGAACGCCCTTAAAAAGGAGATTGATCGTGAACCATCATGTGATGCATCCCGATGAGCTCGACGCCGACCCCGACGTCCTGGCGCCCATGGACGAGATCGAATACGAGGAATCGGACGGTGTCGAGATCGCTGCGGAAGTGGAGCTGTTGCGGGTCCGGGTGCAGGCGGCGAGGTTCTCGGGCGCCTGATCAAGCTGTTCTGCCGAGCACCTCCGCCAGTGCCGCCGCCATCTCGTATGACGGCACCGGCTTCTTGAGGATCTTCGACACGCCGGCGGCGAGCGCGCGTTCGGTCATCATCGGCCCGATGTACCCGCTGACGAGGAGGATCGGGAGATCCGGCCTGCGCCGGCGCAGGAGCTGCGTGAGCTCGGTTCCGGTCATGTCCGGCATGACCTCGTCGGTGATCACCGCGTCGAAGCGATGCGGCGCCGCTTCGAATTCCGCCAGAGCGGCGCGGGCGTCGCGGAAGCCGGCGGGCCGGTAGCCGAGCTGCTGCAGGACCTCGGTCGCGAGCGCGACCAGCGGTTCCTCGTCGTCGATCACCAGCACGTGCTCGCCGTTGCCGCGCGCAAGCGGCCGGTATTCGTCGCCTTCGCCTTCCGTCGCGGCGTCGATCCGCGGCAGATAAATCATGAAGGCGCTGCCGTGTCCCGGCGCGCTCGCCACGTCGATCGCGCCGCCGGAGTCGGTGACGATGCCGTAGACGAGCGAGAGCCCGAGGCCGGTTCCCTTGCCGATCTCTTTCGTGGTGAAGAACGGCTCGAATATACGCGCAAGCGTCGCCTCGTCCATGCCCGAGCCGCTATCCTCCACCGTGAGGCGTGCATAGGATCCGCTCGCCAGGTGTCCGTGCGCAAAAGCGCGCTCGACGTCGACGTCCGCAGGCTCGAGCGTCACCCGCAGCGTGCCCGCTTCACCCATCGCCTGGATCGCATTGGTGCACAGGTTCATCAGCACCTGGTGCAGCTGCGTGGCGTCGCCGGCCACGAGGAGCGGCGTCCCGGGCAGCTTCGCGTCGAGGCGGATGCCGCTGGCGAGCGAGCCGCGCACGAGCTCCAGAGTCTCGGCGACGATGCGGCAGAGATCGACGGGGCCCCGCTGACCGCGCTGGCTGCGGCTGTAGGCGAGGATCTGGTCGACGAGGTCGCGCGCGCGGTTCGCCGCGGTGAGAACATTCTGCGCGTAGCGCTTGAGTCGTGAATCGGCGGGTGTCTGCTCGACGAGCATCTCGCCGTAGCCCAGGATGCCGCCGAGGATGTTGTTGAAGTCGTGCGCGATGCCGCCGGCGAGCCGCCCGACCGCTTCCATCTTTTCGGCCTGACGCATCTTCTGCTCGAGGTGCTGCAGCGCCTGCTCGCGGCGGGCGAGCCCCCAGGCGGCGAGCGCCATCAAAGCCAGCATGGCGGCCGAGGTCAGAACGGTGCGCAAGGCGATGCGCCAGGTTTCGCTGCGCCACGGGGCGAACACACCGTACTCGGTGGCCCCGGCGAGCACTTCCAGCGGAAATCCGCGCACGACGGCAATCGACTCGAGGACGCTCTGATGCACGATGGCGCTCGGCAGCCATCCGGTGAAGTGACCGTCGCGCTCGACCGCGGCGGAGACTTCGGGATTCGAGAACCTGTGTGACCGCGCCTCGCCGGGATCGGGCACCCGCGTGATGATGGTACCGTCGCGCCGGCGAAGGTTGATGAACCCGCCTTCGCCGACGTCTATCGTGCGGTAGAGCCGGTCGAAATTTCCCGTTTCCATCACCGCGGCGATGACGCCGCTGAAAGCGCCGCCTGGTGCGTTGAGGCGTCGCGACATGACGAAGCGCCAACTCGTGCCCTCGGCACCGCCCTGGTAGGGCTCGCTGAGGAATAGCCCGCGGGCGGGCGCGTCGCGGTGCGCGACGAAGAACTCGCGTCCGTCGAGGCCGCGATCCATCGTGGGAGTCCCATTGGTGCGCCCCACGACCCGCCCTTCCGCGTCGATCACCAGGAATGCCGCGACCTGCGGGAGGTGGATCACTTCGTCGCGCAGCCGCGGCGCCGTGGCCATCACTCTTGCCGCGGTGCCTTCGTGCACCGCGTCGCGCAACACCAGGTCCACGGCCTCCAGCGCAGCTGCGGTCTGCTCCGCAAGCAGTCCGGCGACATTGGACAGGTCGCGGCGCGCGCGCAGGTCCGTGCGATCGCGGTCGGTTCTCACATCCCAGATGGCGGACGCGACGTTGATGCCGACGAGCACGAAACCGAGCGCGACGAGCGCGCGGGTCAGCGTGATGCGGCCGGCTGACCCGGCGAGTGCCGTCGGCATCACAGATTCATGCGCCGGGCGGGCCGATCAGCTCGGCGACCGCGCCGACGATGTCTTTGCGCTTCAACGGCTTCGCGAGCGCGCGGGCGGCGCCGGCCCGGAGGGCGGCCTCCGCGCTCAAGCCCTGCCCGGAGTCGAAACGGCCCGAGATCGCGATGATTCGCACCCCGGGACGCCGCTCTCTCAGCCTGGCGATCGCGAGCGCCCCGCTCGCGCCGGGCATGCACATGTCGGTCACGACGAGCGCGGGCGCGGCGAGCTTCATCTGGGCGAGCCCGGCGGCGCAGTCCGCTGCCCCGCGCACGCGGTAGCCCGCCGCCTCGAGCCAGTCCGACACAAGCTCGCGCATGATCGGGTCGTCGTCGATGACGAGAACGTCGGAAGAAGCGGTATCCAGTGTTTCATCCACCTGCCCATTCCACAGTACGGCAATTGCGTGTAATTTACAGGGACACGGCGCGAGATTACACCTGTAACAGCGCGGGTGAATCGCCGTTTAGACTCGCGCAGCGATGAACCCCGAAGCCATCATGAGCACCCAAGTCCAGGCGCCCGCCCAAGCGGCGCCGCCGCACGTTCTCGCCGTCGACGATGATCCCGCGATCCGGGAGCTGATCGCCGACTATCTCGGCCAGAACGAATTCCGGGTCACCGTGGTTGCCGACGGGCCCGCGATGCAGGCGGTGCTCGCCGAAAACGTGGTCGACGTCATCCTTCTCGATCTCAAGCTGCAGGGCGAGGACGGGATGGCGCTCGCTCGCCGCCTGCGCGACGAATCGGCGATCCCGATCATCATGCTCACTGGACGCCGTGACGAGGCGGACCGGGTGATGGGGCTGGAGCTGGGCGCCGACGACTATCTCACCAAGCCGTTCAGCCCGCGCGAACTGCTCGCCCGCATCCGCACCGTGCTGCGCCGGCGCCGCGCCGAAGTGCGTCAGGGTCGGCCCGAAGGCATACGCGCCTACCGCTTCGAAGGCTGGGAGCTGAACCTCAACACGCGGCGGCTCACGGCCGGCGACGGCCGGGCGGTGACGCTCAGCAACGGCGAATTCAGTCTCCTGGTCGTTCTCCTCGGCGCGCCCCAGCGCATCCTCACCCGCGACCAGCTTCTGGACTTGTCGCGCCTACACAACGACGAGGTCTACAACCGCTCCGTCGACGTGCAAATCCTGCGACTGCGCCGCAAGATCGAGAAGAATCCCGCCGAGCCGCGCTACATCTGCACCGAGCGCGGCGCGGGATACATGTTCGGCGTCCCGGTCGAGACGGTTTACTGAAATCTCCCGCGTTCTCTTTCGCTTCGAAGGCGAAAAAAAAGGCGCCGGACTGCGGCGCCTTTTTGAGGGGGTATCGCCGAAAGGCGGGTTAGCCGTTCGATGATATGTCCTCATTAGCCGGCGGAGACGTCTTCGTCTCCCAGGCTGACATACACCTTCACGCCGTGATCGACAGCGCCCGCGGGAGCAATCTGGGCGAGGTCAAACGGCCGGGGCTGGGCCAGGCCATCGAAATTCCAGACGAATGTCCGGCCGTTCTCGATGAACCGAATCACTTCGCCGTGCTTCACGTTGACATACTTGGTGTTGGCGTCGATGACCAGCGTGCGCTCGGCGGCGGATGCCTGGGCGGGCTCGCCCAGAAGGTCGGTGCGCATCGTCGCGGCGCCGGCGGACAGGGCCGCGGCCGAAAGGGTCAATGCAGCAATAGCTGGAACAAGCAGTTTCGTCTTCATGGTGATTCCTTTCAAAATAAAGTTGAGTGGACTTATCCCGTGGTGGCCTTGAATCGGCTCGCCACGCTTGCACTATGGAGCGCGAGTGTGTCACCGCGGTTTCCGAACGGGAGGCGTGCGCTACGAACGTAACGCGGCCGGCGCGCGGTCAGCGGCGTGCCGTCGCGACCACGTTCCTGAAGAGCGCGCCGAGGCAGCCGAACAACAGCACGCCGCCGGCGGCGAGCGGCAAGCCCGGCGCGAGCGCCGCAACGGTCGCCGCGAGCAGAACGACGCCGAGGATCGCCGTCGCGAGCCAGCCGTCGTCGAAGAACAGTCCGGACAACTCCTGCAGAACGTTCATGAGCGGAGTCACGGCAATGCCTCCGCTGCAGGGCGGCGCACGAGTGCCACCGCCGCGAGCGCCACGACGAGGAACAGCGCCGCGAATCCGATGATGGCGAGGTCTTCGCCCGGCCAGGGAACGCCGAGACCTTCGCCCGTCCAGAACGTGCCGAAGGCCGAGAGCATCACGCCGACGGCGAACTTGAGCGTGTTCTCCGGAACCCGCGCGAGCGGACGGCGCGCCGCGAAAGCGGCAGCCGTCACGAGCGCGCAGGCCGCAAGCGCCCCCAGGCTCGCCGGCACGAGGAGACCGCGTCCGGCGCCGACCGCGATGACGATGAACACGACTTCGAGACCTTCGAGGAGCACGGCCTTGAAACTCGCCAGTCCGGCGAGCCAGGCAAGGCGCGCCACCTGGCGGCGCGCCTGGTCGTGCAGCTCCGCCGTTTCGGCCTCGAACGCGAAAGCCTCGTCGTGCAGCGGGATGAGTCCCCCGGCGCGCAGGATCGCCTTGCGCAGCCAGCGCATGCCGAAGAGCAGCAAGAGCACGCCGATCACGAGCTGAAGGACGTGCAGCGGGACGCGACCGAGGAGCGGACCGAGCGCGAGCACGATCAGCGCAAGTGAACCCAGGCCCGCGAGCGCGCCCAGGCCCGCTGGCCGCCAGCCGCGGACGGTTGCGACCGCGAGCACGATGGTGAGCGCTTCGACGGCTTCGACGAGCGAGCCGAGAAACGCGGCGGAAACGGCGGGCGCCGCTGTGGTCCAGGCGATCATGAAGGCAGCTCCAATAACGAATCGGCGCCATTGTCCGGGAGTCCCGTTGCGCTTCGGTTTCTCCGCGTTTTACATCTGTAACCGGATGCAGAGGTCGCGAAATCGTCCGGAGACGCGGCGCGACGAGCATCGCTCCACTTGCCAAGGAGATCCCGCTCATGCGTCGCGTTGCGCTTCTATCCGCAGCACTTGTCATCCTCGGCGCCTGTGCGCAGGCGAAGCAGTCTGCGCCGCCGACACAACCGCCGGAGGTGACAGTGGTGACCGTCCACAAGGAGCCGGTGCCGGTTACGACAGATCTTCCGGGACGCACGTCCGCCTACCTCGTGGCGCAGGTGCGCGCGCGGGTCGACGGCATCGTGCAGAAGCGCGAGTTCAAGGAAGGCGCCGATGTCAAGGCGGGGCAGCGGCTCTACCAGATCGATCCGGCCCCGTACCGCGCCGCGCTCGACAGCGCGCTCGCCGCGCTGCAGAAGGCGCAAGCCACCCTCGCAGCCATGAACGCGCAGGCGGAGCGCTACAAGATCCTCATCGGCGGCAACGGCGTCAGCAAACAGGAGTACGACAACGCCATCGCGGCGCAAGCTCAGGCCGCTGCCGACGTGGCCTCGGGCCACGCGGCCGTGCAGGCCGCCCGCATCAATCTCGGCTATACCGACGTCGTGTCCCCGATCTCCGGCCGCATCGGCCCTTCGCAGGTCACCCAGGGCGCGTACGTGCAGGCGAGCGCCGCCACCCCGATGGCGACGGTCCAGCAAATCGATCCTGTTTACGTCGACCTGAACGAATCGAGCGTCGAAGGGCTGCAGCTGCGGCGCGACGTAGCGAGCGGCCGGCTGAAGCTGAAAGGCCCCGGCCAGGCCAAGGTAACGCTGCTTCTCGAGGACGGCACCCCGTATCCGGAGAGCGGCACCCTGCAGTTCACCGACATCACCGTCGACCCTGGGACCGGCTCGGTCACCGTGCGCGCCATTTTCCCGAATCCGCGCCAGGTGCTTCTGCCCGGGATGTTCGTGCGCGCGCGCATCGACCGTGGCGTCGACGACACCGCGATGCTCGTGCCGCAGGTCGGCGTCACGCACGACCCGCAGGGGCAGGCCACCGCGCTCGTCGTCGGTACGGACAACAAGGTCGCCTCGCGCGTCATCGAGACGACCCGGACCCTGGATGACCAGTGGGTGGTGCAGGGCGGGTTGGACGAAGGCGAACGGGTGATCGTGGCCGGCCTGCAGAAAGTGCACCCGGGAATTCTCGTGCGCGCCGTCGAGGCGCCGCTCAAGACCGCTCAGGCGCAATAGCATGGCCAAGTTCTTCATCGACCGGCCGATCTTCGCGATCGTCATCGCCATCCTGATCATGGTGGCAGGGGGGTTGTCGATTTTCACGCTTCCGATCGAGCAGTATCCGCCGATCGCGCCGCCTTCCGTGCAGATCAGCACGAGCTATCCGGGCGCCTCGGCCACCACGGTGCAGGACACCGTGGTGCAGGTCATCGAGCAGCACATGAACGGCCTGGACAACCTGCTCTACATGTCCTCGATCAGCGACGACACCGGACAGTCGACCACGACGCTGACTTTCGCGGCCGGCACCGATCCGAACATCGCGCAGGTGCAGGTGCAAAACAAGCTGCAGCTCGCCGTGCCCCAACTGCCGCAACAGGTCCAGCAGTCCGGCATCCGCGTCACCAAGTCCACCAACTCGTTCCTGATGGTGGTCGGGTTCGTCTCCTCCGACAACAGCATGTCGAAGTTCGACATAGCCAACTACGTCGTCTCCAACATCCAGGACCCGATCAGCCGGGTCAACGGCGTCGGCAACATGAGCGTATTCGGCTCGCAGTACGCCATGCGCATCTGGCTCGACCCGAACAAGCTCGCGAGCTTCGCCCTTACGCCCCTCGACGTCACCGCGGCGCTGCAGGCGCAGAACGTGCAGATCTCCGGGGGCCAGCTCGGCGGCACGCCCGCCGTGCGGAACCAGCAGCTGAACGCGGCGATCACCGAGGCGACGCTGCTGCGCTCTCCGGAGCAATTCGACGACATCCTGTTGAAGGTTCTGCCGGACGGCTCGCAGGTCAGGCTGCGCGACGTGGCGCGCGTCAACCTCGGTGCGGAAAGCTTCAACGTCGATACCCAATACAACGGGCAGCCCGCGTCGGGCATCGGCATCCAGCTCTCAACCGGGGCGAACGCGCTCCAGACCGCCAATGCCGTCCGCGCACGTCTCGCGCAATTGCAGCCCTATTTCCCGCACGGCTTGCGGATCGTCTACCCGAACGACACCACGCCCTTCATCAAGATCTCCATCCAGGAAGTGGTCAAGACGCTGCTGGAGGGGATCGCGCTGGTCTTCCTAGTGATGTTCCTCTTCCTGCAGAACATCCGCGCAACGCTCATTCCCTCGATCGCCGTACCGGTGGTCCTGCTGGGGACCTTCGGCGTGATGGCGGCGCTCGGCTTCACGATCAACACGCTGTCCATGTTCGGCCTGGTGCTGGCGATCGGCCTGCTCGTGGACGACGCCATCGTGGTGGTGGAAAACGTCGAGCGCGTCATGGAGGAAGAGGGACTCCCGCCGCTGGAGGCGACGCGCAAGGCCATGGGGCAGATCACCGGAGCTTTGATCGGCGTGGCGATGGTGATCTCCGCGGTGTTCGTGCCGGTGGCTTTCTCGACCGGCACGGTGGGAGCCATCTACCGCGAGTTCTCGCTCACCATCGTCGCGGCGATGCTGCTCTCGGTGTTCGTGGCGCTGTCGCTGACTCCGGCGCTTTGCGCGACCCTGCTTCGCCCGCCGCGCGGGCGCCATGCCGACAAAAGGGGCTTCTTCGGCTGGTTCAATCGCCGCTTCGACAGCGGCCGCGACAAGTACGTCCACGGGGTGCGCCAGGTGATCGCACGCTCGGGCCGCTGGCTCGTGATCTATGCCGCGGTGATCGCGGCCGTCGCATGGCTGTTCGTGCACGTGCCCACCTCGTTCCTGCCGAACGAGGACCAGGGCTATCTCTTCGTCCAGGTGCAGACCCCGGCCGGCGCCGTGCAGACCCGCACCGGCGCGGCGCTCGGCGACGTCAGCAACTACCTGCTGACGCGGGAAAACAAGATGGTCGCCGCCACGTTCATGGTGAACGGATTCAACTTCGCCGGCCGCGGCCAGAATCAGGGTCAGCTGTTCGTGCAGCTGAAGGACTGGAGCCAGCGCGCTTCGCCGGACCTCTCGGTGCACGCGCTCATCGACCGCGTCTCGAAGAACTTCGGTTCGTACCAGGACGCGGTCGTCACGCCCATCAATCCGCCTCCGATCCGCGGTCTTGGAACCTCGTCGGGATTCGACTTCGAGCTCGAGGATCGCGGCGGCCTCGGCCACGACAAGCTGATGCAAGCGCGCAACCAGCTGCTCGCGCTGGCGGCGCACGACCCGGCGCTCGCGCAGGTGCGTCCCAACGGGCAGGAAGACAACCCGACGTTCAAGATCAACATCGATCGAGAGAAGGCCGCCGCGCTGGGCGTGAGCCTCGCCGACGTCGACCAGACGTTCTCGATCGCCTGGGGCTCGCGCTTCGTCAACAACTTCCTCGATACCGACAATCGCATCAAGCGCGTATACGTGCAGGCCGACGCGCCGTTTCGGATGAATCCTCAGGACCTGAACCTGCTCTACGTGCGCAACGGCAGGGGCTCCATGGTTCCGTTCTCGTCTTTCGCCACGGGCCAGTGGACTTACGGTCCGCCCAAGCTCGAGCGCTACAACGGCGTCGCCTCGATGGAGATCCAGGGACAGGCCGCGCCTGGCTACAGTACCGGCCAGGCGATGGCGGCAATGGAGGCGCTCGCGAAAAAGCTGCCGGCGGGCGTGGGCTACGAATGGACTGGGATCTCGCTGCAGCAACAGATCTCGGGCGCGCAGGCGCCGCTGCTCTATGCGCTTTCGATCCTGGTGGTGTTCCTGAGTCTCGCGGCGCTGTACGAGAGCTGGTCGATTCCCGTGTCCGTCATCATGGGGGTGCCCTTCGGCGTGCTCGGCGCGCTCGCTTCGGCGACCCTGTTTCACATGCCGAACGGCGTGTATTTCCTGATCGGGCTGCTCACCATCATCGGCCTATCGGCGAAGAACGCGATCCTGATCGTCGAGTTCGCACGCGACCTTCAGGCGGAGGGCAAGAGCGCTGTCGAAGCTGCCGTCGAAGCGGCGCATAGGCGGATGCGTCCGATCGTCATGACCTCCATGGCCTTCGGGCTCGGCGTGCTGCCGCTCGCGCTCGCCAACGGCGCCGGCTCGGCCAGCCAGAACGCGATCGGAACCGGCGTGCTCGGCGGAATGCTCGCCGCCACCTTCCTCGCCACGTTCATGATCCCGATGTTCTTTGTCGTGATCACCGACAAGCTCGCGCGCAAGCCGAAGCCCGCGCCCGCCTCCGCCGCGCCATGAAAAAGCTTCTCACGGTCGGTCTGACGCTTGGCCTTGCGGCCTGCTCCTTGCAGCCGGTATACCAACGGCCGGCAGCGCC
>Ga0075436_100003032_pt1 | contig 11506 bp, 5 predicted proteins | sample RhiMethybrSRZTD5_FD_75303 | JGI IMG/M metagenome (GOLD analysis project Ga0075436, IMG submission 75303) | Populus rhizosphere microbial communities from Tennessee, USA - Rhizosphere MetaG P. TD hybrid SRZTD5 | ecosystem: Host-associated > Plants > Roots > Rhizosphere > Soil | place: USA... | reverse complement strand
AGCGCAAGAAAGACGGCAGGCAAGGCCAACGCCGCGGACGCTTACCGCTTCAACACACTGGGCGTTGCGCATATGAATCAGCAGCGGCCCGCGGATGCGCAGAAATACTTCGAACAGGCGCTGGAAGCGAATCCGAAATTCGCAGTAGCACGTTTGAACCTGGGGGTGGCGCTACTGGGGCAACAGAAGCTCGATGTCGCGCGCGCAGCGCTGATTGCCGCGACCGAGCAACTGCCAAACGATCCGTACGCCTGGTACAACCTCGGGCTGGCGTACAAAGACACGGGTGAAGCCGAGAAGGGAATTGCCGCGTTCCAGCGGGTGACGGAAATCAAACCGAACGAGGCGGACGCGTATTATTTTGTTGGCTACCTGAATACGCAAATCCAAAAATATGACGAGGCAGTTGCGGCGTTCCAGAAAGGACTGGCTCTGAATCCGGTTCATGCATCGGCGGAGTTCGGATTGGCGCGCGCGCTGCAACGCAAGGGAGATTCCGCGGCAGCGCGGGAGCATCTGGCACGGTTCCAGAAAATCACTTCGGAACACTTGGGTACCCCATTCGGCGCGGGCTACGGGGATCAAGGAAAGTATTCGATGGCGGAATTGCCGTTGAGCACGGTGGCAGAAGTGCCCGCCGAGATTCCTGTGCATTTTGTGTCCGAGACGAATCCGTTTGTTTTGAAGAGCGGCGGGACCGCCGCGGCGATCGGGGCCAGCACGGGCGCATGCTTTTTTGATTTTGACGGAGATGGGAAACCGGATCTCTTTCTGGTGAGCGGGACGACGGACGGAGAGAGTCATTTGCTGCGCAATTTGGGAAACGGACGATTTGAAGACGTGACGCAAGCGGCGGGGATTCACCTGAGCGGCAGAGGATTCGGGTGCGCCGCGGGAGATTTTGATAGTGATGGCAAGCCGGATTTTGCCGTCTGTCTGAGCGACGGCGTGCGGCTGCTGCACAACAAGGGCGAAGGGAAATTTGAGGATGTGACGGAGGCCGTGGGAATTCGCAAAGAAAAGGGATGCGTGGGAGTGACGTTTGTAGATTACGACCACGACGGCGACCTGGATTTGTACGTCACGATGGCAGCGGATCCGGGTTCGACGGGTGGGGCGGCGCATAATTTTTTGTGGCGCAACAATGGCAACAGCACGTTCACGGATGTCTCGGCAGAGACCGCGCTGGGAGTGGCGGCGACGGGCGCGGGAGTGGTCACCACCGATTTCAACAATGACCGCGCGATTGATTTTGTGCTTGCGGGCGGAGCGACAGGTGCGTCCATTCTTTTGAATCCGCGAGAAGGGAAGTTTGCCCCCCTCACGGGAATTGATTTTGCGAAAGAGAAATTGCCTCCGGCAGTCGGCGTAGTCGCTTTTGATTTTGACAAAGACGGATGGATGGACCTGGCGTTCACGCACGAGGCAGCGCCGGGGATCAGTTTGTGGCGAAATGTGGAAGGGAAGCGGCTGGAGCGCGTAGCGCTGCCAGATTTTGGCTGGCAAAAGGGTTGGGGAATTGCAGCTTTGGATTACGACAATGACGGCTGGCTCGACCTGGTTGCCGCCGGCGAATCGAGCAATGGCGCGGAGTTGCGGCTTTTGCGCAATTTGGGGAGCAAGGGCTGGAGTGACGTAACGAAAAGCGTGGGGTTGGATGCGGTGAAACTCAATCAGCCGCGCGCGATTGCGGTGGCGGATGTGGATGGTAACGGCGATGCGGATTTGGTTGTAACGCAGCTTGGTGGCGCGCCCGTGGTGCTGCGCAACGAAGGCGGAAATCAGCATAGTTGGATGAGCATTGACCTGAAGGCGCTGAATGACAACAAGAGCGGAATCGGAACGAAAGTGGAACTGTACGCGGGCACGTTGTATCAGAAATGGGAAGTGGCGGGGGCTTCCGGCTATTTGGGGCAAAATGCGGCGCCGATTTTGGCGGGCCTGGGTTCTGAAACGAACGGGGAAGTGGTGCGGCTGTTGTGGCCGACCGGCGTGCCGCAGGACGAAATCAATCTCGCGGCGAAAAAGGCGCAGGCGATTACCGAATTGGACCGGCGCGGAAGCTCGTGCCCGATTTTGTTTTCCTGGAACGGTCATGAGTATGAGTTCATTGCAGACATGATCGGGCCAGGTGTGGTGGGGCATTGGATTGCTCCCGGTGCGCGAGACGTTCCTGATCCCGATGAATATCTGAAAGTTTCAGGACGTAGCGTGAAGGAGCGAAATGGATTGCTGAGTTTCCGTTTTCTGGAACCGATGGAAGAGACGGTTTATCTGGACCAGGTGCGGTTGCTGGCGATCGATCACCCGGCAGCGTATGAAGTATTCCCCAATGAGCGTTTTGTGAGCGCGCCACCTTTCCCGGAGTTTCGCGTCATTGCAAGCCAGAACGCGCATCCGCCTGCGGGTGCGTGGGACGATCGCGGGCATGACGTGCTTCCCCTGATTGCGAAAGCGGATCGCAAATACGTTACTGACTTCGACGACATGCCATTTGTAGGCTTTGCGAAGCTGCACTGGCTGGAGCTGGACCTTGGCGCGTGGGATGCGCAGAAGCCGCTACGGTTGATTATGGACGGCTACACGGACTACTTCACAGCGACGTCGATGTACGCCGCGGAGCAAGCAGGCGTCAAAGTGATTGCGCCATACGTGGAAGCGCAAGATGCGCAGGGAAAGTGGGTGCGCGTGGTGGAGGATATGGGTTTTCCAGCCGGTTTGAAACGCACGATGATTGCGGATTTGAGCGGCAAGCTGCCGGAAGGGACGCGGCGGGTTCGCATCGTGACCAACCTGAAGATTTATTGGGATGCGATTCACATCGACCAGACAGCGGATACGAAAGATGTACGCGTTTCGGAAGTCCCCCTAGCCAAGGCTGCGCTGGATTTTCTAGGTTATCCGCGCGAGATTCGTTTGCAGCCGGCAAGCGACACAACGTATTCGTACTCTCGGCGCAGCATGTCCGGGCCGTACGCGCGCGCGGCGGGGAATTATACGCGTTACGGAGATGTCTACGATCTGCTGCACGCTTCGGATGATCGCTTCGCGGTGTTTGGTTCCGGAGAAGGCGTGAAACTGGATTTCGATCCGAAGGCGTTACCGGGGCTGCCGACCGGCTGGGTGCGCGACTACTTTTTCTATGCAGATGGCTTCGAGAAGGATTTGGATTTTTATGCAGCCGATGCGTTTACGGTGGAGCCGCTGCCGCGGCACTCGACTCTGCCCTATCCATACCCGGAAGGGAAAGATTACCCGGACGATGCGGAACATTTGAAGTATCAACTGGAGTACAACACGCGTACGCGTTCGGACCGCATGCCATCGAGCCTGCGGTATCAATATCCTGACGCTCCGCGCTGAAAAATCATTTTTGCTTTGCCTTGCTTAGATTTTCTTTGACGCGGAATTTCACCATGCGGCCAATTAGGGTAAGTGGAAGTGGCTTGTCAAAAGGGAATTGCACGGAACCTTTCGCTCCTTTGTAGGCGGACAACTCTTTTTTGAACGCGGCGATTGCCGAAGTGCGCGGATAGAATCCAATGTGGTTCTTGAACGCGGCAAACCAGACCAGCATACCGTTCAAGGTAAAGGAAGGGATTCCGTAGCTAATCTTTTCCTTGGCTTGTGGCGCGGCCTTCTTGATCGTCAGGCGTAATTTTTGCAAGCGCTGCTGTACGTCTTCTGGAAAACGATCTAGGTAATCATCAAAATCCTTCGGTTTTTTTCGGGCGGTTGGCATTGCGGAATCATGCCCGGGAGCGTGGAAAAGCGCAAGGTGCACCGTTGAATGAGCCCGTTAAAGCCGATTCTGCAGAAGCTTAAGTAGCGGTCAGTCCTTTTGTGCAAGGAGGGAGGCGCGAACGGCCGCAAGCTCCTTGCGCTTGGATTTTTCCACGTCGGGGAAGGCGAGATTCAGGTCATTGAGGACTTCCAGAATAGCAGCAGCGACGACCAGGCGCGTGAACCATTTGTTGTCGGCGGGAACGACGTACCAGGGCGCATGCTTCGTTGCGGTTTGCTGAATCATTTCCTCGTAAGCTTCCTGATAGTCCCTCCAGAAACTGCGCTCCTGCACGTCGGCCATAGAGAACTTCCAATTCTTTTTTGAGTCTTCGAGGCGTTCGAGGAAGCGCTTCTTTTGTTCCTCCTCGGAGAGATGGAGGAAGAACTTACGGATGACGACGCCATTGCGCGACAGATAACGCTCGAAGGCGTTGATGTCTTCGTAACGCTCCTCCCAGATGTGTTTGGTGACAAGACGGTCGGGCAGTTTCTGCGCGCGAAGAAACGTTGGATGCACGCGCACGACTAGGACTTCTTCGTAATACGAGCGGTTGAAGATGCCGATCTTGCCGCGTTCGGGAACGACTTTGTGGTTGCGCCAGAGGTAGTCGCGGTTCAGTTCCTCCGGGCTGGGCGATTTGAAAGCATGGACGTCGCAACCTTGCGGATTCACACCGGACATGACGTGCTTGATGGCGCCGTCTTTACCGGCGGCATCCATGGCTTGAAAAATGAGGAGAAGCGCCCAGCGGTCCTGTGCGTAAAGCATTTCCTGGAAATGGCTGAGGCAGGAGATGCCGTCTTCGAGCAAGCCTTGTGCGGCGCGCTTGTCCTTGACGCCGTTTGTGTCTGCGGGATCGTGGTCCTTGAGGCGAAATCTCTCGCCTTTGGTGATGCAGTACGGCTCAATGATGCGCGACGCTTCCTTCAACAATTTGTCGTGTTTCATGATGCAGGGAGTGTAGTACAGCCGCGCGGGCCCGAACAGACAAGAGAACAGGCGCTTAGAAAAACGAGCCGAGTCCCCAGCCAAACGCACCGAGGCGATTGTGAGGATGCAAGAGGGATTTCTCGGAGAGAGGAATCCAGCGGTCGAGGCGCAACACGTTCACAGCATAGTAGGAGCGAAACGGAACCTGGACGCCGGGGATGGTCCATTGAAGTTGAAGGCCGGTCGAGCCATGAAGGATGCCGTTGGTGGCGCTAAGGAGGTTGGGTTTGGTTGGGCCGAGCCAGTTGGGAAGAGGCCGACTGGATCCAAGATCGAAGAAGCCTGCGGCTTCGACTCCATTATGAAATGGAATGCGGTATTCCGCATTCGCCGCAGCGATGAGATTGGCGCCTGCGTAGGAAGGGGAAGGAATGATTGCACCCGAGGGCGTTACGTGTTCGGTCATGGCAATGGGTCCGAGTTCGCCTGTGCGAAGGCCGCGGACGTATTCATCGCCGGAGAAGAAACGCGAATAGAAAGGCATTTCGCCGTGGTAGCTGCCAGCGCTGCTAAAGGCCGTACGAAAGGCCCAGGCATTCGAGGGCGAGTAAACCGGATCGCGAAAAATGCGCGCGGCTTCGCCGGAAGAGCGGAGCATATCCTCGTTGCCGCCAAGCAGGCCACCGGAAACGGAGTTTGCCAAAAGAACTCGTTCGCTGCCGTTGTCGTGAGCCCAGGAAGCTCCAAAGGAACGATTGGAAGTGTGAGTGCGGAGATCGAGGGGCGCGCCGGTTGCGCTGTTAGTTACGCCGAAAGTTTGGTCGGAGGTGGTACGCGACAGAGTGTAGGTGATGCCGACGGAGTCGGAGTTCGTTAAGGAATAAGTCCAGGGAATGTCAATTCCTTCGGTGCGGGAAGTCGTGAACGGGCCTTGAACGCCGTGAATGAAGCGCGGACGAATGACGTTATTAAAAACGGAGAATGCGAGTGAACTGCGAGTGCCGAAGAGGCCGTCTTTGGCGATGCCCAAGAGCAATTGTAGGCTTTCCGGCCCTCCGTCGAGCTTTGCGCTTAGCAATTCCTCGTGACAGAAAAGATCGAAGACCGTGTAAGCGAGGCCGAGCGAGCTGCCGAACTGGGCGCGTCCGCCGTCAAAGGTAACGCGCTGCTGACCAATTTCTTCAAGGCGGATTGTGACGTCGGCCGCATGGCGAACATCGTCGAAATGGATGTGAATGTTGTCTTTGCGGATGGCCTTGAAATAGCCGGTGCGCGCGAGTTTGGTGAGACCGGCTTCCAAGGCACGTTCGTCCAGAGGATAGCCCTCGCGCAAAGGGATGCGGCGGCGCACGAAACGATCGTTGAATTTGTGCAGCCCCAGAAACTCGATGCGGCGGACTACAAAAGGCGGCGAATCGCTGAGGTTGAACTTGAGGCGCACGGAGTGTTCCACCGGATCAAAGATTGGATTGGCGTCTACCATTTGGAAAGAGGACGTGCCAGGTTTGGAATCGCGAGAATGCAGGTGGGCGGAGTAAGAGCGGCGAAGTTTGTCGGCTTCTTGCTGGGAAAAGGCGTGGTCTTGGCCGGGAACGGGAAGAGGCAGAGGCCTGCCATGATGATTTCCAAATGCCTGCTCAAGAGCCGGGCTCGGTTCAATGGCCGTAAGGCGATAGAACGGGCCTGCCTGGACCGGGATGGAAAGCGAGAGGCCCGTGTTTGTTACGTGATGCGGCAGAGGGAACCACTTGCGAGACCGCTCGGCGATTTTGTCCGTGCGTGCATTGCCGACTCGCGCCTCCGGATATCCATGATCCCGATAGTAGTCGAGAATGTGCTGACGATCTTGCTCGAATGCCGATTGCGTATAGGCGTCTTTGCTTCGCAGCGAAGCCAGCGGTTTCCAAGGCGCGATGGTTTGCATTTGGGCCTGCAATAATTTTTCCGGAACGCCGGGGTTGCCTTCAAAGCGAACCTGTCGAACAGGGAGAGGCGGACCATCAGCAATTTCAAAGCGAACGCCTACAGTGCCGTTTTCGTGGGATTGGCGAAGCACTTGAACAGATGCATCGGGGTGCGCCAACTCGTTGAGAGCGGAACGAATTGTCAGGGCAATGCGTTGCAGCGCCACGGAATCGGCCGGCTTGCCGAGCCCGGGGGCCAGCTTCTTGCCTTCGAGAAGCTTCTCAATTTGATTTGTGGAGAGCAGGCTAGATCCTGGATATTCGACGCGGGAGAGAATGGGCTCTTCTTCGAAATAAAAGGTGAGATTGATGCGCGGTTTCGAAGTGGATGCTTGAGAGACAGATCTTGATCGTGGAATCTCTTCCACGCGTACGGAAGCGAACCAGCCAAGCCTGCCAAGCGTGTGAAGATCGTGTTGAAGTCTCTCCAAGTCAAGCGGATCGCCTGAGCGCAAAGAAAGCTGGGCTGCAACCGCCTCAGGAGAGATGTGTCGCAAGCCCACGAACTCGAAGGAATCGAGGACAGGAGAATTTGCTACGCCATTTGTTCTAAAGAAGGTTTCGGGAAACGGAGCCGCGGTCTGAGCCGAAACCGGAACCGCAGCCGCAGACACACATAGCCATCCAGTCGATACGACAAGCCAACGCACCGAATCGCTCCTTGCACCGAGGAGGATGTCTTAACGGATGTCGCGCGGCGCGGATTTGGTTGTCCGCGCACAAAAAGAAAAGCCCGCCACAGGATACGGCGCAGCGGGCTTTGTTTTACTACTCGCGGCAAAGAATGCCGGAGCTTTATTTATCGAGCAGGTGCTATTGCTGGCTGTGGTTCTGAGAAACGGGCTTGCCTGTATTCGGATCGAGGATCAACGGATTGCCCTGATTCCCCTGATTCCCCTGATTCCCCTGATTATTGTCGTCTTGGCTGAAATCGAACATACCGTTGATCGGTCCGGCAATGGCGTCAAACGAGCCCTGAATACGCTGTCCGCCAAGCCAGTTGTCTTCTATGAACCGAAGGACCGAGCTTTGGTCCGTGATGGAATGATCGACGAAGTTCCTACGCGCCCATGGGGAGACGACCAAGAGCGGCTGACGAGGACCATACCCGCAGCGTCCAAGCGCGTGTGGGTTCGAAGGATCCACGCCCGGCAACGCTGTAGTAGAGGCAGAGTTCCCGCAGAGGCCAGCACCCGTAAGCGCATCCTGTGCTCCCTGGGACTGGTTGACAACGGGACTCATCTGATGGTCGTACCAGCCGTCGGAATCGTCATACATGATTACAACCGCCGTGCTGCCCCAGTCCGCTCTCGACTGGAGGAAATTGATCACGTTAACCACGAAAGTTTGTTCATCCAAAGGATCCGAATAACCGGCATGGCCATCCTGGAATGCAGGGGCTTTCAGCAAGCTGACCGCAGGGAAGTTGCCGGCGCTAACCGCTGCAAAGAAATCTGTAACGTCATAGTTGTGATTGGCAGGGCCATCGTGGCCAATTTCGGCAATGGACGCTGGACGAGTGTGGTTCGGATTGGAAGTCGACGCATGATACTGGAAAAAGGCGTGATGCGGGATGTAATCCTTGGTTGTACCCGCAAGCCCCGTCGAACTCCGGTTGCACCCGGTAGTGCCGTTGGGATTCACGATCGAGAGATTGAAGCCGCCCATGAACGAGCCCCAGGACACGCCTGCGGCGCTAAGCAGATTCCCGATGTTTTGTCCTGACATTCCGAATGTTGCGGAGCCGGAGCACACATCGCCTGTGGGGTCGGCATCGCTAATATCCGTGAGCGATCCATTTCCCCCATCGACGACTGCGAAGCTGGCCGTTGTGGCATTGATCACGCCGTTGGTTTGGCCAGAAACAAGATTCAGAAGGCCGGGAGTTGAGGGGCCAAACGCTGTGGAATAGGAATTGTCATTCATAGCGAAGTGCTGGGCATAGTTCCAAAAGGCCGTCACGGTGTTGCCATCGAAATAGCCCAGATTTAGACCAGTGGTGCTGGTGATGCCGCCCGTGTTAGGCGGCGGTCCGGCCTTGCCCACAAAAAGAGGGAACAAATCCATGAGACCGTTATCGAACGCCTGCTGCTCGGCCTTGTACCCATGGCCCTGATCGCGAGTGACAGCTTGCGAACGGTCCAGACGGAAAGGATTTGTCGCGCCCGCTAGGTTCGCCGGATTTAGGTTCGGGTTTTTGCTGAGAAGCGCGGGGCTGAGTCCGTTCACGACAGGTGTATTTGGCCGCGCGTTGAAGGTCGGTTCCCCCGTTGGGTTCGTGGCGTTGGGATAGGTTCCAAAGTAATGGTCGAAGGAAACGTTCTCCTGGAAAATCACGACGAGGTGCTTGATAGGGGTTGCCGTCGAGGAACTATCTTGAGCGAAGGTGGGACTGGCCGGCAGCAGGGTGATGCCTGCGGCTGCCCCGAGCGCCACCGCTTTGGTCCAGCTAGAATGCATAAGTGTCTCTCCTTGAGATTTTGAGTCTCTACAGCAAGAGGGAAAATCCGCGCAAAAGACTCCGAGACGCCCCTCGTCGGACAGGGATTCAGGGGCGTACCGGGCGGCCACACGCAGGGGGAGAGTATTCACCGGCTTTTGTTAGCGGCAGATGAACGCAGCGTCAAAACTGTTGCCAAACCGTCTAAAGCCGCGTCGAATCAGGACTCGCCGCGAGACTTGACTTTAGCCACGCCGGGAAAATAGGATGCGCAGCCGTGCCGCAATCCCGCCGGAAATTTCGCCTGCCTCATCCCGAGCCCACGGACGCGCTGACTCGCGCGCGGTTTACGGGCGTACCGACATTCATGCGCTTGCCTCATATCACGGAGCCCGAAGAACTGGAAGTGGCGCTTGTGGGTGTGCCGTTCGACGGAGGAACAACATACAGGCCAGGGCCGCGGTTTGGCCCTCGGCACATTCGGGAACAATCGGCGATTATCCGCCCGTGGAATCCTGTGCTGAAGGTGAATCCTTTTGCCAAACGCCGCACGGCCGACTACGGCGATTTGAGCGTCAATCCGCTTTCGATTGAAGATACGTTTCGCCGCATCGAAACAGGCCTTGCGCCGCTGCTTGCCGCAGAAGCGCGCTGCGTTTGTGTGGGAGGGGACCACTCCATCAGCCTGCCGATTTTGCGTGCGGTGGCGAAGAAGCACGGACCCGTTTCGCTGATCCAGTTCGATGCGCATAACGATCTGTGGGACGAGTACTTTGGCAGCAAATATTCGCACGGCACGCCATTCCGCAGGGCGTTCGAAGAAGGTCTGCTGAAGGATGGCGGCGTATTGCAGGTTGGGCTGCGCGGGCAAGTGTATGGAGAAGATGATTTTGACTTTGCGCACAAACACAAAGTCAGAATGGTGACCGCCGAAGAATTCCACGAAAAAGGCATGAGTGTCGTTCAGAGCCACTTGCGCGCGTTCCGCGGGAAGCCGGTGTACGTCACGCTCGACATTGACGCCGTGGATCCGGCGTTTGCTCCCGGAACGGGTACGCCGCAAGTGGGCGGATTGACGAGCATCCAAATCCTCACGCTCGTTCGCGCGCTGCGCGGGCTGGATATTGTTGGCTGCGATCTGGTCGAAGTTTCACCGCCTTATGACACGGGAGAAATTACTTCGCTGCTCGCCGCGAATCTCCTTTTCGAATTGCTCTGCGTCCTCTAGATGACCAAACTCGCGCGCAAACTTCGGCTGCACGACTACTTCGCGCTGGCGTTCGGTACGATGATTGGCACGGGCTGGCTCGTGCTGATGGACGATTGGCTGGGGCGTGGCGGGCCGCTCGGCGCAATTTTGGGGTACACCATCGGCGGAATCATTTTGCTTCCCATTGGGTACGTCTATGGCCAGTGGGTCCAACGATTGCCAGATGCGGCTGGGGAAGCGGCTTACACGGCGCAAGTGTTTCCCCCCATTGTGAGCTATTTCACTGGCTGGATGATGCTGCTCGCGTACTTCATCGTATGCCCGTGGGAAGCAGTGGCGCTGGGAAAGCTGGCGGCGTACATTTTTCCATCCTTGAATAGGCTCGAACTCTACCGCGTCGGAGATCAGCCGGTTTTTCTGCCGCGAGTCGTGCTGGGAGTTGGGCTTACGATTTTTCTTGGAGTGTTGAACTATCGCGGAATCCGCCTGAGCGCGAATTTTCAAAAATTAATGACCAGCGCAGTGCTGCTGTGCTTTCTGGTGATCGTTTCGGTCAGCGCAACGCACGGCGCGCCCGCGAATTTTCATCCCTTGTTTAACACGAAGCCGCTGGTTTCGATCCTGCTCACGCTGCAAATCGTGCCGTACTTCATGACCGGATTCGAATCCGTTCCCAAATATGCGGAGGAGTCCAACCCGGAATTTCGCCAAGGGAATTACATGTGGGCTATCACCCTGGCACTGGGCATGGGGGCATTTTTTTACTCCATGTGCATCGCTGCGGTGACCTACGCGGCGCCCTGGCGCAGCTTGCTGGGGAAGCGCTTTGCGACCGCGATTGCCTTTGAGAGCGCGCTGAAGGCCCACTGGCCCGTCACGTTGATTTTCACAATGGCCCTGCTCGGCCTTTTCCAGTGCTTCAACGGAAATTTCGCGGCGTCCACGCGCCTGCTGTTTGCGTTTGGGAGGCGCGGAACCATCCCCACAAGCTTTGGGTCCGTGCACGAGCGATTCCAGACGCCGCACATAGCGGTCCTGGGCGTCACGGCCGGATCCATCGCGGGCCTTTTCCTTGGAGATGCCTTGCTCGTCCCCGTCACGGAAGTCGGATCCATGGCTTCGGCGGTGGGCTGGTTTGCAGCATGCGCTTCCTTCTGGATGGTGGACAGCCGCGC
>Ga0075436_100003030_pt1 | contig 11507 bp, 7 predicted proteins | sample RhiMethybrSRZTD5_FD_75303 | JGI IMG/M metagenome (GOLD analysis project Ga0075436, IMG submission 75303) | Populus rhizosphere microbial communities from Tennessee, USA - Rhizosphere MetaG P. TD hybrid SRZTD5 | ecosystem: Host-associated > Plants > Roots > Rhizosphere > Soil | place: USA... | reverse complement strand
AGGTTTGGCCGATCGAAGCCTGCAACAAGAACGCGCGGGTCGACCAGCCCCAGTTGGTCGACGATATCGCTTCGAACCTTCGCGGTTGCGGTTGCGGTCAGCGCGATGATTTGCGGATGGCTCAATCGATCGATGGCTTCCTTGAGTCTCAGATAATCGGGTCTGAAATCGTGACCCCAATGCGAAATACAATGAGCCTCGTCGACTGCAAGCAGCCGCACGTTAGCATCGGAGAGCGCATCCATGAAGGCCCCGCTGCGGAATCGCTCCGGTGCAACGTAAACCAGTTTGTGCAAGCCGCGTCGAATCTCGTTCAAGCGCTTGTTTGTCTCCGCGTAACCGATCGAGCTGTTAATGAATGTAGTCGGTATGTCTCGTGCCGAAAGTTGATCGACTTGATCCTTCATCAACGCTATAAGCGGCGAGACTACAAGAGTGAGACCATCGATCATCAATGCGGGCAATTGATAGCAGAGAGATTTTCCTCCGCCGGTTGGCATTACGATGACGGCGTTTTGACCGGCGAGCACCGACTCGATGACTTCGGCCTGTCCCTCGAGAAAGTCGGAAAATCCGAAATGTTTTTGAAGAGCCTCTAGCGCTCGATTATTGCTGCTCACTTCGGATCCCTTCGTCAATTGGCCGGCGGGGTGCGGTGATCGATCCAGCGAATGCCAACGATATCACGCCACGAGATAGTGGCTCAAATCAATGCTTGGGCGTTGCATCCCAAGGTCGCTTCACTAATAATTTTCAACTGATACGAAAATTGGACTGGCGGAGGAAGCATGACACAACAAGAATTAGACAAGACGGCGGTGGTTGCTTTACTGAACAGGATTCTAGAAGATGAGTTGGCAGGCGTCGTTCGATACACTCACTATTCGTTGATGGTTTTCGGGCACAGCAGGATTCCGATCATATCGTGGCTGCGAGAGCAGGCCGCTACTGGACTTGCTCACGCGCATGCCGCAGGTGAACTGGTCACTCATTTCGGGGAGCATCCTTCGCTCAGCATCGGGCCGCTTCTGGAAACGCACAAGCATGAGATCAACGACATTCTGCGCGAGTCGCTCGAGGTTGAGAAGGCGGCGACCGAGCTGTACAGGCAGCTCCTGGAACTGGTGCGCGATCGCTCAGTGCTCCTGGAAGAGTATGCGCGCAGAATGATCGCCGAAGAAGAGCTGCACTGCGGAGAGGTCAGCAAGATGCTTCGGAGGCCCGGCGAGCTTGGGGCGTTCTCAGCGCCTTAATTCGCTAGTTACCTGCTCTTATTGCTTACCGTTGCGGTGAAGACTTCTTCGTTGAGGCGTTCCCCGGTGCGGCGATCGGTCCAAATTGGATGCGAGACTCCGCCGAAGCTCGCATTGCCGGCGTAGTCTCCATACTGGTTGAAAATCTCCGAGTCACAGTTCTGCCGACAGAAGCTTATCGTGGAAGCGGTGAATCCGGTCTGCGCAATCAGGTCCTCGCATGCCGGGCAACTCTCATCTGTTTGCTTCGTAGTTACACGAACGTTTGGAGCGAAGGTCACGCCGCCGTCAGTCGAGCGAGAGTAAAACACATCGGTCTTTCGTCGGGCTGGATCGTTTCGAGTATCGTACCAGCTAATGTTGACGGAGCCGTCAACCGGATCAACAGAGAGCCATTGGTAGAACTGATCTGCGTGGACTATGTCGTCAGATATTCGAATGGGAACGCTCCAGCTCAGACCATTATCGTCGGAGAAGGCGAAGAAGATGTCCGTCTCGGCGCCGTCGACGAAGGCACTTGTTTGATCAGCCTGATCAGTCCACGCGCAGTAAACTCTGCCGCGATGCGGGCCGCCCGTCCGATCGATATCGATCGATGGGTAAACCAGCGCGCGCCGAACTTTGATTGCGGGTATGCCGGTATCAAACCGAATGATCATCGGCGTGATGGTGCTGTCGCGGCCAAACGTCACTCCGCCATCGAACGAGCGATCTATCTGTAATCTGGAGTTCCGCACATCAAGCCACGCGACGTATACTTCGCCGTTCGGACCGACTGCCGGATCTGCGGCTATTTCGTTCGAGCCGGCGCCTGATGTGGGGTCGTCGATACGTTGTACAGTGAACGTTGATCCGTGATCAGTTGAGCGCGCAAAGTCGACGATTCCGTTGCCGAATCCTTCCGTTGTGTCCCAGGCGACGTAGACGTTATCGCGGAATGGGCTCGCAAGATTCGCATCGCACGCGATAAATGGCTTATCTTCGAAGCGACCGGCCGCCCCGGCGTTAAGGTCTTTTTTCAAGACCGTGCCGGCTGAAAAAGTGTGACCGCCATCTGTCGTGCTGTTCACGATCATCGCGTCGCCCTTAAAGTTGTTATCAAGGCTCGAAATCAGCAACTGCGAAAAGAAAATCGTACCTCGCGTGTCGATTGCAACGCCCGGATCGGAAGCGAAGCTCCAGGTTGTCCCTTCCTCATCAGTGAGAGGCTGATCGTGACCAGTCCAACTCGCACCCCCGTCGACGGAAAAATATGTTCGCTGTGGATTGCGGAAGATTTCGTTCGAACCTGCGGCAAGTACCTGCGGGTTCAGTGTATTCACCGCGATGAAGACTTCGCTTTGAGGGCCGGGCTCGTTGCTTACATCGACGTTCTTCCCTGCGGAAATTGTCTGGGCTGAAACGCTCGATCGCTTCGCCGCTTTTGGCCCGGCCTGACGCGCCCTCATTTTAGCCATCCAGCGCGGCTCCGTGTACACGCTGGTTTGCTGCGCTTTGCCTGAGGTGGCAGGCCACACCCCGACGAACATCGGGACGCTCAACAATACAAGCGCGGCAAGTCGTGCGACGCTCAACGAAATGTTCTTTGTGTTTGACATATTCATAGACTCCTCTTTGTTTGATCGATCGACACCTTATAAGCAGACAGCTTGAGGACAAGAGAACCGATCGCCCCGCGGCCAGACTTACAGTTCGTCTCTGTCGTGGCTCACTGTGCCGAGCATGCTACTAAACGTCTGCGAGCTACAGCAAGGACACGCAAAAGAGCCCGGTCGGAACTATTTGGTCATTTTTTCAATCGCAAGGCAAGAAAGAGGACAGGTCTGAAAATCTTCCACCAATCGGTTATCGCTCGCATTTTTGTATAAGCGATGCCATCGGTTTTCGGATACTCGATCGTGATGGGCACTTCGACAACTTTGTGACCGAGCCTTAAGGACTTGAAAAGCAAGTAAGGCTCAAGCTCGTAGCGGTCGAGCCAATCCTGCCAAAGGTTGATGCGCTTGTCGTCAAACAACGAAACCTTGATTGCGCGAAATCCGCTAGAGGCATCCGTCACGCGTCGTCCGCAGAAAACCGAAAACAAAAGTGTGTAAGCTCTTGTGCCGAGCTTGCGACGGAGCGGCATCCGCAGATATTCGCCGCCGTCGACATAGCGCGAACCCTGCGCGAACTCGGCTTCGCCGTTGATGATGGGATTCAGCAAACGAGGAATTTGTTCGGGTGGAGTTTTTCCGCCGCCGGAGACGACCACGACTATGTCGTAGCCATGCTCGATTGCGTAATCAATTCCACTCCTAATCGCCGCGCCAACTCCGCGATTGGTTTCCGATCGAATGACAGTTGCGCCTGCTGCTTCGGCGTGGCTTGCGGTGTCGTCGCTGGAACCGTCATCGACGACAACAGTAGCCTCGACGTGGCCGGGCACGGCTTTGACAACTTTGGCAATGCGCTCGCCTTCATTCCAGGCGGGCGCGACGCAAAGCACGCGCTGAGCGATGTTGATCCCAGCATTGCTCCCCGCCGTCTGCTCTCGATTGACTTGGTCGATTGTAGATTTCAGATCGGCGGTCACTTGGAAGTCTCTTTAAGCCACTGGTAGGTCCGACGGAGACCCTGCTCAACCGTGAAGGTTGGGATCCAGCGCAGCTCGCGGCGAATCTTTTCGATGTTGACGACGCGACGGCGAATGTTGTCGATGTCGCGTCGATCGACATAAGCCGGCTCGACCGTGGCTCCGGTAATTTCAATGATCAATCGCGCGAGTTGATTGACTGTGACTTCGCGTCCGGTGCCGACGTTGTAGACCTGCCCGTCCGCTTTTGCGCTGATGCCCGCAAGAAGTGTCGCCTCGACCACATCGTCGATATAAGTGAAGTCGCGAGTCTGCTCGCCGTCTCCGTGAATGCGCAATGACTCGCCCTTCATTGCCGATTCGAAGAACTTCGCCACCACGCCACAGTAGGGATTGTCGGGCCGTTGCGCAGTGCCGTACACATTCGAATATCGGACAACCGACGACGACAGGCCGTAGCTTTCGTAAAACGCTTTGCAGTAGTTCTCACCTGCGAATTTCGAGACCGCGTACGGGCTGAGCATGTTGGTCGCGTCGTCCTCATTGATAGGAAGATAACGCGGATTACCGTAGACCGATGTCGACGAAGAGTAAACAACTCGCGGGATGCTCAATTCACGAGCAGCCAGCAACACGTTCAAAGTCCCGCCGATGTTCACTTCATAGTCTTCTCGCGGGTTTCTAGTCGACACGATGATGTTGCGCGCGGCGAGATGAAATACCAGGCTTGAGTCTTTGAAAGTCTGACGCACGAGATCAAAGTCGGTTACGCTTCCGCGAACAATTTCGAGATTCGATTTTCCCGCCGGTAAATTGTTATCATCGCCGGTGTAGAAGTCGTCGAGAACGAGCACGTCTGCGCTTTCTTCCAGCAGCTTGCGAACGACGTTCGAACCGACGAAGCCCGCGCCTCCGGTCACTACAATTCTTTTTCCCGCCAGACTCTCGAATTGGCTCATAAAACTGCTCCGCCTTTCTAATGAAACGGATTGCGGCGAAAATTAATTTACATCGGGGGCGGTTTCGGACAGGAAGGATACATCATACGACGGAGTTGAGCTACCACGAATCGAGTCTGGAAGCATCTCGAAACCGGCGCGGCATCCATCGAGCCTGAGACGAATCAATTTGCTAAACCGAGCAACAAGTTTTGCGTGCTACAATCCTCACGTGAAGTCACCGGCAGGGATCTACATTCACATCCCATTCTGCGAGCGGAAATGTACCTATTGCAATTTCAACACGACCGACTTCTTCGAGCCGCTTGCTGAGCGCTACATCCGCGCGGTCAAGATCGAGATCTTGCACTGGAGCGAGCGGCTTGCGGAGTGCGGAGGCGAGACTCAAATAGACACAATCTATTTTGGCGGGGGCACGCCTTCAATTGTTGAGCCAGGCCAACTGGCCTCGCTCGTTCAAGCGTGCAAAGCTGCCTTCAAGACCGATTACAACCCTGAGATAACGATTGAGATCAACCCCGGTTCATTCTCAAAAGCTAAGATCGATAAATGGCTCACCGCGGGAATCAATCGCGCGAGCGTCGGCGTCCAGTCATTCATCGACCGCGAGCTTGTCTCGCTGAGCCGCACGCACACCGCCGATGCTGCCCGACGGACTATCGAGTCGCTGCGAGCCGCGGGCTTTGAAAATATCAGCCTTGATTTGATCGCCGGCCTCCCGGAACAAAGCCTCGCGGATTGGCAGTTCAACCTTGATCACGCGTTGATGCTCGAACCCGAGCATCTGTCGCTCTACTTGCTCGAGGTCAAAGAATCAACGCAGCTCTACGCGCAAATAAAGCGCGGGCTGCGGCCGACGCCCGATGACGACCTCGCTGCTGATATGTATCGAATGATCAGTGAAGCGACGCAGGATCACGGCTACGAGCACTATGAGATTTCAAACTTCGGCCGCGTGTTTGAGGGCGAAACAGTCAGTCGCTTCAGGTCGAGACACAATTTGAAATACTGGACCGGCGCGCCGTTCTACGGAGTTGGCTGCGGAGCTCACTCATACGATGGGCACGCTCGATGGACCAATATTTTGAAGTCCGATGCGTACATTGAAAGCGTCGAAGCGACTGGTTTCGCAATCGCCGAACGTCACGAGCTTAGCGAAGAGGATCGCGCGGCCGAAGCACTCTTCATGGGTTTGCGATTGAAGGAAGGCGTCAGCCTTTCGGGGTTTCGCTCCGAGTATGGTGTCGACGTTCTCGAACGCTTCAGCGAAGAGTTGCCGAGGCTGGCTGAGGCTGGGTTGATTGAGACGCGCGGTGGGCGATTGATCCTGACCTCCGCTGGACGGTTGCTTTCCAACGAAGTATTCGTATCATTTGTCTGAGGATTCTAGTAGACTGTAGTGCGCAAGGCCGGGCAGAGGCAGGGAACCTTTTCGTAGTCACCGCTCGAAACTTGGGGGGTCCCAAATGTCGCTCAAGCTCAAGGCAGAAGCCGCCGCGATTCTCTGGGTGATCATTGCTTCAACTGCGCAGGTACATTCGCAGAGCGGGCGAATGCGCGGCCAGCCGAAACCGCCGCAGCATCACGACGATCGAGAAACCCTCCGGTTGCGCGTTGAAGAAGTCTTGCTTCCCGTGAGCGTTCATAGCGACTTAGGCAAACTTCCGCCAAATCTCCAGCGAAACGATTTCATTCTCACCGAAGACGGGAAACGCCAGGTCATCAACTCGGTGATGCATACTCCCGCAAACGTTCTTTTTTTGTTGGACGCCGGCGGCGATAGCACGCTCAAGAATCTGAACCTGAATCGCGATCTGGCATTGAAGGTGGTCGACTCGTTGGGTGCGGAAGATAAAGCCGCCGTAATTTCTTATTCGGATCAGACAAACGTGCTTTCTGCATGGACGGGCGACAAAAGTGCTTTGCGCAAGTCTTTGGACTGGAGGTTTCAGCCGGGAATCAAATCAGATTTTTACCAAAGCCTGCTCTACGCTGCCGAAGAAGTATTGCCGAACGTCGCCGGGCGGCGAAGCGTCGTGCTGGTGACCGATGGCGTAGACTCGTTCGGAGAAATGGATTTTGAAAAAGTTCTAACCGCGCTCCACCGGGCTCGCGCGACGGTTTATGTCATCAGTCAAACTCAGATCCTTCTTCGCGAGTTAAAGTCGCGCGCCTTCAATCCTCTTTCGTCGTACGAGATGCTCGACCCATCTGCTCGCAAACGAATTCAATTGTTGCGAGCGTATTATCGTCAACTTGAAGCGGCTGAAATTACTCTGAAAGGTCTTGCCGAAGAAACGGGCGGATCAATGTGGAGCCCGGGCACTTCAGAGGATCTCGTTCGGTTGAGCCCGCAAATCGTCACCGAGATTGGCGCGGAATATGTGTTTGCTTATTCGACCGAGCGCCAACCCGACGACATGAAGTTTCACGCGATCAACGTTTATGCTACGAAGCCCGGTCTGCAAGTCCGCTCACGCAGGGGAATTTATGCCAACGTTATTGCCAAACGGGAGGCGATGCGCGAGCGAAGCAATCGGGAAGTCGCGCGATCCACTTCAAAGCTCAAAGGCAGAAGCAGCGAGCGCCGAAGTTGACATCTACAAACGCGCGAATAATCAGGCAGGAATCAACTCAAGCTCATCGACGGAAAGCCACGCCTTCCGCTTTTGCATTACGCGAGAACCCGAAAAAATGCATATTCTTGAGAGCACTTTTCTTCTCTGATATACTGACAATCGTGAATCGCAAGTGATCGAGCCAGTGCACCAGCAGGCGATGGGAACAGGAAGTCGCAATGATCGATCTTGAAATCTATACCGATAAAATTGCCGAAGGTGGAAAACGGCTGATTCGAAAAGCGTACGAAGAAGCCCGATCCCGCGATCACAATCAACTCGCTCCAGAACACCTCTTCCTGTCCATTGCAGAAATCGAAAGGCCCTTCTTCAATGAGGTCATGCAGAGCCTCAACCTCGATCCGCAGGTAGTCATACAATCGCTCGAGACGAAACTGGATCAGCGCGACTACCTTGGCCGAGGTATGAAAATATCCGAGCCGCTCCGTACCTTATTGTCCAATGCGTTGAAGCATTCCCGCGAACAAGGCCGCAGGTTGATCGAAGCGACCGATCTTTTTTACGCGTTGTTTTCGGATACTCATAGTTATCCGGTCGAGCTTCTAAGAAGACTGGGCGCCGATCGGGAGATGGTGCTTCGAAAGATAGCGACACGCGTGCGCAGCCATGAAGAGAAAGAAGAAAAATACCGGCGGCGCTACGAACTCCCGCCTTACCTCAAGCATTTTGGGGTGAGCTTGAATAAGCTGGCGCGCCAGGACAAGCTTCCGCCAGTCATCGGGCGCGGCGAAGAGATCCGGCAGATAATCGAGATACTTTGCCATCGCGAGCGGGCGAACTCGCCGATGTTGGTCGGCGAAGCCGGGGTAGGAAAGACTGCGGTGATCGAGGGTCTCGCTCGCAAAATCGAGCTGGAGCCGGAAATCCTGCCCCAGCGTCTACGCAATGCGCACGTCGTTCAGCTTCAAATGTCAGGCATTGTTGCCGGAACCATGCTGCGCGGAATGTTCGAAGAGCGCATTCAGGGCATCATCAGCGAAGTAAAAGAACGCGAAAACCTGATCCTGTTTATCGACGAAGCTCACACAATTATTGGCGCGGGATCGGCTCTGGGAGCCAGTTCTGACGCCGCGAACATGTTCAAGTCAGCGCTTGCGCGAGGTGAAATTCGCATTATCGCAGCGACGACGATGAGTGAGTACAAGGAGTTTATCTCCGAAGATGAAGCGCTGGCGCGAAGGTTTCGTCTCGTGAAAGTAGACGAGCCGTCGGTCGAAGACACTCGCAAGATCATTGCCGGCGTGCGGCCCCGCCTCGAGCGCAATTATTCCGTGACCATTTCAGATGAGGCTATTGAAACGGCACTGGAGATGGCGCCGCGCTACGTGCGCAACCTTCATTTGCCGGATAAAGTCATCGGCTGGCTGGATACGGCATCGGTGAAAGTGGAAATAAATCAGATCGACTCCTCCGAAGTTCGTTCGGAGCACATCATCGATGTGATAAGCCAGGAGTCACGGATTCCTCGCGACATGATATTCCGCGATACTAATGATCGTTTCGCGCACATGGAGAAATCGCTTTCGGCTCGCGTGATCGGACAGAAAGAAGCGATCAAGGCCGTCGCTCAAAGGCTGCGATTGAACAAGGGACCGCTGAAGGAAAATTTCTACAAGCCCGATGGAGTGCTGCTGTTCCTGGGACCGACCGGCGTGGGAAAGACGGAGCTTGCGAAAGCGGTAGCCGAATTCATGTTTGGCGATGACGACAAGATGGTTCGAATAGACATGTCGGAGTACCAGGATGGAACGATCGCGATTGAAAAGTTGATCGGAATGCCGCGCGGCATCGTCGGAAGCGAGCGCGGCGGAATCCTGACCGAACGATTGCGCGACAATCCTTACACTGTTCTGCTTCTTGATGAGATCGAAAAGGCCTCGCCCTACCTGTTGAACCTTTTCCTGCAAGCCTTCGACGAAGGATGGATCACCGATGGACGAGGAAAGAAAGTCTATCTATCGGACGCGATCATTATCATGACTTCGAATCTGGGCTCGGACAATTTTAAGAAGTATATGAAACCGCTCGGCTTCGGCACTAAGACACGTTCGGATATCAAGCAGATCAAGCGCGAGGTCATAAAGGCGGCGGAAGATCGCTTCTCACCTGAGTTCCGAAACCGAATCGACGAACTGGTTGTGTTCTCGCCGCTGACTGAAGACGAGGTGAAGCAGATCGCCGAGCTCTACCTCGACATCATCAAACGTCAGATGCAGAGGCAGGGCAAGGAACTCGTCGTTAGCGAAGCGGCCCTCATCCACCTTGTCGAAAAAGGTTTCAGTCCGGCCTACGGAGCGCGTTTCCTGAAGCGGACGATCGATGAGAACGTGAAGCTTCCGATGACCACTCGTTGGAAGGAAGGCGACCGCTTCGAGGTCGACTTCGTGGACGGGGAGCTGAAGATCCACGCGGCCGGCGCGCAACCACTCAACTGACTAGTTGCTTAATAGTTCAATGTGTAATCCCTCCTTGAGAAAGACTCAACCCACACAGCGCTGAGTCCATCCTAAAACACGAAGCTCTCCAAAACTGCAGGCCGATAAATAAAATCCTCGGGGGCGTTTCATCTGCTGTTCTCACCAGCGCGATTTAAATCGCGCTCGGATCCCTTCCTGAAGTGTTTCAGTCGACAGTCGGCTCCTTAGAAGGTTAGTCGTTGCGGACCCGTTGGGTCTGCAATATGATGAAGAACTTTTGCTGAACTACCTTCGGGTTTGTCTCGACGCAGGTTCAACGGTGAGCTTATGAGTGAAACACAAAACAAATTGGCGCATTCGGCAATAACGGTGCCGGTAGTTCGAAAACTACTGCATCGAGGTGCTCGCTCGCGTTTGGCGCGCGTGCTCAGCAAGGCGCACCCGGTTGAAGTTGCCCGGCTGCTATCGGCATTGCGAGGTTCGGAGCGAGCGCAAGCGTTCAGCATTCTGCTCGATGAGGCCGATGTATCTCACGTTGCCGACTCGATCAGCGAGATGTCGCCCAGTGACAGTATCCCGCTTCTGGGCGAGCTCACGCCCGATCAGATTGCCAAATACTTGAGTGAGATGTCCGCCGACGATGCTACCAGTCTGGCCTCGCGTCTGCCGGATCCTCTCGCATCGCAAGTTCTGGCATTGATGGAAGCGGAACCCGCGGCCGATGTTCGAGAGCTTCTCGAACACGAAGAAAGAACGGCAGGCCGCATCATGACGCGAAATTATTTCGCGCTCGAAGAAGACGTGACGATCTCCGAGGCGGTGGCGGCGCTACAAAAGCGATCCGAAGAATTCGAGATGGTGTTTTACGTTTACGTGGTCGATAAGCGAGACCATCTGGTCGGTGTCGTCAGTTTGAGAAAGCTTCTTACGACGCATCCGGCGACCCAGTTGAAGCGCATTATGGTTCAGGATGTCATCAGCGTAAGAACAAACGCAGACCAGGAAGAAGTTGCAAGATTGGTTTCTGAATACAATCTGCTTGCGATTCCAGTCGTGGACGAAGAGGACAAGCTTGTTGGGATTGTAACGGTCGATGATGTCATCGATGTATTGCAAGACGAGGTGGCCGAAGATCTACTCGCGCTCGCTGGTGTGACAGCTGAAGAACGCATCAGCACTCCGGCGCTTAGATCTCTGAGGCTCAGAGCGCCGTGGTTGCTTATTAACCTGGCTACAACGTTCCTGCCCGCATATGTAATCAGTCGCTTTCAACCTGAGATTGGCAAGTACGCTTATCTGGCCGCGCTTGTAACTATACCGATGGGTATGGGTGGCAATGCTGCCACTCAAACTTTGACCGTAATCATCAGAGGTCTCGCGCTTCGCGAACTGCCGGGCGTTGCTCGGGTGCTGGGTAAGCAGTTTGTTGTTGATGTTGGGAATGGAATCATAAACGGGCTGGTTGCCGCGTTGATTGGATTGCTGATTTCACAAAACATTTGGATTGGACTCGTGCTCGCACTGGCAATGCTCATAAATATGGTAGTTTCAGGTTTGGCGGGAACGCTCGTGCCTGTCGCGCTCAAAAAGATGGGAATCGATCCGGCCGTTTCCTCGACGGTCTTTGTAACTACCTTCACCGATGTTGGAGGGTCGTTATCATT
>Ga0075436_100003028_pt1 | contig 11511 bp, 8 predicted proteins | sample RhiMethybrSRZTD5_FD_75303 | JGI IMG/M metagenome (GOLD analysis project Ga0075436, IMG submission 75303) | Populus rhizosphere microbial communities from Tennessee, USA - Rhizosphere MetaG P. TD hybrid SRZTD5 | ecosystem: Host-associated > Plants > Roots > Rhizosphere > Soil | place: USA... | reverse complement strand
GTCGAACGCCGTGTTAGTCGTGCGCCCCGGCCAAGTCGCGCGCGGGGTTGCCGAGATCCGGGACGCGCTCGCCGGATTCGTCGCCCTGAAGGCCACGCTCCGGTCCGAGGCACAACGGGTCCTCGAAGCGGACAATATCGCGCTGTACCTCGGCCGTTGGAGTCTGCGCGGCACCGACCCCACCGGCCAGGCCGTCGTCCTGAGCGGCGAATCCACCGACGTGCTCCGGCGTCAACCAGATGGGCGTTGGCTCATCGCGCTGGACAATCCGTGGGGCGCGCAGATTCTCTCATCGCCCTGAGGTCAGACCCTCAGGGCTTTCGCGTACGCCAGCTGCACGACCTCGTCGGTGTTCCCCTCGGACGCGAGCACGCAAACCACGGCGCCCTCTTGCCAGAAGACCAGGGTCATCCGGCTCACGCGGTAGACGTGGAAGGTGATGCCGTCATGGACGCGCTGTTCCGCGGCGCGGGGCAGCTCGGCGAGGCTGCCGCCGTACATCTCGCAGATGAGCGGAGCGGCGTCGGGCCCGGTGTACGCGAACAGCGCGCTCGCGCGTCCAGCCAGCCGATGGACGCGACCGCCCGCTAGCCGGTACTGCATCATCGCGAGGTCGAAGACGCGGGTGGGGAAGGCGACGCCGCGCTCCGCGAAGAAGTGCTCCAGGGCAGCCGGGTCGCCCGTCCGGAGCTGCAGCGCGAGGCGCCCGTCGCGATAGCCTGCGAAGTCGCGTGCTACGGCCCCGGGGAGATCCACAGCCGAGCGAAGGATCAGCAGCGCGACCAGCGCGGCAGCCGCAACCAGCCCTGCCGCCACGAACCGCCAGCGGTGTGACAGCCGCCGTCGCGTGGCGCCGGGCGCCGACGTGCGATCTGCGGCATCCAACACGCTCGCGATCCGACCGGCGAGGTCCGCCGGCTGGGCGAGCGGGAGCAGTCCGCGGGCCGCGGCCCGCGCCCGCTCCAGCACCGCGAGCTCTTCGCGACAGCGCGGACACTGCGCCACGTGCGCGGCCATCTCTGCACGCGCCGGCTCCGCGAGGCGGCCGTCCAGGAGGTCCTGGAGCTCCTCACCAAAGGGGTGATCGTGGTTCATTCGCCGGTCTCGGTCGGGGTCGGGAATCCCGCCTCCCTCGCATGGTCACGGAGCATGTCGCCCAGGAGCTTGCGGCCCCGGAACAGCCGTGAGCGCAGAGTGCCGACGAGACACCCGGCCGCCGCGGCCGCCTCCTCGTAGGACAAGTCCTCGACGTCCACGAGCAGCACCGCCGCGCGGAACGCAAGGGGCAGCCGCGTGAGTGCCCGCTCGACCTCCAGGCTCCAGGGCGACTCCCCCGCCACGACCTCCTTGTCGGTAGCCGCGACCGCGTCGAGCTGCTCCGTGGTGAGCAGCATCGGGCGGCGCCGGCCACGCTCGTTCAAGAAGATCGAGTACAGGATGGTGAACAGCCAAGCCCGGCAGTTCGTGCTGGGCTGGAAGTTCTCGAACGTCCGGTAGGCGCGCAGGAACGTGTCCTGTACCAGGTCCGCCGCGTCATCGTGGCTCCCCGTCAGCCGCCGCGCTGCGGCGTACAGTCGGCCGCTGAACGGCAAGGCCGCGGCTTCGAACCGGGCGCGTTTGGTCTCCGGATCCGGGAACGCGGGAATTCTTCTGCCTCGTGATCTGTTTACCAAGGTACGGCCTCGGCCCGGTCGTCGGATCTCGGGCCGGCCGACGCCCTCACTCTCATTGGGGAGTCTAACCGCCATGAAGACCTCCTTGAAGGCTCCACTCACCGCCCTCGCCCTCGCCGCGCTGTGGGGATGCGGCGATTCGCGTGAAGCCACCGGCCCCCGGGCTCCGTCATTTTCCCGGGCCACGGTTGACGGCAGCCCCGGTGCGCTGTACGTCGCCACCAACGCGACGACCGGAAATGAGATCCTGGTTTTCCCTCGAGCTGGTGACGGCACGCTGGGCACGCCCAGCCCCTTCGCGACGGGCGGGCAAGGGTCGGGCGGTGGGCTCGGCAATCAGGGCGGCATCGTGCTCACGCGCGACAACCGGTGGTTGCTCGTCGTGAACGCCGGGAGCAACGAGGTATCGGTGTTCGCGGTCGAGCCGGATCGGCTCGAGTTGACGGATCGGGTGCCGTCGGGAGGCGAACAGCCCGTGAGCGTCACGGCGTTCCGAGGGCTGGTCTACGTGCTGAACGCGGGCGGTGCCGGGAACATCACGGGGTTCGGGCTCTCCAACCACGGCCGGCTGCGCGCGGTGCCGCACTCCACTCGGCCACTGAGCGGCCCGGCGAGCGGTGCCGCCCAAGTCGAGTTCGGCCCGGACGGGGAAGTGGTGATCGTGACGGAGAAGGCGTCCAATACGATCAGCACCTACGTCGTACAAGACGACGGCCGGACCCGGGGTCCCCAGCCGCAACCTTCTGTCGGTAAGACCCCATTCGGTTTCTCCGTTAGCCGCCGGGGCACCCTGGTGGTCTCTGAAGCGTTTGGCGGCGCCGCTGGGGCGAGTGCGCTTTCTTCGTACAACGTCAGCGAGAGCGGTGCCCTGTCGGTGGTGAGCGCGTCGGTCGGCACGAGCCAGACCGCGGCGTGCTGGGTAGTCATCACGCGCGATAGTCGCTTCGCCTATACAACGAATACGGGGAGCGGCACGATCTCTGGTTATAGCCTGAGTCCGGACGGCGCTCTCACGTTGCTCACCGCGAATGGGATCAACGGAACCACCGGAGCGGGGCCGATCGACATGGCCTTGAGCGGCAACGACCGGTTCCTGTATACGCTAAACAGCGGAGATGGGACGATCAGCGCATTTCGGGTGAACCCCGACGGTGGCCTGACATCCCAGGCGGGCGCGGTTGGGCTCCCTGCGGCAGCGAACGGGCTGGCCGTACGGTAGCGCCGGCTCGCCATGCGCGCACGCTGGCTGGGAGTATGGGGTCTCGTAGCGGCCCTACCGATCGACGCCCAAGTGGCCCGCCCGCGGCACGTGCTACGCGTCGAAGCTGGCGTGGCGGCGTGGAAATCGGCGGTCACAGGCACGGTCTCCGCATCGCACCAGCTTGGCCTCTTCGGCACGAAGCGCATCCGCCTGGGCTACGGGCTCCGCTATTCGCTCATCGCCCGAACCGACCAGGCGGAGTTCACGGTCGCCCGAGCGAGCCTGATCCAGCAGGGGATCCGGGAGCCGGTGCTCATCGACCAGTCGCGCAACCACGCTCTGAACCTCGCCGCCTACGCGAACTATCGGGTCCTGGCGGCAGTGGAGGCGGGCTTTAACATCGACGTAATCGGTTTGGGATTCGGGCCCGCGCGGATCGCCGACTCGCGCTCGACCGATTCGCGGTATCAGGGTCGTTATGCCGCTCAGCCCTCGAGCTTTAACCTGCTCCAGGGTGGGAAGCGTGACCGCGGCACGCTCAACTCGGAGTTCTACTTGGCATACTGGTTCGGGCCTCGCGCGGGCGTGCGTGTCGGAGCAAGCCACGAGGTGGCGGAGTACACGTTGGCGGCACCGCTGGCCTACGGGAACGACCGTTTTCGTCATTCGTCCACGCTCGCGTTCATGTCCTTCGGCTTGACGCGTTGAACCGACGCCTTCCGGACACCAAGGATTGGCTCTAGGCGGTACCGTGCGGTACCGGCCTCCACAAGAACCTCGAGGCGCGTACCTTAGGCAGCGGCCGGAAGTTGAACCGCGGACCCTACCCGAGGATAGGCGAGTATGAAGGGCGACAATCGCCTCGGCATCAACGAGCCAATCTCCCGCCGCGACTTCCTCAACGGCACCCTCCTCGCCGGCGCCGGACTGCTCCTCCCCGGCACAGCGCCGACCATTTCCCCCGCCGACGCCTTCAACGGCTACGGCGGCATCGGCGATTACCGCCACTCGAACGGCAACACCTGGGAGGTCTTGAGCGCCGGACACGCGCTGCGCGATGGCGCGTTCGAACAGCGCATTGCCAACGCCATCGACACCGGCGAGACCTACGACCTCGTCGCCGTGGGCGGCGGCATCAGCGGACTCGCCGCGGCGATCTTCTTTCAGAAATACCAAGGGGGACGCTGCCTCGTCATCGACAACCACCCGATGTTCGGCGGGGAAGCGAAGCGCAACGAGTTCCTGGTCGACGGACAGCGGCTCACCGCGCACCAGGGCTCGGCGATCTTCCTGGTACCGGGCAAAGGTGGCTATACCGATCGCTTCTACGAGCTGATCGGTATGGATCGCCCCGCGTTCGCCTACCAGACGTGGCACGGACCGTCGCCCGAGATGCCGCTCGCTCACTCACCCTACGAGACGCCGAAGAATTACGGCTTCTATTTCGGACCGCAGTTCGGCCAGCGCCCGGGGGTGTGGGTCATGGACCCGTGGGGCCGGAAGCTCGCGGGCGCGCCCATCAGTGAGGCCACGCGAGCCGAGCTGCTGCGCTGGGGGACCGACCGGGGCGACGCGCCGCGACCGCAGACCGAAGGCGACGCCATCTCGCGTCAGCTCGACGCGATCACGCTGGAAGAGCACCTGATGGCGCGCTACGCCATCAGCCGCGAGACGGTACGCACGTTTCTGTCGCCGGTGGAAGGCGGGGGCTACGGTCTCGGTCCCGACGTGCTGTCGGCGTACTGCGCCTACGCGATCGAGACCCAGTTTCCGGAGGACGGCGACGACACGCTGGGAGATCAGATGTTCCCCGACGGCAACGGCGGATTGGCGCGCCTGATGGTGAAGACGCTCATCCCCGACGCCTTCGCCGGTCCGCGCAGCGTCGACGCGGTGTGGCAGAACCGCGTCAACTTCGGCACGCTCGACCGCGCGGGCCAGGCGACCCGGCTGCGGCTCAATGCCACGGTGGTCCGCGTCGAGCACGCCGGCGATCCCGCCGGCGCGCCGCACGTCGTGGTCACGTATGCGAAGGGCAAGCGACTCTACAAGGTCAGCGCGCGCTCGGTCGTCGTGGCGGGCGGCAGCTGGACGGCGCAGCACATCGTGTATGACCTGCCCGACAGCCATCGCGCCGCGTACGCCCAGTTCTATCGCTCGCCCTGCCTGATGGCCAACATCGCCGTGCGCAACTGGCGCTTCCTCTATAAGATGGGATTGTCGGGCTGCCGCTGGTTCGGCGGACTGGGCGACTATCTCTCGGTCCGGAAGATGGCGCTGGTCGGCAACGCGCCCCGCACCATCGGTCCCGACTCACCCACGGTGCTGACCATCAAGGTCCTGTTCGCCCAGCCCGGCCGCTCGATCGCCGAGCAGGGGAGCCGGGGACGGGCCCAGCTGCTGGGCACGTCGTTCGCGCAGTACGAGCGCGCGTTCCGGGCGCAGCTCGCCGACATGTTCGCCCCCGGCGGCTTCGATCCGCGCCGGGACATCGCCGGCATCATTCTCAATCGTTGGGGTCACGCGTACGTGAATCCGCAGCCGGGGTTTTTCTTCGGCAGCAATGGCCAGCCGGCGCCGCGGGACATCCTGAGGAATCGTCCGCACGGTCGGATCGCGTTTGCGAATACCGATCTTGCCGGGGCGAGCGATCATCGCAACTCGATTCGCGAAGCGGATCGTGCGGTGCAGCAGCTGATCAGCAAAGGGGCTCAGGGGGGACGCCCGAACCAGCGATAGATGATCGATTCGGCTGGCTTATTGCGCCACGACTGCGAGATGTTCGGAAAGCTCTGCGCCGGAAGCATCACGTCCACATACCAGGAGGCCACCGCGGTCACCCCGGCGGTCGTGAATTCAGTCTGTGCGGACACGGCTTCGAGCATGGCCTCGTAGGCAATGGCCTGCACCGAAAAGTCCGTGCGTACGGCGTTCTGGGCGCAGTTCGACACGCAGAACCCGTCCTCGACCCACCCATTCAACAAATAGTCGCGATGCGACTGCGCGAACAGCCGCCACATCACCGGGCGTTTGGCCGGGCCGAGCGTGTTTCCCAGGCCCGTGATCAGGGTGAGGTATTTCTCCCTGAGCTGCGGCACGGTGATGTTGGCGTTGTCAGCCGCGCTGAACTGAATCCCGAAGATGTCGCCGATGAACCAGTCGATGCTGTTCATGAGGCCGACGTCGTTTGATATCCACGGCGCCGTGGCGCCATACAGAATCTTGCCGGAGTAGACCCCCCGCACCTGCTGCGCGGCGGCGGTCATCTTCGCGATGAATACGTCACGATACGGCGTCCAGTCGAAGAAGTAGACACCCCAGTCGAGTTGGAACGCCTGGATACCGTCGTGCTCGGCGACGGCGGCGCGGTTGACGATGAAGCGAGTGTAGGCGTCGAGATATGCGCTCGCCCAGGTGCTGGTCGGCGGCGTGGGAAGGAGCACGTGGTTCACATCTTCCCCAGCGATCAGCATGTACTCGTGCACCTCGAGTCCGGCGGCCTTCGCCGCACCGACGATCCAGCTCAGCTCGGCATCGGAGATCTCGATGCGGCGCGTGAGATCGAAGTCCAGCGACGTGGCATTGACGTCGACCAGATAGGCACCCTGGTAGATGTCCACGTGGTCGGCGCCCAATTTGCGGAGTCGTTGCAGCGTGTTCGAGAACGCAGCATGCATGTCTCCCGAACAGCCGGCGTTCGTGGACGGATTTGTGAGACCATATTGCCAGTAGTCCTTGACGCCTGCGCCACGGCTCACGGCGGCCGGGAGCGGAGCCCCTTGAATGGCGGGCAACGGGAACGCACCCAGGTACGAGGTGGGATACGCGACAACTCCGGTGGCGGTGGCGCAATAGGGATCCGGCACCGTGTAGCTGAACGACGGGGCGTGCTGATAAAAGTCTGGATATGGAATTTTCGTGAAGTCTGAGGGGACGGTCATCATCCCGTCGAACCGGGTACCGCTCGATGCATTGCCGAAGGCCCACAGCACGTGGTCGGCGTTCATGGAAATCGAGCCGCTCGCGGGCACGACCGAGCCGTCGAGGACGGCCATCGCCGAGGCAAAGCCGATGGATGGCGTGTAGCAGTACGGCACGGCCGCACCCTGAGCGTACGACACGGTCGAGGTTTGGGGACTTCCCTCCGCGCCATCGCCGAGGATCGTGGTCAGCGGAAACGTCGGCGCGACGTTCGTGGGAGAAGGGCCCGAGCGACACTGCGACAGCGCCGGGGGACTCGTGGGAGAAGCCCCTGAGCCGCAGCTCAGGATCGCTGCAACCAACACGGTGGTGACCGAGGCGGCCAGTAAACGCCGTGTCGCGGTGACGGATGCGGCCCCGATGAGGCGGCGAGCGTGTGCGGACCGCCGAATGCAACGTCTCATCTGGGGATGGGGGGATCGAGCATCAGAACGCACGGCACGTTCGCGGGGCTTGCCAGGCGCAGCAGGCCGTATCCGATACCGGCCAAACCGGTCATCAAGCCGGGCGAGTCGACGCACAGCGGCGTGCCACACAGCCAGTCGCGTCTGCCGATACTCTCGACGATGGGAGTCGCAAGTCTGTAGGCCTCACCATGCCATCGTTCGTTGTGCTGGGTCTCTCCGGCCTGCAACAGCAACTCCAGGTTGCCCAAGTCCCCATGGCATAAGCAATGATTGTGATCAAAACCGCAACGGAGCGTCGTGTGCAGCGCCGCATCGATCTCCTGGCGGACTGCGAGATCGTCGAGGTGTTCAATCGTCGACAGCCGGGCCAGGCCAATGCCGGACGCGCCGTGGCACCACGCCGTCATGAAGGACTCTCCCGCCTCGCGCACGCGCAGGTCACGCCAGTTGCCTGCCTGCGGCGAGAAGAGACTGCGCTCGTGCGCGATGGCGGCAAGCGCTGTGGTCCGGAAGCGTTCCTCGCCTGTCAGTGCCGCGAGCTTCAACAGCGCCCAAGCGATGCCGGCTGCCCCGTGGGCAAAGCCGGAGAGGGGTGTGACCTCTTTCGGGAGAGTCCACCCTAGCCCTTGTGCGGTTGGCTGCGCGTGCGCGATCAAATGGTCTCCGCACTCGATCGCCACAGTCAACGTGCTGGGCGACGGCAGATGACGATGGAGCGCGAGCAAGCCACCGATGCAGCCAGCAGCGCCGGCGATGATGTCGAAATGTTGATCCCGTCCGACCCACGTCCGGAGCACCCCGACAATAGCTTCGGCCTCTGCAACGAGGTCCGGCGCGCGCCACAGCGACCCGAGGTGCGCCAGAGTGTAGATGATGCCGCCCCAGCCATCAAACGCTCCGATCGCTGTGACCGACGATTTACGGTGATCCGCGCGGTGTAACACCGTGGCACAGGCTTCCCGAGCGACATCGGTATAACGCCGCTCCCCCGTCATAGCTCCGAGGTGCGCGAGAAACAGAGCAACTCCTGGGAGGCCATCGTAGAGATCGATGCCCAGCGGGGAAACCGACCAGTGCCCCTGGGGCTCAAGCGCAAGCCCGATCCAGGAGGCGCTCTGGTCCCCGCGGATCGCCAGCGATTCGAGCCTGTCACCGACAGTTCGGGCGGCTCGTACTAATTGGTCATGGTCAACGGCCCGCGGCGGTTCATTCACGATGTGGGCGGGGCGTGGCTCCCAATCCGCCTTCGCGACAGTCGCCGCCAGTGAGGCTCGGATCATCCAGCGCTGCAGCTCGAGATCGCGCTCGCTCAGTTGTCGCACGCGACGCTGGACCACGGCCAGCGTGGGTTCGTCGAAGAAGTCCGGGATGCGTTGGCCGGAACTGGTCCAAAGATCACGGGAGCAAGGTTCCGTCGTGAATATCGGAATGTCGCCGTTCTGCAAGTCCTCACATTCTGCGTGGACCACCTTAGCCAGATAGGGGAGGGGCTCAACGGCAACCCAAAGTCGATCAAACAGCAGATCTCTGTCCAGCGCGTCGTGCAGGACATCGGGATGGAAGCTTTCGGCCAGTAACACGCCGTACGTCTGGGTAGGACGCAAGACCACACGCACCGGGTCACGTGCAAAGCATGCCAGCGGCCCGCCTGCCGACAGCAGCTCCTCCCGATGCTCAAGGAGGAGCCGATAGACTCGAGTAAAGCCGGTGATGATCTCCGCCACGTAATCGGCCGAATTGACGTCGGTCCCGTTGAGCGACGGGCGGTTGTTCGCTACCGGCATCGCAACGCGCTTGCGCGTCAGACGCATTTCATCCGTGCCCCGTTTGTCCCAGTCCGCAACGGCGTATGACGTGAGCTGGCCGGGCGCTCCGCCCAGGCCACTGAAATCGACGCCCTCAGACTCGGCAGTAGACCAATCCCGCTGAGGCAGCAAACCGATGCGCAAGACCGAACGGTCGGTCGCGGCAGTGTCAACCTCTTCCCATGCCGGTTGCGAGAGCATGCGCGGGTGGAAGAGCGCTTCTAGGTCAATCAAAAGGGGGTGTTCGCCCGCCGCGATGACGTTCTCGTTGTGGAAATCGGTAGCTTCCAGTACGTAGAGCAGTGCCAGATAGGCTCCCTGGCGCTCATAGAATCGCCGTAGCGCTGGGAGCGAGTCACACGTTTCGGCCGCAGCGAATTCGGCCCAGCCATGCGTGTGGCGATCGAGTATTTTTAGCGTGCGAAAACCAGGACCACCGCTCCGTTGATTCGTCCAGGTCAAGAACTCCTGAAAATGGCCATCGACCGCCATCGACTTGGGCTTGTAGACCAGTCCGAAGCCTGAGCTGAATCGGGCGATCAACACGCTACGTCCGCGGCGATGTCGGTCACTGGCGTCCGTTTGCAGGTGGACGAGAATGCCGGGATCGCGATCCGGGCTGAACGTGCCCCGGATGAGATCCCAATCCGCGCACAGGTGCCCGAGAAACTCCAGCGCGAAGGCGACCCACTGACTGAGGCGGATCATCAGTTGCCGCGCTAAGGCAGGGTACTCGCGCAGCATCGCGAGGAAGATCTCGGGCTGGCGCACGCGCTGCGAGAAGCTGCGGAATCGGTCCTCGGGGGTGTCACCACGCAGCAGGCCTTCGAGACGCGCGACGTTCAGCTCGAGAACCAAGGTGCGACCGAGCATCGCGAATAACTGCCCGGGCAGATCGGTAAACAGAATTCGCTCGATGGTTTGGGTGTCCACCGGCGCGTCAGGCCGTGCCAGGAGCAGTTGTTGTATACCCTTGTGCAACCGGTCAAGGCCATGAGCCATGAGCGGCTCGACCGCAGCGAGCAGGGCAGGGACCTGGTCACCCATTCCCTCCGGGAAGGCGATCGCTCGCGGCGAGTAGCTTGCGGATAAGGCTTCGGAAAGCTCCACGGCCCAAGGCATGGGCCTCGGGAAGTGGATGCGTAGAGAGTCGAGCGGCTCGGCCTCGTGTCCGTCATTCCGGTCGGAGCGCACGCGGGCGCATGGCGCGGCGATGCGTTCCACCAACGTGGTTGCCCGATACCAGGCAGGATCTTGGAAAATGGACATTGCGCCCTGGGTGCCAGGTGAGTGCAGCGGCGAACCCCGCATTCTATTTGCCAGGGCGCCGTTTCCGCGGCGCGGCCGAGGTGCGCATCGCACGAACGAGTGCCGGCAGCCGCTTGAACACAGCAACACTGCGCAGCCACCTCTTGTGGTCCATTGCGGGAATCCCGCTCACTTCCTGACCTGCACCCACGTCTTTGATGACGGCCCCCTTGCCCCGTACGACCACGCCGTCACCGATCGTAAGGCAGTCGCCGATAGCAGCCTGTCCCAGGAGCGTGACGTCTTTCCCCACCCTGGTCGCGCCGGCCAGGCCTACCTGGGGAGACACGATCGTTCGCTCGTCGACGCTTGAGCCGTGGGCCACTAACGCCAGGCTACCTATCTTGACGTCGCGGCCGATACGGGTCTCTCCGACGATGGCGCGGTCAATACAGGCGTTCGCCTGCACCTCCACGTTATCGCCCAGGACGACGGAACCGGGATGCGCGACCTTCTTCCACGTCTCATGTGCGTCTCCGCTATCCTTAGCGAACCCAAAGCCGTCCGCTCCGATCACAGCCCCGTTTTGCAGGATCACGTTGTCGCCCAAGCGACAGGATTCCCGGACCACGGCATGCGCATGGGCGAAGAAACTCCTGCCGATCCGCGCTCCCCGATAAATCACTACGTGAGGTAAGAGAACCGCGTCGGCCCCGATCTCGACGTCCCGATCAATAACGACATAGGCGCCGATTGAAGCCCTGGGACCGATCTTGGCGGTCTCGTGGATTACTGCCGTGGCATGAATTCCTGGTTCGTACTGCGGTGGAGCACAGAACTGGTCAACTACGCGCGCAAAAATGAGGTATGACACGTCGCCGCGAAGCACTGGCAGTGGGAGCGACGCGAAATTGTTCGGCAGAATGACTGCCGAGGCACGCGTGCGCTTGGCGGCGGCGAAATCTCTGGCGCTTACAACGAAAGCGATCTGCCCGGCTCCCGCCTGTTCGATCGGTGCCACTCCGCTGATTTCAACGTGCTCCGGGCAATTCTCCAGTCGTGCGCCAACCTTGGAAGCGAGCTCAGAGAGTCTCATGGGCGCCGTCCTCGCATACTCACCCGCGTGCGGCCACCGGTCACTGGGCTGCGCGTCCAGTGCCGATGGCGCACCACGGACTGTAGTTAGAAACAGCAGT
>Ga0075436_100003027_pt1 | contig 11513 bp, 10 predicted proteins | sample RhiMethybrSRZTD5_FD_75303 | JGI IMG/M metagenome (GOLD analysis project Ga0075436, IMG submission 75303) | Populus rhizosphere microbial communities from Tennessee, USA - Rhizosphere MetaG P. TD hybrid SRZTD5 | ecosystem: Host-associated > Plants > Roots > Rhizosphere > Soil | place: USA... | reverse complement strand
TGCGCGGGGTTGACGGCGAGCGGCAAGTGGAAGTGGATGCCAGCGGCAGGCCGGTAAAAGTTTTGGGCGATCTTGACCCCCAGCCGGGGGACATCGTGCAGTTGAATATCAACCAAGGGTTACAGCAAACCCTTTATGACTCCTTTATTAAGCACTCGCCAAAAGTCAAAGGCGCGGCCGTAGCCATGGACCCAAAAACCGGCGAGGTTCTGGCGCTGGTGTCCTTGCCGGGGTTTGACAATAACTTATTTGCCCAAGGAATTTCCACGGCGGATTACCAAAAGCTGACCTCCGACCCGACCCTGCCGCTGTTTGACCGCGCCATTAGCGGCACTTACCCGCCGGGCTCTACTTCCAAACTTATGGGCGCCACCGCCGCCCTGCAGGAAAAGGTCATTACGCCGAGTACGGTCATTAACGACCGGGGCGTCATCGTCGTGCCTAACCAATTTACGCCCGGGCAAGAGTACCGCTTTAACGGCTGGAAGCCGGGCGGGCTCGGGCCGATGACAGTGCGCTCGGCGATTGCCGAAAGCAGTGACATTTTCTTTTACACTACGGCAGGCGGCCAGCCCGGCACTGGCATAGACGGGCTGGGCGCGGATAAACTGGCCGCCTATTACCGCAAGTTCGGGTTGGGCAGTACTTTAGGCATTGACTTGCAAGGGGAAAAAACCGGGCTGGTGCCGGACCCGGCATGGAAAGAACAGTATTTTAAGGGCGACCCGATCCAGTCAAAATGGTATTTGGGCGACACTTACCATATCGGCATCGGCCAGGGCGACATGCTGGTCACCCCCCTGCAAGTGGCGGAGTGGACCGCGGTAATCGCCAACGGCGGTACCGGCTACCAACCAACTTTATTGAAACAGGTTGCCGACCAGTCGGGTAAAGTCTTGTACAAACCCCAGCAAAAGACTATAATCAGCAACATCGCTTCGCCGGATGTGATAAAAGTGGTGCAAGAGGGGATGCGCCAGGCGGTCACGGCGGGCACGGCGCGCGCGCTTAATACCTTGCCCGTGACTTCGGCCGGCAAAACCGGCACGTCGCAATTTGACAGCGCGGATTCATCCCGTACCCACGCCTGGTTTACCGTGTACGCGCCTTACGAAAACCCGCAGATTGTCATTACTATACTGGTGGAAGCCGGCGGTGAGGGCAATGCCGTAGCTGAACCGATTGCCAAAGACGCGCTGGCCTGGTGCGCCCAAAACAATTGTTTTAACCAATAACCGGAAAAATGCTAATCATTGACGGAAAAAAAATTGCTGGACAAATTTTGGCTGGCCTGGAAAGACGGGCCGCTGTTTTGCCGTTCCGCCCGGTACTTTGCGATTTGGTAGTCGGGGATGACCCCGTTTCGCTGTCTTATGTCAAAATCAAACAGCGGACCGCTGAAAAAATCGGTTTGGGTTTCCGCTTGGTCCAACTCCCGGAAGACAGTTCGGCTGAAGACGTTATCTTAGCTTTGCAGAAGGAACAGGAAGACAAGAATTTGTGCGGGCTCATTGTCCAGCTGCCCCTGCCCGAACATTTGGGCAAAGATGAAATACTGGCCGTTATCGACAGCAATATTGACGTAGACTGCATTAGCCCGAAAGCTTCGCAGTTATTTTATAGCGGCTCCGCTGATGTTTGCACGCCCCCGACCGCGGCGGCAATTATGCATATTTTGGAACAGCAAGGTCTCGATTTGGCAAAAGCGAAATTTTTGGTCGTGGGGCAGGGCGAGCTGGTAGGCGGGCCGGTAACGTCCTTATTGCGCGCCAAGGGTTACGAAGTGGCGACTGCCGACCAGGAAACAGAACATAGTGAACTGGTCCGGCTCGGGTTGGCGGCGGACGTGATAATTTCCGGCACCGGCCAAGGCGGGCTGGTCACCGCCGACATGGTCAAGCCGGGAGCAACCGTGGTTGACGCCGGCACTTCCGAGTCCGGCGCGGACATTGTGGGGGACGTGGACTTTGCCGGCGTCAGCCGCGTGGCCGGCGCAATATCCCCAGTTCCCGGCGGCGTGGGGCCCGTGACCGTGGCTAAACTCCTGGAAAATGTGGTTAAAGTCGCGGAAAACCGCTGATTTGCGAATTTCCCCGAAGTTTGAGCCGGAAACCATTGACACTAAATTTAAGATAGAGTATCATATAGCTCCTATCCCCAATTTTAGCAATAACTAGTGATCGGCATGAGCAAAAAATATTTATTGACCCAGGAAGGGTTGATGAAACTCAACGAAGAATTAAAAGTCTTGATTAACGAGAAGCGCAAGGAAGTGATCGAGCGCATCCGCGAGGCCGCCGCTCACGGCGACTTGTCGGAAAACGCCGATTACGCCCAAGCGCGCGAAGAACAGTCGTTCATTGAAGGCCGCATCCAGGAAATTGAGGATATGGTCAAGAACGCTGAGATCATCACCGCTTCCACCCAGCATTCAACCGTAACCATCGGTTCCACGGTAAAAGTTAAAACCAACGGCGCGGAAAAAACTTACGCCATTGTCGGCAGTAACGAAGCCAATCCCGGCGAAGGAAAGATTTCCAACGAATCGCTGGTCGGCAAAGCCCTGCTCGGCAAGAAAGCCGGCGATAAGGTCAGCGTTACGACCCCGGCGGGGGACGTGGAATACGAGATAGTTTCCATCAATTAAAAGGCCAGCCCGCGAGGGCTGGTTTTTTTGTGCCTAAAGCCGATTTTTGCTATAATTTAGGCCATGAATGAACGTTTGGAAGATATCATCGCTTTCCGGAAAAAGAAGTTACAGGCCTTTATTGATGCCGGCATCAACCCTTACCCGTCAACTACCGGCCGCACCCATACCAACGCCGAAGCGCTGGAACAATTTGGCCAATTGCAGGGACAGGCCATCACCGTGGTTGGCCGGATCCGCGGCATGCGCGCCATGGGCAAGCTGACTTTCGCCCACATTGAAGACGGGACAGGCCGCATACAGGTTTTGCTGAAAGCGGATGACTTAGGTGAAGATAAGTTCAAGTTTTTTAACGAAAATTTTGACATCGGCGATTTCGTTGAGGCGGCCGGCAGTTTATTCACTACCAAGACCGGTGAAAAGACTTTACAGGCAAGCAGCTACAAGATTTTGGCTAAGTCGCTGCTCCCCCTGCCCAGCGAACATTACGGCCTGGAAGACATCGAAACCAGGCTGCGCAAGCGCTACCTGGACATCTTGCTGGACCCGCAGGCCAAGGAACTGTTTGTAAAAAAAGAGAAATTTTGGACGGCGATGCGCGAATTCCTGGTTAAGCGCGGTTTTTTGGAACTGCAGATGCCGATTTTGGAACCGACCACCGGCGGCGCCGAAGCCGAACCGTTTGTTACGCACCACAACGCCTTGGACCGCGATTTTTATTTGCGCATCTCCCTGGAACTGCCGCTGAAAAAAATGCTCGTTGCCGGCTACGAAAAAGTTTTCGAGATCGGCCGCATCTTCCGCAACGAAGGCATTTCGCCGACGCACCTGCAGGACTACACCCAAATGGAATTTTACTGGGCCTACGGCGACTTTGATAAATTGATGCAGTTCTGCCAAGAGATGTACCAGGACGTTATTAGGCAGACTTTCGGCACGCTGAAGATTACGAGCGGCGGCGTCACTTGCGACTGGAGCGGCAGTTGGGACAAGGTCGATTATATGCAATTGTTCAAACAGCACACCGGCATTGATTTGGAAACCGCTTCGGACAGCGACTTAAAAAAGTACGCCGACAGCCAAAAAATTACCTACGAAAGTTTTGCCCAGCGCGGCCGCTTGATTGATTTGATTTTCAAAAAAGTCCGGGCCAGCATTCCCACGGACAAACCGGTATTCTTGGTCAACCAGCCGTTAGAGCTGGAGCCCTTGGCCAAACGCGACGAAAATAATCCCAAAGTCGTCCAGCGCATGCAAATCATTGCGTACGGCACGGAACTGGGCAAAGGCTTTGGCGAATTGAATGACCCGACTGACCAGCGCGCCCGTTTTGAAATGCAGATGAAACTGCGCGAGGCAGGCGACACGGAAGCGCAGATGCTGGACGAGGAATATTTGGAAGCCATGGAATACGGCATGCCGCCGGCCGCCGGTTTTGGGGTGAGCGAGCGGTTGTTTTCGGCGCTGGCGGACAAGTCCATCCGCGAAACCGTGGTGTTTCCGCCGATGAAAGACAGCAACGGCCCGGCCAAGGCCAAAGACACGCTCTTGGCTGTCGCCATACTGAATGCCGGCGCCAAGCTGGAGCCGTGGCAAAAAATGAACGCAGTAGCCCACCTCAACGCGTCTTTTGGGGCGAGGCAGGGCAAAAAACTCCTGTACCAGGACCAAATCAGCACGAAGGACAAGGAACCAATTAACTTAAACATCCAGCACGCAATAATGATTAAGACTGCGCCTTCCAATGCGTCTATGAAAGACATAATAAAATCTGCCAAAGCCAGGAAATTGGAAGTCGCGGAATTTACGCGGGAAATGATTGAAACGACCAATGACAAAAAAGTGATTGAGGAAACGGCTAAAAAGAAACACGCTGACGTGGAACATTTAGGTGTGTTGGTGTTCGGGAAAAAAGACGAAGTTGAACAGTTAACCGCGAAGCTCCCTCTCTATGAATAGCATTCCCACCCACGAAGAAGCCTTGGCCCTCCTGCAACAGCACGTCAAAACGCCGAACCTGGTCAAGCACATGTTGGCTACAGAAGCTTTTATGCGGGAACTGGCCAGGCACTTTGGCTTGCCTGAAGCGGACCAACATAAATGGGGCATCGCCGGACTGCTCCATGACATAGACTATGACGAAATCAAAGCGCCCGACCAGCATTCGCTCGTCGGCTACGACATTTTGCATAACCTCGGCATTGACGAGGAGATTTGCCAGGCCGTGAAAATCCACAACGACCATCACGGCATTGCGCCGCAAACTCAGTTGGACAAAGCCCTGCTGGCCGGAGAAACTTATACCGGCTTTGTTATTGCTTGCGCCCTGGTCCAGCCCGACAAAAAATTGGCTTCGGTTAACCCGCAGTCGGCCATGAAAAAATTTAAGTCCAAAGGTTTTGCCGCCGGCGCCAACCGCGAACTGATGCAGCGCAGCCAGGAGCTGCTGGGCTTGTCCGTAGAAGAAATGCTGGCTATGTGCATTACCGCGATGCAGGGCATTAGCAGCGATCTGGGCTTATAACATGCAGGCATTATCTGACGAAGCAGTTAAAGAAAAATTAACCGCTTTCCGGGGCTGGGAACTGGTAGACGGGCAGATACAAAAAACTTACTCCTTGCACACTTTTATGGAAGCGCTGGACTTGGTTAATAAAGTAGCCTTGGTTGCCGAGCACCATGACCACCACCCCGACATCTTAATTAAATACAGCAAAGTAACGTTCATGCTTTCCACCCATAGCGAAAACGGAATAACTATTAAAGATTTCCAAATGGCCCAAGAAATTGAACAATTAGCGGCCCTATCAATATAAATAATATGCTAGACATCAAATTCATCCGCGAAAACCCGGACAAAGTAAAAAAAGCGATTACCGACAAAGCCATTAATTTGGATTTGGAACAACTTTTGGAATTGGATGAACGCCGCCGCGCGCTTTTGGCGGAAACAGAGACTTTGCGCGCTACGAAAAAGGCCTTTTCCAAGGAGATCAATTCTATAAGCGAAGCCGACAAAAAGGCCAAGCTTTTGGAGATGAAAGAAGTGTCCGACCGCCAGGCCGAATTGGAAGTCTTGCTCCGCGAAGTCACGGCCCAATATGAGGCAATGATGCTTTTGGTGCCGAACATTCCTTCGCCCGAAAGCCCGGTCGGCCCCGACGAATCGGCCAATGTCCCGTGGGCATACTGGAGCCCGGCCCTTGGCGCGGTGGACCCAAAGGAAGCCGACAGGGTCGCCCAAGTGCCGGCCAAATTTGACTTCCCCGTGAAAGACCACCTTACCCTGGGCAAGGAACTGGATTTGATAGATACCGACCGTGGCACGGAAACTTCCGGTTTCCGCGGTTACTATTTAAAGAATGAAGCCGTCTTGATCCAATACGGCTTGATGTGGCTGGCTTTGAAGAAGCTCCAGGAAAAAGGTTTTACCCTATTTACGCCTCCGACTCTGGTCCGCGAATTCGCCCTCGTTGGCAGCGGTCATTTTCCAACGGGGCGGGCCGATATTTATAAGGTGGGCAATGCCGCCGCCATGAAAGAAGACGCCGCGGCTGAAGACACATTTTTGGCCGGCACCTCGGAGCCGTCACTGCTGGCTTACTATGCCGGACAAATTTTAAAAGAAGAAAACTTGCCCCTGAAACTTTGCGGCATCAGCCCTTGCTACCGCAGCGAAGTCGGCTCTTACGGCAAAGACGCCAAAGGCATTTACCGGGTCCACGAATTCATGAAGGTCGAGCAGGTCGTCATTTGCAAAGCCGACATTAACGAAGGGGACCAATGGCACGAAAACTTGCGCGCCATCGGCGAGGAAATGCTGCAGGACCTGAAACTGCCTTACCGCGTGCTGAACATTTCCACCGGCGACATGGGCGCGGGAAAGTACAAGATGTATGACCTCGAAACCTGGATGCCGGCGCGCAACGCTTACGGCGAAACCCACAGCGATTCCAACCTGACCGACTGGCAAGCGCGGCGCCTGGACATCAAATACAAGGACAAGGACGGCAAGACCCATTTCGCTTACACCTTAAATAACACCGCTATTGCCATGCCGCGCATCCTTATCCCGATTTTAGAAAATTACCAGCAAGCCGACGGTAGCGTGGCCGTGCCGGAAGTTTTACGTCCGTATGTGGGCAAAGACGCCATTAAAAAGAAAGCATGAGCCCAAGTTTGGCCAAACAGCAAATTTTAATTGGCGGCTTGCCCGTTAGCTACTATAAGACCGACACTCCCGGCACGCAAAGTGTTGTTTTTTTGCACGGCTGGCGGAGCGAAGGCGGGGTTTGGCAAGATATTATGCAAAATTTGGATGCGCCTAGCTATGCTTTAGACATGCCCGGGTTCGGCCAATCAGCCACGCCGCCTCAGCCATTTACGGTTAGTGGCTATGCAGATGTAGTGGCTGCGTTCATCAAGAAACTGGAACTGCAAAACGTTTGTTTGGTGGGCCATTCTTTTGGCGGCCGCGTGGGAATTAAACTGGCGGCAGAACATCCGGAAATAGTCCAAAAATTGGTATTGGTGGACGCCGCAGGCTTCCGCGATGACAGCGCCGGTTTGAAATTAAAAAAATCCGCAGCGCGTGCGGTGAAGCCTTTATTTAAACTGCCGGGACTGAAACAGTTGCGCCCGAAAATTTACAAGATGATCGGCGCCGAAGACTATACGGCCACGCCGCAATTGCGCGAAACTTTTGTTAATTTAATTAACGAAGATTTATCGCCGTATTTAAGCAAAATTTCCCAACCCACGCTGATTATTTGGGGCGGCCAGGACAAGGTTACCCCGCTGGACTTTGCCCGCCGGATGCAGGGAGCGATCCGCGCCTCAGAATTAACTATACTTAAGGGAGCAGGCCATTTCAGTTTCTTAGACCAGCCGCAACAATTTGCGGACGCGCTTAAAACCTTCCTTTCTTTGTGATTATGTTTAAATTTTTCCTCTACCAACTTTACCTTCTCCAGCTGGACAATTACGAAGTCCGGCGCTATATGTCCGTGTCCACGCGCAAAAGCGGCTTGCGGCCCGGATCCATGCGCAAGCCGCTGCACTGGACGGCCAAGCTGAAAGTAATTTTTACCGCCTCTTTAATACTGGAAGCGGCGGCGATTGTACTGGCGGCATTACTACTCCGTCCGTTAATTGGGAGCCACCCGTTGCTTGCGGGGTTGCTGGCGCTGGCCGCCATAGTTATTTTAATTTTCGGTTACTGCCTTTTTCTCAGCCTCGCCGTATTAATTACCTGGCCGATAGATTACTTCTTGAAGCGCCGCGTATTGCGGTCGGCCTCCGCCAAATTACGGCGCTTACCCAATTTAAAAATTATCGCCATCGCCGGCAGTTACGGCAAGACCACGATGAAAGCGGCAGTTGCCGCGACGCTGGGAGGCAAATATAACGTGCTGGCCACGCCGGACAGCATAAACACGCCGGTCGGCATCGCCCGGTTAATTTTGGATAAAGCCGGCGATGGCACGGATTTTCTCATTGCCGAAATGGGGGAGTACTATCCGGGTGATATCCGCGAGTTGGCGGAATTTTTACGGCCGAATTATGGAATTATCACCGGCGTTACCGAAGCCCATTTGGAGCGCTTCGGCAATATAACATCAACAATTAACACAATATTTGAATTGGCTGATTATTCGCCGCCGCAAATGCCCCTACTGCTGAACGCCGATGATCCGCATGTAGAAGCCCATTACGCTGAGCACGCCGGCCAACATCCGCTTGCCTGGTATGGCAGTGCGAACGATCGTTTAACCCGTTATGACTCGCGAAATGTAACGTTTGATGCCAACCGGCCCGGGCTTTCTTTCCAATTAGTTTCCGGCGGAACCACCCCCCTTTCTTTTAACACCGCCTTTCTTGGCCGGTATATTTTGGGAATTGCGGTAGCCGCCCTTGAAGTGGGCGCCCAATTCGGCATAAACGAGGAAGAAGCAAGCGCGGCTATCACCCGCCTCCAACCGGTGGCTCACCGCCTCCAGCCAATCGCCGGCGATGCCGGAGTGTTGGTCATTGACGACAGTTACAATGGCAACCCGGTTGGCGTTGAAGAAGCCATAAAAGTCTTGGGCAATTTTGCCGGCCGCCGGAAAATTTACGTTACCCCCGGCTTGGTGGAAGCCGGCGCCCAGGCGCGGGCGCTGCACGAAAATATCGGCCGGTCCCTGGCGGGAACGGCGGATATGGTACTATTAATAAGGAACAGCGTTACGCCCCACATTTATAATGGCTTAATCAGGGCAGGTTTCAAGCCCGAACAGGTGAAATGGTTTGACAGTGCGCTCCAAGCCCATGCCGCCCTGCCGGACCTGCTGAAGAAAGGCGACGTCGTCTTGTTCCAGAACGACTGGCCTGACAATTATTTATAATACCCATGCAATCAATCGGCGTATTTTTTGGCAGCCGCAGTCCTGAACACGACGTATCCATAATTACGGCGGAGTTAGTTATCTCCGGCTTGCGCAATATGGGCCATCCGGTTGTGCCGGTCTATATAGGGAAGCAAGGCCAGTGGCACGTTGGCGAAGAATTGGGTAATTTAGGCTTCTTTACGGCCGGGCCGTACGAAGAAAAACTCAAGCGGTTCAAGGAGTATTATTTAGATTTGGAACAGTCGGTAGGCAAGTGCGTGTTCGTAAAGAAAGGCTGGAAAAAAGAAAAAATCACGGTTGACCTGGCTTTTCCGGCTCTGCACGGCAGTTACGGCGAGGATGGCACCATCCAAGGGTTGTTTGAAATGCTGGGAGTCCCATATGTCGGCTGTGATGTGGCTTCGTCTGCTGTAGCTATGGATAAAGTTTTGGCCAAGCAGTTATTTAAAGCCGCCGGCATCCCGACTACGGGGTTCGTTGCTTTGGAAAAGTCCGAGGGTTTGCCGGACGCCGCTCGCTTGGCGGAAATTGAAAAAACTTTAGCTTACCCGATTTTCGTCAAACCCGCGCACTTGGGTTCCTCCATCGGCATAAGCAAGGCCAAAAACCGCAAAGACTTGGAGTTTGGCATCGAGGTCGGGTTCCACTACGATAACCGCGTCGTGGTTGAGCAGGGAGTAGAACCGTTAATGGACGTGACTTGCTGTATCATCGGCCATCGCGAACTGCGGCCTTCCTTGTTACAGGAATCAATATTCAACGACGACCTGTTCAGTTACGAAGACAAATACTTGAATGAAGGGGGCGCCCAATTGGGCAACGCCAAGAGCAGTATTGTCATTCCGGCTGGTTTAGACGAAAAAACGGCCGCCCAAATCCGCGACATGGCCGTGAAAGTATTCCGGATATTCGGTTGTTCCGGCATCGCCCGCGTGGATTTCTTGTATAATAAAGAGTCTAAAGAATTTTTCGCCAACGAAATTAACCCCCTGCCCGGCACGCTCTACCACCATTTATGGAAGGAAAGCGGCGTCAGCCTGCAGGAATTACTCAGTGCTTTACTGGGTGCGGCGGGCGAAAGGCAGGAAGACAAAGCCGCGCTCACCGCTACCTTTGATTCCGCAATCCTCCAGCAAGCCAATTCCCTAAAGCTCCAGTTGAAACAAAAATAATGTTCGGCTTAAAACAAAAACCAAAAAAACTGGACTCACGCATCCGCTACCAGCATTCCGAGTTTACCAGGAAGCTGGATCGGGCGCGGCATTACAAACGCACCCCCGCGCCGCGCAGCGCGGATGAAGGCGGTTGGGATTTTTTGCAGAAACTTGGCTTAAAGACAAGATTTTCCCGCGTAGCGGCACTTGTGGTCGCCGCGGCGCTGGTTTATTTGGTTTTTGTTCCCAATTTTTTGTCGGCTAAAACCATTGCGGTACAGGGAGCCGGCGGCGACCAAGCCGCTGCCATACGGGCCGATGTCCAATCTTACATAAACCGCGCGCCTTTTTATAATCCCCAACATAATTTGGTTTTTTTGAGCCCCGCCGCCCTTAGCCGCGCCCTGCTGGCTGACCCGGCAGTTTACAAAATCCTTTCCATTAAACGAAACTTATTGAGCCGGAGCATCACCGTGTCCGTGCAGTTAAAAACCCAGCTCTACACGGTAAATAGCGGCGGGGCATTGTACGCCGTTTATAACGACGGCACGGTGCAGTCGCAATTGCCGGCCGACAAACCGGAAGCATGGCTGGCCCAATACCCCGGCACCATTAAAATTAAAGACGACAGCCGCGCTAGCAGTTTATCTCCCGGACAAAAATATTTGGGCGATAACCTGCTCGCGCAGTTGGGGCAATTGCAGAATAATTTCCAGGCGGTGACTTCCCGCGAAATTGATTATTTTGAAATCCCGCAGGTGGTCGTGGAAACGCAGGCTCCCCCGGCCGAAAACCCTCCGGCCGGCCAGCCGGACGCAACCCCAGCACCCGAAACGCAAACCGAACCGGCTTTGCCTTTGGCGCCGGTGGAAATTTACGTTTACGCAAAAAAGCAAATCCCGAACTACAAGGGCCCGGCGCCTGATTTTAAGGTTATCTTCGATGCGACCCAAGGCGATTTTGGCGACGCCTTAAATAAGCTCTCCTTGCTCTTGTCGCAAACAGCCCCGGACCGTTATAATAAATTGGTTTATATTGATATGCGTTTTGCCAACCGCGGTTTTATTTGTTTAACCAACACTCCTTGCGCCGTTTCCAGCCTACCGCTTCCGACACTGGTTTTGCCCGTCGCCCCTCCGGCGGCCACACAGCCGCCGGCAACTTCAACTAATACGAAAAACCCCTAATGCCAAAGATTTACGTCTTGTCCCTCGGCGGTTCGTTAATCGTACCCGATGAACCGGACCGCGCTTTCCTGAAAAACTTCCGCAAATTTATTATCGCCCACGCTAAGCGAGGCAACCGGTTTATAATAGTGACCGG
>Ga0075436_100003024_pt1 | contig 11523 bp, 5 predicted proteins | sample RhiMethybrSRZTD5_FD_75303 | JGI IMG/M metagenome (GOLD analysis project Ga0075436, IMG submission 75303) | Populus rhizosphere microbial communities from Tennessee, USA - Rhizosphere MetaG P. TD hybrid SRZTD5 | ecosystem: Host-associated > Plants > Roots > Rhizosphere > Soil | place: USA... | reverse complement strand
CATCGGGACATATTGGAACACAAAAAGAAGGGGGAGCCGTGGGCGACTCCCCCTTTTGAGATTGCCTTGTCTACGTCAGAACCCAACCTTCAACCCAAACTGCAGATACCGCATACCGTTGTTGGAAATACCGCTGGTGGAACCTGCCAGGCCGGTAATTTTCCCGGCGTTGGGATCCGTGCAATCGATGCAAGTATTCGGGTTCGCCAAGTTCGGGTGATTGAACAGGTTGTAGGTGTCCATGCGGAATTCAGTGTAGAAACGTTCTGTGATCGAGAAGGTCTTCGACAAGGATAAATTGTCCGTGATCGAACCCGGTCCACGGAAGCTGTTGCGGCCAACATTGCCCCCCGTGCTGCAAGCCGGCAGGGAGAAGGGTCCCGAAGTCGGACGAGCAACGGTGCAGGTATCAACCCCGGGGGTGAGCGAAGTAGTGTCGTAAAACACCGCGGACACTGGCGTGTAGTAAGTTACTTTGTGCGTGGCTGAATCGAATTTGCCGGCACCGACGTGGAACGACCCATGGAAGTCCGGGAGACAAGGTCCGGTATCGTGAATTGAACCGCACTCGGATCCGTTCAAATTCGCGGTCCAAGGCAAACCGCTACTCCAGATAATGGTGTTGCCGAGTTGCCAGCCACCGACGATCAGGTTCATGGCCCGTCCAACACCACCGAGGTACGCTTTTCCCTTGCCAATTGGCAACTGGTAAACACCGTTCCAGATAAACACGTGATTGCGATTGAAATCGTCCGGGCCCCTGCTTTGCGCCTTTTCCACAGCGTAGAGGTATCCGCCATCGACACTCTCATTGTTGGCGTGCGAGAAAGTATAGCTGGACATGAACTGCAGGCCTTGCGTGAACCGTTTGTCGAACGTAACTTGCAGCGAATTGTAATGGGCATTGGCATCGTTGCCAAAGTAGTTGCCCATGATTCCGTCCGTGCAACACTTCATGGGCAAGCCGGTGGCGGGATCGATGAACCCTGGATAGGTGAACTTATTGTAGAAAGGCCGTCGTTGATCAGGAGGCGTGACGGCCGTGAAGGCAATAGGATTTCCAGGGGTGAATATCGCCGAACCTGGGCCGTAGGGAACCTGATTCAAGTCGTAAGCCGGACCGTTGCCGGCGAAAACGTGCGTACCTTTGTTGGCCACGTATCCCACTGTCAGGCTCATGGTATTGGTCAGCTGTCTCTGGACACTGGCGTTCCAAGCGTCCAGAGTCGGCAATCGCTGGAATGTTGGGCGCATGCGGGGCTGTACGTTATTGCCCGGGCTAAGAACCGCCAAGGTGGTCGGATCTACAACGGCCGGCCCGCCAAGGGGCAGTATGCCGTCTGAAGGGATGGGCGGGAACGGAAATGCCGGCGGCCCTTGCGCAAGCGTAAACGCTCCGTAGAAAGCATTGTTAACAGTCGGGAAACCATTGTTGTTCGCGTTTACCTGCTGGTTTACCAGCACCGGCAAATTCTGAGTTACCGCGTGGCCGAAGTTGGAACCAAACACACCCATGTCGAAGCTGCGACCATATCCCAAGCGAACAACTGTCTTCGGCGTAGCTTGGTACGCGATTCCCACTCGCGGAGCAAATGCCTTCCAACTGTTGTCGATGTTGCCGTTTGTTCCGTACTTACCAAAGCCGGCGATGCGGATGATGCCTTCAACCGGATTAGCAAATCCACCGTTGCCCTTGGCATTGACGCTTTCGGGGAAGTATATCTCCCAACGGAGGCCGTAGTTCAGGCTGAGCTTGGATGTTACCCGCCACGTGTCCTGACCATAAAAGAAGAAGCGCTTCTGCCGTTCTGCCGCATTCAAACTGGTGCTGACGAAACGGCCCATGTGGTTCACGTCCCCAAGAAGGAAGTTGGCGAAGCCAGCGCCACCGACGCCGCCAGCGGATGTACTACCACTATTAGGATGGTTGTTGTCCTGGGTGAAGTGGAGTTCGCCAGTGCGATTGGCATCGCTGGGTACACGCAGATTCTCGGCATACCGGATATCAGCGCCGAACTTAAACTGGTGGTTGCCGCGCATCTTGGTCCAGTTGTTAACGAACTGAAACTGCTGCTCACTCTCTATGAGGGGGCAGTTGCACCGCGCTACGTTGAGGCCATCGCCCATGGCGAATGTACTTAGATCGTTGCCGGCGTTGATCGCTGGGCCCAAACCATCGAAAGTGGGCAAACCTGAAGTAAACAAATCGCCGAAGTTTAAGCCTCCAAGACCTAGGGCCTTCGCCGCATCCTTGCCCTCATCAGGTTTATGAGTCTTTGGGTTGTATTTGAAGTAGCCGAAGCGGAAGTCAGTCAGCAGGGAACTGCTCAACGTCTTTGTGAAGCCGGAAGCAATACTGTAATTGTGAGTAACAGCACTGCCCGCCAAACCGAGTTGGCCAGTGCCGACCCCTCCCAAGGGGCCGAGGACGCCCACACCTGACAGGGAGAAGTACGCCAAACTGAATCGGCCGAACACCTGCAGAGACTGACTGGCATTGTAATCAATGCGGGTGTCAAAGCTGTCTTGCTTATAAGGTCCGCTCCCAGAAGCGATAAAGTTATTCTGCAGTGCGCTGCTTGTCGGTAAAGGCAACAACCCCAGAATAGTTTGAGCAACGGGATCGACTACGCTGTTTGCAGGATGGCCCACGGAGATGGCGGCAGCGGCGGTCATCGGAATCCAGTTTGGCTCCCCTCCTGGCCCTAGGAATGCCATGCGCCCGATACCGTTCGGATCGACGCTGGTATTGGGGTCGTAAATCAGGCCTCCTGCACCGCTGCCGATGAGTGACGTGTACTGATCCAGCTTACAAAATCCACTGCCATCCCCCGCGCCGATACAAGTATTGTGGACTTGTTGGGAAGGGAGGGTCAAACTATACGAGGCCCCGCTGGCTTGGCGTGTTCCCTGGTAATCGCCGAAGAAGAACAGCTTATCCTTGATGATGGGACCCCCAATAGTCCCGCCGAACTGGTTCCACCTGTCCTGCGGCATAATCTTCCCGCCGCCGGGTCTAGGGAATTGATTAAAGGGGTCGCGCGCTTCGGTCGCATCAGTGCGACGAAACCAGAAAGCGTTGCCGTGCAGGGCATTGGTGCCTGACTTGGTTTGCACAGTTACAAGGCCAGCCACGGCTTTGCCGAACTCGGCGTCGTAATCCGCAGTGGTGATTTTGGTTTCGGTGATGGCGTCAATGTTGGGATTAACAACGATAATCCCCAAAATTGGATCCTGATTGTCGGTGCCATCGAGTTCGTAGCCAGTACCGCTGAAGTGTTGCCCGTTTACCATGATCTGCTGGCTGCCCTGCGGGTTTTCCGTAGCAGCATGGCCCCAACCCAAATATTGCGCGCCTGGGGAGAGCAGTTCGATCTGAGTAAAATTCCTGTTGATGATGGGCAAATCTTCTACATATGCCTGGTTAAAAGTAGTAGCTACATCGGCGCGGTCCGTCTTCAGCTGAGGAGTTTCGGCGGTGACCTCTACCGATTCTGACGCCGAGCCGAGCTGGAGCGTCAAGTCAACCCGAGCGCCGGTATCCGCCGACACCGTGACGTCTTGCTGCTCAGACGTTTTGAATCCTTGCGCTTCAATTTTCACGCTATAAGGATCCGGGATCAAGTGCGTGACCGAGTAGTTGCCACTTTCGTTGGTTGTGGTCTCTTGCGTCGTCCCCTTGTTCTTATCGGTGACGGTCACCTTAGCCCCGACGACTGCTGCACCTTGCGGATCTGTGACAGTGCCTAAGATGTTGCCGTAGACGGCTTGAGCATTGGCGCGCGGGGTCCATGCAACCAAGGAGACCGCAAATAGCAGCGCAGCGGTAAAGCTAAATGACCGTTTCATGAAATTCCTCCCACGATAGGAACAGGCAGATCGCCCAATTTCAGAATTCAACCCGAGAATCTTGATTCAACAATTTGCATTTTTAGTTCCGAATTTTTTTGCAACGTGCACGTTGAAAACATTCACATTGTCCTGACCTGTAAAACTCGGATCTACGTTAATTGGAATTGTTTCTAAGTTGTTGCTACCAAAAACAATAGTGTCCAAACACCTCGCCAAAAATGGAGAGTGCTCGCACACAAATCCGCCAACTCACAGCGAGGATTTGCGGAGCCGTTTTCTTGCCGCGAAAAACAAGAACTCTGAACTGACAGAGCCCTAAATCTCACGAAACCTGCCGCGAACCCACTGTCACGCAAACAGAAAAATCCGCCGTCGAATATCGCAAGCAGCATTCGACGTTTTCACTATGGCGCCGAAGCATATTCCGTTTTGCCGCGTTTGAAAGTGTCAATGAGTCTTGTTACGGTTACCCTTCGCTAAGTTGCTGGCTTGAAAGTGGGTATCGCGGTTTGTTACGCTCTGTTAAGTGGGTGTAACGGGTCACGTAACCGACGCGGATGTGCGGCTCCTCGAAGTTGAGAAGCTCGTAAACAGCCATACCCTCCATGGATCTGAATCCCTTTGCAAACTGCTGCGATATCTCGCAGATCAGGCTGTTAAGCATCCCGGATCGGCGCTGAAGGAATATCAGATCGCAACCGAGGTATTCGGACGGCCCAGCGACTTCGACCCTCATCTGGATTCCCTGGTGCGAGTTCAGGCCGGACGGCTGCGCGCGAAACTTGCCGACTACTACGCTTCAGAGGGCGGCGAAGACCCAATCGTTGTAGAGCTGCCCAAGGGCACATACACCCTGGCTTTTCATCAAGCAGCACGCGCCGAAAAGGCTCCATTGCGCGATGTTTCCGAAGCGGAACTGGGCATCCGCGCCAGTCAGAGTCGCAGAAATTCGTTCGTCATCGCTGCCCTCTCGGTTTTGCTCGTTGTAGCGCTAGGAGTGATTGTCGCCTTGTATAGCAGGGAACGAAGCACCGGATCGCCTGCGGCCGAACAACCGGTGCCTTCCGCCATTCAAGTTTTCTGGCGGCCATTCGTGGCTAGCCCAGAAGTACCGTGGGTGATTTTCAGCAACGGCGCTTTTGTCGGGCGTGCAGAAACTGGGCTGCGCTACTTCAATCCGGCAAAGGATTCGAAACAGGCGATTGACGACCATTACACCGGCGTCGGTGAGGTGCTGGCAATCTACGATCTGGACCATGTTTTCCGTCAGTTGCACCGCGAGATTCGGGTAAAGCGAGGCAGCCTGTTTACGCTCGATGACGCGCAGAACAATAATTTGATCTTTGTGGGTTCGCCGGCTGAAAATCTGACGCTGCTTGATATTCCCAGCACTCATGAATTCGTTTTCCAGCGTCTTACCACTGGGCCGCGCAAAGGTGATCTGGCTGTGATGAACGTTCACCCGCAGCCCGGCGAGGACAAAAACTTTCTGGCCACTCCTCCAAGTTCGCCTCTGGCGGAGGATTACGCAATTATCGCTCTGGTTCCGGCGATGAACCCTGCCCGTTCGTTACTGATCCTGGCTGGCGCCACCACGATCGGAACGCAAGCCGCAGCCGAGTACGTTTGCCGTCCGGAGTCGCTGGAACGATTGTTGTTGCGCTTGAGCGTATCTGAAAACGGCGAGATGAGCCCCTTTGAGGCGGTGCTCCGCATCAAGGTCACGCGCGGGGTGCCGATCGAAAGCGAACTAGTCGCGCTGCGCAAGGTTTCCCGCTAATCAAAGGCCCGTTCTACGGCTTTGGCGATTGTTGCTGCGGTCCGCTGGCGAGTTCAGCCGCTTTCCGCAGTTCCTCTTCAGCCTGTTCCTTCTCGCCCTTTCGTTCCAGCGCCTGCGCCAGGAATTGATGCGCAAGGCCGAAGTTCGGGGCCAGCGCGATTGCGGCACGGAACTGCGCGATGGCGCCATCGAGATCCCCGGCTTCCAGCAGCTTATTTCCGGAATTGGTATCGAAGGTGGCGGTTTGCAAGCTGCTGGATTGTTTGAGCAATTCCTGCCCGCGATGGGTTTCCGCTTCTGCCTCTTCGGGTTTTCCCTGCTGGCGCAAAATCGCAGCAAGGTTGGTGTGCGCGCCTATCAAGTCTGGGTTGATGGAAATTGCTTTCCGGAGCGCGACTGCCGCATCATCCAGCTTGCCGTCTTGCCTCAGCACCGTACCCAGCGTGTAGTAGGCTTCGGCGTAATCCGGTTTGGCTTCGGTGGCTAAGCGAAGTTCCTTCTCGGCGTCGCCAAAGTTCCCCTGCTGCCACAGGGTCACACCCAACGTGTAGTGGATGTCGGGCTGGTCGGGCGAAAGTTCAGCAGCCTTCCGCAGTTCGGCGAGCGCCTCCGGAAGGCGATCTTTTAGCTTCAATGCCAGACCCAAATCGTAGTGAGCAGTCGCATCTTCAGGCGCGATCTTCAAAGCCCTCTGAAATTGCGCGATGGCTCCGTCGAAATCTGTTGTTTGCAAGTATGCGGTGCCGAGGTTTTCCGTATAACCAGGATCATTGGGATGCAAACGCAACGCCGATTCAAATTCGGGGATGGCAGCAGCGGCGTTTCCTTTCTGAATGAGGGCCAACCCAAGATTGTTGTGTGCGTCCGGATCCTGCGGCCTGAGCTCAACCAGTCGTCGAAATGAAGTAACCGCAGCTTCGGTATCGCCAGTGCGTTGCTGAAGCATCCCTAGGCTCTGCTGAGCGTCGGCGAAATTTGGCTGCAGGGCCACCGCTTTCTTGAGTTCACTAAGTGCTTGCTCTGATTCTTTCTCATCCTCAAGCACACGCCCAAAGTAATAGTGCGCTTGAGCGTCGTCAGGGTTCGCTTGTACTGCTTTGTCCAAGAGGTCGTGCGCTTGGGGCAATGATTTTTGCTGCCAGCGAATGACGCCGAGATGCATTTCTGCTAAAGGGAAATCTGGTTGCAGGCGCAGTGCTTCGGAAAATTCTGCTATGGCTTCATCGATATGATCGGTCTGCTCGAATAGTGAACCCAAGTCATCGTGCAGATCTGGGCGCTTCGGATCGAGGCTAATTGCGGTTTGGAATTGGCCGATGGCGTTCTGCAGGTCGCCGCGAAAGCTCAGAACCCGGCCGAGAGTCCGATGGGTTTCAGAATCTCCAGGAGCCACCCTGACCGCCTCGCGGGCCTGAGTTTCGGCTTCGGCGAAATCGCGGCGTTCTGCTAATGCATTTGCGAGATTGAGATGCGCCTGCGGAAAACCCGGACGCAGTTTCAGAGCCGAATTAAATTGTACGATGGCAGAATCAACCTGCCCCTGATGCAGTAGCACCCACCCGAACGAATTGTGAGCTTCTGGGCTTGTTGGAACCAGGCTAACGAGCTTTTCAAAAACCTCATGGGCGCTGCCCAGATCGCCTTTCTGCAGGGCCGTCATGCCCTGGGAGTAAAGAGATTTTGCGCGATCCTGCTCGGTGGATGGCCCGGTTTCTCGAATTTGGGCACCGACCGATGCTGCGCCAACTAAGGCAAAGCTTAAGACTATTCTGAGGAGGCGCAAGGCGTAGATATCGCGGTTCATTGCGAAACTTCCTCAATAGTACTACGGCATTCCTTCCAGCCTGGCCGGCCATCAGAACCAGCCTTTGTAGTATGTTCAAAAAGGTCATGCCCATCTCTCCCCGGGTCTTACGCGCGCTTTCGATCTGCAGCTCGGCCACTGCAATTTTCATCGGCGTGGTATTAATCCCTGATGCCTTTGCGCAAGCTGAAAAACCTGCTCCCTTGGCCGATTTTCAAGATATTGCCGACAAGGCTGGGTTAACAATGCAGAACGTATTCGGCGGCGTGGACACTAAGAAGTACATCATCGAGACGACCGGAACTGGCATCGCAATTTTTGACTACGACAATGACGGCTGGCCGGATATCTTCGTCGTCAATGGCACCAAACTGGAAGGGTTCCCTGCTGGAAAAGCCCCCACCAACCACCTCTATCGCAACAACCATGATGGCACCTTCAACGATGTGACCGCCAAGGCTGGTCTTACAGCAAATGGGTGGGGCCAAGGGGTTTGTGTGGGTGACTACGACAATGACGGATGGGAGGATATTTACATCACTTACTATGGAAAAAACCGGCTTTACCACAACGAACACGGCGTATTCAGAGAGGTTGCACAGCAGGCCGGAGTTGCCGGTTCCGGTAAGGCCTGGGGCACCGGTTGCGCCTTTGTCGACTATGATCGCGACGGGTTGCTTGATCTGATGGTAGCGAATTACGTGGATTTCGATTTGTCGACTGCGCCTAAGCCGGGTGAGCGTCCCTCCTGCATCTGGAAAGGGGTGCCGGTGATGTGCGGCCCTCGCGGACTTCCTGGCGCGAAGAACATTCTTTACCGCAACTTGGGAGGCGGGAAGTTCGAAGATGTAACCGCCAAAGCGCATATCGATCAGACCTCCGGCCATTACGCTTTCAGCGTCTCCACATTCGACTACGATGACGACGGCTGGCCCGACATCTACATCGCGTGCGACAGCACTCCAAGCATTCTGTATCACAACAACCGGGACGGGACGTTCACCGACGTTGCCGTGGTCGCTGGCGCTGCGTTCAACGAGGATGGCCGCGAACAGGCTGGAATGGGGAGCACCGTAGCCGATTTCAATGGCGACGGCACTCTAGACATTTTCCGCACCAATTTTTCCGACGACACCTCGACTCTGTATCGCAACAACGGAAATGGCACCTTTGATGATGTGACCTTCGCGGCAGGACTTGGTCTCCACACACAATATCTGGGATGGGGCACGATGTTTTTCGACTTCGATAACGATGGATGGCCCGATCTGCTGCTGGCGAACGGACACGTTTATCCGGAAGTCGATAAACAACATCTGGGCAGCAACTACGAGGAACCCAAAATTCTCTATCACAATAATGGGAATGGCACGTTTACTGATATTTCCAGTGATGCCGGGCGGGGCATTACGACCCCAACTTCCGCTCGAGGCCTGGCGGTTGGCGATCTATGGAATAACGGGCGGCTTTCAGCAGTCATCAGCAATATGAATGCGCACCCGATGTTGCTGGTGAATCAGGTCAAAAACGGAAACCATTGGATCGCTTTTCACGCGATAGGAACGAAATCCAATCGCGATGGCATTGGCGCTCGCATCATACTAATGGCGGGTGCCCGGGCACGAGTCGATGAAGTCCGGAGCGGCTCCAGTTACTCGTCAAGCAGCGACATGCGGGTGCATTTTGGGCTGGGACAGACGAACAAAGTTGACTCCGTACAAGTACGCTGGCCAAGCGGCCTAGTCGAACAGTTCGAGAACCTGAAGGTCGATTCCATGCAGGATTTGAAGGAAGGTACTGGAACCGCGAAGCCGCCAAGCGCACGTCAGTAAGAAATAGCTTCCCTTTGACACCGTCCTGCAAGTAATATGCTGCGATTGCGATCTGCTTCGGCCACCACGACAGCTATGCTTACTCACGAACGCTCCGTCAGCCATCATTTCCGCGGCGGATTGATTCTCTTGCTGCTGGCGGTTTTGGCGGCTGTGCCAGCGCGCCCTCAACAGTCGGATCAGCCGAAAGCTACTCCGCAGTCGTCGCAAACTTCCGCCGACCTGTGGTGGAAACACGCCGTCATATACGAAATCTACCCGCGCAGTTTCCAGGACTCCAACGGTGATGGCGTCGGCGACATAAATGGAATCGCTTCACGGCTCGATTACCTGAAAGATCTCGGAGTGGATGCGATTTGGATCACCCCTATGTACCCGTCGCCGCAAATCGACTTCGGCTATGACATCGCCGATTACGAGGCGATTGATCCACAGTATGGCACCATGGCGGATTTTGATCACCTGGTCAGCGAGGCAAACAAAAGAACTATTCGCGTCATTATGGATTGGGTCCCGAACCATACTTCCGACCAGAACGCGTGGTTTTTGGAATCGCGTTCATCTCGTGATAATCCCAAACGCGACTGGTACATTTGGCGCGATGGGAAAGGCGCGGGCAAGCCGCCGAACAATTGGCAGTCATGGTTTGGCCACTCGGCGTGGCAGTTCGATGAAAAGACCGGCCAATATTACTATCATCATTTTTACGTACAACAACCTGACCTGAACTGGCGAAATCCCGAGGTCCGCACAGCAATGTATGACGTACTGCGCTTTTGGCTCGATAAAGGCGTGGCGGGATTTCGTATGGATGCAGTCTCGCGTTTATTTGAAGATCCCAAACTGCACGATGATCCGATTCTTCCCGGCAAAAATGCTTTTGGCGATCCCAATATCCAGCATAAGTACACCGATAATTTGCCGGAAGTTCACGAGGTGCTGCGCGAAGTCCGGCAAGTGGTCGACAAATATCCGGGAAATCCGGTGTTGATCAGCGAAGCCGACGAGCCCACGATCGAAGACCTCGACAAAATGTATGGTCCGAATAACGATGAAGTCCAGTTGCCTATGGATTTCAAGATCGCTGACGTGAACAAGCTCTCTGCGCCGGAATTTCGGAAGCTGCTCGATGAGATTGAATTCAACCCACTAGATGGGCAGCCATACTTCTTTTTCAGCAATCACGATCAGTCGCGCACCTGGGACCGCTACGGTGATGGCGTGCACAATGATCAGATTGCAAAGCTCATGGCTGCGCTATTGCTCACAACGCACGCCACTCCTCAGCTGTATTACGGCGAGGAACTCGGCATGCGTACGACGACTCCCACGCGGATTGAAGACGTGAAAGATCCGGTCGGGCGGACGGGCTGGCCGAAAGACAAGGGCCGCGATGGCGAGCGCACTCCCATGCAATGGGACGATTCGAAAGACGCCGGATTCAGCACGGCGGCGAAGACTTGGCTTCCGATCCCTCCGAGCGCCGCGCAGTACAACGTTGCTCTGGAGGAGCGTGACCCGAACTCGATCTTCAGTTTTTACAAGCACGTGATCGCGCTGCGAAAAGATGTACCAGCTTTGCGAAATGGCTCGTACGTCGCCGTCAATCGAGACGATCCGAACGTGCTGGCGTATTTGCGGAAGACAGGGCACGGTGCCGATTCCGTGCTGGTGGCCTTGAACATGAGCGCAGAACCGAGGACGGTAAGTTTCAGGCTCCAGGGGTTTGGCGTGCAAGGAAATTCGCTGCAGGTGTTAGTCGCTTCGCCGAAGCAGGCCAGCGACCAACTTCCCTTGGAAAACATTCAGATCGCACCGTTCGGCGTGCTTATCGCGGAGGTCAAGTAGTTTTGTTGTTCTTGCGCTGCGATAGTCTCAACTCCGCAGTCTCGAAATTTACAATTCCGCCCGAATCTGATGTGTCACGCGCGCTTCACGGGAAACTTTCCCGTGCGAACAATCCCTGCGCCTTCCTTCACGAACACGACCTGGTTCACCGCAACATCTTTCATCGTGTCCACCTGCCCGCTGGGCCAGCGGATTTCGAGCACATCCACCTTGTTCGCTTTTCCTAAGCCGAAATGCACCCGCAGATCGCCTTGTGAAAAATAGCCGCCACCGCTTCGGACCTCATCAATCTGGCGGTGGGGTTTCGTTTCTCCGCGAAAAGTTGCAATGCAGGTAACGCGCGCGCCAATTCCACTGCGGTTCGATTTCGTACCGATGGCTTTCACCTTGATCCAGTTGTTGCCGGA
>Ga0075436_100003023_pt1 | contig 11527 bp, 9 predicted proteins | sample RhiMethybrSRZTD5_FD_75303 | JGI IMG/M metagenome (GOLD analysis project Ga0075436, IMG submission 75303) | Populus rhizosphere microbial communities from Tennessee, USA - Rhizosphere MetaG P. TD hybrid SRZTD5 | ecosystem: Host-associated > Plants > Roots > Rhizosphere > Soil | place: USA... | reverse complement strand
TCCCTGATGCGATCCGCAGGAACCCCCTTCGTGACCGCCATCAATTGAATTTCCTCGGGTTTGCGACCTGCCCGGCGCGCGGCGGCGCATATTCGCTCACGCACTCGGGCAATGTTTTCAGCAATGGACATGGAAGCATGGACCACTAAGAGATAGTACGGTACGCCGGTGGAATTCAGCTCGCAGAGAGGCTTGTGGCGCTTCGCCGCTTACGCCTACATCATCGCAGTTGGCGGCGCGGGCTCGCTAGGATCGCCGGCAGCGGTCAGGGGCAAGACAATCATGAGAAGCGCCAGCAATCCGAGCACGATTATTCCTGCAAGATACAAAGGATTTGCGAAGATTTGTGGCGGCTGCTTTGGCGGTTGCCAGATTGATCCGCGCAAACCGGCCCACAATAAACCCAACAACGCCTCTCCGGCAATGAGTCCGGAAGCGGTGAGGATTCCGGCGTTTTCTACGCGAGCTTTCTGTGCTGGGTTCAATCGGCGCTGTCGAGCGGCCCAGTCACCAATTGCGCGAAAAACTCCGCCGACGAAAATTGCCAGCGTGGTCTCAAACGGCAGGTACATTCCCACAGCGACCAGCATAGGGCTGCGCACCTGCATCATGATCATGCCAACTCCCAGGAACATTCCGACCACGATCAGCGGCCACGGCATATTCCCGCCGACGATTCCCTGGGCCAGCGTTGCCATCAAGCCCGCCTGCGGTGCCGGCAGTGCCTTACTGCCGAATCCCATTCCTTTGGATAAGACGTACAGCGGCCAATACATCACCAGGCTGGCCACCACCACTGCGATCAACTCCGCCATTTGAATTCGCCGCGGTGTTCCGCCAAGAATGTATCCGACTTTGAAATCTTGCAGCAGTTCTCCGGCAACCGAAGATGAGACGCATACCACGGCCGCAACGCCCAGTACCGCCGCCACGCCAGATTTCCCGGAGACGCCCAGCGAGACCATCAGAAGCGCCGCGATCAACAAAGTAGAAAGCGTGATACCGGAGACGGGATTGTTCGAGGAGCCGATGATTCCACACAAACTGCCGGAAACCGTGGCGAAAAAGAATCCAATTATGAGCATCACGACGGCGGCTAAAATCGCTGGCGCCAGCAGGCCCGAAACATGGATATACAAGAAGCACATAAGCACAAACATGACCGCGATCAGCGCGAACACAGTTTTGAAACTCATGTAACGCTCGGTGCGGGCCAATTGCGGTGGCTCGCCCGCGCTGCTGCGCAAATCAGCGAAGGCCTTGCCCAACCCTGCCGTCAAGCTGTTTTTCATTTTGTAGAGCGTGTAAACCGATCCGACCAGCATTCCCCCTACTGCAATAGGCCTAACGATGTTTCGCCACACCGCGTCCGCTAAGGCGCTCCAATCATTGGTCGAGTCGGCTGGAAGATAACTCGCCAGCTCGGGCCCTTTGAAATAAATGATCAAGGGTACTAGCAGGCCCCACGCCACCACGCTCCCGGAGAATTGCAGCGCCGCCAGTGCGGGCCCAATAATGTAGCCGACTCCCAACAGCGCCGGGCTGATGCTGGGGGCAGCCACCGTGCTAGCGCCGCCCACGGCGAGGGCTTTCCCGCCGGTTGCCGCGCCCAGAGGGACCTGACTGTGCCCCATGCTCCCAATACCAAACTGAAAGCCCCTGTCTACCGCGAACAGCCCGAATGCGCCCAAGATGTAAACGATCCCGCCGACGCCGATGTTCCAGAATAGATATTTCGCAGCTTGTGCGCCGCGCCTGCCAGCTTTGTGAATCTCAGATGCGGCGACTGATTCGGGGAAAGGCAATTCGGGATCTTCCACCATGCCTTTACGGACGAGCGAAATGAACAACACTCCCAGAACGCTGCCGACCGTGATGAGTGCTGTGGTCTTCCAATAGGCGTCAGCTGGACGGAACGAGGGCCAGACGCCCGCCATCAAGAACGCTGGAATGGTGAAGATTGCTCCTGCTGCGATGCCTTCGCCGATTGTCCCTGAGGTACGAGCAATGTTTTCCTCAAGGATGCTGCCCTTCATGCCGCGTAAGACAGCCATTCCAATCACTGCCGCAGGGTAGGTGGCCGCGATAGTGACCCCGGCCTTGAGCCCAAGGTAGGCATTCGCCGCCCCCAGAATCACGGTCATAAACAGCCCCAGCAGCACGGCTCGCAAGGTGAATTCCTTCATCTCCAAATTTTCGGGGACGAATGGCTGATGTTTTCGTGGAGCCTCAACCGGGCCAGGCTTGGAATCGCTCATCGCTTCATTATCCAGACAACCTGAATTTATCCGCGCTGCACCTTAGCATGCACAAAGGCCGATTTACAAGTGCAATACAGCCTCAAAAAGGGGGGGTGGACCTGATTCTCTGCTATACTCGGGCCGAGCCACTTGGTTTGGCCTGCCAGCAAGCATTGGAGGTGTAAACCATGTTCATCAGCCAATTTCAGTGTCCCGATTGCGGTACCTCAGAGGCATTTCGTTCCCGGCCTCGCACCCTGTTGGAAAGATACGTTTTGCCCCTGCTATTTCTGCATCCCGTCCGTTGCGCCAAGTGTTTCCGAAGAACTAACGCTTCGACTTTCGCGCCAGTTCGGGAGCGGAACCAGAAGGCAGAAGCGGCGCCGCGGGCTGCTGCCTAAGTAGAAATTGCTTGTACCAGGACTCCCCGATATACTGAATACAATTCGTCCGGCTGGAGCCTGACCAGGCGCCGGGTGAGGGAGGCAGGTCTTCAGCAGTAGCGGAGACATAACTCGTACCCCCGCTCGCACGCCCCCAGCCGTCAGCGCCGGGCATTCAGGGCACCTCGCAGGACGAACCCTGCTGAACTGGGCAGCCTCTGGAAGCACAACTATTGCGCAAGGCTTGTTCGCTGCCCTGTTTCCCTCCGATTGCCGCCTTTGTGGCACCCCACTTCTGAACGTTTCGCGGCTGCCGGTCTGTAAGACATGCATTTTTGCGATGACCCCCGTTTTGGGAGTGACCTGCAATGTTTGCGGGGAGGGACTGCCGGGACTTCGCCAAACATCCGAGTTCCAGACTTGCAGCGCGTGTCAGGACTCCCGGCCCCTATTCGCCAAAGCCACGGCTTACGGCGCTTACCGTGGTGAGTTGCGCGAGCTCATTCACCTGCTCAAATACGAGGGTGTGCTTCCGGCCAGGCACGTGTTGGGCAGGATGTTGGCCGAGGCAATCGGCAAGTTGAATATTTGGGAAGGTCCAGTGTTGGTGGTCCCGGTCCCGCTATATTCGTCCAAAAAGCGACAACGTGGGTTTAATCAATCGGATCTGATCGCCCGTACCGCCCTGAAGAACCTGGACCCGCTCAATTTTCAGCTGCTCACCGATGTGCTGGTGCGCGAGCGTGATACGGTTTCGCAAATCGGCCTTACCCGGCCACAGCGGGCAGAGAATATTCGTGGTGCATTCAGGGTTGCGCATCCAAGTAGATTAGCGGGGCACAAGATCCTTCTGGTGGATGACGTCCTAACCACTGGGACCACGGCATCAGAATGCGCCCGGGTTTTGCGCAAGGCGGGCGCGGAAAGCGTTTGGGTCGCAACCGTCGGCCGCACGCTGAAAGAAAACATTGCGATTTTGCAAGTCAAGCCGCAATTCGAAAATACGGCTCAGGTTTCATAATGTCGGGGCACAGGTACAACTCGGGAGCAGAAGACAGCCGCCACTCGGTGACTGCAGTCTTCGGAATTCATCAGGAGAACGCCCCGCAGGCGCTGCACGCCCCCGTGTTAGTCCTCAACGCCTCTTATGAGCCAATCAACATTTGCGCGGCGCGGCGAGCAATCGTACTGGTGCTGAAGGGCGTTGCCATGGCCGAAGAGGAGAATGGGCACTTTCTTCATGCTGCGCGGCTGGCGTTGCGCGTGCCTTCGGTGATCCGGTTACTGGAATATCGTCGAATCCCGCACCAGACACGTGCTCTGTCGCGCAAGAACATTCTCCTGCGCGATCGCAACACTTGCCAGTACTGCGGGGAGTTGTTGTCTTCGAGTGAGTTGACGCTGGACCACGTCGTGCCACGTTCCCGCGGAGGAGCCTCTACCTGGGAGAACCTGGTCGCTTGCTGCCATCCTTGCAATCGGCGCAAGGGCAATCAAATGCCGCTCGAAGCCGGCATGAAGCTCATGCGCGAGCCCCACGCCTTCAATCTTCACACCAGCCGCCACATCATGCGGCTGATGGGAAGGTCGGACGATAAGTGGCGGAAGTATCTGTTTTATTAAGCTGCCGCGAACCCCACAATCGCCGACTGCGTTACCGCGGCTTTTGATCATCTGCCGGTTTCTGGTCCTGCGCCCCCGGCAACTGCTTGCCCTCGTACGTAATTACCGTCTTTGATCCGTAACGTTTGTAGTCGGTGTACTTGATGATGTCGCGGATGTGGACATCCGAGTACAAAGCTTTGCGAAAGTGAAGGGTGTCGTCAGCTTTGGTGTAAGCGGGAAACCAGTACTTTCCATCCACCTGCTCGCGCCATGTGGTGAACTTAGGAAATAGATTTTCGTTATTCTTTTTCCTCGTCTCAGGCACGGGCTTGCCAAAAGTCTTTACGATCTGCAGGTCTCGGTCGTCAACCCAGATACGGCCCTGAAAATAGCGGCGCTTGGGCTCGATCTTTTTCGGGGCGATATCGAAAACGTAGCAGTGAAGTTCATCCTCCTGCTGTTGCCCCACATAAAGAATGTCGTAGTCCTGAATCTCATCAGAGGTCAATACAAACGGCATAGTGTGACGGATATCCTGCAGGTCCTCGGGCGTCATCTGAATTTCACTTAGCGTATTTTGCGGCGCGAAGACCACGTTCTCCAGGTGGCGCCCTTTGTCGTCATAGGTCACGTCGAAGACCTCGCGGTACTCGCCAGTTGGGGTGTCGCCATCGAGCGTCTGCAGGCGAACATCCTGGCGGAAGGTGTAGTTGTCGCGCGCTTCTTTGAATTCCTTCTCTTTCGCGGCGAATTTCTGAATGATTTCCTGCGTGGTAATTCCCTTCGGCGGGTCAGTGACCAGCTGGCCTTCTTGCGCGAACGCCAGCCAAGAGGAGAACAGGACACTTACGAACAGCGCTGTTGCAATGCGTATGGGTTTCATATGGGTGGCAAACGAATGATGATAAGCCTACTCTAATCTTTAGATGCGGCGAGAGGACTGAAGTTGCCGAACCTGATGGTTGCAGCAACTCACGTTCAGACCTATTCGAGACGATACGTTGTAATATGGCGGTTCAGTCCATGACCCCGTCCCCGCATACCCCGTTCGCCGACTCGGCGCCGGAAGTACAACAGGAAATCGCGGAACTGGCGGCCTTGCCCAATGTAGATGCGGCCCTGCAATGGTTCCGCGGCCAGGAGCCTCAATTCACGCGCTGGCAGCTCGAATTGGCGCGTATCCCGGCCCCGCCGTTCGCTGAGGCAGCCCGGGCAGCCTGGGTCTCTGAAAAATTCAGTTTGCTGGGATTAAAGAACGTGCACTGCGACACCGTCGGCAACGCGCTCGGCATGCGTCCCGGAACCCTCGATTTGACCGTCTCCATCAGCGCCCACCTGGACACGGTTTTTCCTTTGGGAACTGCTATAGAGGTCAGGCAGCAAGGGCCCAGGCTTTACGGTCCAGGAATTTCCGACAACGCCGCCGGGGTCACAGCATTGCTCGCGATCGCATCGGCATGCCAGGAATTCGGCCTCACCCATGACGCGTCGCTCTTGTTCATTGGCGATGTTGGTGAGGAGGGCGAAGGCGACCTCAGGGGGATGCGTCACGTCTTCCTCCATTCGGATTGGAAAGACACTATTCGCGCCAGCGTGGTTATTGATGGCGCTGGCTCGGACACGATTGTCGCCGAAGCGCTGGGGAGCCGTCGCTTCGAAATCGTTATTCACGGTCCGGGAGGCCACTCGTGGAGCGATTTCGGCGCGCCTAACCCGATTGTGGCGCTGGCCCGCGCCATCGATCTTTTCTCGCAGACGCGGGTCCCGACCACCCCAAAGACGACCTTCAACGTCGGAGTGATCGAAGGCGGCACCTCGGTGAACTCCATTCCCGAGTCTGCAAAAATGCGCGTCGATATCCGCTCTACATCCGCAATGGAGATTGAGCGCCTCGAAATTGAATTACGGCGCGCCGTCGAGCAAGCGGTCGCGGGAGAAAATGTGCATTGGCAACGCGGCAACGCTGGCCATCGCCATGAATGCTTGAGGGCTGAAATTCACACTATAGGCAGCCGTCCAGTGGGTGAACTTGACAGGCGCGCGCGAATCCTGCAACTTACGCGGGCGGTTGACGCCCACCTCGGAAACGTTGCACAGATTCAAAGGGCGTCTACCGACGCCAATATTCCCATCTCGTTAGGCCGCGAAGCCATTGCTATCGGCGCCGGCGGCGGCGGTGGCGGCGCGCATACCCTGCAGGAGTGGTTTGACGTCACCGGAAGGGAATTGGCGTTACGCAGGATCCTGCTCATCGTGCTTGCACTCGCCGGCTGTCCGCCGTCAGGAGCCGGGAAATGAAGGCCGTCTTTATTACCCTCGCGATCCTATTTCTTGTCGCTACCACCATGTTTGCCCAAAATCAATCCTCGCCCAAGGCCGACATTATCTACATTCACGCCAACATCTACACGGGCACGACTGGCAGCTCATCATTCCACGAAGTGCAGCGCGCACATGCAATGGCGTTGCGTGGAGACCGCGTTCTCGCGGTCGGTGATGAACCAGACATTCTGAAGCTCAAGGGACCAGATACCAGAGTCGTCGACCTTAACGGCCACTTTGTGATGCCTGGTTTCAACGACGCTCACATCCATCTGACTGAAGTGGGATTCAAGAAACTCACAGTTGATCTCTCCGGAGTGCGGTCACTCGAGGAATTTCGCGACCGGATTCGCAAGCGGGTTGAAACCGCCGGGCCCACAGAATGGATCCTCGGTTCCGGCTGGGACGAAACCCTGTGGCAGGGAAAAGAACTGCCTACGCGCTGGGACATCGACGAGGTCACCAGCGACCATCCCGTTTATCTCGACCGGACCGATGGCCATGTTGCGGTCGCAAACACGCTTGCATTAAAGCTGGCCAGAGTAACTCTGGCTTCGAAGGATCCGGAAGGCGGGGAAATCGGGCGCGACATCAGTGGGCAGCCGAATGGCATTTTGCGCGAAACCGCGCGTGATTTCGTCTCGGCGGTGATTCCGGCGCCTACGCCCGACCGGCGCCGCCAGGCCCTCCAGGCCGCATTACAGAACATTGCCTCTGCGGGGATTACATCCGTGCAGGACAACTCCGACGCGGAAAACGGCGACGCTTACTGGAGTGATTTTCAAATTCTTGAGCAACTCGAGCGTGAGGGCAAGCTTACGGCCCGCGTCTCCGAGTGGCTGCCGTTCAGTGCGCCGATTGAAACCTTGAAGGCTCGGCGCGCCGCACACTCGCAGTCCGATCTGATGCTTCGTACCGGCATGCTGAAAGCTTTTCTCGACGGCTCGCTCGGGTCGCATACCGCGGCAATGTTGCAGCCGTACTCGGATGATCCGAACAACTCCGGAATTCCTCGTTATCGGCAGGCGCAATTAAATCAGATGACAAAAGAACGCCTGGACGCAGGTTTTCAACTTGGGTTTCACGCCATCGGCGACCGGGCAGTCGAAATGGCGCTGGATGCGTTTGCAGAAACCGAAAAGGCCGCAGCTGCCAATATGTCCGCGCCACCACGTGGAGCCGACTACCGGCTTCGCATCGAGCATGTGCAAGTGACAAATCCCGCGCAGGTCGCGCGGTTCCGCGAACTGAAAGTGATTGCCTCGATGCAACCCAGTCACCTGCTCACCGACATGCACTGGGTGAACGCCCGGCTGGGACCGGTACGCGCACAGCATGCTTATACCTGGGCGGATTTCACAAACCACGGTGTGACGTTGGCTTTCGGTTCAGACGATCCCTTTGGGCCGCTTTCGCCGTTGCTTGGCCTTTACGCCGCCACAACCCGCAAAAGCGAAGATGGAAAGATGGAATTCCATCCCGAGCAGAGGCTGACCATCGAGCAGGCGCTCGCGGCATATACCACCGGATCAGCTTTCGCCGAGTTCGCGGAAAAACAGAAGGGAACGCTTGCTCCGGGCATGCTGGCTGATTTTGTGGTTCTTGACCGCGACCTCACCGCGGTTGCGCCGGAAAAGATATTGGGAACGCGCGTGCTGCAAACCGTGGTCGGCGGAAAAACCGTGTTCGAGGTCAAGTGACCGCGGGGACTTCCAAAAAACCAGCCACTTGTCATTCCGAACCGCTTCAGCGGTGAGGAATCCGCTGGTTATCCCGGGAGCAGCATGCCCTTTTCCAGGTGCCGGGTCACGTGCGCATAAGAAGCTGCATGCGGATCATGAGTGACCATCACCACCGTCTTATGAAAGTCTTCGTTCAAGCGCTTCAGAATCTCCAATATTTCCGTGGCTGAGTGGCTGTCGAGATCGCCGGTTGGCTCATCGGCCAGCAACAAAGTCGGATCACTGACGATGGCCCGCGCAATCGCGACGCGCTGTTCCTGACCTCCCGATAACTGCTTCGGCAAGTGGTGAACGCGGTCCTCCAGGCCCACTAGTTTCAGCGCCGTCATTACGTGATCCCGGCGTTGCTTGGGATTAAGTTTCGTCAACAGCAGCGGCAACTCTACGTTCTCAAATGCGGTCAGGACGGGAATCAGATTGAAGGTCTGAAATACGTATCCGATGTGCTCATTCCGCCACTTGGCTGACTGGCTGTCGTTAAAGCTGAAAACGTTCTGCCCAAGCACCAGCAACTCTCCTGTGGTGGGCCGGTCGATGGCGGCGATCATATTCAGCAGCGTCGTCTTGCCTGAGCCCGAAGGGCCCATCAGCGCCATGAATTCACCGCCGGCAATTTCGATGGAAACATCATCCAGCGCCTTCACCTGAAAAGCATCGCGCTTGAAAATTTTAGTGATGCTCCTCGCCTCAACCACCTTCGCTGATGTGGCAATGTGATTTGCAATAGCTGTGCTCATGACTGTCCCTTAATCTTGATTTTGTCCCCGTCCTTCAAACTCTCTGGCGCGGTAGTAATTACAGTTTCGCCGCCGTTCAATCCGCTGACCAGCGCTCCCCCGCTGCGTTGCGAGAGAACTCTTACGTCGCGCTTCATGGCCTTGTCATTAAACGCGATGAACACATATTTCTTTCCGTCCAAGTCGCGCAGCGCTGCCGTCGGCACATATGCGCCGGCCGATTGCGTGTTCGCGCTCTTATTTTCTTCTGCGATGAACCTGACCGTAGTGTTCATCTCCGGACGAAGATGCATATCCGGATTCAGGATTTGAACTTTCACCTCAACCGTAGCTTTCTGGCGGTTGGCCTCGGGAGAAATCTCTGCGATTTGGCCGTCCCACTTGAGGTCGGGAAATGCGTCCACCGTCACCACCGCTTTCTGGTGAGGGCCAAGTTTCGCGAAATCGTCCTGCGCGATGTCCAGATCGGCTTGAATGTCGTCGAGATTGGCGATCGAGAAAACCGGCCGCGCTGCGCTGGCAAATTGGCCGGTAAGCAACTCTCCCTTTTCCGCGCTGCGATCCAGGATGGTGCCGCTGATGGGCGCGCGAATGATAGTCGCATCCAATTGTGACTTGGCATATGCCGCCTGGCCTTCAGCTTGGGTGAGAGATCCTTTGGCCCGCGCGATTTCCTCGATCCGGGGACCTATCTTGGCCAATTGCCGGCTCTGTTCCAGGGAGTGGACCCGCTGCTGGCTAGCCTCATATTTTGCCGTGGCGTCATCCAATGCCTGCCTTGAAAGTACGCCTTGGGTAACCAGGGTTGTCGTGCGGTCGAGGGTGAGCTTATCATTTGCGGCGGTGGCCCGAGCTTCGCTCAGATTGTGTTCGGTCTGCTGGATTTCTTCCGGGCGGGATCCGTGCTGCAATTGCTCGAGTTGGGCTCGCGCGCTTTCTGCGGCACCGCGCGCCTGATCATATTGCGCCCTGAATTCTTGATCTTCTAATCGGACCAGGACTTGACCTTCTTTGACCTTGTCACCTTTTTCGACACCAATCCATGCCACGCGGCCGGTAACTTTCGAGTTGGCTTCGATCTTGTGATGAGGAATGATGTACCCCGTTGCGGTGAGCACCACTCCGCCAATGTCGCCGCCTTCGGCAGTGGCGCGAACGACATCCACTTCCGGCGTTGATCCGGACAGAAAGCGGTATCCGAGTGCGGCGATTCCCAGCAGAGCAATAATGCCAATTCCTGCCAGGACGTAAGTTTTCGCCCACATCGGCGCGGTTGGCTCGGGAGAAGCAGTCCGGTCAATCCGCAGTCCTTCCAGGTCGTTGTGTTTGGTATCAATCGCCATCGGTTCTTAGTCTCTCAACGCTGCGAGAATCTCGCGCCGTGCCGCACCCCACGCTGGGGCCACGCCGCCGATTAATCCCATGGCAACCGCGAACACCACCGCTGTGACCACCACCTGCAGCGTGATGCGCATGCTGAACTCGACTTCGCTGAACGTGACTTGGTTCGAAGTGGATGTACTCATGCCGTTGAAAGGCAACATCAAAATAATTCCGATCGCGGCCCCCAGCAACGCAAGCAACACAGACTCGAACACAAACGATGTCACAATGCTTCCCCGACGGAAACCCATGACGCGCAGTGTGGCAATTTCGCGAGAGCGGTAGGCCACGGCGGCGTACATAGTATTCGCGGCCGCAAAGATCGAGCCGATGGCCATAGTCAGTGCAACAATAACGCCCATCAGTCGAATCCCGCCGCCGTTGGCGGTTTGCTTGTCGTAGTACTCGGTCTCGAGCATGCCGTCGAGTTGAAGTTGCTGATCATCAGCGACGCGATGCTTCAAGGAATCCGCAGCGACGGCGTCGGTCGCCCTAAGGTAAGCGTTTCCGACTGCGCCTTGACGGTTGAACTGGCTTGCTACCTGGTTAATGTCGGTCCAGATTTCGGAATCATAGGCAGAGCCGCCGCCATCGAAAATGCCGGTGACCTTCCATGCTCCTTTTCCGAAATCAATCATGTCGCCAACGTTGGTATGCGAAAAACGGTTATGAATGGAACTGCTGACCACGACCTCACGCTGGCCTGAAGCAAACCAACTTCCTTCGACCAGCTTGGCTTTCTTGTTCCGCAGTTCCAGGCCATCCTGCTCCATGCCGCGCAACGTAACGTTCACCTCGCCCGTGCCATCCCTATGCGGTAGCACAACTACGACCACCCACTCGCCGGAAACCATCGGCTGCCCGTGACTGTCCATCGCAACTCCTGGAAGCTGGCGAAGAATGGGCATCTTGTCCTTGGTGCAACCTCCAGTCAGTTCCGAGGTCGAGCCCTTGCGCAAAACCAGCACATTCAGGGGATCACCGCTCGAAACGAAAGCTTTACGCATTCCCGCCAGGAGCATCATCAAAAAGACGGTCGTAGTGACGGTAAGTGCGATTCCCAGCGCCGTCATCATCGTGAGGCGCTTGCGAAGAATCATGTTGCGGATGTTGTA
>Ga0075436_100003022_pt1 | contig 11527 bp, 10 predicted proteins | sample RhiMethybrSRZTD5_FD_75303 | JGI IMG/M metagenome (GOLD analysis project Ga0075436, IMG submission 75303) | Populus rhizosphere microbial communities from Tennessee, USA - Rhizosphere MetaG P. TD hybrid SRZTD5 | ecosystem: Host-associated > Plants > Roots > Rhizosphere > Soil | place: USA... | reverse complement strand
CGACTTCGATCTGGGTGACGGGCAGGGGATGACAGAGCGGGATCAGCTCGTGCGTGCGCTTGGCGGCCTGGATGCCGGCGATGCGCGCGGTGCCGAGCACGTCGCCTTTCTTGGCGTCGCCCGAGAGCACGAGTTCGAGCGTCGCGGGAAGCATGACGACCTTGCCCTCGGCGCGCGCGACGCGTTCGGTCGCGGGCTTTTGCGACACGTCCACCATGCGCGCCTCGCCGCTGTGGCCGAGATGGGTGAGCTTTGCTTTCGTCGTCATGGAAAAATTCGGGTGATAAGGCCCACCCCCTCACACGCTCGGCCTCCCTTTTCCCTCTCCCCCTCCCGCGCGCGGGAGGGGGAGAGGGAGGAAAGGATTCGCGACCGAAGGGAGCGAAAACTTTCGGGTGAGGGGGAGGGCAATCGAATCGAAACGGACATGGGATGCCAAACTCTAAGCGGACTTCGCTTGTTTCTTGCCGCGCGCGAGCAGCGTGCGGGTGGCGAGCGTCAGGTCGGGCTCGCGCATCAGGCTTTCGCCGACGAGAAACGCGCGCACGCCGGCCGCGGCGAGCCGGGACAGATCCGCCGGCGTGAAGATGCCGCTCTCGCTCACCAGCAAATGGTTCTTCGATACGCGCGACCCCAGCCGCTCGGTGGTGGCGAGCGTCGTCTCGAAGGAACGAAGATCGCGGTTGTTGACGCCGATCAGCATCGAGCCGAGCTTGAGCGCGCGGTCCATCTCCGCCTCGTTATGCACCTCGACGAGGGTATCCATGTTCCAGTGCACGGCGGCGGAATAAAGCTCGCGCGCGGTCTTGTCGTCGACCGCGGCCATGATGATCAGGATGCAATCGGCGCCGAGCGCGCGCGTCTCCGCCACCTGATAGGGATCGTAGAGAAAATCCTTGCGCAAGACGGGGAGCGCGGTGGCCGCCCGCGCCGCGACCAGATGCTCGGGCGCGCCCTGGAACGAGGGGGCGTCGGTCAGCACCGACAAGCAGGTGGCGCCGCCGTCGGCGTAGTCGCGCGCGAGCGCGGGCGGATCGAATTCGGCGCGGATCAGGCCGCGCGAGGGGCTCGCCTTTTTGATCTCGGCGATCAGCGCATAGTCGCCGTGCGCGATCTTGGCGCTGAGCGCGGCGAAAAAGCCGCGCACCGGAGAGGCGGCTTCGGCCGCGGCCTCCACCTTGGCGCGCGGATGCGCCTTCTTCGCGCGGGCGATTTCCTCGCGCTTATAGGCTTCGATCTTGTTCAGAATGTCGCTCATGACCGGGCGTTCGAAATGGCGATGAGTTTCTTCAGGCGCTCCTTGGCGGCGCCGCTTTCGACCGATTTCGCCGCGAGTTTCGCGCCCTCGGCGATGGTCTTGGCCTTGCCGGCGACGACGAGCGCCGCCGCCGCGTTGATCAAGGCGACGTCGTGAAACGGGCCGGGCATGCCGTCGAGCACGGCCTTCAGCGCCATCGCGTTCAGCGCCGGCTCACCGCCCTTCAATTCCTCGGGCTTCACGCGCTTCAGCCCCGCCTCCTCGGGCGCAATCTCGAAAGTCTTCACCTTGCCCCGATCAAGCTCCGCGACAAAGGTCGCGCCCGACGTGGTGACCTCGTCGAGCCCGTCGGAGCCGTGTACGACCCAGGCGCGCTCGGAGCCGAGCGCGGCGAGCACCTTCGCCAGCGGCTCGATCCAGGGCCGCGCGAACACGCCGACCATCTGCCGCTTGACGCCGGCCGGATTCGACAAGGGTCCGAGCAAGTTGAAGATCGTGCGGGTGCCGAGTTCGACGCGGGTGGGGCCGACATGCTTCATCGCCGGATGATGCGAGGGCGCGAACATGAACCCGATGCCGGCTTCCTTGATGCAGCGGGAAATCGCCGGCGGCTCGAGGTCGATCTTGACGCCGAGCGCGCCGAGCACGTCGGCGGCGCCGGATTTCGATGACAGCGCGCGATTGCCGTGCTTGGCCACCGGCACGCCGGCGCCGGCGACGATAAAGGCGGCGCAGGTCGAGATGTTGTAGGAGCCGGCGGCATCGCCGCCGGTGCCGACGACGTCGATCGCGTCGGCGGGCGCCTCGACGGTGAGCATCTTGCCGCGCATGGTGGCGACGGCGCCGGTGATTTCGTCGACGGTCTCGCCGCGGATGCGCAGCCCCATCAACAAGCCGCCCATCTGCGCCGGCGTCGCTTCGCCCGACATCATCTTGTCGAAGGCGTGCGCGGCCTCGTCGCGCGAAAGCTGCGCGCCGGTCGCGACCTTGCCTAGAAGCGCGCGAAACCGTTCCATATTAGCCGCGCTTCGCCGCGTTCCAGCGGGCGGCGAGGTCGAGAAAATTCTTCAGAATCGTCTGGCCGTGCTGGGAGGCGATGCTTTCGGGATGAAACTGCACGCCGTGCACCGGATGCTGCTTGTGCGATATCGCCATCACCAGGCCGTCGTCGGTCTCGGCCGTGACCGCCAGATCCGCGGGTAGGGTCTCGCGCTTGACGACCAGCGAATGATAGCGCGTCGCCTCGAACGGCGCGTTGATGCCGCGCAGCACGCCTTCGCCCTTGTGCTTGATCGTGGAGAGCTTGCCGTGCACCGGGACCGGCGCGCGCACCACTTCGCCGCCATAGGCGGCGCCGATCGCCTGGTGGCCGAGACAGACGCCGAAGATCGGCACGCGGTCGCCGAGCCGCGCAACGAGCTCGAGCGAAATGCCGGCTTCGTTCGGCGTGCAGGGGCCGGGCGAAATCACGATCGCGTCGGGGCGCGCCGCCGCCAGCGCGTCGACGGTGATCTGGTCGTTGCGATGCACCTCGACCTCGGGCCCGAGCACGCCGATGGCGTGCACGAGGTTCCAGGTGAAGCTGTCATAATTGTCGACGAGCGCGACTTTCGGCATCGGTGAGAAACCCTTGAAGGCGTCTTGGTGGCCCTTCGCCGTGCCGCCGTCAAGAAGCGGCTATTGCCCGCGGCCGGCGCTGCTGGCGAAGCGGCGGGCCTCTTCGGCGGCGTGAAAGAGCGCCTTGGCCTTGTTGACGCATTCTTGCTGCTCGGAGCGCGGATCGGAGTCGGCGACGATGCCGGCGCCCGCCTGCACGTACATCTTGCCGTCCTTGACGAGCGCGGTGCGCAGCACGATGCAGGTGTCCATTTGGCCGGCGGCGGAGAAATAGCCGACGCAGCCGGCGTAGATGCCGCGTTTTTCCTTCTCCAGCTCGTCGATGATCTCCATCGCCCGCACCTTCGGCGCGCCGGAGACGGTGCCGGCGGGAAAGCCGGCGACGAGCGCGGATAGCGCGTCGTGCTTGCGGTCGAGCCTGCCCTCGACGTTGGAGACGATGTGCATGACGTGGCTGTAGCGCTCGATGAAGAATTGATCGGTGACCTTGACGCTGCCGATTTCGCAGACGCGGCCGACATCGTTGCGGCCGAGGTCGAGAAGCATCAAATGCTCGGCGCGCTCCTTGGGATCGGCGAGCAACTCGTCCTCGAGCGCCTTGTCCTCGTGCGGGGTGCCGCCGCGCGGACGGGTGCCGGCGAGCGGCCGCACCGTGACCTTGCGATCGCATACGGTGACGAGAATTTCCGGGCTCGAGCCCGCGACGGCGAAGCCGCCGAAATCGAGGTAGTAGAGGTAGGGCGCGGGATTGGTGCGGCGCAGCGCGCGGTAGAGCGAAAACGGCGGCAGCCGGAAGGGCGCCTCGAAGCGCTGCGACAGCACCACCTGAAAGACATCGCCAGCCGCAATGTATTCCTTGGCGGCGAGCACCATTTGCTCGAATTCGGCGGGCGTGGTGTTGGATCGCGTCGCGATCTGCAAGGGGTCGAAATTCGGCGGCGGCGGCGGCATCGCGAGCGGCTTCTCCAGCGTGTCGACGACCGCCGAGAGGCGCTCGGTGGCACGCGCTTGCGCCGCCGGCGCGCTCACGCCCTTGTCCGGACGCACCGGCGTAATCACCGTCATCGCGTCTTTCACCGCGTCAAACACCACGATGACGGTCGGCCGGATCAGAATCGCGTCGGGGATGCCGATCGGGTCGGGGTTGGGCTGCGGCAACTTCTCCATCAGCCGCACCATGTCGTAGCTGAGATAGCCGAAAATGCCCGCCGCCATCGGCGGCAATTCGGGCGGGATCGCGAGCCTGGATTCGGCGAGGAGATCGCGCAGCGCCGAAAGCGCTTCCTGCTTGCACGGCGCGAAGGCGTCGGGCTCGGTGCGCGCCGCGCGGTTGATTTCCGCGCGCGCCCCCGTCGCGCGAAAAATCAGGTCGGGATCGAGCCCGATGATCGAATAGCGTCCGCGCACGGCGCCGCCTTCGACCGATTCCAGCAAGAAACTATGCGGCTTGCCGCCGGCGAGCTTCAGAAATGCGGAAACCGGCGTCTCCAAATCGCCGACCAGCGTCGTCCAGACGAGCTGCGGCTCGCCCGCCGCGTAGCGCGCCGCAAAGGCGGACCCTCCGGGCAGGATTTCCATGCCCGTTCAGTTCCTGTCGGCGCCGATGACCGAGCGCAACGCGGCCTCGTTGATGCTGACGCCGAGATCGCCTTCGAGGCCGATAACGTACTGGCCCAAAAGATCGTCCTCGAGCCCGCTGGTCAGCGCCTTCAGGGCGGCGGGCGTCGGAGAGAAGGGCGGCACGGTCACCGCGACGACGCGATAGACGATCCGGTTGAGCCCGTCATCGGCGGCGTAAACCCCGCTCTTGCCTTCGGCGGTGGCGAACACGCGCGCAATCGCGCTCGGGTCCAACCCGGCGGGCTTCGATCCGCGCTTCAGCTTTTCGCGCCGCTCGACCGCCACGCCGGGGGCGGCCTTGGCGAAGCTTTCGCCGCTGTCGACCTTGGCGCGGATCGCGTCGGCGAGCGCGGCAAGCTTCTTGCCCGCCTCCTCGTCGCGCCAGCGCGCTTCCACGAGGTCGCGTGCGTCCTCGAAACTGCGCTCGCGCGAGGGCGTAATCTCGGCGACGTCGTACCAGACATAGCCGCCCTGACTGCGCAGCTCCACCGGATCGGTCTCGACGCCGGGTTGCGAGCGGAAGGCGCCGCTTAAAAGGTCGTCGCGGCCGGGCAAATCGTCGATCGGCGTGCCGTCGGGCTTGCGTCCGCTGCGATCGGTGGCGTCGATCGTCGTCGCCTTCAGGTCGAGCTTTTTCGCGATCTCGGCGAGCGTCGCGCCGCCTGCGCGTTCGTCCTCGATCTTGTCGTGGATATCGAGAAGCTGGCGCCGCGCCCGCTCGCGGGCGATCTCGCCGCGCAGCGTCGCGGCGGCGGCGGAAAAAGACTGCTCGGAGGCAGGCTCGACGCGCTTCAGGCGCAAGAGCACGACGACGAAGCGGCCGGTAACCGGCTGCGTGATCTGGCCAGGGGCGAGCGCGAAGGCGGCATCGGCGATCGCGGGGTCGAGGATGTCGCGCTTGGCCACGAGCCCGAGCGAAATGTCCTTCGGCGTGAGCTTCTTCTCCTCCGCGATCTTGTCGAATGCGGTTCCGGCGGCGATGCGGGCGGAGGCGGCGTTGGCTTCCTCGATGTTCGGGAAGGCGATCTGATCGATCTCGCGGCGCTCGGGCGTGCGAAAGCGGTCGATCTGGGCTTCGTAGGCCTTGCGCACGTCCTCGTCGGAAACCGCGATCGAGGAGGCGAGCGTGTCGGGGGTGAGCGCGATCAGCACGATCTTGCGGTATTCGGGCGCGCGGAACGCCGCCTTGTGCTCCTCGTAATAGGTTTTGAGCTGGTCGGGCGTGGGGGGCGGGATTTGACCCGCCTGGTCCTTGCCTAATCTGACGAATTCGATCGCGCGATCCTCGTTTTGATAGCGTTGAACCGCTTCGCCGAGAACCTTCGGAATGGCGGTCTCGCCGGTAAACGCGCGCGCCATCTGCTGGCGCAAGATCAGGCGGCGTTGGGTGTCCACATATTGCGCCTCGGTGTAGCCGTTGGCGCGCAGGAGCTGCACGAAATAATCATGATTAAATGTGCCCATTGGGCCGCGAAAGGTCGGATCTTCGACGATGCGCCGCGAAAGCGCGTCGTCGGAAATGCCGAGATAGAGGCTGTGTGCTTTTTCGTCGAGCGCGCCTTCGCTCAGGAGTTCGCCGAGAATTTGTCGGTCGAGGCCGAGGATCTGCGCCTGCGCCGGCGTGAGCGAGCGGCCGGCTTGCCGGCTCAGCTGTTGCAGGCGCTCGGTGAAAATGCGGCGGAAGCCTTCGACCGAAATCTGCGTCTTGCCGACGCGCGCGAGCGTGGTCGCGCCGAAATTGCGAAATACGTCGGCGATGCCCCAAATCACGAAAGCGAAGATCAAGATGCCCATGAAGCCCTTGACGAACCAGCTCCCGATCCCCTGGCGAAAAACTTGCAGCATGCGTGGTTTCCCGAACTCTCTCGTCGCGAAATCGATCTGTGGCCGGAAAGGCCGCGGATCATAGGGAGCGCGACCCCTTCCGGCAACGGCGGCTCGCCCGCCGTTTGCGCGTCTTTAAGCGGTCTGCTACCCGCGTTCGAGGCCAAATTGGGGACGGGGAATGGCCGTACGGCGCGCCTTGATCGCGGGCAACTGGAAGATGAACGGGCTTGCCGCCTCGGTGGCGGAACTCGACCGCGTGATGCAGGGCTTTGACGCCGAACTTTCGAGCAAAATCGACCTTTGGGTCTGCCCGCCATTCACCCTGATCGAGGAATTCGCCGCCACCACCAAGGGCTCGGCGGTGATGATCGGCGGGCAGGATTGCCATCCGGACGCGTCGGGCGCCCATACCGGCGACATTTCGGCCGAAATGCTCGTCGATGCGGGGGCGAAAGCCGTGATCGTCGGCCATTCCGAGCGCCGTGCCGATCATGGCGAGGACGACGCCCTGGTGCGGGCGAAGGCCGGGGCCGCCTTCCGCGCCGGCCTCGTCGCCATCGTCTGCGTGGGGGAAACGCGCGCCGAGCGCGAAGCCAAGCGAACGCTCGACGTGATCTCGCGCCAGCTGCAGGGCTCAGTACCGGAGGGGGCGGGGGCTTCGCTGCTGGTAATCGCCTATGAGCCGGTATGGGCGATCGGCAGCGGATTGACTCCCTCGCCGGGCGACGTCGCCGAGGTGCATGGCCTGATCCGCACCGCCCTTTCGGGGCGTTTCGGCGCGGCAACAGCCGCCGCCACGCGGATTCTTTATGGCGGCTCGGTCAAACCCGACAACGCGGCGTCATTGCTGAAAGTAAATGACGTCGATGGGGTGCTGGTGGGCGGGGCCAGCTTGAAAGCCAACGATTTTCTAGCCATCGCGCGCGCCGCGGTATGATGGCGATAATGAAAAAATCGCAATAATTCCATGTCGTTATTGTTGTTTTCTGCCATTTTGGATGATCTCCGGAGAGAAATTGCGCCAAGCATGGCGACCCAATTGTCGCCGAATCGGGGTTTTATCCGGCTTGCGACGCAGTGTCTGCGACCCCAAATCCTTCGACGCCAGTCGGGTGGCAAGCAAGCGCGCGATCGTGTAAGCACCGCCATCCCGCGAGAAACCCATGCATACCGTCATTATCGTCATCCATCTGTTTGTCGTGCTCGCCCTTATCGGCGTCGTGCTGTTGCAGAAGTCCGAGGGCGGCGCCCTCGGTATGGGCGGCGGCGGCGGTGGTTTTCTGTCGAGCCGTGGCTCGGCGAACGTGCTGACCCGCACCACGGCCATCCTGGCGGGCGCCTTCTTCCTCACCAGCCTTGTGCTCTCGATCCTTGCCGGCTGGGGCAGCCAGCAGGGCTCGATCTTCAGGCCCTCGAACGCCCCTGCACCGGCGGCGCCGGGGCCAGCGACCTCCGGCGGCGGCGGCAGCCTGCTCGACCAGATGAAACAGCAACCGCAACCTCCTTCGGGACCACAGGTCCCGCAGTCGAAATGAGGCGGACAAAACGAACGAGGGCCGGGTTTCCCCCGGCCCTTCGGTTTTTGGGCAAGGGGCCGAAAATTCCCTCGTCGAATCAGTCGCGAAGGTCTAGAGGTTGAATCCCATGGCGCGGTATATTTTCATTACCGGCGGCGTGGTTTCCTCCCTCGGCAAGGGTCTCGCATCCGCCGCGCTCGGCGCGCTGTTGCAGGCGCGCGGCTTTTCGGTGCGGCTGCGCAAGCTCGACCCGTATTTGAACGTCGATCCCGGCACCATGTCGCCCTACCAGCACGGCGAGGTGTTCGTCACCGACGACGGCGCCGAGACCGATCTCGATCTCGGCCATTACGAGCGCTTCACCGGCTGGCCGTGCACGCGCCAGGACAACATCACCACCGGCCGCATCTACCAAGAAATTCTCGCCAAGGAACGGCGCGGCGACTATCTCGGCGCCACTATCCAGGTGATCCCGCACGTCACCAACGCGATCAAGGAATTCATCCTCGAAGGCAATGACGGCTTCGACTTCGTGCTGTGCGAGATCGGCGGCACGGTCGGCGACATCGAAAGCCAGCCGTTCCTGGAGGCGATCCGCCAGCTCGGCAACGAATTGCCGGAGAACCACGCGGTCTACATCCACGTGACGCTGTTGCCCTACATCGCCTCGGCGGGGGAGTTGAAGACCAAGCCGACGCAGCATTCGGTGAGCGAATTGCGCTCGATCGGCATTCAGCCCGATATTCTCCTTTGCCGCGCCGACCGCGAAATTCCGCGCGAGGAGCGGCGCAAGCTCGGCCTGTTCTGCAACGTGCGCGAAAGCGCCGTCATCGAGGCGCGCGACGTCGACAACATCTACGCGGTACCGACCGCCTATCACGCGGCGGGGCTCGACCGCGAAGTGCTCGCCGCCTTCGGCGTTGACAGTGCGCTCGCGCCGGATCTTTCGCGCTGGACGAAGATCGAGGAGCGCATGCGCAATCCCGAGGGCGACGTCACCATCGCCATCGTCGGCAAATATACCGGCCTGAAGGACGCCTATAAATCGCTGATCGAGGCGCTGGCCCATGGCGGCATCGCCAACCGGGTGAAGGTCAAGCTCGATTGGATCGAGTCGGAAATCTTCGAGCGCGAGGACCCGGCGCCCTTCCTCGAGCACGTCAACGGCATTTTGGTGCCGGGCGGATTCGGCCAGCGCGGCACCGAGGGTAAAATCCGCGCGGCGCGCTTTGCGCGCGAGCGGCAGGTGCCCTATTTCGGCATCTGCTTCGGCATGCAGATGGCGGTGATCGAAGCGGCGCGCAATCTCGCCGGCATCGGCGAGGCGAATTCGACCGAGTTCGGGCCCACCAGCGAGCCGGTGGTCGGGCTCTTGACCGAATGGATGAAGGGCAACGAGCTGCAGCGCCGCCAGATGGGCGGCAATCTAGGCGGCTCGATGCGGCTCGGCGCTTATCCCGCGAAGCTCGGCCAGGGAAGCCGCGTATCGGCCATTTATGGCGCCAGCGAAATTGCCGAGCGCCACCGCCACCGCTACGAGGTCAACACCGGCTATCAAGCGCGGCTCGAGGACAAGGGCATGCGATTCTCCGGCATGTCGCCGGACGGGCTCCTTCCCGAGATCATCGAATACCCCGCGCATCCGTGGTTCATCGGCGTGCAGTACCATCCCGAACTGAAATCGCGCCCCTTCGAGCCGCATCCGTTGTTCGCCTCGTTCGTGGGCGCGGCGGTGGAGCGGAGCCGGCTGGTGTAATCGGGCCTACGGTCCCGCCCGCGTGAAGCCCATGGCGATAAGCAGGAGCCGGCCGAGCTCGGTGTAAAAGAAGAAAAAAATCAGCGCCGCCACGATCACCAGCACGCTCAGCGAGATGCGGACGTTCATCGAAATTTCCCCCCCGTACTGTTCGCAGGTTAGCACGGGTTAGTGGAATTTATTCGTCATGGCCGGGCTTGTCGCCCCAAGTCGGGTTCACCCGACTTGGGGTGATAAAACTTGTTGAACTCGGGTAAACCCGAGTTCAAATGCCATCCACGTCTTGCAAGAAAGAAGGCGTGGATGCGCGGCAACGCAGGCAAATCTACGCAGGTTGCGCATGCTTGGCTGCGTGCCGGCCATGACAGAAAGCAAGAACCCGATGACCCGCGGCCTCGATCACGTCGTCCATGTGGTGCGCGACCTTGCGGCCGCGGCCGCCGTCTACGAGCGGCTCGGCTTTCAGGTCGGCGCGGAGAACGTGCATCCGTGGGGGACGAAGAACCGCCTCGTACAATTGCCGCGCTTTTATATCGAGCTGCTTTGGATCCCGCAGGCGGCGAAACTTCCCGCGCCGTCCCCGCGGTTTTATTCGTTCGGCGCGTTCAACCGCGAATATCTGCAAGCCTGCGGGGAGGGGCTTTCGTCGCTGGCGCTGCAATCGAGCGACCCGCGGGCCGAAGCGGCGGAGTTCGAGCGAGCGGGTTTCGGCGGCTTCGAGGTGTTGGACTTCGCGCGCATGGCAAAGCGCCCCGACGGCCGCGAAACCGAAGTGGCGTTTTCGCTCGCCTTCGCGCGCGATCCTGCTTCACCGCATGCGGGCTTTTTCACCTGCCTGCAGAAGACGCCCGAGCGCATCTGGTTTGCCGAACTGCAGCGGCACCAAAACGGCGCAAATGCGGTGTCGGCGGCCGTGCTCGTCGCCGACAATCCCACCGACCATCATATTTTTCTCGAAGCCTTTAGCGGCGCGCGCGACGTGCGGGCGACCTCGCTTGGGCTTCGCATCGAGACGCCGCGCGGCGAGATTCTGGTTTACGACCCGCGCGCCTTTGTCGATGCGTTCGGCGGCGAGGCGCCGAAGGAGGAGGGCCTGCGGCTCGCGGCGCTGGTCTTTCAGGTCGGCGATCTTGCCGCGGCGCGGAAGTGGCTGGAGTCGAGCGGCCTCGCGCCGCGGTATCTGCATAATCGGCCGGTCATCGGCCCGAGCGGGGCCCGCGGCGCCGTGATCGCCTTCGAAAGCGCGTGATTTTCCGGGCTTTTCCACAGGGATTTCACTATCAGTGAAATTTCACTTTGAAAGAAATTCGCCGATAGGCTAGTCAGGGCCGATGGAAAGCACGCATCCGCTTGCCCGTTGGCGCAAGCATCACGACAAGACGCTCGTCGATCTGGCGGAGGCCGCCGGCTGCGCCATTTCGCATCTGTCGCAGATCGAGAGCGGCAAGACCAATCCGTCGCTGAAACTGATCGCGCGGCTGAAGGCGATCACTGGCGGCGTCGTGCGGCCCGAGGATTTCATGCCCGCCGACAGCGCGCCCGCGGCGCGCGCGCATGTCTCGGTCGGCAAGGTCAAGTTCGGCAACGACCGCAGGCTCGCGATCATCGCTGGGCCTTGTCAGCTGGAGTCGCGCGAGCACGCGCTCGCGGTCGCCGGAACGCTCGCCAAGCTCGCGAAAAAGCTCAAGCTCGGGCTTGTCTACAAAACCTCCTTCGACAAGGCGAACCGCACTAGCGGTAAGTCTGCGCGCGGCATCGGCATCGACAAGGCGATCCCCATTTTCAAGGAAATCCGCGCCCGCACCGGCCTCTCCGTGCTCACCGACGTGCACGAGATCGAGCAATGCGGGCGGCTGGCGGAGGCCGTGGACGTGTTGCAGATCCCGGCCTTCCTCTGCCGGCAGACGGATTTGCTCGTCGCCGCGGCGAAAA
>Ga0075436_100003021_pt1 | contig 11529 bp, 12 predicted proteins | sample RhiMethybrSRZTD5_FD_75303 | JGI IMG/M metagenome (GOLD analysis project Ga0075436, IMG submission 75303) | Populus rhizosphere microbial communities from Tennessee, USA - Rhizosphere MetaG P. TD hybrid SRZTD5 | ecosystem: Host-associated > Plants > Roots > Rhizosphere > Soil | place: USA... | reverse complement strand
GGTGCGGCGCCTAAGTAGGCGTAGAGCGTGCGCGTGGTGTCATAGCGCGCCTTAAAGTCACGAGTGTTATTGCCGTCCCCTTCGGTATAGATCAACTCGAACTCGCTGAGAGGAACGTTGACAGCCGCGTTGGGGCCGCGCAGCGCCAGCCGCAAAGCTTCTTCGTCGGAATTTGCAAAGCTCTCGGCTCTGTCATGGCGCAGCAGAACTGACGCATACAGGCTCGCGGCATCGCGAATAGATGCGGGAGGAGACTTGCGGAACGCTTCGGCAACTTGCGCGTTACCTCTTTGCGCTTCAATCGCCGGCTTTGCTTTTGCGGCAAACTCCGCGTTCGGGATCGCCGCCAGGACGTGCCAAAGCTGGAAAACCGGTTCTGCCCGTGTTTGCGAATCGGCCAGGCGTTGGCGCCAGCGGCGTAGCAGATGCAGGTTCAACTGGCGGTCGCGGACGAGCTCCTCAATTTCCGTATTACCCAATTGGCGGGAGTCGCGCGCCGCAAGAAGATAGTCCGCGATCTGCGTCTTGAAAAATGTGATCATCACAGCGCACCGCTTCTGGCGATATTCCAGGTCGATTTTGCGAATGCGTTGGAGACGCGGTTCCCAAAGGTCATCGAGGGCAGTGCGGTGCACGGATGCATTTAGCAGCGGCAGTTCCGCGGGTTCGCGAATGTTCGAAAGAATCGAATACCACGAATAATAGTCCTTCGTGGGAATGGGATCATATTTGTGATCGTGGCAGCGGGCGCAAGCCACGGTCAGCCCGAGCATGCCTCGCGCAACCACATCGATGCGATCGTCGACAGTTTCGGCAAAGCTCTTCGGAAACTCGCGGCCAAGACTCAAATAGCCGAGAGCGGCGAGGTCGCGGTGATCCTTCGTATGCGGCAGAAGATCAGCCGCAAGCTGAAGCGTGATGAACCGGTCGTACGGCATGTCCTCATTTAGCGCACGGATCACCCAATCCCGATACGTGTAGGAGAATGGGAAACGTTCGCCGACATTGCGGGCATCCGAGTAGCGCGCGACATCCAGCCAGTAGCGGCCCCAACGTTCGCCATATCGCGGCGACGCAAGCAGGCGATCCACTACGTTGGCATAAGCGTCAGGCGACTGATCCGCAAGAAATGCCTCGATCTCGGCGACTGTGGGCGGAAGACCGGTCAGGTCATAAGTGATACGGCGGATCAATGTGCGCTTGTCGGCCTGCGGCGAGAGCGCGAGTCCCTTTTCTTCAAGTTTCGCAAGGATGAAGTGATCAATCGTGTTGCGCGGCTGATTAGCGTGCTGGACCCTGGGAATGGGCACATCCTGAGGCGGTAGTAGCGACCAGAATCGCTGGGACACACTGGCGCGTGGCGCCGCGTCGGCAGGCATGGGCGCGCCGCCGCGAATCCAGGTTTCGAAGTCAGCCACAATTTCTGCCGTAAGCGGTTTGCCAGGGGGCATCTTCACAGACTGATCCTGATATCGGATAGCCCGCAGAAGGAGACTGTGATCGGGCTGCCCGGACTCAATAACCGTTCCGGAATTGCCGCCTTTGCGCATACCAGACTGTGAGTCCAAAGCGAGCCCACCCTGCAGTTTTGGCGCCTGCGCACTATGACAGGCGAAACAGTGTGTTGCGAGAACCGGGCGAATCTTGGTTTCGAAGAACTGGATTCCGTCCTGGTCTGCGCCGAGGCACAACCCAGGATGGGCCAAGATCCACGCCGCCGATGCTAGGAGAACTGGGGCGCGCATTCGTGCACAGCATTTTATCGCGGTTCGAGTCGTTTGCACAGCCAGGATTCCCTTCGCACCAGCTAGCCGCCCCATAAGTCCGGTTCGAGGAAGCTTGGCGAAATTCAGCGGAAAAATCCTGCACTGGGCAAGGGAGACTCCACAGCAGCTTAAGTTTATTGAACCCCGGTTTGTTTCACTTGTGAATTGCGACCCTGGAACTCGTCCCATCGCCGCGCAGCTTCGTCATCTTGGCCGTGGATCATGTGCGAATAGATTTCCGCCGTCACGCGAACCGAGGAATGTCCTAGGCGGGCGGAGACTACCGGAAGCGGTACACCATCAGCCAGGAGATGTGATGTGTGCGTGTGGCGCAGCGAGTGGAGGCTAGCACCCTTCGGTAGCTTCAGCCGGCGGAAGAGCAGGGAGACGGCTGCCGAGACCGAATCGGGTTTCAGCGGCGTGCCGTCTGGGTTGGCGAAGATCAGGTCGAGGTCTGTCCTATAGTCTGGCCCGAACTGGCGACGGAATTCATCCTGGTGCTTGCGGTGGGCTTCAATTGTGACGAGCGTAGACTCAGGTACCTTCACCACGCGCGGCCTCTCTGTTTTCGTCCCCTTGAACTTCAGTAGGTGCTTGGTCTGGGTGAGTGATCGCGCGATGGTGGCGCGGCCGTCTTGGATGTCCGACCAGCGTAACGCCAGGACCTCACCGCGTCGCGCGCCGAGGGCCGCAGCAACTTCCAGGAACGCCGCCATGCACCAGGGCCCGGACGCCGCCTCGAACACCATGGCCTGCTGCGCAGCCGTGAGCGCGATCCCGTAGTGCTTCTTCACACGAGGGGGCTCGCTGTTGGTTGCTGGATTGATGGAGATCAATCCCCATCGGATAGCGCGACCAAACGCGCTGGAGATGACGCCAGCGATATTCCGAACCGTCTTAGCTGAAAGTGGGCGCGGAGCCTTAGTGTAGCGATGGTGCCCACCGCTTTCTAGCAGCCGGTTCCACTCCCGGCTGAGATGGAGCGGCGTAATTTCTGAGATGGGCATCTTGAGCAGATCTATATCAAGGCACGCCGCCTGCTCGTGATACCGCTCGATGGTCTTGGGCGCCAGTTTCTGTTCCGCATGCTGGCGGAAGAACTCCTCCAGCAGCATCGAGAGTGTCTTCGGCAAGGGGCCGGCGACAGTGGCACCCACCTTCGCCAACTCGTACTTCTGCTCTTCCTCGGTGCGCCGCTTTCGCTCGGCATCCTCTGCTTCCCGCTTCGTGGCGAAGCCGAACCCCCGAATTGTGGAAGTCCCGCGCGTCGCGCCCTTGGGCTGGAATTTGAAGAACCAGACCGTCGTGCCGGATTGGTATTTGCGTTTGTGGACTGGCATTAGTTCAACACCGTTACCTCTGGTCGCGTAGGAAGTCCAGCGCCAGCCCGCATGCCGCAGGTGCGCTCCCATTGCTCATAGGCGTGCCGCGTGATGATCCATCGCCGGCCTAGCCGTATGCCCGGCATGACCCCCTGCTCCAGCATCGCGTACACCGCAAGGCGCCCGACGTCCAATCGCTGTGCGATCTCTGGCACGGAGATACGGCTGCTGAGCTCCGTTGGCGCCTCGCCTGGGTGTATGGAGTCACTGAGCGGATCGGACATTTGGAACTACTTCCTCGGGAGCTTCAGGACGGAAAACACTACGCCGCGATGGCAAACGTACTGCCGCAAGTACGGGATCGCTATGTGTTCGCCTCTCGACGAACGGTTGCGAAGTGGGTCAACATTTCCCTTGCCTTTGCGGCGGACCGGAGTGATGAATCGTCGTGCGCGGATCAGCCGCCGAAAGGACAACAACCACAATGAAGAACGCAGAAGCTACCGCCACCGACACAGGCGCCGCCGTTGCGGAACAGGGCGCGACAGTCGCGCCGGAGAAGCCTCCCTCGAAGAAGGGTGCCAGCCAGAAGAAGAGCGCGCCCAAGGGGCACAAGGCCGCCAAGGGCCGCAAGACGAAACCCGTGGCCAAGAAGACACCCAAGCCGGCACGCACGAAGAAAGCCAGTGCACCGCGTGCCGAGAGCAAGGGCGCGAAAATACTGGAGATGATCGCCCGGGCCAAGGGGGCGAAGTTGGCCGAGATCATGAAAGCCACGGATTGGCAGGCCCACAGCGTCCGCGGCTTTCTCTCCACAGCCGCCAAGAAGCAGAAGCTGAAAATCGAATCTGCGAAAAACGAGGCCGGCGAGCGCTTCTACAAGATCGCGAAGTAAGGCTCGCCCGAATACCATGCCGCCGCCCGCGAGGGTGGCGGCTTTTTTGCGGTCACGCCAATCCGCAGCATTAGCCGACGCTCCGCAAACCCGTATAGGTAATTCTCTTGTCTTCTCCCACAATTGCCCGGGTGAGCCCCGTAATCGTTGCCTGAATCCCATCGATCCGCTTCGAGGACTTCCCGCGCTCCGGCTTGCTCGGCTGGCAATTATCTTTGTGGTCATATTGCAATTGCAGACAACTGGCCATCCAGTTGAGCACCGGGTTGTTCCCGTGCCGGATCTTCTGATCGACATAGGCCCCCAGCAGAAACTTCGTCGGGTGACTCAGTAGCAGGAAGGTCTGATTGACCTCGACCGCCTGGATTCCTTCGTCCACCAGGTTCAGAGCCTCACTCCGGAAATTGAACCGATCATACGGAACCTCCCGGAGATCGAACATCTGCCGGCCCCAGCGGATCCGGTCGAGCACGGCCCGCTGGTCGATCATCTCGCCGGGTGTAGCAGTGACGAACCCCTGCCGAATCCAGGTGGAGAAGGGTACACGGCAGATCCGCTCGAGTGGCTCGATGCGCTCCTTGGGCATCCAGAAAAACGGCAGCAGCGTCCAGACGCCTGCGTCGTCGAACGGCGGGACGACGAAGACCACCGCGGTCAGGTCGGTGGTCCATGAGGCATCGACGCCGGCCCAGCAGGGTTTCTCCAGCAGGTTCCACTTCCGCATCAATAATTCGAAGTCGTATTCGGGCCATTCGCGGAGATCCTGACCGCCGCCGCACCGCTGCCACTTCGCCATGTCGATGATCGGGTCTTCCTGCGATTTGATCGGGACGTTCAGGTGGTAGCGCAGATACTTGGACCGCTCCGATGGTTGCGCCAGCGCTTTCTCGAGTTCCCCCACGATGGCCGAATCTTTCAGGAAGCCGCCCAGGTCTTCATGGCTCGGGTTGCCCGCCACGCGCGCTTCGCGGGACTTCCAGTATTCCGGATCGCTCTCGATCCGCTTGGCATCCGCCTCGTGGATGACCGCGTAATAACTCTCCGCGCGCAGCGACCCGTCTAAAATCTTCTTGGCGTGCTCGTATTCGCGGAACCACAGCAGCGATTCGTATTCCGCACCGGCGGTAGTGATTCCGAGATCGAGCGGCTCTTCGCGCGAAATCTGGCCCTTGGTCGTAACGTCATAGAGCGTTTCGGCCCTGGCGGTTTTCCACCGGTGGACCTCGTCTCGCAGCAGTAGGCTCGGCCGGATGCCGTCTTGTAGATCGCCATCCGCAGACAGCACGGCATAGAAGCCGCCGCCATCGCGGCGCAATATCCGCTTGGTGCTTTCGAGCACGCGCAAGCGCGAGCGCAAATCCGGATTCTCGCTTACAAGCCGCGCCGCAGCCTTGAATACGATCGCGGCCTGGTCCTTGGCGGCTGCGCAACCGTAAGCCTCCGGATTGATTGCGTCTTCCATCAGCAGGTGGTAGATGGGGAGTCCGCCGAACAAAAAACTTTTCCCATTCTGTTTGGCCACAGAAATGTATCCGTGCCTGTAGCGCCGTCGGCCATCCTCCGGCGCCACCGTGCCGTAGAGATCCCGCAGAACCTTGCGCTGCCAGTCAAGGAGCCGGTAACCCAGCGGCGGATACAGGATCTCGGCGAAGAACCGCTCGACCTTGCACGCTCGGCACTGCGGCTTACCATTGCTGCGGATCTCGCACCACGTGTTGGCCAGGCAGTACGCGCAGGTGTCTTTACAGTACTCAGCCACACAACTTGGCCTCCAGGGCATCCACGCCCGGCTCGGCCAAGGCCGCCAGCCGAGTCCGGGACGCCGGCGTCAGCCCGAATTCTCGCGAGATCCGGTTGATGATCTCCACTTGGCTATTAATGATCCCGATTAGCGGCGATTGCTGGACGTAGCCGCTCGGGGTCTTCACCAGCAGGCCCGATCCGCCTCCCTTGGTAGCCTGCTGCATGGCGTTGTGCGCCTGAACCAGCATCGAATACGCCTGGCAAAGGCTCGCGAGAGCCACGCCATCGGCAACCGTCAGGACACGCATGGAGAGCAGGATCGGCACCAGCCGCTTCCACTCGCGGCGCGCTTCACGATCCAGATACCCTGGCATTTCCGGCTCGGCGGCCAACGGCCGCGGCTCATTCGCAGGCAGGGAACGTTTCGCGGGGTTCCCCTCCAGCACACGAATGCCGCTCGGCTTTGGCGCTGGTCCTCTCAAGCCCATCGATTAACCTCAATTCTGCCGACCAGTCGGCCAATGCGAGGCACAAGCCTTCCACGTCCGGATGACCGGACTTCAGCAGCCGTTCGCATTCTGCTCTCTCCCATACGCACTGTTCACGCTGGGACCGCAAGTCGTTCGCATCGTATTTCATTAAATCTTCGACCATCCCCATCGAGGGTGGACTGCTTTCCGGTCAGATCCTGCCATCGCTTCACGATGACATCCACGTACTTCGGATCAAGCTCCAGTCCGTAACAGACGCGCTCGGTAATCTCGGCTGCTGCCAGGGTGGTCCCACTACCAAGGAACGGCTCGTAAACCAACTCGCCACGCTTGGTATGGTTGAGGATCGGGCGGCGCATCAGCTCGACAGGTTTCTGGGTGGGATGGTCGAATTTCTCTTCCTTCGATCCGCCCATGATGAACTTCGGGCTGGCGGCATCCCAGACGGTCGAGTTCTCGCCGGCCTTCCCGAACCACGGCGCGTTCTTCTTTCTGACGTACCAGGCGGGTTCATGTTGGAACCAGTAATGGGTCCTGGTGAGAACGGTTCTGCCTTTGTTCCAGATGATCTGCTGGTGATGAAGAAAACCAATCCGCAGCAGCCCATCGAGCACCTCGCAAGTGAACTTCGATGCGTGCCAGACATACGCCACTTCAAGACTGGGTACGAGCGCAAATGCATCAGACCAGTCGGCACGAGTGTCGCCGCTAATCGTGGTCTCGGTGTGGCCTGCCGTCCGGTGCTTCATGTAGCTGGCCTCGGCGGGACCGCAGCCATTCAGCCCAGCGCGATCCCTCCATTCGGAATCCAACTGGATCCCGTAAGGCGGATCTGTCACCATCAGAAACGGCTTGCGCTCGCCCAGAAGGCGATTCACGGCCCCCTGGCTGGTCGCATCCCCGCACAGCACCCGATGGGGTCCAAGCAGCCATAGGTCGCCCGGTCTCGAGGCGGCAATTTCGGGCAAGGGCGGAGCCGCATTGGCCTTTTCGTCATCCAGCGGCGTCGCCAGCAGGCTGTCGATATCGCGCCCGTCGAACCCGGTCAGGCTTAGGTCAAAGGCGAGGGCGCGCAGGTCTGCCATCTCGGGCGCAAGGAGGGCCAAGTCCCAATCGGATTCTTCGTGGCTGCGGTTGTCCATTAAACGAAGACCCTTGACCTGCGCGGGGCTGAGCTCCCGGGCGATGTGGACGGGCACTTCCTTCAGACCCAACTGTTTGGCCGCAGCGAGACGGAGGTGGCCGATGATTATGACGTCGTGCGCATCGACCACAATGGGCTGCTGGAAACCGTATTCGCGAATGCTGGAGGCTACCTTATCCACGGCCGCGGCGCTCCATTTACGGGCATTCTTCAAATACGGCTTCGGTCGATCAATAGACCACTGTTCGATCAGCATTTTGTTAATCCCGACATATACTTAGCTCGGATACCCCCCACCCCAAAACCTGCGGCTTTTTGCACGGCGGTAGCCCGCTGGTCGCGGAAGGAGAGCCCTAGAGATTTGATGTACCCTACCCGATCCCAAAATCGCGTCCGCGTTCGCTCCGCCTTCCCTGCAAAATCCCTCAGCCCCACCGGCCTTCCGACATCGCTGCCTTCTTTGAATTGCAGGGACGGCAGAGCGGCTGCCAGTTGTTTTTGTCCCAGAACAACCCCATGTCTCCCTTGTGGGCGATGATGTGGTCCACGCACTCCGCCAGCGTCGCTCGCCCCTCGTGATCGCCGAATGGATCAGCACACAGTGGATGCTCCCGCAGGAACACCAGACGGACGCGGCGCCACCTGGCATCATACCCACGTTCCGCCGCCTTGCCGCGGCGCACGTCACGTTCTCGCTGCCGTGCACGACGGTGGGACTCACAGGGACCACCGTTGGTCAGCTCTGGGCATCCTGGTTCCGAACAGGGACTTAGAATGGCCATAAGGCAGCGATAGAAAGCGCTTCGTGTCCATTGGAGTGTCTATCCAGACACCCGATGACGAGTTCGTTTCGCCCGACGGAACCTGCCACTCATTGGCGCCCATGTGACCCGATTCTTTGGGTATGCCACCCCAGTGTGCCGCCGAGCGTCAGGTGGCACATCAAAACTAGGTGGCATATCAAGACGTTGGTACGCTCGGTAACTTTCTGTTGCATCGTAACTTGCCGGTCTGCCACTTCCCACAGGCACATCCGGCAGACTGGCGAGAGTTTCTGATCTGCCACCTCCTGCACCCCTAAGGGGGCAAGGTGGCAGACTCGCTCGACAGCAGTTGCGCGAATCAGTGAAATTCAACCTGCATCGGGTGGCGCCTCCATCGTGAGAAAGTGGCGTTTGGCGTTCCCTCTTCCCGGCTCCCGTCGGATTTTGCCTGAGAGCACGCCGCCGTTAAGAAACTCCCGCGCCTTGTTCCGGCCGAGGCGGCGATCGTTGGCGAGGTCTTCGAACTGCTTGCTGCCGACTCCTGGGTTGGTGCGCAGTAGCGCCATCAACTGCTCGGTGACAGTTTGGCTCGCCGCCTCCTGCTCCTGCCTTTGCAATAATTGGCCGTCCGCATAGTCGTATATCAGGTCGCCGGCAAATCCGAATCGGCTCTTATAGCAATGCAAGATCAGCTTGCCGAGCCGGCCATCTTCACCGACGTTTAGAACGTGGAAAGCAGCATCCAGAGCCGCTGGGAAATCTGAACTTCCGCGGTAGTCTTTTGCAGTTTCGGCCTTGCCGTCGTGGTGGAGCACGATTACGGACCCGCCAAGGTCAGAGATTCGCCGACACTGTTCCATGAACGCTCGCATCTCCCCGGCGTCATTCTGATTGCCACGATGAAAGGGGCTCAGGGAGTCGATGATCACAACAGGACGCGATTCGCATGAGATTACCCACTCAAGTACGATCGATGACGCCGGCTGCGGTGCCTCCTCACCGGTCCAGCCGCCCCAGACGCGAAAGGTCTCATCATCAGACATGCCGAGGCGCCGAAACCGATCCTCAACCGCAACTTTCGGGTTATCCCTGTCCAACAACAAAACCGGTCGGCCGGCTTTATGTACACGGCGAGCAATAGCGCAGGCGAGACTGCTTTTGCCACATCCTGGGTTGCCGGTCAAACCAGTAACCGTACCCTCCACCAATATCGGCTTTTCCAGATAGTTGACGCCGCCAGCTTGGCAATCCTGCATCAGCGGGACGTCGGGAATCGAGTGGATCCTCCGCTCGACGCGCGGCGCCTGATCAACATCGGACGGCACCTCCCATTCGCCTGCAACGTCCCCGAGGTCCAGCTCCTCCCGAACCTCGCGTCTCATCGGTTCACCCCTTCGCCTTCAACTTGGGCAATCAGCTCGAGTTCGCTGTGCCCGGCTTCGAACCACGCCGTAACATCTTTGGCGCCTTCCAACGCCACGATGATGATCTTCGGCGACTTGCCCAGCAAGGTTCGGGCGATCGTGAGGACCCGACGCCGGCCTGGCTTATCGTTGTCGGGCACGAGGATCACCTCGCGGCCGCGGAGCGCTTCAGTGAACTGCGGCAACCATGGCGCTTCAGCCCCGCCGGCATTTGTGGTCGCCACGAAACCGTGGTTGCGGAGTGTCTCAACATCCTTTTCACCCTCGACGACAAATACGATTGGCGCTTCCAGAACTTCTGGTAGGCGGTACAGAACCTGCCGCGCGCCCTTCTTCCAAATCCATCCACCGTAGCCGTCCGGCCGCCGCTGCTTGAAATCTTTCGGCTCGTACCTCACTACCTGGTACAGCAACTCGCCCTGCTCGCCAGTGTAATCGTAAGTGGCGACGATCCGCCGCTCAGGCTGTCTCTGTTCCGACTCCCAGAGGCGGCGGGCTCGCAGAGCGTCCACTACATCACGTTGGCTGCAGCCGGCATGGCAATGGACCAGGACCTTACCATCCTTTTCCTGGATGCTCAGGCTTGGGTTCCGATCATCGTGTGCTGGGCACATTGCCATCCAAGCTGCACCGACGCGGCGAGCACGGAGGGCGAGCGCCAGAGCAGGGGGCTTCATCGTGTTTGCCATCAGTTGGCCGTTGCTGACCAAAAGCCGCGGGGTGCTGGACCGCGCGGAGTTAGAGGTGTTATTGCCGCGTAATCGAGGGAATGAATTCTCGATGCGATTTCTTCTCGCCCATGAGCTGTCCATTGACGCGGATCTTACAGGTCTGATCCGCCCGCATCGGGCGCGTTCCGTCTTGTCCGCGCCATCCTTGCAGCGATGACAACGGAGCGGCGGGGGTCAGGCACACGTGTCGCCGGCGCCCCTTGGCGCGCCATTCCGCCCAGCCGCGTGACACCAGCTGCTCTGCCGCGCCGATTGCCACGCGCTTCAGTAGCAGCCCCTCTGCTGTGCGCACTTCGGTTGTTAGCCGCGCGGAACCATCCGCGTTTGAGCACGGCCGCTCGGCCGGAGGCGAGTTCATGCGCCTACCGCCTGCTCGGTTCGCTCTTCGATTACTTTCAACAGCGCCGCTCGGGGCACCCTTACAGCTTTCCCAAATGTCACAACGGGGATGGACCGATGCTGCATCAGCCGGTACGCCTTAGCGCGAGAAATGCCCAGCAACTCGGCGACTTCATCGGCCCGCAGCAGGATCGCTTCAACGCTATGTTCCCTTTTCATCCTTACTCCGTAGTCGCCTGTTGACGTGCTACGTCTATGATGATAATGTTTCTGTATACTAATTACAATCAAGAAACAGGTATACAAGTCGGTAGTCACAAATGAGGGTCTTAATTACGCAAAATGCCGGTGCAACGGATTACTGGCGGTTCCCTTGGCTGAGATATCGGGATCAGTATGCGCTTGAAATGAGGCCGCCGGTCTTCGGCAAGGCTTTGTTGCAGACCAACCCGGATCTGAAAATTCAGTTCGTACGCCCACTAGCGGAATCCTTGATTCCGGACGTGTATTACCCTCTTGAAGATGAGCCCGGAATCTCCCGCCGATTCGCGAGTTTGCGCGATCCGGATGCTGTACTGGCCTTTGCGAACGCATATGGGTTGCTGGGGTTCGAAGAGGTCCCGCGGCTGCAGGCGTATCGCGAGGAACTCGATGATAACGGGGAGCGTGTCGGGGAATGGCTGATGGAGGCGCAGCAGCTGAGACGATTATTTGAGGTCTGGGATCTTATACAAGCTGGCAATAAGAGGGAATTGCGGAGAATCATCCAATGGTCGCCCCATGGGGTGTCTGCGATGTTTCCCGAGGTCACACCAGGGTACGTAATCGCTGATGGAGTTCGAAACGCCGATTGGATCGATAGATGGAAACGGGGTGACGTTTTCGGACCAGCGAAACTGTTCTTGCTCGA
>Ga0075436_100003018_pt1 | contig 11532 bp, 10 predicted proteins | sample RhiMethybrSRZTD5_FD_75303 | JGI IMG/M metagenome (GOLD analysis project Ga0075436, IMG submission 75303) | Populus rhizosphere microbial communities from Tennessee, USA - Rhizosphere MetaG P. TD hybrid SRZTD5 | ecosystem: Host-associated > Plants > Roots > Rhizosphere > Soil | place: USA... | reverse complement strand
CTCGGTCAAGGCCGCGCGCTTCGTGCGCTTCTGCGACTGCTTCAACATCCCGCTGGTCACCTTCGTCGACGTGCCAGGCTTCCTGCCGGGTACGGCGCAGGAGTTCGGCGGGATTATCAAGCACGGCGCCAAGCTGCTCTACGCGTATTGTGAAGCCACGGTGCCCAAGCTCACGGTCATCACCCGCAAGGCCTACGGCGGCGCCTACGACGTCATGTCGTCCAAGCACATTCGGGGCGACGTCAACCTCGCGTTTCCAACCGCGGAGATCGCGGTGATGGGCCCGGAGGGCGCCGTGAACATCCTGTACCGGCGCGAGCTGGAGGCCGCGAACGACGGCGCGTTCCGCGACGCGCGCATTCGCGAGTATCGCGAGAAGTTCGCCAACCCGTATGTGGCCGCCGAACGCGGCTACGTCGACGAGGTGATCGAGCCGCGCGACACGCGCGCGCGTCTCTGCGCGGCGCTGGCGATCTTGAAGACGAAGCGCGACGCCAACCCGCCACGGAAACACGGCAACATCCCGCTGTGAGGAGTCGTCGATGAGTAGTGAGCGTGAGCCCGTGACGTCCTGGGGAGAGCGCGTCAAGCGCGTGTACGGGCCCACCGATGTCCCGGCCGACGCCGGCGCCGAAACGCCCGGGCAGTTCCCATTCACTCGCGGCATCCATCCGAGCGGCTATCGCTCGCGGCGCTGGACGATGCGGCAGTACGCGGGCTTCGGGTCCGCGGCCGAAACCAACAAGCGCTATCGATTCCTGCTCGATCAGGGGCAGACCGGTCTGTCCGTGGCGTTCGACCTGCCGACCCAGATGGGCTACGACCCGGACGCCTCGATCGCGCGCGGCGAAGTCGGCAAGGTCGGTGTGTCGATCGCGTCGCTCGAGGACATGCAGGACCTGTTCGAGGGGATCCCGCTGGATCGTGTGTCGACGTCCATGACGATCAACGCGACCGCGTCGATTTTGTTGGCGCTCTATGTCGCCGTCGCGCGCCGCCAGGGCGTGAGCCCCGCCGCGGTGTCGGGCACGACGCAGAACGACATCCTCAAGGAGTACATCGCGCGCGGCACCTACATCTTCCCGCCCGGGCCCTCGATGCGGCTCATCACCGACGTGTTCGCGTACTGCCGCGACGTCGTCCCGAAGTGGAACACGATCTCCATCTCGGGCTATCACGTGCGCGAGGCGGGCTGCACGGCCGTGCAGGAGGTGGCCTTCACGCTCGCCAACGGCATCGCGTACGTCGAGGCCGCGCGGCGCGCCGGGCTCGAGGTCGACGCCTTCGCCCCGCAGTTGTCGTTCTTCTTCAACGCGCACAACGATCTCATCGAGGAAGTCGCGAAATTCCGCGCCGCGCGACGGCTGTGGGCGCGGATCATGCGCGAGCGGTTCGGCGCCCGCGATGCGCGCTCGCAGATACTGCGCTTTCATGCGCAGACGGCGGGCAGCATGCTGACGGCACAGCAGCCGGAAAACAACATCGTCCGCGTGACCGTGCAGGCGCTCGCCGCCGTGCTCGGCGGCTGCCAGTCCCTGCACACCAACTCGATGGACGAGGCCCTCGCTCTGCCGACGGAGCGCGCGGTCCGCATCGCGCTCCGCACGCAGCAGATCCTCGCCCACGAGTCGGGGGTCGCCGATACCGTCGATCCACTCGGCGGCTCCTACGCGGTCGAGCGCCTCACGCGCGACATCGAGGCTGCGGCCGAGGACTACATCCGACGCATTGACGAGCAGGGAGGTGCCGTGCAGGCCATCGCCTTCATGCAGCGCGAGATCCAGGAGGCGGCATACCGCTGGCAGCGGGAGGTCGAAGACAAGCGCCGCGTGGTGGTCGGCGTCAACGAGTTCGTCACCGAGGACGGGCCGCCGGCGTCGCTCTTCACGGTCGATCCGGGCGTCAGCGAAGCCCTCGCCGAGCGGGTGGCCCGCGTGCGCAAGGCGCGCGACGCCAGCCGCGCCGGACACGCACTGGACGCCCTGGAGGGAGCGGCGCGTGGCCGGGACAACCTGATGCCGCGGCTGGTCGAAGCCGTCGAGCAGTCGGTGACGCTCGGCGAGATCTGCGAGCGCCTGCGCGCGGTCTTCGGCGTGCACCAGCCCTCGGTGACCTTCTGATGCGGCGGACCCGTGCCGCTGTCAGCATCCTCGCGGCGGTCTTCCTCGCGACGGCGATGGCTGCGGTGCCCGCGGCGGCCGGCGTCGCCGACCGCATCGGCGGGACGTTCACGCTCATGGCCGACGAGTTCATCCAGGCCTTCCAGCCGGTCGAGGGCATCGTCGTGTCGGTCGACGAGATGGAGATCTTCCTCGACATCGGTTCCTCGCGCGGCGGCCAGGTGGGGCAGGAGTACACGATCTTCCGTAAGGGCGCGGCGTTCATGCATCCGCTCACCGGCAAGCCACTGGGGCGGTACGAGGACATCCTGGGGTGGGCCCATATCAGGCGAGTACAGCCGGAGTTCGCTGTGGCTTCCTTCATCGCCGCGCCGGACAAGCCGCGACCGGAACCCGAAGATGGCGCGCGCATCACGCGAGGGCGCATCAAGATCGCCGTCGCTCCGGTGCTGGATATGACTTCCGGAGGGGCGGATCTCCGGCGCGTCCCCTACCTGATCGGCACGGTCCTCGAGCGTAGCAAGCGGTTTCAGGTGGTGGATCCCAGCACCGTCAACGACATGTTCGCGAGCGGAGGTCTGCGTGTCGAGGAGATGCTGGCCAAGCCCGAGCGTGCCGTGCGCGCGGCCAAGAACCTGGACGTGGCGGGGTGGATCGTCCCCATGCTCATGGAGCGCCGGGGCAGCATCACGCTCGACGTGACGTACATTTCGGCGATCACGGGGATGGCTCTGTTCTCGCGGCGCCAGACCCTGCTCCCGAACAGCGCCGTGGAAGAGCAGCGGTTCCCCTGGGAACCCCCCGTCGAGGACTAACTCCCAGGACGACTGGCGGGACCGGCCGATGTGTTATTCTCCCGGCCGGATGAAGACTCGGTCGCTCGTCTGGATCCTCGTGCTGCTCGTCGCTCTTTCTGGTTGCAGCATGGTGAAGAAGGTCCTCGGCATTCAGGACCCCGGCGATCCCTCGGTGGTGCTCAAGTCCGCGGAGACCCGATGGCTTCTCATCAAGAATCCGCGCTTCGGCGACGTCGCGAGCGAGCCGGAGTACGTGTGGGTCGAGGAAGACAAGGTCCCGACGACGATGACGACGCTGCTCCGGGGCCAGTCGGCGATCATCGCCAAGCCGGAAATCGTCGCCAAATACGGCGTGCCGCCGGGCGGCGGCAAGATCAGCCCGCGCCAGGGCACGATGTATCAGACTGCGGATACAGGCAAAGCGGGCGCGGCCAGCGCGCGCGGGAGCGCGGCAGCAACGGCTCCGCCGGCGTCGCCCGGCGGCGCTCCCGCCTCGCCGGCGCGTGCCACGGCCTCGGTCGCGCCGACGCCGGTGCCCGCGCCCGCGCCTAAGCCGCCCGAGCGCGGCTACGTGGTGTACGTCGACGAGACCCGCGTCGTCATCGACCTCACGAACCTCGACGGTCTCCGGCCCGGGACCCTGCTGAGCCTGCGCCGCGACAAGATTCCCATCGTGCACCCCGTCACGGGCGAAATGCTCGGCGAGCTCGACGAGGAGGTCGCGGTCGCTCGCGTCACCGAAATTCGCGAGCGGTTCTCGGTGGCGGAGGTCCAGAGCATCACTCCCGGCGCCAACGTCCAGGTGCGCGACCGCGTCGTCTTGAAGTAGGGCGCCGTGTCGGCGCCGACTCTGGAGCAGGTCCTCAAAGAGCGCGTAAGCGCCCTCATCGGCGAGGACCTTGCCGCCGTGGAGACGGAGATCCGCCACGAGATCGCCTCGCCGGTCGGGCTGATCCAGGAGATGGGCGGCTACATCGCCGGGGCGGGTGGCAAGCGCTTACGACCGATCCTGCTCCTGCTCGCGGCCCGTCTGGCGGGCTATCGCGGGCCGCGGGCGGTGCGACTGGCCTGCGGCGTCGAGCTGCTGCACACGGCCACCCTCATTCACGACGACGTCGTCGACCAGGCGCCGCTGCGTCGCGGCCAGCCGTCGGCCAACGCGCAGTGGGGCGACGACGCGTCCGTGCTGGTGGGCGACCACCTCTATTCCAAGTCTTTCGCCCTGCTGGTGCGCGACAACGATCGCGCGATCATGGAGACGCTCGCGCGCGCGACCGTGTCGATGACCGAGGCGGAGGTCTACCAGCTCCAGCTCAAGCGCAGCGGCCTGACGTCCGAAGCGGACTACGTCCGGATCATCACCCAGAAGACCGCATCGTTCATGTCGGCGTGCTGCCGGATCGGCGCACTGCTGGGCGGCGTCGGACCCGCGCAGCTGGAGGCGCTGACGCGATACGGCCTGGACATCGGCATCGCGTTTCAGATGTCGGACGACTCGCTCGACTTCATCGCGGACGAGCAACGCCTCGGCAAGGCGATCGCCGCCGACCTGCGGGAGGGCAAACGGACGCTGCCGCTCATCGCGATGCTGGACCGCGTCGGCCCTCCGGAGGCCGATCGCGTGCGGGCGCTGCTGCGGCGCCGCGCGCTCGAGCCGCTGGAGATCGAGGAGATCCGGCGGCTCGTGCTCAAGTACGCCGGCGTGGATTATGCGCTCGAGCGCGCGCACGCCTATGCGCGTGACGCCAAACGCGACCTCGACGTGTTCGAGCCGTCCGAGGAGCGCGAGCTGCTCACGCTCGTCGCCGATTTCGTGGTCGACCGCGACCGGTGACCGTCGCGGGCGCGACGGTGCGTCGATCGCCCCGCCGGCCATGACGCCCATCGTCACGCTGACCACCGACTTCGGCACCCGCGATGCGTACGTCGCCGCCATGAAAGGCGTGATTCTCGGCATCGCGCGTGACGTGCGGCTGGTCGACGTCAGCCACGAGGTTGCGGCGCACGATGTGACCGAGGGCGCGCTGGCGCTGGAGGCGGCCGTGCCGTTCTTCCCCGCCGGGACCGTCCATCTCGCTGTGGTTGATCCCGGTGTCGGCACCGCCCGGCGCGGGCTCGCGATCGTGACCGAGGCTGCCCGGTTCGTCGGGCCCGACAACGGCCTCTTCACGCCGTTCCTCGAACGGCCGGGGTGGCATGCGTTCGAGCTCACCGCCTCGGAGTATCGGCTGCGGGCGGTCAGTCGGACATTTCACGGCCGCGACGTGTTCGCGCCGGCCGCGGCGCATCTGGCGCTCGGCGTTGTGCCGGAGCGGCTCGGACCTCGCGTCGAGGATCCCGTGCGCCTGCACTGGTCGAGCGTGCGCGAGACGCACGGCGCGGTGGCGGGCACCGTGCTGCACGTCGATCGATTCGGCAATCTCGTGACGTCGATCCGCGCGGAGTCGTTCGAGGCGTTCGGCGCGATCACCGTGCGGTTTAGCGGGCGCGCGCTGCCATTCGTGGGAACCTATGGAGAGCTGACGCCGGGGGAAGCAGGCGCTCTGGTCGGCGGAAGCGGTCGCCTGGAGATCGCGGTGCGCGAAGGCAGCGCCGCCGCGCGCCTGCGCGCGCGGCGCGGCGCGCCGATCGTTGTCAGTCGCTCTTTGCCGGTGCGGAGGGTGAGGCGGCGCCCGTAGAGCTCGTCGTCGAGGCGGCGGGCTTATCGGCCGCGGGCTTGTCGGCTGCCGGCTTGTCCGCCTTGTCGGCGGAGCCGTTCGTCGACTTCTCGGCCTCCTTCGCCTTCTTGCGAGATTCGGAGGGATAGTCGGTGACGTACCAGCCTTCACCCTTCAAGATGAACGGCGCGGGAGACAGCAGCCGCTTCACGCGACCACCGCAGACGTCGCAGACGTCGAGCGGCGCCTCGGTGATGCGCTGCCGCACCTCGAAAACGCGGTGGCACTTTTCGCACTGATACTCGTACGTTGGCACGTTATGAAAGGTATATGGGAGGCGCAAAGGTGTCAATGAAACGCGCGTTTGCACTGGTAGCGATGATGGCGCTTCTGTCCGCGTGCACGTCTGCGAAGACGCTCGAGCTGCAGCGGTTGCAGGCGCAGAACGCCTACGAGCGCGGGCTGACGCAGGCCAAGCAGGGCCAATCGGCGCTCGCCCTGTCGTCGCTGCAGGAGGCGACCGCGCTCGATCCAACCTCCGCGCTCTATCACGACAGCCTCGGCCTCCTGCTCCTGGACCTGGGCCGGGTCGACCTGGCTATTGGGGAGCTGACGAAGTCGGTGGACCTCGAGCCCAACCGGGGCGACGCTCTTTTCCACCTCGGAACGGCGTTTGCAGAGGCGCGGCGGTGGGAAGACGCTGTGGGCGCCTATCGCAAGGCGATCCTGCAGCCTTCGCTGACAGTGTTGGACCTGGCTCACCAGAATCTCGGGCTCGCGCTTTTCCACCTTGGGCGGTACCGCGAGGCTGAGGACGCCCTACGTTTTGCGTTGAGCCTCAATCCCCAGCTGCAGGCGGCCTACTACAATCTGGGCCTTGTCCTCATAGCCCAGAAGCGCCCGGATGAGGCCAAGGCGCTCTTCAGGCGTACGCAACAGATCGCCCCAGAATCCCCCTTCGGCCGGGCCGCGGTCGAGCGCCTCAAAGCCCTGGGCGACGGAGGCTAAAGTCGCGACAGCCAATGTGCTTTTTACTTGACGTTTTGAGGCCTGCCAACCTATAACCGTCGTCGTCCGCAGTCTGCTTCTGTTGTGGCTGTCGGCCTTGCTTGGCGGCACAGCAGTTCGTTGCTGCAGCTCACTCTCATGAGGAGGCAGTGATGAGGAGACTGTTGGTCTTCGCTGTCGCCCTCGTGGCCGTCCTCGGAATGTTGGCTCCGCCCGCAATGGCGCAGGCGCCCGCTCCGAAGGTGACGATCACAGGGTTCATCGACGAAGTCGGAACGTTCGGCAAGAACCTGTCGGACTACGACAACAACTACAACCGACAGAAGGACACGCAGGCCACCGGACGCACACGCGGCCGGTTCGACATCATCGGCGAAGTCGGCAAGGCCAAGGCGGTCCTGGGCATCGAGCTCGATGCCTTCTATGGACAGACGGGTGCTAACGACACCTTCCTCGACACGCGTAGCAACCTGACCGGCGGTATCACCCAAGGTGGCCGGCAGGGCGCCGGCGCGAACGCCGGCTTCGACATCAACACTGACACAATCGGGATGGTCGAGATCAAGTGGCTCTACACCGAGTTCCCGCTGCCGGTCCCGATTCCGAACACGCTCCGTCTTGGCGCCCAGCCGTTCGGCACGCTCGCGACCGACAAGCTCGCGGTGTATGCCAACGGTGACTTCCCGGGCGTGGCACTGAGCATTGACTTCACGCCGGCAGCGCGGCTCAACCTGACCTATGTCCAGATCGAGGAGCAGCTGACCGGATTCAAAGATGGCTGGGTCCGCGGTGAGGACTGGGCGGTCATCACGAGCTTCGGGTTCACGCCATTCAAGGGCCTCACCGTCAAGCCGGTGTATTCGTTCCTCCAGGCCCAGGGCCCGACGTCGGGTTCGACCCGTCAGGGCCGAGGTGGTGTCGACGTCGCGGCAGCGTACAACGGCACCGCCGCGAACCCGGCCAGTGGTCTTCCTAATGCGTCGGGTCGTGGCGTGATCGAGAACCGGCACACCATCGGCGTGGACGCGACGTTCACGGCCGGTCCGTTCTCGCTGCAGCCGACGGTCATGTATCAGTGGGGTAATCGTCATCAGCTGATCAACGCGAGCCCGGTCGGTGGTTCGCCGTACGGAGCGGTCGGCAGTCTCGTCAAGGCGGACATCAGCGCGTGGCTCGCCGACGTCCGCGCGGCCTTCAACGTCGGGCCGCTGACGCTCGCCGCAGTCGGCTTCTTTACCTCGGGCCAGAACGCGCAGAGCAATCCGTTCAGGTCGGTCCGCTACTACCAGGCTCTCGACACTGACACGAGCTACCTGGCGGACTGGGGTACGCAGATCTTCTCGCTCGGTATCGACTACTTCCACATCCTGTACAACAACGCGCCTGGCCTGAACCCGGGCGTGGCCATCGGCTACGACAAGTACGGTCGTATGGGAATCGGCGCCAAGGCGTCGTACGCCATTACCCCAGCCGTCACGGTGGGTGTGGGCGTGATGAGCAACTGGACGCAGTACAAGGTCGACACGGATAGCGTGCTGAACCCCAACAGCGGTCTCACGCCGCTGTTCCAGACCGGCCGCCCCGCGGGTGATTCGCAGTACCTCGGTACGGAAATCAACGGGGCCCTGACGTACCGGTTCGCACCCGGCATCGCGTGGGATATCGCCGCTGCGTATCTCTTCGCCGGAGATGCCCTGGGGCACGCGCTCACACAGGCTTGCTGCGGCTCGACGAGCGGTACCGGCGCGGCCGCTGGGACTGGTGGCACTGTCGTTACCACCAACAACGGCATCAACGGACTCGGCAGCAAGAACGGTGTGAACGACGTCTACACCGCGACGAGTCGTATCCGGTTCAGCTTCTAGTAGTTAGCGCAGTCGCAGAGGACGCGGGCCCGGAGGGCGACCTCCGGGCCCGTTGTCATTCGCGGCCGATACCGCCGCGGCGGGACGGAGTGCTATAGTGTCGCGGATGAAACGGCAGAGGCTCGCCGCGCTGTTTACGCCGGCAGTGGTCCTCGCGATCCTTCTCGGTACGGCATCTCTTCCCTTGGCCCAGACCCCGGCACGCCAGCAGGCTCCCGCCCCGTCGTCGGCGCAGCTGCAGGCCATCGTCAACCAGGTCGTCGCGCTGTTTCCCCGCGTGTCCGGCGAAGTGGTCGAAGTGCAGGGGACGAGCGTGACGCTGTCGGTCGGCAAGCGCGACGGTGTCGTGCCCGGTTTGGAGTTGTCGTTATTCCGCGAGGGACGCGAGCTTCGCCATCCGAAGACCGGTGAGCTGCTCGGCAAGACCGAGAAGGCGGTCGGTCGGGTGCGGGTCGTGGAAGTCGCCGAGGCCTATTCGATCGGAACTGTCGAGAAGGGCGCGGACGTTGCGGCTGGCGATGTCGCTCGGATCTCGGCCGGCAAGCAGCGGGTGACGGTGGTGCCCTTCATCGCCGGAGTGCGGGACGCCGTGGTCGAGGCGGCGCTCGCCGATATCGTCGATGGGCTGGGACGCAGCGGGCGAATTCAGGTGGCGATGGGCGATCAGGTCGGCGTGTGGGCGACTCAGCAGGGGATCAAGCCCGAAGAGTTCCTCGAGGGTAAGGGCCTGAGCGAGGGTGCCAGCCGTTTCAGGATCGACCACCTTCTTGCGCTGCACTTCAAGACGGTCGAGCGCAAGCCGTACGTCGAGGCGCGCTTCTTCTCGCTCCCGAGCACCGCGCCGGTAGTGGCTTCTGCGACGTTCGTGCCTCCTTCGGTGCGCAGCGTCCCGCGGGAGCGTTTCTCAGGGGGTGGTGACCGGCAGCCGGCGCAACCCAAGCAGCGCTCGCTCCTGGCGCGTATCCTCGGAGGCGAGCTCGAGGCGGGCAGCTACTCGAGCGGCGAGAACTCGATTCCGCTGAAGGAGATCGGGCGCTTCGCGTTCCCGATCGTCGCCATGGACGTGTCCGTGTCGCCGAAGGATCAGATCCCACGCCTCGTCATGACGGACGGGGAAAAGATCTGGCTGTACCGCATCGTCGAGCGCGCGCTCGAGCCGGAGTGGACGTACGACGACCGATTCAGCACGCCAGGACGGATCATCTCGGTCCACCTCGCTGATCTCGACGGCGACGGCGTCTTCGAAGTCGTCGCCAACCGCTATCACCCGGACCCGAACATCCTGCTCACGTCGTTCGTGCTCGGAACGAAAGACGCCAAGCCGGTAATGTTGCTCAAGAACGGCAACGACATTCTGTGGGCGGTCGATGCCGACGGCAGCGGGGTGAAGAAGACGCTGTGGGCTCAGGGATTCACGCGGGAGTCGTTCTTCAAGAAGGGCGAAGCGTACAAGGTCTCGCTCCAGGGGGACCGAATCGTCCGCGACTCCGCCGTGCGAGTGCCAAATACGTTTCGAGCCACGGGCGCAACGATGGCGAACATTGTGGGCAAGGACACGCGGGCTCTCGTTTTCGTCGACGAATACCAGCGGCTGCGGGTTTCGGTCGGCGCCGAGGACACGTGGCGCTCGTCGAGCCCCGTCGGTGGCGGAAGCTACATGAAGCTCGAGTTGCTCAAGTCGGGCACGACGAGCCGTTCACCGCGGACGGAATTCATCAACATCGAGCCAGTTCCCGTCGCCGTCGACCTGGACGGTGACGGCATCGAGGAAGTCGTCGTGCCGCAGAACCAGCTCGAGGGCCATCTAGGCATCCTGTTCCGGGGCCCGGCGGGCTATCGCTTCCAGTCCATCAACTCCGGCTTCGAGGGAACCATCACCGCGCTGGGCGCCATTCCCGGCGACAATCCCCCGACGCTCATCGCCGCCGTCGTGCGCTGGGCCACGTTCCTCAAAGGTAGCGCGGAGACGCAGTTGATCATGACGACGGGAGAGTAGCGTCCCGCGAGCGGGCGTCCCCTAGAATTTCAGCTCGAGCCGAACGGGCGGAAATCCGAGCACACGCTCGAACGGCTGTACACGAATCAGCTCGCCGTTGTCGCCGAGGTAGAACGCGTCTTCACGCTCGTCGTTCGGCTCTTTGACCTTTCCCGCAGCATCCAACGCGAACGGCAAGCGGAAGGTCCCGGTGAACGGCACCTGCTGCGGATCACCGTCGATGATGAATGTTCCGCGAATGCTGCCGAGCGGTATCCCGTGGAGAATCGCCGGTGACAGGTCGTTGATACCGCTGAAGGTTCCGGTCAGCAGCGGCAGATCGGGAACGTGCACGGAGCTGTTGCCGGGCGCGTTCACGACGACCGAGAACGTGCCGGAGACCGGGCCCTTCCCGTCCACCGTGGTGCCGCCCGCCGAGACCGAGTCCGTCCCGGTTCCTGTGACGGTGCACGTCTGGGCCGTCGGGTTCGAGACGAGCGCTTTCATCGGGCACAGGGGCGATCCCAGTGGCGCAAAGCCCATGAGGACAGCCACGGCATCGCGAGTGACGACCGTCAGACCATCGCCGCCGAAGTGGACGGTCTCGGTCACCTCGTAGAGTCGCGTCCCGTGAAGGATCGCGTCGCGTTCTCGCTCGCCACGGCCGGCGTTTCCGCGCTCGGCGGCGGTCGCCGCCACCGAGGACAGCAAAAACGCGAGTGTCGTCACGATCGCCTGTCCGACGATCAAAGTTTTGCTTCCCGATCGCATGGCGCAATCCTCCGCCGATTCTGCGCAGCAAAGACCTCACCAAACCTGGCCGACGACGTAAGTCCGTGACGTCGTTGTTCATCGTCCGAGTGAGACAAGCAGCGGCGTGCCGGAACGGCTCGTCTTTGATCAGCGTCGACGGCACAGACTGGTGAAAGTGTGATCGGCGTCGCAGCAGAGCTCAGCCGTATACTTTCGACGGGAGCGGTTTGAGGATGCAGTGTCTGTTGATCGAGGACGACGCGGATACCGCCCGCTACATCAGCAATGGTCTCCGAGAGGCCGGCTTCGTGGTGGAGTGGTCCCGCAATGGCGTGGATGGCCTCCACCTGGCGACGA
>Ga0075436_100003016_pt1 | contig 11537 bp, 24 predicted proteins | sample RhiMethybrSRZTD5_FD_75303 | JGI IMG/M metagenome (GOLD analysis project Ga0075436, IMG submission 75303) | Populus rhizosphere microbial communities from Tennessee, USA - Rhizosphere MetaG P. TD hybrid SRZTD5 | ecosystem: Host-associated > Plants > Roots > Rhizosphere > Soil | place: USA... | reverse complement strand
TGTTCCATTTTCTGCTCTTTCTTGGTTTCGAAATTGAAGACCTGGATGGTGAAGGAGATACGGCGCTTTTCGCCGGCAGTGCAGAGTTCGCAGTCTTTCCCACCACAGGGTTGCGGGGCGTTCTTGATGAAGTGGGTAACGCGCTTCTCGGGTTCTCCGCCGAGGATGTGGATGCGGATACTTTTCCCGGCCTCGATCTTGCCGGTGAACTCAGAATCGTTTTCTTTAATGCTCTCCCAGCTCATGACGCCTCCTTAAGGCAAGTGCAATAACCGCTGTCGCAGGTGTTGCAGTAAAAATCGCTCCCTGGCTCCATCTCCCGCTCGGGAGGAGGATCGAGGGGAATTTTGGCGAGGGCGGCGAATAGCCGTTCCCGCCAAGCGCTCTCATCCCATTCAGGCCCCATTTTAGGCTTGACGGATGACGCCAGTTTTTGCTTGGACCCTTGACTTTGCGAGGGACTGGGTATAGACCTTCTTGGTCTCTTGCAGACGCAGCCGCTTGAACTCGTCGAAGGATTCGCGGGTGGCGCAGAGCTTGTTATTGCCGAAGAAGTCCACCCACTCGATCTCGTCGAGCTTTCCCTGAATGAAATGGCGGCGGAGCGTATCAGGGGAACAGCGGAGTTCTCTGGCGACCTCGTTGAAGGTGATATACCCCTCGGGCGGCAGCGGGGCGTTTTCGACGACGGCGGCGGTTTCGGTGTCCATGAATTAAATCTCTCCGACTCGATGACTTTTGACTTTCCCGTTAAAAGCTGCTAAAAGAGCGCAGTCAGTCTAACTCGGCCTGAATGGGCTGTCAAGCCTATTTACGCCAAATTTACAGAGATAAAAGGGCAAGGCGTGGAAAACCCGAACCTGAAATTTATTAACATTGAGCCCTGGAATATTCCTCGGCCCTATCGCGACCAGCAGGTCCGGATAATCCTGGACAAAATCCTGACTATGAAGCCCGGCGAATTCGTTCAGGTAGAAGTGCCGCCGGAGAGGGTGGGCCCGTTGCGATCGGTTCTATGGCACCAAATCCGTCGGCATGAGCTGGGGGCGGTGGTTATCACCCGAGACAAGAAACTTTATTTAAGAAAGATTGGAGAGGAGGCGCCGCATCGGGCGCCGGATGTGCGATTGAAAGATTAGGACCTGCTGGATTTGTCTGAGAAGTATAATAACAGGGGGAGACAATGAAAAAAACGCGCGTACTTTTGAAGGGGGCCCAGCCTTTCAATAATGATGATCTGCGTTTGCGGAACATCACGGACCAGGACCGGGCCTTCTACAACCACAAAATATTCATCGTTACCTGGCAAAGAGCGAAGACCTTGCAAGATGTCATTAAGAAATTGAACCTCACAAAGAAACAAATCGTTTCCAAGGCCGCGCATTTACGCAATCGCTGGGGAATCAGTCTCAAGAGGTTCCGGGAAACCCTTTCCTATATACCCCAACATATGATTAAGCAGCTTCGCCGGCTCTGTGACAATCAAATTAAACCGGCCATTGCTGACATTGGGACACCGGATGAATTTATTTCTTTTTGGGCTAAGGCAAGGACTCTTGAAGAGGTGGCGAAGAGATTTAATATGTCCAAAGATAGGGCCAGCGCACGGGCCTCCCTCTATCGGAAAATGTATAAGATCCCGCTGAAACTCTTTAATAATCGTCGCCATAATAGACTCCACCAAAATGGGATCAAATCCATACGCCCATGATCGACAATACCGACCTTCGTCTTCGCAATATTACGGAACAGGACAAGATCTTTTTCAACCATAAGATTTTCATTGTGACCTGGAATAGGGCCCACTCTATCGCAGAGGTGGCGAAGAAATTAAAAATGAGTCCGGTTTACGCAAGACAGAAAGCTTATTCTTTAAGAAAACGGGGAGTGAAAGTCAAACGGTTTGGAATTGCTCCCTACACCATCACGAAAAGAGTTGTTAAAGAGCTTAATCGTGTGGGATTGAAGTCTATTGAAGACCAGATGGCCGACATCGAAGACTTTATTCGGTTTTGGGCGAAAGCAAAAAGCTTGCGCCAGGTTGCCGAGAAATATGGCATCTCAAAATATACAGCCAGCCGAAGGGCAACGAATTATCGGCTCGTCAATGGGATTATTATGAAGAGATTCAGCCCGGGGAGAAAATGATGCGTGACGATTTAATTCCTAAGAAGTGGGCATTGGCGGCTATTGAGGGGACGCATAGCCTTTGTGGGGACGCAATGTTCTTTATAAAAGTGCAAAAGGCAATGAACCGGGTGAGACGGTGGAAGGAGGTTTTTTGTGAGGCCCATGATGACAAACCTCCGACCGTGTGTCCATGTTGTAAGGCGATAGAGGCAGTTCGAATGATTTGTGAAAGAGCGGCGCGAATCGTTGATGATGCTGAGAAAATAAAATGGGAATCTCTCCGGGACGGGAAAATGAAAATCAAACCTTCCTACAAAATCGCCGCTGAAATTCGCGGGATGGTGGAGAGAAGGTCTAGGCGATGAAAAAGCTTCTCAGGATGTGGATCACACGGGACGCTCATGACCTATTTTCCGGTGTAGATGTATGGAGTAAGGAGCCCGTGAGGGGAGATGATGGAAGCTTTATTTCCTTCAATAGATTCGCGCATCATTTGGGAGAGTTAGATGAATCTTTCGGGCTCAAACAAGGCGAAATCCGCGAGTTCAGACTTGTCCCAGTTGGTAGAGGAAAGAGAGGGAAACAATGATCTTCCTGCTGATCTGGCTTTGTTGGAATCTCAGAACGGAGCCAATAGTTTATAACGTGGATTTAAAGAGAGGTCCTAATTTTATGGTTGTTAAGACGGGCTCTATTTCAATGATCGCATGGAGAACAGGAAGGCAAGAAACAAAAGTCCACTTTGTTCCACCGCTTGAAGTTCGGAAAGGCTCTGTAGTCAGATTTGGGAAGAGGGGGAAGAAGTCATGAATGAAAACGTTCCAATAACTATTACGATTTTGGGAGCGATCTTCCTTTTCAGCGGTATTGCGACGAATTCAACTTCCGCTGGAATTCTAGGGGTATGAAGGACGAGGACCGCATGATTCAGGCATTGCATCAAGTTGAGGACAAGAGGCTAATGTATAGGGATGCAATGTGAAGTTACAAAGATTACACTTGAAAACATCTGGCGGATCAGTTAGAATGCCGATAGCTGGACGCGGGAAGGCGTGTGCTAGCACGCTTACCTGCACGCGAGACCATTTCCATGTGATGGAACGGCGTCTACAACCTCGCGCTACGTCCAGACTATCGGTAAAAGAGTGCCCGTGGGGGGACTTGAACCCCCATGAACCGTATTACAGGCTCAACTGCTTGCAGGGCAGTCCTGTATTCCAGTTCCAGCACACGGGCATTTGATGACCCCCGACATCGCTAAGTCTAAAGCGGTGTCGGGGGTTTCTACTTTATGCTCTCGTAGATGAACTCGCGCCCGTCGGTGCGGACGTGACGAATCTCCTTGCCCTTCATGCGAAGAAGGGTCGTTGAAAAGACATTCCGCTTTTTCATCTTGTCTGGGTGGAGGCGCTTGAACACCTCCATCACGGTTGATGCGGTGAATTCGCCGGTTAGATTTTTGATGATCTCCGAAATGAGCGGCTTGAACCCTCCGTATCCCTTGGGTTCAGCGTCAACGAAGGGCAACGTCGGCGGCCCGTCGCCATTCGTCTCCGACGGCCTGGGTTTGCCCCTGGCCTTGCCAGAGGATTTTGCCCTGGTGTCCTTTCCGGAAAGGCGATCAAGTGCGGCCAAATCTTCTTCCAGTTTGGCCTTTGAGCGGGCGATGATGTCAGCCCTCATCAACTGGTATGGACTCTTCATGGCGACATTATATTCACATCTACGTGGCTCTGTCAACCACGGATGAGAAGATAAATAAAGGGGCCTGGAATGAACCACGAGACGGGCGGTAAGCCGAAGAAGAAAAAAGACCGCGTGAGCCTTCACCCTCTGAGCGTCAAGGATATTGCGGAGGCCCTACTTGGGACGGGTCCGATGCCGGAGGAATTGAAGCCGGGGTTCAAAAAACAGAAACGGAAGCAGAAGAAGTAGGCGGGAACGCCCTCAGACGGTCAAAAGCCTGGGTTTGTGAAGTATACAAGCGTCAATCGGAATAATGGTAGAATGCCGCCCCATAAATAATTTACCCCCGCCACAGTTTGCCCCCCTGGCTTCTGTGGTGGAGGCTTTGAAACGGAGGACGGGCTATGGGAAAAGAGGATCCATTCAACGATAAGAAGAATTGGGGGCCCGGCCCCTGGCAAGATGAACCAGACCGGCTGGAATGGGAACATGAGGGTTTGCCGTGTTTAATGGTAAGAAACATGGCGGTCACGGGAAGTTGGTGCGGTTATGTGGGCATTGGGCCGGATCATGCTCTATATGGAAAGGAGTATGGCGACCTCGATCCGGAACCTGATGTTCATGGCGGCCTGACCTACAGTGACTTTTGCCAGGGTTATGTTTGCCATACTCCCCAGCCAGGACAACCTGATAAGATTTGGTGGTTGGGATTTGATTGTAGCCATTTCATGGATCTTGCCCCGCGAATGCAGGCTTTTGAAGTCGCTTTCATGCGCGGATGCACTTTTCCCCATGCGCCCTCAGGCAACGTCTACCGGGACGCCTCTTACGTCAAAAAAGAGGTGGAAAACCTGGCGGCGCAGCTGGTGGGATGGGATAAAAAGTGATAGGATGCAACAGAATGGTAACAGGATTTGCGGTGAATTTGCGGTACACATGCGCGCCTAAATGCGGAAAATGCGCTCATAATGACTCGGGTACTGGTTTTGCAAAAGCGAGTTTTTACCGTCGGTAGATGATCGAAAGACCGAGTTGTCGTCGAGACTCGGAAAATAGGCGGGCGTAGTTCAGTGGTAGAATGCTCTTCCGTCGAGGAATTCTAAATTTGCGAGGGAATTGTGAAAAAAGGGCTTCGATTCGTCTATTCTTGCTGCTTCTGCGCCCGGGGGATCCAGAAAACCAAGACCGATCCCTGTGGCGTCCATATAGAGGGGCGCGGCGAGCACCAAACCCAGATCTTTTGGTCCCATGTCAAATGCTTTCGCCAGGGGCTCCACCGCGCCATGCGCGACGATCTCCGGGAAGAGCTGGGCGGGCCCAAAATCAATTGGGCCAGAATGCGCGGGGTTCCGGAGGATCAACTTCCTAAGTCCTTGCGGCGGCGTGATGGGGTGCGAACATGCTGAAAGATAGGGAGCCAGTCCCGCTAAATCTGGCCGTTGCTGTAAAGCCCGGTTCGAATCCGGCCCGCAAGAAAAGCCGGCGGCGAGTGCGTAGCGCGAACCGCCGGCCGATTTACCGGTAACTCAAAGGGTCAATGAAAGAAAAGACCCATGCTGGTGGAGATTGCCTCAGTGAGGACGGCCACGCAGATAGAGCCTGCGCATCGCGCGGTGGTTGTGGGTTGAAGCCCCACCCGGTAAGGGGATCGTTAGGCGCGTTGAGTCTCTCGCAACAAGGAGGGCCGAAAGGGTCATGATACAGCGGCCAGCTTCACCGAAAATGCGCCATTTGAATTTTATGGACCAGAACCATTCTTGACATGCCGCTTGATTCGAGTTATCATAATTTTCGTTTTTAGAACCTCAAAAGGGAGGGAATAATGATCAAAAAAGTAAAGGCTGGCGGCACAAAGAGGATTGACGAGCAGCGAGCCATGCTTCTTTTGAGCATGCAAAAAGGCAGTCGGCAAGGGGCTTTTGCGGAGTTGACCACCGAAATCAATCGACAGGTTTCCGCTGGGGCTAAATGGTTTATCATTCCATGCACCAGTGAAAATGGCGCCGAGATTCCCATCGCAGACCGCAAGAAAATCGTAATCCAACTTAACTCCAATTATTCCCAGAATGACTTCGGCTTTCGGGTGCGTTATTCGGAAGAAGAGAAAGGCTTCCTTATCGTGCCGGCAAAAAACTATGAGGCCATATTCGGGTCCCGAAAGAAAGAGGGGGCGGCGTGAGCCTCGGGGATTGGAACGTCCTGGTTGAAAAGGGGAAGTGGGTCGATGAAGACCTGCTCTATGCGCCGCACACCCTAGACGACATCAAGAGCCGACTGCTACATGTGGCCGAGAACCCGAACTATCCCGCCTATCTCCAGATGGGCGAGCTAAAAAAGATTCGGCGCGTATGGATGGGAAACGTTCGGCTTTATGTGAGGGTTTATCCCGGGGCCAAGATCCTAACAGTTCTGGCGGCGGTTGGCCGGGGGAAGGTAAAGAGAGACGAGAGGAGCGGGGCGCTTGACCGCCAATTCATTCACTATCTTCTCTCTCACAATGAAGAGCTTAGATATGACCGCCTCGTCCCGTTCGCCCCGCCTCTTCCCAAACCCCAAATCGTCCAGCTCCTCCCCGAAGAAAAGCCACTCGAATGGCGCCGCACATTTACCCCGCATATCCTCACCGAAGAAGAAGCAAACTTCATCCTCAACAAAAGCCGCCCCACACGCGGCCAGGGCGCGGATTTCCAGCCGGACCCGTTCTGTCTTCAGGTGGTGGAGATGGTCAGCAAAAGCAGCCCCGGAGAACGAATCATGGTCCAGCTCCCCCCAGGCAATAACGTCTGGGAACGCAAAGACATCCTTTCTCTTCAGCACGCCATTACAAAAACCCTCACCTTCTTTGGCTACCATTATTCTGTCCGCTTTGATGATTTATCCCAGAAAATTCTCATTGTGCCGCCCGACAAGATAGATGTATACTGCTATTCCCAATCCGGACGACGTTCTATGCGGTTGTAAAAAGAGGGTGGTGGGCCGGGGCATGCGGGCGCCTGGGGTGGACAAAAAAGAGGGCCGGGGCTATAGACCTCGGCCCTTCTTTTTCCCCATCGAGCCCGCAATTTAATTAGGCTGCGGTAATCACCTGAAATCCGCCGAATGTCTGTGGCGCACGATTGAGTTTTGTGATTTGCTCCTTGCGCCACTGCCAAAGCTTTTCCATCGCCGCGTGAAGTTCGCCATCATCCACGTGCATATACCCCTCCGTCACAGAAGAATCGGAATGCCCTGCGAGGACCTTGATGGTCTTCTCGTCCACGCCTGCGCGTCGCAGATCATCGATGAAAGCATGGCGGAAGATATGGGTGCGGGCTTTCTTGATGCCCATAGAGTCCAATACGTTCTTAAAAGCCCGGCCAATGGCATTCTCCTTGACGGGGAATATAACATCAGTCTTCTGCGTTTGGAAACGGGCCAAGAGTTCCATTTGGAGGGCGGGGGAAATAGGAATACATCGCTCCCGCTTGTTCTTGGTAGTCCAGCCTTTCCCCTGACTCCCGCACTGATGACAAATACAGGCCTTCGCATGGTTCGCCACTTTGAGCATGCCGCGCTGGAAGTTCACATCCTCAATGCGTTGATGGACGCCCTCCCGCACTCGCATCCCCAGCTCATAGAAAAACCGCCCAGCGAAGGCGTGTTGGGGAAACTGCTTTGCCAGCTTGTCGAGGAAAGTCTGGACCTCGTCGGGTATGAGCTTGTGCTTTTCGGTGGTGGCGAACCTGAGGGGCTTCATGTCCCCGAACGCGTCCCGCTCGGTGTAACCACGTTGAAACGCTTTATGGAGCATGGGCGAGAGATATTTTTGCTCAGCCCCAACGGAGCGGGGAGAAATCTCCGTCGCCCGTTTCGCCTGCCAGAATTCGCATCGGGCGGGGAGGATGGAGATCATTTTAGTGAGGTCTCCCACGTTCACGATCCTCTCGAAGTTCTTCACCGCGATCTTGAGCTTGATAAAAGAACTCTCCGCGTTCGTGCCGTAGAGCGCGAAGTATTCCTCCCTGAACTCGCCCCATGTCATGTCCGGATTCACCATCCCGGAGGAGGAATAGAGGGCTTGCTTGTCCCACCTGTTTTGGAGCATTCGCGCCATCTTTTCATCAGCGGTTTTCGTGCTGCGAGACTGGCCGTCGTTGGAGACATAGTGCCAGAAACCCTTTTTCCCGCGTTGATAGATGGAAGACATTAGTGGGCCTCCGTGAGCGGACCTTTTACATCGGAGTTTTTAATCAACTCCTGAATCTTTTTGTCGGCGTATTCCGAGCCCATCGCCACGAAGAACTCCGATTCCGAGGTTTGAAAAGCGCCGAGCGCGCTCAGACAAATATAAAGAGTCTTCGGGATGTAGCACTGAAGACGGATCGTGTTAACCTCATCTTTCACTTGAAACTTGCTCCCAAGAATTTCTTGCACCTTCTTGGGGCCCAGCATGTCATAGAACCACTGGGTGAAGATGGAAACAGGTTTCAACTTCTTGTTCAACTTCGGTTTGCTGGTCATGGTTCGGGCTCCTTTTGCGCGCAGTGCTTTTGTCTACTCTTAAAACTCTAAAACAATCGGCTTGTTGATGTGGGGCCACTCATTAATGGAGACATTGAAGTGTGTGGTCCCATCCTCTTCCCTCTGTCCGTAGGACTCATGAATATGGCCGAAAATATGGAAACGAGGCTTCTTTTTCATGTTGAGGAGCCGAGAAAGAAGAGCCCCAGATCCCACGCTCATGCCGGAATTGTCCCGGTCGAGGATGGTCTTGGCCGGGCCGTGGGAGATAAGAATGTCCAGGCCGTCCGGGATTATCCGGAACCGTTCTTCTAACCCCACGTCCTCTTTCATAAAAGCCCAGTTATTGAACATCGGGGTCCAGGGCGTGCCATAAATGCGGACGCCGTTAATGGTAATCTCATTGTCTTGGAGGTAAATGGCAGAGGAGAGGAGGACTTCCGCCATCTTCCTGTCCGTCTCAAAAAGGCAATCATGATTGCCCGCCACCACAACCTTATGGGCAAAGGGCTGCTTATGGAGCCAGGAGTTAAAAGCAATAATTTCGCTTTCATAGCCGACGTTCGTAAAATCGCCGGCATGGATCAGAAGGTCGCCGTGGGGAAGCGTAATCTCATTATGGGCGCCGTGGGTGTCGGAGAGACAAACCACCTTCATATTACCTCCCTCCATGTTTCAAATAAAAAGCGAGAGCGGCTTTAATTTTAGTTCGATACTTTTTATATTTCACCCGCCGCCTCGCTTTCACGTCCGGCCGCTGGAGGTAGGCGCGCCGCTTCGCTTTCATCTCTATATATTTCTCCGCATCCTCTTTTATGCCCCTCGCATCCTCCTAAAATTGCCGCCCCATTGGGCGCGCAGGGCGGAGCCCGACCGAGGGCCTGACGGCCCGGCAGGTTTAACCCTTTCCCTTTGGGGCGGCGAGGAAGTATAACCCGTCGCCAAGAGAAAATCAATTGCGATGGGCCCCTCCCTCGCGCCGTCGGGCGCGAGACGTGTTATTGTCGGCCCGCCCCCTGAGAAAGCCATATCATCGTCCCTCATGCCGCCGTTTCCTCCAATACCTCCGGATCGCCGGGATAATGAGAAAGCTTCAAAACTTTTTGCGCCTCTTGGCGCTTCACGAAATGATATGCGCCATCATGGAACCGAATAGTTGAAAGCCCGCTCGGCGTTGTCCACGTCACGCGGCAAAGATGCCCCGTTGTTTTCTCCCGGATGTAATCGCCGGATTTTATCATGGCCCCCTCCCCATTATGAAGCGATCTTGTAAGTATAAGATGGATTCAGATCATTCGCCATCTTCACTTCCCCATCTGTTGCCGATAAATAATTAGCGCTGCCTTGATTTCCTGTTGCCGCTTTCTGTTGGCGGCTAGACGCTTGGCTTTGATATCCGGACGATGGTAGTAGGCCTTGACCCGCGCCTTTGTTGCGGGGCGATGATAGTACGCCCGATGCCGCGCCTTTACGTCGGGACGCCGATTGTATTCCTTAATCCGCGCTTGCACGTCCGGGCGTTGATAGTAAGCCCGGACTTTTGATTTTACCTCCGGCCGGTGATAATACGCCCGCCGTTTTTCTTTCATGCCGGGGCGCTGGAAATAAGCGCGGAAATAGGCGCGCTTTTTCTCTTTCATCTCTTTGGCGGATAGAGTATCTTTCTTCTTCATGCGGTCTCCCTAAAAATCTACATTAACGCCATCTCGTCAAGATGGGTCAGAACGTACCACGCCGTGATGCCAAACAGCAGCATATAGAAAATGACGGCGGCCCATCTCCCCCGGTCGCGTATTTGGTCATCAAAGGGCTTTTTGTCCATTGGATTTTGTCCTCCTCAATATGATTTCAATTTGTTCTTCCCCGCAAGAGAGAATCACGCGCTTCTCGTTGGGAAGATTCCTTTTCATGATCTTGTAGCCATATGGGACAAGAGCGCGTGTTGCCATCCAGACGGCGGTGTGGTGTATGGCGGCGGTTTTAGATATGCGCGTCCTCCTTCCTATCCTTTTAAGAAAATCTATCGACCCAATCGGCGAAATGCTTTGGCTTTGCGGATAGCCTCTTGGGCCTCCAATAATGCCTCCGCCCATGTCCCCATCTCATCGTTGTCATCGCCATTGACGCGGCCGTCAGCTAATCCGGCGAGATGTTCCAGGGATTTCAGGAGGTCCGGAGCGGAGGAGATGAGGTAGGCGTTTGCCTCCGCATTGACCATCTGAACATGGACGCTGGCAATTCCTTGATGCTTATTAAAAGGCGGCGCGGAATTGTCCACGTCTATGTAATAGCGTTCTCCCATCTTCTTTGAGATCCACGGGCCTGGCGTGTGAATAGCTTCTTTCTTTTCCTCAGGCATGGTCGGACTCCTTGAGCCCGTCCGCGACGCCCGCAATGTAGAGAGCACGGAACAGAACATTTTGAACATCGGGGAGCGTGACGCCCGCCCCTTTCGGCGTATAGTCCCGAAAGCGCTGGATCATGCTGTAAGCCCTTTCGATCCCTTCGAGGATTTCCGGCAGCGAGTTATAGGCGTCCGACGGCGGCAGCTTCCCGTCGCCACGGCACACCGGGCAGGGAACGGAGATTGTTACCCATCCGTCGCTGTCGTCGCAGTTGTCGCAGGGCTTAGGCATGGCGCTCCTCCTCGTCCATTCTGAATTCCTCCGGCCGCGCCTCTTTGGTTTGTTCGTAGAAGACGCTGAGGCCCTGGTCGGAGCGCAGACATTCCACGAGGTCTCCCAGTAGGCTGCGTAGGAAGAGGATTGTTTTTTGGTCGGCGGTGTCGACATGTAGAGTTATCTTGGTGGTGCGCCGGATGGGAACCTTTGATTTAGGCATGATCGGTCTCCTCTAAGGTCTTGATAGCGCGGCGTCTCCACCGCAATACATCAGCGGCAATCTTCTCTTGCCGTTTGCCGAAAGCCACGGATGCCGTTATCGTGCTGATATAGTTCCGGATGCTTTCCAGGTCAAGGTCCATTGGTTCATCATTTAAGGCGATGAACTCCACCGTTAGGCGATAGCCTTTTGTGGGGGGTTTAGGCATGGCGGGCCTCCTCCATTCCCTTTTTGAGGGCGTGCAACCGCGCAAGTATGTCTCTCCGTCCACCTCCGGGCATTCCCTCGGCGTCTTCTATGGCGTCGTTCAGCGCCTCCACGTCTTCGGCCTGCCCCAGATTATCCCAGTCGAAGAAGTAGACGCGGACTCCCTTGCTTTC
>Ga0075436_100003012_pt1 | contig 11543 bp, 15 predicted proteins | sample RhiMethybrSRZTD5_FD_75303 | JGI IMG/M metagenome (GOLD analysis project Ga0075436, IMG submission 75303) | Populus rhizosphere microbial communities from Tennessee, USA - Rhizosphere MetaG P. TD hybrid SRZTD5 | ecosystem: Host-associated > Plants > Roots > Rhizosphere > Soil | place: USA... | reverse complement strand
TTCTGATGCTCTCAGGCGTCGGGGAAGCGAAGGCGCTTCGCAGCCTTGGAATCGATGTCGTCGAGAACCTGCCCGGCGTTGGCGAGAATCTGCAGGACCATGTGCTCGTCTCCGGCGTCGTGTTCAAGTACAAGGGCAAGATGCCGGATCGGCCGGCCGACAGCAATGCCGTCGAGGCAGAGGCTTACTTGTCAAGTGGTCCCTCGGGTGATACCGACATTAATCTTGTCCTAGAACAACTGCCGGCCGTTACACCCGAAGCGGCTGCGCGCTTTGGCACCCCTCCGGCGGACGCGTTCACGATCGCGCCGGCTCTTGTGCAGCCGACGAGCCGAGGCACTGTCCGTTTGGCGAGCAACAACTTTCAGGATGCCGCCATGATCGATGGCAAATATTTGGGCACGGATCACGATTTTGCGGCCATCGTGCGCGCGATTGAAGCCGCGCGTGAGCTTGGAAATCAACATGCCTTCGACAGTGTGCGCGAGATCGAAGTCATGCCCGGCCCCAAGGCGACCGCCGAGGAGATCCGGGAACTTGCCCGGCTTGGCTCGGCGAGCTTCGGACATGCCGTCGGCACATGCAAAATGGGCGTGGACAATCTCGCGGTCGTCGACCCACAGCTCCGCGTGCACGGCCTTACGGGCTTGCGCGTGGCCGACGCGTCCGTCATGCCGCGGATCATTACTGGGCCAACGAATGCGCCGACTCATATGATTGCCGGCCGCGCCGCCAAGCTGATTCTCGGCTGAAAGGGGGGATCATCCCATGACCGACGCTCCGAAGGACCCGTCGTTGACGATCGACACCCATCACCACATACTGCCCGACTTTTTCTGGCAGGCGACGGAGAACGCGCATGCTCCCGTCGGAGGACTTGCGCCCCTTCAGTGGTCCAAGGAAGCAAGCATCTCGTTCATGGATGACGCCGGCATCGACTTCGCTGTGGTCTCGCTGAGTACGCCCGGCGTGCACACGGGAGATAGCGCCAAAGCACGGGTTTTAGCGCGCCGCTGCAACGAATTCTCGGCCGAACTGGTTCGTTCACGACCGGATCGGTTTGCAGGTTTCGCCTGCCTCCCCTTGCCGGATGTCGACGCCTCCTTGGAGGAACTCTCCTATGCACTCGACGTCCTCGGGCTCGATGGCTTTGTTCTCTTTACGAATTCCAACGGCGTGTACCTCGGAGACCCTGTCTTGGAGCCGGTTTTCGAAGAACTTGAGCGACGCAAAACCGTCGTCTATGTACATCCCAATCCTTCACCGGATGCGATTGCCCATTCGTTGGGACTCCCCGACAATCTGCTTGATTTCCCGACAGACACTAATCGGGCTGTCGCTCAGATGCACTACACGAACAGATTCGCGCGCACACCAAACGTGAAGTACATCTTCTCTCATGCCGGAGGCTCCATTCCCTACCTTGCTGCGCGCTTCGCGATCATCGACGAGATGGGATTCATCGCGGGCGGCGAGCAGCGAGGCTCCGCCGCTGATATGTTCCGCCGGATTTATTGGGACACCGCGCTTGCTGCCAGCGATCCTGTACTCTGCATGCTGCGCGACGTGGCGGGAATCAATCAGGTTCTCTATGGAACAGATTTTCCGTATCTACGCCGGGACTTGGCCATAAACTCCAAACAACGCATCTTGCAAACCTCCGAGCTGGACGATTTGGAAAGACGCGCCATTCTTGGAGGCAATGCGTCACGCCTTTTTCCGGCGATTCCGTCCTTCGCGAAGGGCGATTTGAAAAGAAAGTAGAATGCGACCTACAATCCATCCGCTCACTGAGGAAGACTCGGTCGCGGCAGCCGCTTTGCGATCGGTTGTCGCACCCATGAAAGGCAGGTTCGAAGGAACCGCTGGCCGCGGTCTGTTTAACGACATGATGGAACGGGTCGCAGTCCCGGAGGGCGTGACCTTTGAAGCCGCGACCGTCGGAGGGATACCCGGCTGGTGGGCCAAACCGGAGCGCGCTCAGAAGGGGGCGGCGATCGTTCACGTCCATGGCGGCTGGTTCACTTGGGGAACCGCCCAGGCGTTCCGAAACTTCGCTGGTCACATCGCTTTGAGCGCCAGTGCCGATGCTTTCATACCAGATTATCGGCTCGCTCCCGAGCATCCGTTTCCTGTTGCCGTTCGGGACCTCGAAGCATGCTATCGCGGACTGGTTGACCAGGGCATCACGAGGGTCGCACTTACAGGCGACTCGGCTGGCGGTGATCTGGCCCTGGTGCTTCTGTCAATCGCATCCGCACAAGCCTCCAAAGATGCCGTCGCACCGGTGGGCGCGGTTGTATTCTCTCCGATAACCGACCTCGCGCTTACAGGCGAGAGCTTCGACACCCGAGCGGAAGCAGATCCATACTTCACCAAATCCCAGGCGGCCGGGCTCGTTCGGTCCTATTTGGGCGCAACCGATCCGAAGAATCCCCTGGCTTCGCCTCTCTACGCGGATCTTCTCCTTGGCCTGATTCTCTCGGCATATCCATAAACTCACGTACTCGTGCGACGATCTCGTGTGGGGCGGTGTCGAGGGAGAAATGGCCTGCGCTCAGGGCACTGTTATCAGGATCTTGTGGCTCCGCTACCAACTGTTCCGCCGACTATTTTTTGTCCGTTTGTACGGTGGCCATCGTCCCCACGCTTTCGCGTTCGCCCCAAGGGGATAGCCTGCGTGTCAGCAAGGGATAAATGACAGCCAGCAGCATCACCATGAGAGCATCGACAAACAACCAATCATATCCCAGCACGAAAATGTGACTGAGAATTACGGCAGTCATCCACACGACAATCAATCCCGCTCCCAATCTGGCTGTCGTCGGGATTAGGAGAAGAACCGTCACCGCCGTCTCGAACACCCCTGATCCAAGCCGGAATACCGGCTGAGATACGAACCTGTGGGTGGCTTGCGACATCTGCTCGAACAGGGCCACCGAATCTGGCACCGCTGCAAACTTCAGAAAGATGGCGGCATACAGAAGGTTCACGGACACCAACACGCGAATTGCCAGTAGTGCGAGTCTTTCTGCGCCTTCATGAACTGACCTACAAGCGTCGCAATTTCATCTGCTTTGGTATCAAGAGCGAAGTGTCCTGCGTCGAGAACGTGAACCTCAGCGTTCGGTACATCCCGGCGATAGGCTTCCGGCTCCGAGAGTTCGAACGAGAGGTCATATTTGCCCCAAATCACCAGCAGCCGCTGTTGCCTCTCGCGCATCCACGCCTGCCACTTCGGGTAGGAGTCGACGTTCGTGCGGTAGTCATAGAAGAGGTCGCTTTGAATATCCACCTGGCCGGGCTGGCTAAGAAAGGCAAAGTCATCGGTCCAGAGATCCGGGTCATAGCGTTCCACATCGGGATCGTTCCCGACATGGCGCGTCCGCGTAGTCACCAGCGACAGCAGATTTGTGCGAAGCGTACTTTCGTTGGCGCGCGATCGGCCCAAAAGGCCCGCCGCGTCTTCCAATTCGCCCCCAGACCTTCGTTGTGCGAAACGGCGTCCTGAACGATTAGAGCCTCGATCCGGTCCGAAGGCGCCAAGGCCATGCGAAAGCCGACGGGGCCACCGTAATCCTGCCGAATGTTTTCGGGTCCGGCCAGTCACTGTGGCCAAAGCCCGGATAGTCGGGCGCTACCAGCTGATAGCGATCGGAGAGCCGAGAGAACAGGGGCTCGAACATCCGGGATGAGGACGGAAGCCCGTGCAACAGCAAAAGCACTGGGGCGTCTTTCGGTCCGGCCTCTCTGTAAAAGATGGAGAGTCCATCTACCTGTATTGTGCGATAAAAAGTCGGGTGTTTCATAGGACGTTCCTTTCCCATGGCGTGTGCCGGCGGTTGAAGTATTGAGAGAATAATAGAAACCATCAGCACCACACGAGAAACCTCCAGGAAAGGGTGCATAGTTTGCCCCCGCGTTAGAAGTCCTGCGCGGTGGGCCGGACGACGATCTCGTCGATTTCCACGTCGGCTGGTTGCTCGATGGCGTAAGCGATTGCGCGCGCAATCGAGTTGGCAGAAATGGCCATTTTCATGAACTCGCGCAGATTCTTTCTGGTTGCTTCATCCGAGCTGCTCTCGGGGAGCTCCGTGGCAACAGCACCTGGTGAGATCATTGTGCACCGGATATTTTGGGAATGTAGTTCCATCCGGAGCCCTTCAGTCAAGGCACGGCCCGCGGCCTTGGTCGCGCAATAAACCGTTCCACCCGGAGCGAACACTTTGATCCCGAAAACGGAAGTGATGTTAATGATGTGACCGCTCTTTTGCCTCTGCATGTGAGGCAAGGCAGCGGCAACTCCATAGAGAAGTCCTTTGATATTGACGTCAATCTGCCGGTCCCACTCCTCTACCTTAAGGGCCTCGATCGGTGCGATGGGCATAATGCCGGCGTTATTGAGGAGCACATCGACGCGGCCGAAACCGTCGACGGCCCCTTGGATGAGCGCCTCCACTTCTGCGCGCTTCGTCACATCGGTGGCAAATCCGATGGCCTTGCCGCCGGTGGCCGAGATCTCCTGAACCACTGCGTCGATCCGGTTCGAACGCCGCGCTCCCAGTACAACTCTTGCTCCTTGTTGTGCGAGAAGCTTCGCGGTGCTTTCCCCAATGCCGCTGCTGGCTCCGGTGATTACTACAACTTTGTCGGTGATATTTGAAATTCCCATTCTCTTTTTCTCCTTATTTAAGAATTTGCTGCACGGCGGGCTGCGCTCCACTGAATGATGGGCGCCCCGATTTCAGAAACCTCCTCGGCCAATGAGGTCAAGAAAGCCAATACGTCGGTGCAAGTTGAAAGATTGGCATTTTGCCCAGCCCATAGGGGCAGGAGATCCGATAGGCCCGCCGCCTCTGCCGGGATCGCAAGATTTCTGACCAGCCTTCGCTGCAAGGGATAAGGTAGAATCGGTGTTCCCGCCTGGTTCAACTCCTCCAGTAAGCGATTGTGGATTCCCCGCGCGAGTCTCCCGGTGAAGCCCTTTGTCAGCGCGGTGTGCCCGGCTTTTTTCCCTCGCAAGACTTGGCGATGCAGCCGGCTGGCGCCGGACTCCTCGCACGCCAGGAAGACCGTTCCCATTTGGACGGCCTCTGCGCCAAGAGCCAGGGCGGCGATTACGCCGCGCGCATCTGCGATGCCACCGGCGGCGATCACCGGCACATTGACCATGTCGGCAATCTGAGGTACGAGCGAAAAGGTGCCTGTCAGTGAATCCTCCGCAGCGCGGAGGAATGAACCGCGATGGCCCCCGGCTTCGAAGCCGGAAGCGACGATGGCATCCACGCCGGCCTCTTGAAGTGCTGCACCCTCTTCGGGTGTGGTCGCCGTGCCAATCGTCACGATGCGTTTCGCCCGGCACTCTTCCAGGATTTCTTGTGGCGGGATGCCATAGATAAAGCTGAATACGGGTATCTTCTCGTCCAGCAAGACGCGAGCCTGATCCTCAAATCGGGTGGGCGAATACGGCGTGTATGCCGGACGCGGAGCGCCCAACGTAGCGAGATGGACGGCAAGGGGCGCGAGGCTTCTCTTGAACGCGTTTTCATCAGATGTTCGAGCACCTTCGTCTTCCATCGATACCCACAGGTTCATTGCGAACGGTTTCGATGTAATGGAGCGAATCTCTGCGATCACGTCTTTGATCGCTCCCGGTGTCAAGCGATGAGCACCGAAAGATCCGAGTCCACCAAAGTTGGAGACCGCTGCCGTCAACTTTTGTGACGACAATCCGCCAAGCGGACCTTGAATGATGGGATAATCGATCCCCAGTTTCGCTGTGAGCCGGTTCTCATTCCAACGAGGCGGCATTACGCGGATACCTCAAAAATCAACTCAAGCTCGACCGGCACGCCGAGCGGAAGGCTGGCCACGCCGTAGACTAGTCGGCTAGGGTTTTTGTCTTTTCCGAAAACGTCCTGCAGCAACTCTGAGGCGCCGTCAGCGATTTTCGGCTGCTCCCGGACATCTCCCGAAGTGGCCACCAACACGCCGAGCCGGACGATCCGCGTAACTTTGTCCAGCGATCCCAAATGCTGCCGTGCGACAGCGAGTGCGTTGAGGGCTGCCAGGTAAGCGGCCTGCCGTCCTGTTTCGACGTCGAGTTCCGCGCCGATGCGCCCGATGAATTTCGCTTCGCGGCCTACCGTGGGAAGCATTCCGGTGAGAAAGAGCAGGCTGCCCGTCTGCACCGCTTCCGCGTAGATGCCGAACGGCTGAGGCGGCGTTGGAAGCTCGATGCCAAGTTGTCTTAATCTCTGCTCGGCAGTGGCGGGACGAGAGATATCGACGCCTAAGAGTTTGTCGTTCGAACCCGTATTCATTGATTTCGCTCCTTGCTCACCGCCCATGCTGTCCGACGAAGTCTCCCAGGCGAGTTTCTGCATCGCCGGGTTTGCAAAAGCCTCGCCCAATTAACTCCTTAATCCGCTCCTGTGTGGCTGGTCGTGCCATCGAAGCAACGCACGCGTTCCACCCGGATTCGATTTCGATATCAGGCGGCAAACCAGCGATGTTGACGAGGCGCCTGGTGTCCATGATTGCCCGTTTGTCGAAGGAGGCGATTCTTCTGGCGAGCGCATCGACAAATCCGTCAAGCTCAGCATCCGGCAACGACCGATTCACATAGCCATAGAGTTCGGCCAGGTCGCCTGGGATGTCGTTTGCGCTCAAAATCACTTCCAGGGCGCGCCCTCGTCCCATGAGACGCGTCAGTTGCGCCATGGGGCCACCGCCAGGCACCAGACCGGCGCCAACTTCAAACTGCGACAAGATGGCTTTTTCGCGACTGGCAAAACGCATGTCGCAGGCAAGGGCGAGCTCACTTCCCATACCAGTCGCCCGCCCGCGAATCGACGCTATCGATACGACAGGTGCGCGACTCAGGCGCATCAGCATCTCGGGCCATGGATGCAAGCCTGTGGGTCCAGGAGGAAGATGCGCCAAATCGTCAAGTTTTGCAAGAAAATCCAAATGAATCAGAAAGAAACCTTCAACCGCACTGTCAAAGACCACCACCTTAACTTGCTCGTCAGTTTCGAGTGCGGTGATGACATCGTTCACTTGTGGGAGCATTTCCGGACCGAAGATGTTGAGCGGCGGGTGGTCAAACGTGACTCGCCAATACTCGGGCGAGCGCTTGGTTACACGTATCTGAGTATTCTTTGTTGCTGCGACATTGTGATCTTTCATGTTGGTGGTCTCCTTATCAATTGGTTTTCATCGGCGCTTTCGTCACGCGGCTTTGGTGAGGTGGTCCCACATAAGGAAACTCCCGTAACAGATCGCCGTGGGGCCCTACGCTATCCCCGATGACCCTTCCATTTGTGAGAACGCGCATGAACCAATCGAACGCATCGTCGGTGAGTGTCCGGCCGTTATCGGGAAATGACGCCGGGCGCGTAGGATCATAAGGCATAACATCTGGAAGCAATGTCCCCGCCACGCTCTTCGCCTCAGCCGGCGTATACCCACCTGTGTGCTCCAGAGCGTGCGCGAAGCCAGCAAGGAAACGCCCATCGTCCACCGGTTCACCTCCGAGGTAGGCATCTCTTTCTTCGACAAGCACGACAGCCTGGGCAGGCCGCGCTCCGCGCTCCACTTGGATCCAGCCACCGCCATCACCTGGCGTAAGCGTGCGCGCCCACAGGCGAACCTCTTTTGCCCCCAGAGCAGAATTAGGTACTTCAAGAACGATGCTGCATACATCTTTGTCAGCGAAGAAATCGTCGCTCGTGAACTGAAAGTTGTTCTTCGCGCCTTCCACATCGCAGAAGAAAGGGTCGCTGCGCCAGCCGGCAAAGAAGCGGGTATCGCCTGCCTCTGTTACCCTCGCCTCGCGCCCTATTGAAACCGGCGCCCCCTCAACGATCACCCGTCCGCCATCGCCGGTACCGGCGGCTTGCGGGCCATCAACGCGGTAGAGAATCGCGGTTTGTGTGCCGCGCTCGAATGCTGAGAAGCGCACCCGGTACGCGATATCGGCAACCCCATTACCATCGGTGTCGATCTTGAGCTCGTACACTGCTTCGGGCGCGAAAGGCTCGGTCGTAGTAGCCCCAGAAGGGTTTTCGCCGGCAGACGGATGCACGTTCATAATCAGGATGGATTTCCCAGTGTCTCCCGGTTTTGGAAAGGCATACAGATCAGTGAAGTCCAGTCGGGCGTCCCCTTGGGGAAAGCTGAAGTCAGGGCCAGAATAATGATGCGACATGGATTAGTCCTCGGAAAGGGGCCGTTCACCGGCTACCGCTCCCAGCTTTCGCCGCAGCTTGCTCGATTAAGTTTGCGACTTCTTTCGGATGAGAAAGCATTGGCACATGACCGGAGGAGACAGTTATCGAAGTAGCCTTCATGGCCGCGGCTTCGGCCTTCTGAAGCTCCGGAGGAACAGCGCGATCATTGCTAGCAATCACGCACCAAGATGGCTTGGTCCTCCACGCCGCGGTCGCGATTGTGGCTCCGAAAACAGCTGCTGCTGTGGGACCCTGTGTCGCTGTCAACAGCTGCTTCTCCTTGTCCGGCAGATCCTGCGCGAAATCCTCAGCGATTCCCTTTGCGGTCACGGTGAGAAAACCTTCAGTATCCGCCCGGACTTCGACGCCCAGCGGGGCGGGCGGAAACGGTTTGGTGACCGAAGCAACGGACTCACCCTCCGACGGCGCGAGCGCAGCCACATAAACCAACCCGACCACCTTTGGATCGTTTCCTGCCTCGGTGATAACCACTCCTCCATAGGAATGGCCCACTAGCAGTACAGGGCCATCCTGCAACGCGATGGCGCGCCTGGTGGCGGCAACGTCGTCAGACAGCGAGGTCAATGGGTTCTGCACGGCGACCACATGCAATCCCTTGGCTTGGAGCAGTGGAATTACTTTGGACCAGCTTGATCCATCGGCCCACGCACCGTGAACAATGACAACGTTTCTAACCCCTTGAGCGGAGTTCGCCTGAGCGGTCGCTCCCGGGTGAAACACGGCCGTCAGTAAGAACACTGCGGTCAAAGCAGTTCGGTATGTTTGCGAGAGTCTCATATTTTTCTCCTTCGTGGCATCACAATTGAAGTCATCGTTCGTCACGCTCTTGCCGTAATCACAGCCCGCGAGAGCCGACGTAATCCTTGTAAAAACGGTCTGCTACAGGTCCGGCCTACACCACGTTGAGCGTAACGTTGATGTTGCCCCGTGTAGCGTTGGAATATGCACATGTCTCGCCGTGCGTGGCGTCCACAATGGCCTGGGCGACTTCGTGCTCCAGACCCGGCAGGCTGACGTTAAGCCGTGCTCGGAGGAAGTAAACGTCGCCTGAATGGCTTAGGTCTATTTCGGCATCGATGGCTATGTCAGCCGGAAGCGCGACCTTCATCCGGTTGGCCACGAGTCCGATCGCGCTAATGAAACAGGCGGACCAACCGGCGGCAAATAACTGCTCCGGATTCGTGCCAGTTCCTGGGACACCGGGAGCTGAGAACTTAACATCTAAGCGGCCATCATCACTCTGGGAGACGCCGCCGCGCGCTCCGGCCGAAGTATGGGTCTTGGCGGTGTACCGCACCGTGACGCCCCCCTGGGCTGAACCAGAAGCTGCGTTGGTTTTGTGAAAAGTGGTCATGCTTATTTTTCTGCGTGCGCCGTTCCAGTCACCATTTGCCCGCGTGCGCGCCGCCATCCACGTGCAGTATTTCTCCTGAGGTGAAAGTGGCGTCGGTCAGGAACAAAGCTGCGTCGACGACTTCTTTGACCTCACCGATCCTGCCGACCGGGTGCAATTTTTTGAGGAAGTCATGAGTTTCCGGTTTATGCATAGGAGTATTGATCACTCCCGGCGCTATTGTGTTTACGCGAATGCTTTCCTTGGCGTATTCAATTGCGAGGGCGCGTGTCACCGCATTCAAGGCGCCCTTTAGCATAATTTGAACGGCCGCTCCAACACCTGCGATCGGTTGGTCAACCAGGGTAGTGGACACATTGATGATGCTGCCCGATTTCTGCCGCAACATTTGGTTTACCGTCAGCTGTGACACGTAGAGAAAGCCGGCAAGCGTCGTGGAGACTAAAGTGTTGAAGTCTTCGGTCGTGTATTCGGTGAAGGGCTTCGGAATAAAAACGCCGGCATTGTTTATCAGTACATCGATCCGGCCAAATCGCGAGACGGCGGTATCCACAATCGTTGCCGCCGTGCCTGGGTGGCCGATATCTCCATCAACCAATGCAACATTCGCAGCCGCTGCGAATGGATTTGCTTTAGTAATGTTTCGCGAGTTTGCGACTACGTTGTATCCTCGTTTCAGGAACGCTTCGACGAGTCCCGCTCCGATCCCTCGCGAGGCACCAGTAACAAGTGCTGTTTTGGTAGTATTTGCCATTTGTAAGCTCCCTTTAACAATCTGCTCGCACGGACCGTAGATCCTCGCACTCAGCCCTTGAATGGCGTGTTTGCAAGGACCTCCACTTTTTGCACCTGCGGAGGAGCCGCAAATAGTTCGCTGGCCCGCGCCCCCAATGCCTTCGCAATGTCGCCACTCAAGTGGGCATTGCGGTCCGCTTCATTTGCAAAGGTGTCGAAGATGCCGAACTTCCCCGGCCCGAGCTTGATCGCATACCACTTCAAAGTCCCCTTTTCATCCAGCGCGAGTGGCTGAGCTGACTTTAGAAATGCCTCGGCATCAGCCTCCTTACCTGCGCGGGCTTCGAGCGTGACTAACAATCCAATTGCTTCCATTGACGTTCTCTCCTGTGTTGAATTAGTTCCGGCCGGCAAACAGTAGTCGGTTGATCTCGGTGTCCATTTGTTCTACGCCGCTCTGCTCACGATCTGATTAAACTGCACATCGGAAACGGACTTGTGCGGATTTCTGCTGAATGGTCGGAATCCTGCTAAATTTGTGACATAAGAGTTTGAGGCGACATGGCTCAAATCCGACGGTATCTGCTTGTAGGTTGCGAGGGGCTGCGTGACGATAACGTGGACGATGCCTGAAGGTGTCGCAACGTCGAGCGCACTGCCGGCAAAAGACTGGACCTTTCCCAGAACGCCGGAAAGCGGTGGGGCTGGCTGCGCCTGCGCCCAGACGATGTTTGGAACCACCTGGGCGGCCAGCAAAGAGATCGCTGCGAGATGCAACAGCAGGTGTTTCTGGAAACAACCCGCGCTATTGGTTTTGTCGCACAACACAGTTCTGAGTTTCATGTGAGTTCTCCTATTCAAATGCGTTCGATCGGGTTGAAGGCTAAGCAACATCCTTTTGGAGGATGATCGCCGGCCAAAAAACAATCAGTTGATCTGACGGCCGGCTTGTTGACGCTGGAACGCCGCTCACACCCTGATTAAACTGCACATCGGAAAAGGACTTGTGCAGATTTCTGCTGAGATGGTCGAAATCTTGCTAAATTCATGCTCCCGAGAGAGCTCCGACGGCATTAACCTATGTCTGGGATTTGTCTTGAGCGAACGACGACGAGAGTTCGAATGAGCTGCTGCGCAGCCGAGTCATAATTGTTGAAACGAAGGAGGCGAGGTAAGGAGCGTTGAATTACAAATTCCGG
>Ga0075436_100003010_pt1 | contig 11544 bp, 10 predicted proteins | sample RhiMethybrSRZTD5_FD_75303 | JGI IMG/M metagenome (GOLD analysis project Ga0075436, IMG submission 75303) | Populus rhizosphere microbial communities from Tennessee, USA - Rhizosphere MetaG P. TD hybrid SRZTD5 | ecosystem: Host-associated > Plants > Roots > Rhizosphere > Soil | place: USA... | reverse complement strand
AATAGGTTTTCATGGGTCGGATCCGTCAAAAATCGCGGCGCCGCAACAGTGCAGCGCTCTTGGCCCGGCTTCTAGCCTGCGCGGGTACCCGGGTCAACGCTCAACGTCTTGCAAAACACACATAAAATCAATTACTTGCATTTTAGGTTCGATAATACCACGAAATAGTCATTTGTTCCGCGGTGGAATTGAATAGGTCGATGTCGCGTGCGCGACCGGGGCATCTTCGCCCTCGGAGGAGATGGCCACTGCGCCCACCGCCAATCGCCTACCGAGCTTCAGGAGCGCACAATCGGCGACCAGCGCGCCAGGGGCCGGTTTCCTCAGGAAATTGATGTTGAGGCTGGTGGTGACCGCCAGCGGCACCCAGCCGATGGCACCCAGGACCGCCACATACATCGTAACGTCCGCCAGCATCATCAGGGTCGGCCCGGAAACCGTGCCGCCCGGGCGGGTCGACCGCGCCGGGGGCGTGAGCCGCACCCGTGCGCGCCCATCACCGACCTCGAGAATCGTGAGCCCGCTCCCCGGAAAGAAGGCTTCCGGGAACTCGGCCGCGAGCCGCTCCTCGAGCTCACCCGCTGTCAGTGCCGCCGGCATGCCGCCTCCCCTGCCCGATGCTCGCGCATGATGAGCGTTCGGATACAATGGCCCCGCCTGTCCCGGAAGAGTAAGCGACACGATGGCTGCGCCGACATCCGCGCCCCCCTCCGCATCCCGCCCTGCCCCGCAAGGCGCGGCGCCGATCCTGCAGGAGTTGAGCGACGGCATCGCCGTCCTCACCCTCAACCGGGCGGAGCAGCGCAACACCTTGTCCGAGGCGATGCTGGCCGCGCTCGCCGAAGCCCTGGCCGCGATCGCGCAGGACGACAAGGTGCGGGCCGTCGTCATCGCGAGCAGCGGGCCGGTCTTCTGCGCCGGGCACGATCTCAAGGAGCTCATGGCCCACCGCAACGATCGCGACCGCGGCCGCACCTATTTCCAGCACATGATGGAGACGTGCAGCGCCGTGATGCAGTCGATCGTCCGGCTGCCGCAGCCGGTCATCGCCGCCGTGCAGGGAATCGCGACGGCAGCGGGCTGCCAGCTGGTCGCGAGTTGCGATCTTGCAGTGGCCTCCTCGCGCGCCGGATTCTGCACACCGGGCGTCGACATCGGCCTGTTCTGCTCGACACCGATGGTCGCGCTCACGCGCAATGTCGCGCGCAAGCATGCGATGGACATGCTGCTGACCGGCGAGACGATCTCCGCCGAGCACGCCGCCCGCATCGGGCTGGTCAACCGCGTTGTACCGGCCGGCGATGAGCGCGAGGAGGCGGTCAAGCTTGGGCGCCAGATCGCCGGCAAATCCGCCATGACCGTGCGCCTCGGCAAGGAGGCCTTCTATCGCCAGAGCGAAATGGGCCTGGCCGATGCGTACCGCTTCGCGTCGCAGGTGATGGTGGAGAACATGCTCCGGAATGACGCAGCCGAAGGTATCAGCGCCTTCCTGGAAAAGCGTCCGCCCCGATGGGAGGACCGCTGACGCGGCATCCAGGCGCTTACGAATCCTTCATCGCGATCAGCCCGCGGTGGAGTCTCATTTCGCTCGTCCATCTTCGGTGGAGGAACCTCAATTCCGCTTGCGCGCGACCGCGGTTGCGTCATGCTGCAAACGGCTGGCGTTGAGGGCGGTGGACCGCGTCGGGGGTCTTTGGACATCCACCGAGGGGAGAAGGCGATGTCGATCAAGTTGGTGGTCGCGACTGTATGTGCGCTCGGCGTACTGGGCTGGTCGGATGGCGTGCGCGCCGAGAGCCAGAACGACCGGGACGCCTGCATCGGTGACGTGCACGCTCACTGCGGGGAGTACATCCCGGACCGCGAAGCGATCATCCAGTGTCTCAAGCAGAAAGTGAAGCAGCTCAGCCCGGCCTGCCGCACCGTCATGACCCGGCCGTATCGGAAGGACGCCGCGCGCAACTGATCTGGGTACCCTTTTCATCGCACCGCCGGCCCCCTATTTTCGCTCAAGGGCTTTCCGGCGGTGCGATGACTCACGACGGCTACGACGACGGTTTTATCCGCGGCATTCTCAATACGGTGAAGACGATCGCCATGGTCGGCGTCTCCGCCAAGGAGAGCCGGCCAAGCTATTTTGCGTTCAAATATCTGCTCGAGCGCGGCTACCGCATGATCCCGGTCAATCCCGGGCTCGCCGGCGGCGAGCTGCTCGGGCAGAAGGTCTACGCCAAGCTCGCGGATATCCCCGAGCCGGTCGACATGGTCGACATCTTCCGCGCCTCGCCCTATGCGCTCGGCATCGTCGAGGAGGCGCTCAAGTTGCAGCCGCGCCCGCGCGTCGTCTGGATGCAGCTCGGCATCCGCAATGATGCCGCCGCCGCGCTCGCCGAGGCGAACGGCATCAAGGTGGTGATGAACCGCTGCCCGAAGATCGAGTATGGCCGCCTGTCGTCGGAGATTTCCTGGATGGGGGTCAACTCGCGCACGTTGACCTCGAAAAAGGCGCAGATCTCCGGCCGCGGCATCCAGCGCATGTCGCTCAACCGCACGACCACCGCCGGCGGCTCGACGCCCGCCGCCGAGCGCGCGTTTCGCACCGAGGAGCCCAGCCATTGATCGCCCGGCCGGGCTGCCCTCGCCTCGCCTCCAGCAATCGCATGACGGCCTGGACGCGATTTTGCGCCATTGACGCAGCGGCGCCTGCCGCCTTGACGCCCGGGCGGGGTCCGATAAACCCCTGATCCGCGGGTTTTCCGCCGCCGGCGCGGCTCTTCAGTCCACGGGGATTTTCAATGACCGAACGCAGTCCGGGCTTTTCGACGCTTGCCATTCACGCGGGCGCCCAGCCCGATCCGACCACCGGGGCGCGTGCGACGCCGATCTACCAGACCACGTCGTTCGTGTTCGAGGACGTGGATCACGCCGCCTCGCTGTTCGGCCTGCAGACCTTCGGCAATATCTATACGCGGATCGGCAACCCCACCAATGCAGTGCTCGAGGAGCGCGTCGCCGCTCTCGAGGGCGGCACCGCCGGCCTCGCGGTCGCCTCCGGCCATGCCGCGCAAGTGCTGGTGATGCACGTGCTGATGAAGCCGGGCGACGAGTTCGTCGCCGCGAAGAAGCTCTATGGCGGCTCGATCAACCAGTTCAATCACTCGTTCAAGAATTTCGGCTGGAACGTGGTCTGGGCCGATCCGGACGATATCGGCACCTTCGAGCGCGCTGTCAGCCCCAAGACCAAGGCGATCTTCGTCGAGTCGATCGCCAATCCGGGCGGCGTGATCACGGACCTCGAGGCGGTCGCGAACATCGCCCGCCGCGCCGGCGTCCCGCTGATCGTCGACAACACTCTGGCGACCCCGTATCTGTGCAAGCCGATCGACTACGGCGCCGACGTCGTCGTCCATTCGCTCACGAAATTCCTCGGCGGCCACGGAAATTCGATCGGCGGCCTGATCGTCGACGGCGGCACCTTCAACTGGTCGCGCGAGAACCGCTATCCGATGCTGTCCGAGCCGCGGCCCGAATACCACGGCATCGTGCTGCACGAGACATTCGGCAACTTCGCCTTTGCGATCGCCTGCCGGGTGCTGAGCCTGCGCGACATGGGGCCGGCGCTCTCGCCGTTCAACGCCTTCCTGTTCCTGACCGGCATCGAGACGCTGCCGCTGCGCATGCAGCGTCACTGCGACAACACGCTCGCGGTGGCGCAATGGCTCGCCAAGCACCCGAAGGTCGCCTGGGTGAGCTATCCGGGCCTGCCGGGCGACCGCTACTACAATCTCGCCAAGAAATACGCGCCCAAGGGCGCGGGCGCGGTGTTCACCTTCGGCCTCAAGGGCGGCTATGACGCGGGCGTGAAGCTCGTCTCGAACGTGAAGCTGTTCTCCCACCTCGCCAATATCGGCGACACCCGCTCGCTGATCATCCATCCGGCCTCGACCACCCACCGCCAGCTCTCGGATGCCCAGAAGGTGCAGGCCGGCGCCGGACCCGACGTGGTGCGGCTCTCGATCGGGCTGGAGGATCAGGCCGACATCATCGCCGATCTGGAGCAGGCGCTCGCCGAGGCCTGAGCGGCGGCATAGACCCGCGCGGCGTTCAGGGTCGCGAGCGTGAGCACCGCGAGCGCCATCGCCTGATGCGCGAGCGAGAGCGCGAGCGGCGCTTGCGCGAGCAACGTCCAGATTCCGAGCGCGGCCTGCAGCGTCACCGCGAGTGCGAGCGCGACCGCGCCGGTCGCGACCGCGCGCACCCTCAGCGCGTCGGCCGCATGCAGGAGCGCCACGACGAAGACCGTGTAGGCGACCATGCGGTGATCGAACTGCACCGTCAGTGTGTTCTCGAAGAAGTTCCGCCATAGCGGGGAATCGAAGAACAGTCGGTCCGCCGTGGGCACGAAGCCGCCGTCGATCGCCGGCCAGGTGTTGTAGACGAGGCCCGCGCGCAGTCCCGCGACCAGCGCGCCGAGATAGATCTGCCCGAGCACCAGGGCGAGCAGCCCGAATGCACCGAGGCGCAGGCGGCCCGGAATGGGATCGCGGACGGCAGGGCGGTCGCGCAGCTGCTCCGCCGTCCAGACGATCGCGGCGTAGATCAGACAGGCCAGCGTGAGGTGAAACGCCAGGCGATATTGCGATACCTCGGTGCGCCCCGCGAGACCGGACGCCACCATCCACCAGCCGACTCCGCCTTGCACGGCGCCGAGGCCGAAAATGACCCACAGCGGGCGCCGCAGCGCGGGCTCGATCGCGCCTCGCCACAGGAACCAGAGGAACGGCAGCAGGAAGGCAGCGCCGATCAGCCGTCCCAGCAGCCGATGCGCCCATTCCCACCAGAAGATGGTCTTGAACTCGGCGAGCGTCATGCCGCGGTTGACGAGCTTGTACTGCGGGATGGCCTTGTACTTGTCGAACTCGGCTTGCCAGGCGGCGTCCGAGAGCGGCGGAATGGCGCCGCTGACCGGCTGCCACTCGGTGATGGAGAGGCCCGATTCAGTCAGCCGGGTCGCGCCGCCAACCAGCACCATGGCGACGATCAGAGCCGCGACCGCAAGCAGCCACAGCCGAACGGCGTGGCGGCGGGTGGTGTAATTGGAGGTGGGTTCTAGCATGGCGTCCGGCTGTCCGCCCATATATCGAGCCCGCGCCACGCCCGCAACGCGCGCCGCCGGCGAAGCTGCTGGAACTCATGACGGCCGATTGATAGAAGCCCGTCCATGTCGATCCGCATTCGCAAGCTCATCGGCGCGGTCGCGCTCCTCACATTGGTAATCGTGTGGGCGCTGCTAGCGATGGCGATCGCGCAACCTGTCCTGGCTACCGCGAACGGCGTCGTCGCGGCACTCTATTACGTGATCGCCGGGCTCGGATGGGTCCTGCCCGCCATGCCGCTCGTCAAATGGATGTCGCGCCCAGAGCCCGAGGCCGAATAGCGAATACCGGATGGCCGTGACGGCCGGCCGTCGCCCGCTCTCCAGTCCCTCCTCATGGCGACCGTTAACCGCGAATGCATTGGCGGGCCCGGCGCGCTCATGGCGAACGCTTTATTGATTTATTTTTGCGAACCTCGGCGAAACCGATGTTAAGGATCCGGTGACCAATGCGGTCAGTCCATGTCGCTCCGCGTCCGGCGGACGAACCACGCGCGGTCGCGTGGCCGGTCAGCGACCGCCTCGCGAAGGCGCGCATCGACATATGCGAAGACTTTGCGACCGCCGTGCCCGCCTGGGACCGGGTGATCGAGCTCGGCGCGATCGTCGGACCGTTCGGCGGCCGCGACTGGATCGAGCTGTGGCACCGCCACATCGGGGCTCCGGCGGGCTTTCGGCCCCTGATCGCCATCGCCCGCGACGAGCAGGACGAGCCCCTGTTCCTGCTGCCGTTCACCTCTCGCCCCGGCGGCCGTCTCACGATCGCGCGCTATTTCGGTGGCCGCCACGCCCAGCTCAACATGGGGCTGTGGCGTCGCGACGTCGCGGCGACGGTGACCGTCGATGATCTCAACGCCGTCCTCGCGGCCATCGCGCAGCGCGCCGGAATCGATCTCTTTCTCCTGCTCGGCCAGCCCGCGCTCTGGGACGGCCGCCCGAACCCGATGGCGCAGCTTCCCCATCAGGCCTCGCCCGACGACGTGTTTCGCCTCGACATCGACGGCGCTCCCGGCGAGCAGCTGATCAAGACCAAGCTCAACCCCGCCTTGCGCGGCACGCTCAAGAGCAAGGAGAAGAAGCTCGCGCAGCTCGCCGGGTATCGCTATTTCCGTGCCGCGAGCGCTCCCGAGGCCGAGCGCGTGCTCGCCGCCTTCCTGACCCAGAAGGCCGCCCACCTCGAGGCGCAGGGCGTGCGCAACGCCTTTGCCGAGCCGGGCGCGCACGCATTCCTCCGCGCGGCCTGCGTCGATGCCCTCGCCTCCGGCGAACCCGTCATCGAGCTGCATGCGATCGAAGGCGGCGGCGAAGTCCTGGCGGTTTTGGGCGGCACCGCGACCCCGCAGCGTTTCTCGTCGATGTTCAATTCCTACACCCTGACCGAGCACGCGCGCTGGAGCCCCGGCCTCATCCTGATCTCGCACATCATCCGCGACTGCGCGGACCGCGGCATCGCGAGCTACGATCTCGGCGCGGGCTATGCACAATACAAGCGGTTCTTCTGCAAGACGGTCGATCCGCTGTTCGACACCGTGCTCGCCTTCTCGGGTCGCGGGCGCATCGCCGCTGCCGCGTTGCGCATCGGGCTCGCGTGCAAGCGCCGGATCAAATCGACCGGCCTCGTGTGGGCGATCGTGTGCAGGCTGCGGCGGCTCGCTTCCTAGCGCATGTCCCGGCGTACCATGCCGCGGACTTGATCCGGGGCCCCCACCGATTCGATGGCAATGACAAGCGCCAAGCGCTCACGCCGCCGCCGGCGTGGCGCTGGCCGTTGCCTCGATCAGCACGATCTCGCCAAATCCTGACGCCGCAAGCCGCTCGCGCGCCGTCGCGGTCGCCGGCGCCGCTTCGTCCCCGACGACCAGAACTGCGTGCCGAACGATGCGCGAGAGCCGCTCTGAGGCGGCCTCGGGCGCCGCGCCGGCATCGATGACGACATGCTCGTAATTGCGCGCCAGCGCCTCCATCATCGTGCCGACCCGCTCCGATGCGACGATCGCCGTGACATCGGCGTCACCGATCTGGCCGGCGCCGACCAGATGGATGCGGGAAAGCTTGTCGCGGGTGATCGCATCCGCGAATGACGCGGTGCCGCGCACCACCTCGGCGACCCCTGGCGCATGCGGTTCGGCGGACATCGCGGCAAGACCGGGCGCTTCGAGCGCGAGGTCGATCAGGACCACGCGCGCACCTCGGCCGAGCGCACGCGCCAGCGTGGCGGCCGTGAGGGTGGTGCCGGTATGCCGCGACACGCCGAACACGGCGACGCGCCGGCCGCCCTCCCCGGCCGCGCGCAGGCTCTGCGCAAGATCCTCGATGGCGCTGAACGGAACACCGAGCGACCGAGCGTTGGCGGCGCTCGGCCGCGCATCGGCAAGCCCCCATGCGGGCGCCGGCGAGGTCGCCCGCATGGGCAAAGCTGCCGCCGCGGATGAATGGCGCATCAGCTCGCCGGTCGTCACGAAGCCCGCACAGACGACCATCGTGGCAAGCATCGCCACCAGGATGGTCGGCAGCTTCTTGGGAAAATACGGCGTGTTGCTGACCATCGCCCGCGAGATGATGCGCGCATCGGGCGGCGCGCTGCCGATGCTCTCACGCGCCGTCGCCTCGCGATATTTGGCGAGATAGGATTCGAGCAGGTCGCGCTGTGCCTTCGCCTCGCGATCGAGCGCGCGCAGCTGCACGTCCTGCTCGTTGGTGACCGCCGCCTGGCGTTTCATCTGGTCGAGATTGGCGCCGAGCGCCTCGACCCGGGCGCCCGCGATCTTGGCATCGTTCTCGAGCGAGCGGACGACCTTTTCGGCTTCGGTCCTGATCTGCGCGTCGAGGTCCGCGATCTGTGCCTTGAGCTCCTTGATGCGCGGGTGCCCGTCGAGGAGGGTCGACGACTGCTCCGCGAGCTGCGCGCGCAACGTCACGCGCTGCTCCGACAGCCGGCGGATGAGCTCGGAATTGACGACGTCGAATGCCTCGACCGGATCGCCCCGCCGCAGCATCTCGCGGATCAGCCGGGCGCGCGTTTCGGCATCGGCCTTCTGGGCGCGCGCCAGGCCGAGCTGCGAGTTGAACTCGCCGAGCTGCTGGTTCGAGAGCGTCGTGTTGTTGGTGCCGACGAACAGATTGGCCTTGCCGCGGAACTCCTCCGCCTTCGCCTCGGATTCCGCAACGCGCTTTCGCAGCTTCTCGATCTCGCTCGCCAGCCACTGCCCGGCCGCCTTGGTCTGGTCCTGCTTCGCCGACTGCTCGAACGCCAGATATCCCTCCGCTACCGCATTGGCGATGCGCGCCGCGAGCTTGGGATCGGACGAGCCGAACTCGATCGTGAGGACGCGCGAGCGCTCGAGCGGAAATGCCGCGAGCCGCGCATTGTACGCCTCGAGCACCCGCTCCTCGGCGCTCATGCGAAGCGGGTCGCGCGCGATCCCGGCCGCGACAAGCGCGTATTTCAGCGGCGACATCCCGCCGAGCATCGGATCGAATTCGGGCAGCTCGTTGAGCTTGAGCTTCCTGATGACGTCGACGGCGAGCCCGCGCGAGAGGATGAGCTGCACCTGGCTGGAGAGCGTCTCGATATCCGCCGGGCCGGGCTCGGCATTGGTCTTTTCCGCCTCGGGACGCAGAAAGACGTTCTCCTTGCCCTCGAACAGGATGCTGGCCGAGGACTTGTATTGCGGCGTGATGATCTGGACCGCGGCGGCAGTCAGGAGCGTCACGATGAACGCCGGGACGAGGATCGCGCGCTTGCGCCGCCACAGCGTACCGCCGAGGGCGTGCACATCGAGCTCGGCGTCCGCAGGCTCCGCCGGCCGCGCGGAAGGCGGCTTGCCGACGCGAAGCCGCTGGGCGGGCACCGCTTCGACCGCGCTCGGCGCCTGCGCCTTTCGCCTGAACCACATGACCCGACCCCAACGCGACACGACTCGCGAACGCCACGAAACCACACCCGGCGCGATCTCACCCCATTATGGTTTCCACCCCGTTAAGCGCCTGCATTTCGCAACCCAACGAAGGATTTCCTTAACAGCCGCCGGTGTTTAACGGATCCGATGCCGAGCCGGCTTGCGCCGGCGCGCAGCGCGGCAGCCGCCAGGGATCCGCATGCCGCCCGCCCGCCTCAGGATCATTCACGTGGTGCGCGCCCCGATCGGGGGCATCTTCCGCCACATCCTTGACCTGTCGACCGCTCAGGCTTCGGCCGGGCACACGGTCGGCATCATCTGCAATTCGCTCGAGGGCGGGGCGTTCGAGGACCGGCTGATCGCCGACGTCGCGCCCCACCTGGCATTCGGCGTCGCACGCTTTCCGATGCGCCGGCAGGTCTCGCCGTCCGACCTGCGCGCCATGCGCGACCTCCTGCGCCATGTCGGCGCGCTCGCGCCGGACGTGGTGCACGGCCATGGCTCCAAGGGCGGTCTCTATGGCCGGCTGATCGGCACCTGGCTCGGGCGGCATCGGCCGGTCGCCCGCATTTACAGCCCGCACGGCGGCAGCCTGCACTACAGCAAGACCTCCATGGAGGGGCGCGTCTATTTTGCCGCCGAGCGGCTGCTCGAACGGGCGACCGACGCGATCGTTCACGTCAGCGCCTACGAGGCCGAAACCTATCGCCGCAAGGTCGGCGCTCCACGTCCCGAGGCCTTCGTCATCCACAATGGGCTGCGCCCGGCCGACTACGATCCCGTCGTCCCTGCGGCAGATGCCCGCGATCTTCTCGTGCTTGGGATGGTGCGCGACCTCAAGGGCATTGACGTGTTCCTGCACGCGCTCGCGCAGGTCGGCCATCATCACGGCCGCGCAGTGACGGCCCACATCATCGGCCAGGCCGAGGAGCACGACCTGCAGCGCTATCGGGCGCTCGCCCGCTCGCTCGGGCTCGCCGATCGGGTTTCCTTTCTCCCACCGCGGCCCACGCGCGAAGCGTTCGCGATGACGCGCGCGCTCGTGGTCCCGTCACGCGCCGAGTCGATGCCGTACGTCGTCCTGGAGGCGATCGCAGCCGGGCTGCCCCTGGTGGCGACGCGGGTTGGCGGCATTCCGGAAATTTTTGGCCCCCGGGCGGACGAGCTGGTCGCGCCAGGCGATCCCGCCGCCCTCGCCCATGCAATCGACGCGCTTCTCGCCGATCCGGAGCGCGCCGCGCGCGGCGCCAGCGGGTGGCGCGAATGGTTAATGCCCCGGTTCAGCATCGCTCGCATGGAACGTGAGATCGGCAAGCTTTATGCCGCGATCCTCGAGGCCAAGACGGCGCGGCAAAGCGCCCAGGGTCCGGTTTTGACGGATTCCGAGCTCGCTCAGCGCCCTGGCTCGCTCCAGCATTTACCTTGAGTTTACGCTTTCGAGACGAATTGCGCCTAAAGCTCCAACCACATTCGTGCCGCGCCGGTGCCGTGCCACGTCGGCGCAACGCTGTGGTTAACCATGATCTCGGGCAGCGAGCCTCCTGCCTTTCGGGCCGACAGTGCGCGGAGCGCCGCCGCATTCGCGGTGGCGGCTGTCCGCCGCCGCGCGAGTGTACGCGAGCTGAGCCCGCTGGCGCGCGCCATTGCGGCCGAGCCGGTCTCGCATGCGGTCTCGCCCGTGGTGCTCGCCGGTATCGTGCGGGCGAGCGAGCTCGGCCTCATCGCGGTGCTGGGGGCGGTCGTCTACGCCTATGCGGTCTATCCCCTGGAGGGAATCGACCTCCGCTACCTCGTGGCGGATCCGGTGATCGCGATCGCCGCCATTGCGGCATTCCAGGCCTTTGACATCTATACGACCACCGCGTTCCGCAGCCACGTGCATCAGCTGAGCCGGCTCGCGCTCGCCTGGACGCTGGTCTTCCTGCTTGCGCTGGCCCTCGCCTTCTTCATCAAGTTCGCCGACCCGTTCTCGCGCAGCTGGGCGGCGGGTTGGTATCTCGCCGGCCTCGCCGCCTTGTTCGCCGACCGGCTGGTGCTCACCTCGCTGGTGCGCCGCTGGGCGCGCGACGGCCGGCTGGTGCGCCGCGTGATCATCGTCGGCGGCGGCCGCGAGGGCGACGCGCTGGTTCGTGCGCTCGAGGCCGAAGCGGACTCGGATCTGCGCATCTGCGGCGTGTTCGACGATCGCAACGGCGAGCGCAGCCCGGAGGTGGTCGCCGGAATCCCGAAGCTCGGGACGGTCGACGATCTGGTCGAGTTCACCCGCCGCACCCGCGTCGACCTCATCCTGGTGTCGCTGCCGCTGACCGCGGAAGACCGCGTGCTGCAGATGGTGCGCAAGCTGTGGGTCTTGCCGGTGGACGTGCGGCTCGCCGCCCATATGAGCAAGCTGCGCTTCCGGCCGCGCGCTTATTCCTACATCGGCAACGTTCCGGTCCTCGACATCTTCGACAAGCCGATCGCCGACTGGAACATGGTGCTCAAGTCGAC
>Ga0075436_100003006_pt1 | contig 11551 bp, 8 predicted proteins | sample RhiMethybrSRZTD5_FD_75303 | JGI IMG/M metagenome (GOLD analysis project Ga0075436, IMG submission 75303) | Populus rhizosphere microbial communities from Tennessee, USA - Rhizosphere MetaG P. TD hybrid SRZTD5 | ecosystem: Host-associated > Plants > Roots > Rhizosphere > Soil | place: USA... | reverse complement strand
GAACACTTGCTTGCGAATCGGGCGAAGGACGTCGAAACAGGGCGTGCGGTTTATCGCATGGTCGATTGGTACAAAGACTACGCTTCGAAGTTTGGCGCGGTGCTGAACAACAATCCGAGTCCGGGGAATATCACCGGCGGTTTGCTGAACATTACGATCAAGTCGTTGGGTGCGGTGGCGAAGGCCGGCACGACGCGCGTCGAGGGCGTGTTGGAGTATGCGGAGTCAGTCAATCATCGCGGCCTGAATCTGATGCAGGGACCGGGTTACGATCAGGAATCGACGCCGGGCCTCGTGGCAGCGGGCGCAACGATCGTTGTTTTCACGACCGGACGCGGCACTACGATTGGTAACGCGATCGCGCCGGTGATCAAGCTTGCATCAAACACGCCGGTGTTCGAGCGGATGCGCAACGACATCGATCTGTCGGCGGGCGGCGTTATCGACGGCACCGAAACGATCGACGAAGTGGGCCGGCGCGTGTTTGAAGAGATCGTTGGCGTGGCTGGCGGCGTTGAAGCAAAGGCCGAGCAGCACAAGCATCGCGAGTTTCAGTTCTGGGCCGAACAGACCGTTTCGCTTTAAGCTGTGTTCATCTGTGTCTAACTTACTAACAGTAAGTGTCGTAGGTGAGAGTTCAGACACGGGTCTCGATTCTTCTCTCCTCACCGCGATCGTTCACGAAGCACTCGACAGCATCAAACCCGGCGAACGCGTGCTCGCAATCATCTCCGACAAAACACGCGACGACAACACCGACTTTCTGTTTCCCGTAGCCGCTGACTTTCTCACGCACCGTGGCGTCGCTTCGTTCGACGCGCTCGTGGCCCAAGGCACGCACCCGCCGATGTCCGAGGCGCAAAAGCGCTCCAAAATCGGCAGCCCGAGTTTCACAGGTCAACTTTTCGATCATCGCTGGAACGAACCTGATGAACTGATCACACTTGGGGAACTCAGCGCAAGCACCGTGAAAGAACTGACCGCCGGGTTGATCGAAGACGCGGTGCCGGTAAGCGTCAACAAGCTACTCGCACCGGGTGTTTACGACACGGTGCTGGTTTTCGGCGCGACCGTGCCGCACGAGGTCGCCGGTTTTGCCGGCGGTGCGAAGTATTTCTTTCCCGGCGTCGCCGGACCGGAGCTGACGCACACAACGCACTGGCTCGGCGCGCTCGCGGAAATCGAAAATATCATTGGCCGCGTGGAAACGCCGACGAGACGTCTGATAGAAGCCGCGGCGGATCTTATCGCTGCGCGCGTGATCTCGTTGAACTCAGTCGTCTCTCGCAACGCCGCTGGCGAGCTGATTACTTACGGTTTGTTTGCGGGCGAGATCAAAGAAGCATTTCGACGCGCGGCTGAAGTAAGCCGTCGGGTACACATTCGTTACACCGGGCGGAAATATCGCACGGTCGTCGCCCTGCTCGATCCGCATTACGACGAGATGTGGGTAGGCGGCAAAGCGAGTTACAAACTCGGTGCGATCATTGAAGACGGCGGCGAGCTGATCATCTATGCGCCGCACCTCACGAAACTTTCCGAAACACACGGCGCGCTGATCGAGAAATACGGCTACGCGCCGCTCGAAAGCGTGCGCGACATGCTTGGTGCTTCGTCTGAGTTGCGTGAGAATCTGTGCATCGCGGCGCATCTTGCGCACGTGGCTTACGCGGGACGAACTGACGAGCAGGGAAGGATCGTTTCGCGTTACCGGATCACGATGGCCACTGGTCTTGACGAGGAAACTTGCAAGCGGGTCAATCTCGGTTACCTGGACCACCGCTCGCTCGATCTCGCAGCGCTAAACTCCCAAACCGACACGCTCGTCGTCAAAGACGCCGGCCGCGATCTCTATCAAGTAGGTAAGGATAGTTAAGCAACAAGCGCCATCTGGCCTGAGGGCGTTTGGTCGAGATTGCAGCTCGCGATGAACTGCTCGAGTTGAAGGCCGCCCAAGGGCGTCGAGAAGAGAAATCCCTGGCCGTTCTCACACTCCAATTTGCGCAACAACCGTAACTGATCTTCCGTCTCCACGCCTTCGGCCACGACGTCCATGCCGAGATTCTGCGCCAGGGCAACGATCGTTCGCACAATCGCGAGGTTCTCTTCGTTCTCCATCATCTGCGTTACAAACGAACGATCGATCTTCAGCGTGTCGATTGGAAAACGTTGCAGGTAACTCAAGCTCGAATAGCCGGTGCCGAAGTCGTCGATGCTCAATTGCACGCCGAGATTTCGCAGTTGCGTCAGCAGCTTCACTGCGGCTTCGATGTTGTCGCTGAAAACTGACTCCGTAATCTCCAGCTTCAAACAACGCGGCGGCAACTGCGACTCTTCGAGCAACTGCGCGATGTTATCCACCAGACCCGGCTCGTTGAATTGCTTCACCGACAAGTTGACGCTCACGAAGAGGGGCGGCTGCGACGGATAAGTCTCTTGCCATTCACGCGCCTGCCGGCACGCCGAGCGCAACACGCTTTGACCGATCGACAGGATCAAACCCGTCTCTTCCGCGACAGGAATAAAATCCTTCGGCGGCACGAGACCAAACTCCGGATGGCGCCAGCGCACGAGCGCTTCGAAACCGATGAGCGTCCGATTCTGCAGCGAGACGATAGGCTGATAGTCGACGAACAGTTCGTCGCGCTCACACGCGCGGCGCAGATCCGTTTCCATCTTCAGCCGGCTCATCAATTCGCCGTGCATGTCGCGGCCAAACACTTCGTAACGCGCCTTGCCACGCGCCTTCGCTTGATGCATCGCCGTCTCGGCGTTGCGCAACATGTCGGCAACGTCTTCCGCGTAATCCGAACCAAGCGCGATACCGATGCTCAGCGTCGTGTAGACTTCCTGGCCTAACAAGTTGAACGAGATCGCGAGCGCCTGCTGGATGCGAGTCGCGACTGACGAGGCCTCGTCTTCACCCGAAACATCATCGAGCAGCACGGCAAATTCGTCGCCGCCGACGCGCGCGAGCACGTCGTTCTGCCGCATGCAGGTCTTCACGCGCTGCGCGACCTGAATCAGCAACTGGTCGGCGCTTGCACTGCCGAGACTATCGTTGATGAGTTTGAACCGATCGACATCGAGCATGAGCACGGCGCACTGCGTGTTTTTGGTAGCGGGCTTGCGCGCGACACGCAGTTTCAAAAGATCGTAGAACCGGGCGCGATTTGGGAGTCCGGTAAGCGTGTCTTGCGTTAATCTCTCTTCCGCGAGTTTGCGGTCGGTGATGTCCTGCACCTGGAAGAACAAACGCTTGGTGCCGCTCTCCGACTCCTTCAGCACCGAAACGTGCCATTGCACCCAAACGTTATGTCCCTGTTCGTGGACGTAGCGCTTCTCCTGCTCGTGACTCTGAATGTAACCCTCGATGACGCGCTGAATTTGCGACATCACCTGGCGCAAATCGTCCGGATGCGTCAGGCGTTGAAAACTGGTGGCGCGCAACTCCTGTTCAGAGTAACCGAGTAGTTTGCAGAGCGCTTCATTAACCTGAAGCCAACTGCCGTCGACGGAAACCACGGCCATGCCGATGGCTGCATTGTCGAACGTGCCCTGGCTTGGTCCAGGAGCAGGCGTGCCGGTCGAGAGCGCAAAGGGAATTGAGTTTGCGGCAAACGGCGACTGCGAATCGGCCGCGGTCGCGGCTCCGAATTGTTTGTTTTGAATGCGCTCCGTCGCCCGGCGGCGCTTCATTCGTTTCTGTTCGTACATGGCCTGGTCGGCCTGTTCGAGCAGTTCTTCGAAGCAGGTCATGCGTTCGGGTTCGAGCGTGGCGACGCCGATGCTGAAGGCGAGTTTGTGCGCGCGCGTTTCGCCGGCGTTGAAAGCCTTGAGGTTATCGTTCAGGCGCGTGATTGCCTCTTCTTTGTTGGCGTTGAGATCGGTGACGAGCACGATGAACTCGTCGCCGCCGAGCCGCGCAATAATGTCGGAGGTGCGGAAGCTGTGGTTAAGAATCTGGGCCGTTTGGATCAACGCGTTGTCGCCTTCGTTGTGACCAAACTCATCGTTGATCTTCTTCATGCCGTCGAGGTCGATGAAGAGCAGCAACAGTTTCTCCTTCTGGCGGCGCGCGAAATCGAAATACGGCGCCGCTTGCTTGAGCAGGCCACGGCGATTGAAGAGTCCGGTGAGTTCGTCCTTGAGCGAACTCATACGCAGCGTCTCCTCGAGTTTCTTACGTTCGGTGATGTCGCGCACGACTTGCACCATACCACCGCCGACAACGCTCGAGAGCGAGATTTCCAGCGGCAACGTGCTGGCGTTCACGCGCAAGCCCAGCGCTTCGCCGCGCCACGACCCATCGCGCCAAACGGCGGGCATGATCTGTTCTTTGAAACGATCCAGCTCGTCGCTGAAGAAGAAGGTTTCCCAGCTCGCGCCAATCAATCGTTCCGGATCCGCGTAGCCAAAGATCTTCGCGTAAGCGTCGTTGAGATAAATGCAAACGCCGCAATGGTCGATGATGGCCATGCCGTCCATCGAGGCCTTCATCGCCGCGGCCTGCTGGGCCAACGAACCGGCGGCGCGTTTACGTTCGGTGATGTCACGGGCTACGACCGACGAGCCGGTGATCGTTTTGCCGTCGAGAATGGGGCAGATGGTGAGAGAGACGTCTATGGGCGTACGGCCCTTCTTCAGGTGGACTAATTCATATTGGGTGACGTTTTCACCGCTTGCGACTTTTTCAAACAGCAGCGTCGCTTCCTGTCCGCGGCGGTGATCGAACAACATCGAAATCGGAGAGCCGAGCGCTTCCTTGGCGGTGTAGCCGTAGATGACACGAGCGCCGCGATTCCAACTCATGATCACGCCCTCGGGCGTGACGCCGATGATCGCGTCGCGAGAAACGTCGACAATGCTTTGCAGTGTAGATAATTCGAAATTGACTCCGGTTAACTGCTCTTCAGTTCCTCTCCAACCATTCCAGACGATCGCGCTGGCGAGGAACTGGACCGCAAACAATATGATGATCGATGCCGTCGCGTAAGCGCCGAACACACCGGGAGCAAAAACGCAGAGGCCGAGCAGGCTGGGAATTACCAGAATTGGCAGGGGCCACAACTTGCGGCTGAAATGGGAGATTGAAGAGTTGCTTGAAAGCATTTCGTGGGGGACCTGGGATCGAATTTTCAAAGCCGAGTTTTAAGGTCTCTGGGGAGCCTCACTCAGGTCTTTAGCCATTCGCGTGCCAGCTTGTTTTGTAGGAAAAAGTCGAGAAAAGCGTTCTCGGTCCGGTCACGCTGACCGCTTCCTGGTGACATCGACTTCAAATCGACATTGCGGGCGGCCTTCGCGATCGCAGTGCTCATGGACCGGCGCTTTGACGACTTCGGCGATGAGAGTCTCGGCGAGACGGCAGACTTCCGGATGAACCACAACGGCGGCGGCAAGCGGGCAGCCAGTGCTACAGATCACGATCTTGTTTTTCTCGCGTTTCGCCTCGGCGGCGCCACCCAGCGCGGCTAAAACCTTGAGTGCGGTTTGCACGCGACCTTCGAGAGTCGCGTTGGCTTTCACGGAAGCGCCGGCTGCGACCGTGCGGCCGACTTCGCGGAGGACGTCTTCAATCTCCGCGGGTTTGAGACGGTTCTTCAAGACTGCGATGAGTTGATTGAGCAGATCGTCGTAGGCCTTGGGAAAGAGCGACTCGGCTTCGGGCGTAAGGGTGTAAGTGAAGTGCGGCTTGCGCAGCGCGCGGCGCAGTCCACTCTGCCGTACGAGCCCGTCGCGTTCGAGGGTTGCAAGGTGCGCTCGAACGGCGTTGTCGGTGAGCTCAAGTTTCTTCGCCAGCTCGTCGACGGTGCAGGATGAGCCGCGCAGAATCGTCACGATCTGCCCGCGCGTACTTTCGAAAAACCGCCTGTCGAGCTTCATTCCTTCCATTCGCCATCCTCGCCTTCAACCCGAATTCTATCGTCTTTCGAAAGAAAACACAAAAAACAAAATAACATCTTGACTTATTGTAGAAGAAGAGTATTTTGGAAACGTCCCCAGCACTAACAAGTATTTCAAAGCAGGAGAACTAGTGAGATGGCACAAGCAATTAGTAGTTCAGCAGGCATTACCTCCGTCAGCAGCGACGTAAGAGTTGGCAGTCCGAGCCGGCAGGCGTTTCAGATCCTCCGCCTCGGGTTCACTGTCGCGCCCATCGTCGCCGGCCTCGATAAGTTTTTTCATCTGCTCGTCAACTGGGACCAGTACCTGCCGTCCGTCGTCAACAATGCGATTGGCGGGCACGGTCACCAGTTCATGCTCGTCGCCGGTGTAATAGAAATCATTGCCGGCCTCGGCGTCGCCTTTAAGCCGCGCATCTTTGCCTACATCGTTTCCGCGTGGCTGCTGCTCATCGTCTTAAACCTGCTCATGATTCCGGGTTACTTCGACGTCGCGCTGCGAGACTTTGGTCTTTCACTCGCGGCACTCGCCCTCGCGCGCCTGAGCCAGGAATTCGATCGCTAGAACAGGGAGGACATCGTGCGATGTCGTTGAGGTTAGTTCGATCTACCAAGCCGCGTGACGCTGCGAAAACAGTCGAGCGCGTGGCGGAGGCGCGGCTGCCGACTGAGACGGGCGAGTTTCGCATTATCGGTTTTCGCTCGCTCGTTTCGGCGGAAGAGTTTGTCGTGCTCGTGAAAGGCGAACTGAGCGCCGAGCGTGCGAGCCTGGTGCGGATTCACTCGCAGTGCATGACCGGCGATGTGTTTGGTTCGATCAAGTGCGACTGCGGCCGGCAGCTCAAAGCGGCGATGAAGCGGATCGAGCAGGAAGGACACGGGGCCATCGTCTACCAGCAACAGGAAGGACGTGGCATCGGCATCATTAACAAGATCCGTGCTTACGCCCTGCAGGACGAAGGCGCCGACACGATTGAAGCCAACGAGCGGCTTGGCTTCGAGGCGGACATGCGGCGCTATGACCAGTGCGCCGAAATCCTGCTCGATCTCGGCCTGCGCGCAGTGCACGTGATGTCGGATAATCCGGCGAAGTTGCGCGCGCTGCGACAGGTGGGTCTCAAGATCGTCGAGCGCGTGCGGTTGGAGATCGAGCCGCACGCGCTCTTCGTTGGTTACCTCAAAACGAAGCAGGAGAAGATGGGCCACCTCGTCAGCGTGGCCTGACGAACGCGCTACAGGCAGGATTCGTCTTTATCATCGACTGCGCACCGCGCAGCGATCCCTCCTACTGTTGTTTCGGCGGCTGGTACGCCGCTGACCAGACGGAGTTCCCACCGAGCACGCACTGGTTCTGCGAGATCTTTGTTCCCACCTGATAAGGACCGGTGTAAGTCGGGCAGCCACATTGGACCAGCGGCAGACCGGTCTTCGGATCGGTTTTGCCAGTCTGTTTGCAGGGCGCCGTCATGCATCCGGCATAGGCTGCGGGCGTGGAGCAGGTCGTCGGATCGATGGGCATCTGCTTTTCGAGGTAGAGGCTGAATGCGGAAACGAGATCCGCGCCCGGGATCAGAGTGTTGTTGCTGATCGCCTCGCAAACGGGCGCTTCGATCGAGCCGGTTGGCTGGCACTTGCTGCCGTCCTTACCGCAGACTTCTGCTGTCTTGAGATAGACGTCGAGATTGAGGATCGCATTGATGTCGACGAGGTACTTCTGCCCGCCGGGAATTTGATAACAAGTACAGTTTGCCAGGTCACCTCCGCTGAGATTGCAGGGCGTGGTTGGTCCCGGACCGGAGTAGTAGCAGAGCGCAATTGAAGCGCCTTTGCATTCGAGAAAATTCGATTTTTGCAGGGTTATATCGGCCCACGGTGGTCCATACGGAGTCGTTGGCAGCGTGTTGAGCTTGAACTGCTTGTTGCCGGTGTATGTGCCGAAATCGAAGGTTGGTGTAACCGCAGGTGTCGCCGTCGTCGTCGCTTGTGGTTGCGCGGTGGTTGTAGGTTGATTTGTGTTTGAACTTACGCATGACCACGTCAGCAGGCAAAGTAAAGCAAGGATCGCGATGCAGAGATACCATCGTTTACGCATAGATGTGTCCTCTTCTCCGGTCAAGTCTGTCGGTTAACGTATGGGCGATGTGAGTTCTAAGCAGTTTGGTGCCGGAGGTCGGACTCGAACCGACATGAGCAGTGAAGCTCGCCAGATTTTGAGTCTGGTGCGTATACCAATTTCGCCACTCCGGCGCGAAGGGCTGACATCATAAGGCCCTTTCCTACTCAGCGCAACACTCGCCAATCCGGCCCGAACCCCCCCAACCACGACCCGAAAACCCTCGGCCTAATGCCCCTCCAAAACGCCCACCCGCTGGCTGTAAAAACTTGTTTGCCACAAGCCAACGAAACCGCTAGAATGTTTTAGCCACTTGCTGGCAGGGCACTCCAAGCCCCGATACCTACCCTTACAAAGCGTTTTTAGCTTTAGCGGCCGAACCCCTTGTCACCATTGTCCCGCATTTCAGGAGAACCAAATGCCGACAACTGCGTCGCCACGCATACTGATTGTTGATGACGAAGCCGAAATTACCGAGATTCTTGCCGACCTGCTGAGCGAAGAGTACGACTGCCTCCGCGCCGGTTCAGCCGAGCAGGCACTCGTGGAACTGCGCCGTAACCAGTTTCAGCTCGTGATCAGCGACATCACCATGCCCGGCATGAGCGGCCTGGAGATGATTCCGCACGTCAAAGCCCTTTCGCCCGACACGGTCGTCGTGATGATCAGCGGCATGCAAACCGTCGAAAGCGCGATCGGCGCCCTGCGCCTCGGCGCCTTCGATTACCTGATGAAACCCTTCGACCTGCGGCAGGTCGAAGCCGTCGTCAAGCGCGCACTCGAGTATCACGAACTCGTCGTTGCGAAGCAGCGCTACGAAAACCATCTCGAAGAACTCGTCGAACAACGCACCGCCGAATTGGACCGCGCATTGAACTCACTCGAAGGCGCTTATCGCTCGACACTCAAAGCTCTCACTGCCGCACTCGAAACACGCGACTCGGAGACACACGGTCACTCAGAACGCGTAGTCAGCTACAGTTTGCGTCTCGGTCGCGAATACGGCTTGAACAGCGAACAGATGAAGTCGCTGGAATTCGGTTCGCTGCTGCACGACATCGGCAAGATCGGCGTGCCGGATTCGATTCTGCGCAAGCCGGCGAAGTTAACCGAAGAAGAGTGGGTGCGGATGCGCGAACATCCGCTGCACGGACAGCAGATCCTGCGCGGCATCGAGTTTTTGCAAGGCGCGGCGCGTGTGGTGGCCCAACATCACGAGAAGTGGGACGGCACCGGTTATCCGCTCGGGCTACGCGGCGAAGAGATCGACATCAACGCGCGCATCTTTGCGGTGGCTGATGCGTTCGACGCGATCACGAGCGATCGTGTTTATCGTCGCGGCAAATCATACGAAGCGGCGGCGCAGGAGCTGGACGATTGGGCGGGGCGACAGTTCGATCAGAAAATCGTCGAAGCGTTCCATCGCGTGCCGAAGGAAGATTGGGAAGAGTTACACCGGATTTCGTTGTTGCCGAAGGAAGATCAGTTTGACGTGCGGCAACTTATGCATGCCTTCGAATCGCAGTTGGAAGCCGCTGCCAGGTAAGTTGCCGTTTTGTTGACAGGATTTCAGAATCCACAAGATGGCTGTTTCGGTATCTTGTCAATACTGTAAATCGTGTCGTTATGGTGTTGGGACGACGTAGCCGCGACGCGCGTGCAGACTCAGTCCAACGCGGCGCGAGGCGACTTCAATTCGTCGATACTCACCAGGCTTCGCTTCAGCCAGCGGTCGCTTGGGACGATAAGTGACAACGTAATCAGCACCGATTGCGCGTGCGACATCGCTTGCCTGGGCCAACATCTCTTGGCTGTTCAACGGCAGCTCCCACTTACCACCAGTTTCTTCAGCAACATTCTGCAACGCCTGTTCGCTCTTCTTGAGTTCGGCTTCATAAGCCTTGCGCTGCCGGCGCATCGCGGGATCGAAACGGATGCCGACTCCGAATACCGGACTACGCGTCGTTCCCGGTGGCAGCGTCGGATCGGTCGCGGTGATCGGGTCGTTGCTTACCGGCCGCTGGCCAGTCGAGATCTTCGAGTCCTTCTGATCGCTCTTCTGTCGCACAAACTGCGTGTAGCTGATGATATGGACCGTCGCGCGAGTCGCGACCAGCGCGCGCACCGCCGTGGCGCGATCGACCTTCCCACCAGGTGAATCCACGCCGTCAGTAATCATCACGACATGACGGCTGCCTTCGGGCCGATCCCTCAGTTGCTGCGTCGCATTTACAATCGCTTCCGAAATTCGCGAACGCTTCGTCGAGATCAACTTCGACTTCAACGTTTTCAAAACTGCAGCTTTGTCCGTGGTCCACGTTTGCAACATCTCTGACGAGTTGCCCGACTGCATCACCGCGATCGAAGTTCCGCTCGCAAGCTTAGCGACCAACTCCGACGCAACTTGCCGCGTGAGCGACGTACTCTTTTGCAATCCACCGAGACCGGTGAAGTCGCCGCCGGTGTCGAGCACAAACAAAACATTTGCGGGTATGTGACGCAAACTGCGGAGTTGCTGCGCGACGCCGTCTTCGAGCACGAGCACGTCATCGAGCTCGAGCGTTGGGTCGTAATGGCCATACGCGTCAAACGCGACGACCGGCAGGCGCACTTCTTCAGTGAAAACACGAACAGGTTGTTCTTGATCTTTGTCGACCGGTGGTGGTGGCGAGGGTTTTGGTTGTTGCGCAGAGGTGTAAGCTGCGACGACCGCTAAAAGGAGACCCGCAAGTGTGCATCTAAGAAGAGCCACGGATTACACGGACAAACCACGGATTACACGAATAACGTGACAGAGATGCGCCCGCTCCTCAGTTGGTTTTCCGGGCCTGTGCCTGCACCGCGGTGATCGCCACGGCGTCAACGACGTCGCGCGCCGTGCAGCCGCGCGAAAGATCGTTAGCGGGCTTGTCGAGGCCCTGCAAAATCGGCCCGATTGCCGTCGCGCCCGCCAGGCGTTCGGTCAACTTGTAGGCAATGTTGCCGGCCTGAAGATCGGGGAAGACTAAAACGTTCGCACGTCCCGCAACGGCTGAGCCGGGCGCTTTCGACTGCGCCACTGCCGCCACCAGCGCCGCGTCAGCCTGAAGTTCACCATCGACCTGCAATTCCGGCGCGCGCGCTTTCACCGTTCGCGTCGCCTCGACAACTTTGTCGATCAAACGATGTCGCGCGCTGCCCTTCGTGGAAAACGAAAGCATTGCGACTCGCGGCTCCGCGCCGAGCAACGCTTTGCACGAATCAGCCGCAGCCAAAGCGATCTCGGCCAACTCAGCCGCACTTGGTTCGATCACCACGCCACAGTCGGCATAGATCAACGCGCCGTCCTGTCCGAACTCGGGACGCGGCAACGACATCAAAAAGAAACTCGAAACCAGTTTGAAGCCGGGCCGCACACCGATGCAATGCAACGCTGCGCGAACCGTGTGCGAAGTGGTGTTCGTCGCCCCGGCAACAGAACCGTCAGCCTGGCCCATGCGCACCATGAGATTGCCGTAGTACAACGGATCAGAAACGAGCGTGCGCGCCTCGTCAG
>Ga0075436_100003004_pt1 | contig 11551 bp, 10 predicted proteins | sample RhiMethybrSRZTD5_FD_75303 | JGI IMG/M metagenome (GOLD analysis project Ga0075436, IMG submission 75303) | Populus rhizosphere microbial communities from Tennessee, USA - Rhizosphere MetaG P. TD hybrid SRZTD5 | ecosystem: Host-associated > Plants > Roots > Rhizosphere > Soil | place: USA... | reverse complement strand
CACCTCATCCTGCACGGCGATCTCCAGGGTTTCACGCAGCGCGAGCTGGAGGTCGTCGCGTGTGTGGCGCGCTACCATCGCAAAGCGTATCCGTCCAAACGCCACGGCGCATTCGCGCGCCTCGAGCGCGGCGATCGCCGGCTGGTGCGCAAGCTTGCGGGGATCTTGCGGGTCGCGGACGGTCTCGACCGCACGCATACGCAGCGTATCAGCGACGCGATGTGCGCCGTGCATCGCGGGTTTGTGGAGCTGACGGTCCAGGCGCGCACCGACCCGCGCGTGGAAATCTGGGACGCCGAGCGCAAGTCGGGATTGTTCGAGCGTGCATTCAAGTTGGAGCCGCGATTCATCTGGGTGCGGGCGGTCGAGAAGCGGGCGGCGGAGAAGCGCTCCCCGCGCCTGCGGCTCGCGGCGAGCTGAGTATGTCTTCCTACCAGCCTGCGTTTCCGCCCGACCACTACCTGAACCGCGAGCTCAGCTGGCTCGAGTTCAACGCGCGCGTGCTGGAAGAGGCGGCCGACTCGACCAACCCGCTGCTCGAGCGGCTCAAGTTCACCGCGATTTTCAGCTCAAACCTCGACGAATTCTTCGAGGTCCGAGTCGCCGGGTTGCAGCAACAGCTCTACGCCGGGATCGAGCCGCAGGATTACGGCGCGGACGGCCTCGATCCGATGGACCAGCTCTCGCGCATCGAGACCCGAGTCCACGCCCTGGTCGCCGAACAGCACCGCTTGCTCGACAACGAGATCTTGCCGGGGCTGGCGGGAGCGGGCATCCAACGCGTCGCGCTGGATCAACTGGAGCCGCCGGAGCGCGAGTATGTCGACAAGCTGTTCGCGCGCGAGATCTACCCTGTGCTGACCCCGCTCGCGATCGATCCGGGCCACCCGTTTCCGCACGTGCACAACAAGAGCCTCAACATCGTGCTGCTCGTCGAGAACGTGGAGTCGGGCCAGCAGCTGTACGCGGTCGTGCAGGTGCCCGCGCTGCTCGACCGCGTTGTTGCCTTGCCGGGTGCCGGCGCAGACGCGCCGGAGCGGCTGCGGTTTGTCTTGCTCGAAGAGGTCATCGCCGCCCACTTGGGGGACCTGTTCGGCGGTTTTCGAGTGCTGGCGCACACCGTGTTCCGCGTGACGCGTAATACCGATCTCGCGATCAATGAAGACGAAGCCGAAGACCTGCTGCAGACCATCGAAGAGACGCTGCGCCAGCGCATCCTCGGCGAAGCGGTGCGGCTCGAGATTCTGGCGTCAGGCGACGCGCGCTTCGCGCAGATGCTCATGGGGGCATTGGATCTGCGCGAGCGCGACGTGTACCGTGTCGGCGGGCCCGTGGACCTGACCGCGCTCATGGCGCTGCATCGCGGGGAAGGATTTCGTGCGCTGCGCGACGAGCCCTTGCTGCCGCGCCCGTCGCCCGCGCTCGCGAGTGGTGAGAGCTCGTTCGACGTGATCCGCAATCAGGACGTGCTCGTCCACCATCCCTATGAGTCGTTCGGTGCGGTTGTCGATTTCATCGATCGCGCAGCCGACGATCCGCAGGTGCTCGCGATCAAGCAAACGCTCTACCGCACCAGCGGCGCGAGTCCCATCATCTCGGCGCTCGCCCGCGCAGCGCAAAACGGCAAGCAGGTCACCGCGCTGGTGGAGCTCAAGGCGCGCATGGACGAGCAGAACAACATCACCTGGGCGCGCACGCTCGAACAGGCCGGCGTACACGTCGTGTACGGCATCGTGGGGTTGAAGACGCACTGCAAGGCCGTCCTGGTCGTGCGCCGCGAGTCCGAGGGGATCCGCCGCTATGTCCACCTCTCCACCGGCAACTACAATCCGACCACCGCCCGCGTGTACACCGATCTGGGCCTGTTCACGGCCAATCCGGACGTGGGAGAGGACACGAGCGCGCTGTTCAACCTGCTCACCGGATATGCCGACGGGTACCAGTGGAAGAAGCTCACCGTGGCCCCGTTGGGCATGCGGGAGCGCATGATCGGCCTCATCGAGCGCGAAGAGCGCAACGCGCGCGATGGCCGCCCGGCCCGGATCGTCGTGAAGATGAACGCCCTGGTCGAGCCATCGGTGATCGACGCCCTGTACCGCGCCTCGCAAGCGGGCGTGCCGATCGAGCTGGTCATCCGCGGCATCTGCTGTCTCCGCCCGGGGCTCCCCGGGGTGTCGGAGACCATCCGGGTCACGAGCATCGTCGACAAGTTCCTCGAGCACAGCCGCATCTTCTATTTCGAGAACGGCGGCAACCCCGAGGTCTTGCTCGCCAGCGCCGATTGGATGCCTCGGAACTTCTGGCGCCGCATCGAGACGGCCTTCCCCATCGAGGACCCCGCGCTGCAGGCGCGCGTCGTGGGCGAGATCCTCCCGTCGGTCCTGGGCGATAACACCAAGGCCCGAGAGCTGCTCTCGGACGGCACCTACCGCCGGCGCGCGCCCGCCGCCGGCGAGCCGCCGCTGCGCTCCCAGGTGGCGCTCCAGCTGCTCGCGCGCGAAGCGAGTCGCGAGGGCACCGAGGTGCGCCCCCCGTTCATCCCGATCGCGCGGCGCCCGCTCCCCCTCCCCCTCCCGTCGCGCACCCCCACGCCGGTCTGAGCGAGATTCGATGAGACTGCTCGTGGTCCGCCACGCCATCGCCGAAGATCGCGCGGACTACGGCCGCTCCCACAAAGACGATTCCGCCCGGCCCCTCACGCCCGAAGGCCGCCGCAAGATGGCCCGGGGCGCCCTCGGCCTGAAACAGATCGTCCCCGAGCTGGACGTCCTCGCCACGAGCCCCTACAAGCGGGCGCTCGAGACCGCCGAGATCATCGCCGATGCGTACGGCGGCCTCGCGGTGGATCGCGTGCCGGAGCTGGCCCCGGGCGGGGGCGTGGAGCGCGTCGTGGGCTGGCTCGCGGGTCGTCATGCCCAGGGCGTCGTCGCGATCGTGGGTCACGAGCCCGACTTGAGCCGCCTCGTGTGCGCGCTGCTCGTCGGCGCGAACGGCCCGTTCCTCGAGCTGCGCAAGGGCGCGGCCTGCCTGCTCGAGTTTTCCGGTGCCGTCGGCCCGGGAGCGGCCGCGCTCGACTGGTTCCTCGGGCCCAAGCACCTGCGCCGTCTGGCGGACCATGCCTAAGGCGCCCCTCCCCCCGGACCTGCGCGCGCGCCCCGCCGGCAGCGCCGCGGCGCTCATCGGTCTCACCCTGCTCGACGGCGCGCGCACGGCGCTCGGCCGGCTCGCCGATCCCGACGATGCCGAGGCGCTGCACGACTTTCGCGTCGCGCTGCGGCGCCTGCGCAGCATGCTGCGCGGCTTCCGCCCGGACCTGGGCGACGCCGTCCCGAAGAAGCTGCAGCGCCGGCTGCGCGATCTGTCGCGCACCACCGGCGCCGGCCGCGACGCCGAAGTGCAGCTCGCCTGGATCCGTGAGCATGCCGGTGCGCTCGGTCGCGGCTCGCGCGTCGGCCTCGCGTGGCTGCGCACCAGACTACGGGATCGCCGCGACCGGGCGTATGCCGTCATCGGCGAAGACGTGGCCCCGCAGTTCCGCCGCCTCGAGCGGCGCGTGCGACGCGCCCTCAGTCACGCCCGGAGCGACCGCCGTCCCGGGCAAGTGCCGTTCGGCGCCGCGGCCGCCCGGCTGCTGCGCGAGCAGACCGCCGAGCTCGAGCAGCAGCTCGGGACGGCGACCGCCACGGGCGATGAAGCCGCGATCCACGGCGCGCGCATCGCCGTGAAGCGGGTGCGCTACCTGCTCGAGTCCCTCGGCGGCGACGTGGCGGGTGCCGCCGCGCTCGTGGCGCGCTGCCGGGAACTCCAGGACCTGCTGGGCGAGCTGCACGACACGCACCTCCTGGTCGAGGAGCTGGGCGATGCGGTGGCGGATGCCGCCGCCGAACGCGCCCGCCGCCTCCACGCGCTCACGGTGCGCGGGCAGCCGCTGCGAGCCGGGCGGCCCCCGCGCCCCGCCCCAGGAAGCGCCGGGCCGCTGGCGCTGGCGCGCCTCGCGAGCGAGACCGAGGGTCAGCTGCGCGAGCGGCTGGCGGCGGAATGGCTGAACGCCAAGCTGGCCGCCTTGGTGGGGGACCTGGTGGCACTGGCCGACACGCTCACCCCCGCGCCGCCCCTCCTCGCCCGTCCCTCGCGTCCGTTACGAGTTCGTTACACCTCGCGCGTTCGTCCGTGACGCGCCGGGGCTTCGTTATCCCCGACGTCGCACGCGCACCACAACTCATTCCCGCGAGGAGAGAAACCCAATGCCGTCCTTTATCCGTCGAGCGCTCGGCGTGGCCGTCGTGGCCGCCGCAGCGGGCGCCGCTCCGCTCGCCGCACAGGCCCCCACGCCTCCGCAGGTGACGGTCGGTGGTCTGGTCTACACGCAATACCTCTATCAGCTGAAGGACTCCGTCAACCATTTCAACAGCTTTGACGTCACCCGTGCGTACGTGAACGTCGTGGGCCGATTCTCGGGCGGCGTGGGCACGCGGGTCACCGCGGACATCTACCGCAACGCCGACGGCTCGCTCGGGTACCGGCTGAAGTACGCCTTCGCTACGTATACGCCGCAGGGCAGTCCCCTCACCTTCAAGGCCGGCCAGATCCATACGCCGTGGCTGGACTGGGAAGAGGCGCTGTGGGATTACCGGATGCAGGGACAGATGGCGATGGAGCGGGCCGGCTACCTCTCCGCGGCTGATTTTGGCGTGGGCGTGGACGGCAAGTGGGGTCCCGACAAGGTCAACTTTCAGTTCACCGTCGTGAACGGGGAGACGTACAAGACCGGAGAGGTCGCGGGCGCGGGGGGCCAGGGGAAGGATGCGATGGCGCGCATTTCGGTGCGCGTGCTCGACACGAACGACTCCAGTCGTGTCGGCGGCCTGCGCATCACCGGCTACGCCGCCTACGGCAAGGCCGCGGGTTACGCAGACCGTAACCGCTACATCGCGATGGTGTCCTACCGGACCAGGCAGCTCACCCTCGCCGGCGAGGCCGCGGCGACGCAGGACGGACTCAACACCGCGACCAACGGGCACGTGTACAGCGCGTTCGGCGTGTACAAGGTGCCCCAGTCCAAGGTGGCGATCCTCGGCCGGGTAGACATCACGCACAAGCAGAGCGGCGCGGTCGACAAGCAGACGCGGTTCATCGGCGGCGTGTCGTATCAACTGACGCCCAACTGGCGACTGCTGGGCGACTGGGACTACGCGAATTACCAGACGGACCCGCTGAACACCGCGAATTTCGCGACCCGCTCGCAGGCGCTGTTCCAGACACAGTTCACGTTCTAACCCGGACGAGGTGTATGGTATGAACAAGACTCCCCTGCTCGCTGTCGCCGCCGCCCTGGCGCTCGCCGCTCCCGCCCGGGCGCAGGTGAAGCTCAACGGCGCCGGCGCGACGTTCCCCAACATCATCTATCAGGACTGGATCCTGACTTACAACCAGTCCCACTCCGACGTCCAGCTCAACTACCAGTCGATCGGGTCGGGCGGCGGCATCCGGCAGTTCTCCGACGGCACCGTCGATTTCGGGGCGACCGATGCCCCAATGAAGGATTCCGCCATCGCGGCGATCAACGGCAACGTGCTGCACCTCCCGACCGTGCTCGGTGGCGACGTGCCCACCTACAACCTCCCCGACGTGAAGGCGACGCTCAAGTTCACGCCCGACGTGCTCGCCGACATCTTCCTCGGGAAGGTCACGAAGTGGAGCGACGCGCGCATCGCGTCGGCCAACCCCGGTGTGAAGCTGCCCGACGCCGACATCGTGGTCGTCCACCGCTCCGACGGCTCGGGCACGACGTTCATCTGGACCGACTACCTGTCCAAGGTGAGCCCCGAGTGGGAGCAGAAGGTGGGGCGCGGCCCGTCGGTCAACTGGCCCGTGGGCTTGGGCGGCAAAGGGAACGAGGGCGTCACCGCCACGGTGAAGCAGACCCCCGGCGCCATCGGCTACGTCGAGCTGGGCTACGCCATGGCCAACCAGCTCCCGGCCGGCGCCGTGCGGAACAAGGCGGGGAAGTTCGTGGCAGCCTCGCTCGAGAGCATCACGGCCGCCGCGGCCGGCGCCATGAAGGAGATGGGCCCGAACACCGATTTCCGCGTGTCGATCACCAACCCCGACGGCGACGCGGCCTATCCCGTCGCGAGCTTCACCTGGTTCCTGCTGCACAAGCAGTACGAAGATGCCGCCAAGGCCAGCGCCCTCGTGAAGTTCGTCTGGTGGGCGGAGACTCAAGGGCAGTCGCGCGCCGCGCCGCTCGGCTACGCGCCGCTGCCCAAGCAGCTCGGTCCCTGGATCGAGGACCGTTTGAAGAGCATCACGGCCGGCGGCAAGTCGGTGTGGACAACGGCAGCCCGGTAGCCCCTCCTTCCGGCTGTCGCTCCCCCCGCATGGCGGTATGCGCCTGCGGGGGGTTTTTTTTGGTCGCCGGCTGTTACAGGGCCGTGACAGACGCTGGATACGTTTCCGCGCGATGACCACGCTGCCGATCGAGTCGCCCGCGACCCAGCCGTCGCAGCCAGAGATCCACGCCCGCCCGGCGCTCCTCGGACGCAACACGGGCGATCGGCTGTACCGGGCCGCGCTCACCGGCCTGGCGCTGTCGCTGCCCCTGCTGCTGCTGGCGTTGGTGGTCGAGCTGGGCGCGAGCGCGTGGCCTGCGATCTCGCGGTTCGGATTCCCCTTCCTTTGGACCTCGGTGTGGGACCCGGTGGCGGGCGTATTCGGCGCCGCACCCATGATCTTCGGCACGCTCGCCTCGTCGCTGCTGGCGCTGCTCCTCGCGGTGCCCCTGGCGCTCGGCGTCGCGATCTATCTGACCGAGTTCTCCCCGAAGTGGCTGCGCCAGCCCGTCGCGTTCCTGGTCGAGCTGCTGGCCGCGATCCCGAGCGTAGTCTACGGGGTGTGGGGGATCTACGTCCTCATTCCGTTCCTGCGCTCCTACGTCGTGCCCCCGCTGCGGGGGGTGCTCGGCTGGACGCCGTTCCTGCAGGGCGTGTTCTACGGCAACTCGCTGCTCGCCGGTGGCGTGATCCTCGCGATCATGATCGTGCCCTACATCGCGGCCGTATCGCGCGAGGTGCTGCTCGCCGTGCCGCCGAGCCAGCGGGAAGCCGCGCTCGGCATGGGCGCGACCCGCTGGGAGGCGGTATGGACGGCCGTCGTTCCCTACGGCCGGGCCGGCCTGATCGGCGCCGTGATCCTGGGCCTGGGACGCGCGTTGGGCGAGACCATGGCGGTGACGATGCTGATCGGCAACCGGCACGACATCGGCGTGTCGGTGCTGCAGCCCGCCTACACGATGGCCGCCGCGATCGCCAACGAGTTCAGTGAAGCGACCACCGATCTCTATCTCTCCGCGCTGTTCGAAGTCGGCCTGATCCTGTTCGTGATCACCGTGGCGGTGAACGCCCTGGCGCGGCTCATGATCTGGCGCGTGGCCCGCGGCACGGCGGTGGGGAGCCGCGCGCTGTGAGTGGGCGTCGCCTGCGCCGGCGCGTCGTGAGCGGGGCCATGACGACCCTCGTGGCCGTGCTGTCGTTCACCGCGGTGCTCGCGCTCGTCCTCATCCTCGGGTATCTGGTCGCCAAAGGCGCCTCGTCCCTCGACTGGAGCTTCTTCGTCAAGAATCCGGTCCCGGCCGGCCAGACGGGGGGCGGTGTGGCGAACGCGATCATCGGGACCGTGATCATCGTCGGGCTCGCCGCGCTGATCGGCCTCCCGATCGGTATCGGGACGGGACTGTACCTCGCCGAGTACGGATCGGGGCGGTTCGGCTGGACGGTGCGGTTCGTCGCGGACGTGATGAACGGCACGCCGTCCATCGTCGTCGGCATCTTCGCCTGGACCTGGCTGGTCCGGCCGATGGGGCACTTCTCCGCCCTCGCCGGGAGCGTCGCCCTCGCGGTGCTGATGGTGCCGATGATCGCGCGCACCACGGAGGAAATGGTGCGGCTGGTGCCGCATTCGCTGCGCGAGGCGGCGCTCGCCCTCGGCTACCCGCGCTGGCGCACCTCCCTGCGGATCATCGCCCGCACCGCGCTGGCGGGGATCCTCACCGGCTGTCTCGTGGGCGTGGCGCGCATCGCGGGGGAGACGGCACCGCTGCTCTTCACGGCGCTCGGCAACCTGAATTTCACCACGAGCATCATGCAGCCGATGCAGACGCTGTCGCTCCAGATCTTCACCTACGGGACCGGGCCGTTCGAGGAATGGCACCGCCTGGCCTGGGCCGCGGCGCTGGTGCTCATGGGTCTCGTCCTGGTCCTCGCCCTCGCGGCCCGCTGGGCCCTGCGATCGCGCCATGGCGCAGCCCGCTGACGCCCGGCTCCAACTCGAGGCCGTGCGGCTCACGGCCTTGTACGGCCGGCGCGCCGTGGTGAAGGACGTGTCCATCCTGTTTCCGGCCCACACCGTCACCGCGGTGATCGGCCCATCGGGGTGCGGCAAGAGCACGTTCCTGCGCTGCCTGAACCGCATGCACGAGCTGTCGGACGGCGGCTGGGTCACCGGGTCCGTGCTGCTCGACGGCGCCGACGTGTACGACGCGGGCGTCGACCCGGTGCAGCTGCGCCGCCGCATCGGCATGGTGTTCCAGCGCCCGACGCCGTTCCCGACCATGACGATCTACGACAACGTGGCGGCGGGCCTGCGGGTGAACGGCGGACGCTCGCGCGCCGACATGGACCTGGCGGTGGAGCGGGCCCTGCGCCAGGCCGCGCTGTGGGACGAGGTGAAAGACCGGCTGCGCAAGAGCGCGCTCGACCTGTCGGGCGGCCAGCAGCAGCGTCTCTGCATCGCGCGCGCGCTCGCGCCCCAGCCCGAAGTGCTGCTGCTCGACGAGCCGACGGCCTCGCTCGATCCCGCGGGCACGCAGCGGATCGAGGAGCTGTGCCACGAGCTCAAGCGCCGCTACACGATCGTGATCGTCACGCACAACCTGCAGCAGGCCGGCCGGGTCTCGGACTACACCGCGTTCTTCTACGTCGGTGATCTGGTCGAGGTGGGCCGCACCGAGCAGCTGTTCACCAAGCCGGCGAAGGAGCAGACGGAAGCCTACATTACCGGGAGGTTCGGATGACGGCAGCGGTCGAGCTGGTCCCCCAGGAGGCGCCGCGCGCGCCGCGTCTCGTGCAGCAGCCGACGCAGTCCGCTACGCCGGTGATCGACGTCCGGAGCTACGCCTTCTGGTACGGCGGCACCCAGGCGCTGTTCGATCTGACGTTCACGATGCCGCGCCGCGCCGTGACCGCCCTGATCGGGCCGTCGGGCTGCGGCAAGAGCACGTTCCTGCGCTCCATCAACCGGCTGAACGAGCTCATCCCGGGCACGCGTCACACCGGCGACATCCTGCTCGAGGGCGTCTCGGTATTCTCGCGCGGCATGGATGCGGTGGCGCTGCGTCGCGAGGTGGGCATGGTGTTCCAGCAGCCGAACCCCTTCCCCAAGACCATCTTCGACAACGTGGCCTATGGGCCGCGCCTCAACGCGCTCGCCCCCGAGCGCGACATCCCCGAGCGGGTGGAGCGCGCGCTCCGCCAGGCCGCGTTGTGGGACGAGGTGAAAGACCGCCTCCAGGCGCCCGGGACCAGCCTCTCGGGCGGCCAGCAGCAGCGCCTCTGCATCGCGCGCGCGCTCGCCAACGAGCCCGAGGTGCTGCTGATGGACGAGCCGTGCTCCGCGCTCGATCCGGCCGCCACGCAGCGCATCGAGGAGCTGATGGTCGAGCTGAAGCAGAGCTATTCGATCGTCATCGTGACGCACAACATGCAGCAGGCGTCGCGCGTGTCGGACTTCACGGGATTCTTCTACCTCGGTCACCTGATCGAGTTCGGCGATACCAAGCAGCTCTTCACGAGGCCCGCGGACGAGCGCACCGAGGCCTATATCACGGGACGGTTCGGATGAGCGCTTCTCCCCGCGCGGCACACCGCCACTTTCACGACGAGCTCGCCGAGCTCAAGGCCAAGCTCCTCACCATGTCGGGCGAGGCCCAGGAGGCCCTGGGTCACGCCCTCGACGCGCTGCTCAAGCGCGACGCCGAGTACGCGGCCCGCGTCATCGCGGGCGATCGCGCCATCGACGCCCTCGAGCTCGAGATCGAGGAGACGGTGATCGACCTGCTGGCCACGCAGCAGCCCATGGCCCGCGACCTGCGGCTGCTCGTCGCCGCCACCAAGATCGCCAACGACCTGGAGCGCGTCGGCGACCATGCCGTCAACATCGCCCAGTCGGCCGAGCGCCTGCTGGGCGCCCGCATGGTCGCGCCCGAGCCCGAGCTGCTCGAGATGGCCCGGCAGGCGCGCGCCATGCTGTCGGGGGCGCTCGACGCGTTCGTACGCGGCGACGCCGCCCTGGGACGCGAGATCTGCCGCCGCGACGACTCGGTCGACGCCCTGAACCGCTCCGTGTTCCGGATCCTCCTCACCCACATGATGGAAGACCCGCACATCATCGGGGCGGCCATGGACTTGTTCCTCGTGAGCCGCAACCTCGAGCGCGTCGCCGACCTGGCGACCAACATCGCGGAAGACGTCGTGTTCGTGGTGGAAGGAAAGACGATCAAGCACCACGCGGAAGGATGATCGGCCCGGAGCGCCGGCGCTCCAGGTACTCCGGGTTCGCGAACAGCTTGATCAGCGCCATCCCGGCCACGAACCCGCCCACGTGCGCCCACACGGCGACGCCGCCTTGCGCGTGCGACAGCGAGCCCGCGGCGCCCATCAGCAGCTGGAGCACGAACCAGTAGCCCAGCATCACGTACGCCGGCAGCGCCACCGTCGTCACGAAGAAGCCCAGCCACACGATCGTGTGCACCCGTACGCGCGGGTACAGGAGGATGTAGGCGCCCATCACCCCGCTGATCGCCCCCGACGCGCCCACCATCGGGATCGGCGACGCCGGGTCGCTCACGATCTGCGCCGCCGCCGCCGCCGCCCCGCACACCAGATAGAACACGACGAACCGCGCGTGCCCCATCGAGTCCTCGATGTTGTTCCCGAACACCCACAGGAACCACATGTTGCCGATGATGTGCAGCCACCCCGAGTGCAGGAACATCGAGGTCAACACGGTCCACCAGTGCGGCTGCGCCGTGATCACGCAGCGCATCCCCGGCCCGACCGGCACTCCCGTTCCGGGCGGCACCGTTCGCAGCACCTCGCCGGGGATCAAGCCGAGCTGGCACACCGAGCGCACCAGCTGCTCGCCGTTCACACCGGCGCCTTGAACCAACAGCCAGACCAGCGCGTTTACAACGATGATGCCGACGGTGACGGCGGGTGTCAGATCGGTAGGGTTCTCGTCCCTATACGGAAGCACGTCGGAAAGATAAGGACGGTGAAGGACGGTGAAGGACGGTGAAGGTCGGTGAAGGTCGGTGAAGGTCGGTGAAGGCTTACACCTCCACCGTCCTTCCGCGTCTTCCACCGACCTCCACAACCTGTCATATTGGCATCTTTTCCGGGCACGGGGCTTGCCTCTGCGACGAGACGCTACGTTCGCGCATCGACCTTAGGATGAGGAGCATTCGTCATGGCTGAGAAAATCATCGGGATCGACC
>Ga0075436_100003003_pt1 | contig 11554 bp, 9 predicted proteins | sample RhiMethybrSRZTD5_FD_75303 | JGI IMG/M metagenome (GOLD analysis project Ga0075436, IMG submission 75303) | Populus rhizosphere microbial communities from Tennessee, USA - Rhizosphere MetaG P. TD hybrid SRZTD5 | ecosystem: Host-associated > Plants > Roots > Rhizosphere > Soil | place: USA... | reverse complement strand
TGAGAGGCCTTCTTCGCCTCGGCTGCTTTCTTCAACTGCTTGAGCGCTGTTTCGGCTTCGGCGCGATCGATCACACCGTCTTTGTTCAGGTCGAGCGATTTGAAAATTTTATCGTTGCCTAATTCGTCAGGAGTGATCTTACCGTCTTTGTTCTTGTCGTACTTCTCAAACAGATTGTTGACCTCAACACCGCCCGTTGCTTGAGCCTGCGCCTCATTGACCGCTCTGAAGAAGGCGTTCAGCTCTTCCTGAGACAGCTCTCCGTTGTGATCGGTGTCAAGCACATCGAATAACGTGAGGATCTTTGCGAACTCATCGCGCGAGATTTTCCCATCGCCGTTCGCATCCAGGAGCTTCAACAAGCTCTCGCCTACGCGAGGACCACCACCACCTCCACCGAAACGAGCGCGCATGGCGTTCCATTCGGTTTCGTCGATGAAGCCGTCGTGATTCGTGTCCAGTCTGTCGAACATCTGCGGAGGAAACTGGCTGGGAAACTCATCGCGGCTAATCTTGCCGTCTTTGTTCTTATCAAGTTCGGCAAAGTTCGGCAGTTGAAACTGACGCATCTGACCGCCTCCTCCTTGCCGCGGCGTCGGCGGGCCGTCCTGAGCAAAAGCCGCGATGGCGATTACACAAATGAAAACCAACAACGTAATTAATCTTTTCATGACTGCTACTCCTTCAAGCTGCGACTTCTTTTCAGTCCGACCGGGCAAGCGACAAAGCACTTGCGTTCTTGTCGATGTTAGAAACCAAATCTCAAACCGAGATCAATTCTTCTCGAGCCGCCTCCGCCGAATGGCCCGCGGCTGCCGACCGTGCTGTAAGGCAAACCGAAGAACGGTGATGTGAGCACCGTGCCGAATCCGGTGTAGTTAACGTGGTTGAAGATGTCGTTGGCGGTGACGCTAAACGTCAAATTGTACTTATGACGAACGTTGCCGGTCGCGCCCATCATCAACATATTGCCGCCGCCTCCACCGCCACGCATCATCGCGACGGCAGCGCCTCCGGCGAATCCTCCCGCGTTTCCGCCGCGATTCTGATTGCCGCCGCGATTACCGGCACGCTGATTCTGTGGCTGCGGATTTTCCTTTTGGTTCTGCGCGCCTTGCGGAGCCTTGGCGCTCACACTCGGGAAATTGTTGGGCGGCGGCCCGAAGCCGAATGTTTTCGACACTCCGAGATTTGCGCTCACAAATGGCGGCCCTTGTCCAAAGTTTCGAGGAATAATCATTTCACCTGGCAAGGGGTCCGGATTGAAGTTGCCGAACCGAGTGACGATCGCTCCGGGATCACCAGCGTTTGCGAATGAAGGTCGATCCGAGTACTGATTGTCGCGATTGTTGTCGCGGCCGGTCGTGATGTTAAAGGGCCTCCCGGTAGTCGCGACGATGAATGGATTAAACCTCAAACCCCACGGCGCGGCGATCGAGCCTCCGACGAAGAAATTGTGACGAATATCATTGGAGGCGCGTCCCCACTCGATTGACAGATCATATGGGTTGGCAGGATTCGAATTTGCGCCGTCGGTGTTGCTGTGCGTCGAAGCCAGCGTGTAGTTCGCGAACAGCGTGACCTTTTGACTGAAACCGGTCCTCACATTGATTCGCATCTCATTGCGAGTCGACAGACCGTTCGATTCATACTCGAGTATCGGCCCGGTCCCCTCGAACGGAAAAATCGGAACGCCGTTTTCAAGTCCGATCGGCGCGTTGATGTTTCGTGTTCGAAGCAGATGAACTCCGCGAGTCCAGGTATAGGTAGCCGAGCCGACCATCTTAAAAGGCAGCGGCCGTTCGTAGCTGACGCTTGCAACTATTGAGTATGGATCATTCAGACCGGCGGCCTTTCTGCGAATGGTCGGCAGTCGAGACGTCGTACCGTTTTCCAGATTGGCCGGAATGTTTACGAAGAAGGCCGGCTGTTGAATGACGAACTGCTCCTGATGTCCACCGTCCAGGCGAATCGTTTCCGAGGTGATGCCAGAATCAAGGTACGTGTAGAAGATCCCGCCTCCGGCGCGTATCGTCGTCTTGCGAGCCTTGTCCGGATTCCATGCCAGCGACGCGCGGGGTGCAAAGTTCAACTTGTCCTGAAGGTGCGTTTGAAACTCGTTTCGCACTCCGTACGAAAGAAAGAAACGCGGCGAGACCTTCCAGTCATCCTGCGCAAAAAATCCGTATTGCCACTGCGAGAATCCGATGAACGGATCGCCTCGATTGATCGAAAACAGTGAGGGGCGATAGCCGGGCACGCCTTGAACAACGCGGCTATAAAGCTCGATTGGACTGATCGGAATTGGCGCTCCGTCGGCGCCGGTAAGAATTCTGCCCGTCGGATCGCGCTCGAAGTCCTGCCCAAAAGTAAAAGTACCCCCAAAGTTAGATTGATTGAGGTTGTCGAATTGAAGGCCTTCGGCTCGAACTCCCGCTTTGAAAGTGTGCGAGCCGTGAGTGTAGGTCAGGTTGTTATTGAGATCGAGGTTCCTGTTCGAGTTGTTCGCGAATGCCTGACTGCCACCGCCGTAGAATGCATCGAGTACGTTGATCGCGATCGCATCCGAAAGCGCGCGAGAATTGTTCTTGCGATCGCTCAATTGAATGCGAACTTCATTGACCGCGTGCTCGCTTGCGATAGTCGTTAGCGAAAATCGCAGAGTATTCTCGCTCGAGGACGAATTCGATCCGCGGTCGGGCAGCGTGAATCCGCCGCCTCCACTTCGGGACGACTGACTCTCAGAATGACGGAATTGAATCCCGAAGGTGTGTTGCTTAGTTGCGAGATAGTCAGACCTAATCGAAAAATTAGTATTGCGCGAAGGCGTCAGAACCGTGGCGGTGAAGGGCACCGGCGCAAAGGTCACCGGATCGAGAACAAGCGCATTGACGTAATCGTTTCCGTCCGTCTCGTTGCGCTGCATATCAAAGAAGAAGCCCCAGCGATTTCGAATAAGCGGCCCGCTGAAATAACCCCCATAACGGCGATACTGAAACGGCGCTCTAAAAGTCGCGAATGCATCCCGAGCATTAAGCGATTCGTCATTGAAATTGATATTGAAGCCGCCGTGAAAAGTATCAGAGCCCGGCTTGGTGATGATTTCGATTCGCGTGCTGCCCGGTTCTGAGAACTCAGCCGAATACGGATTCTGATTTATGTTGATGCGCAGTATCGCTTCCTTCGGCGGCAACTGACCACGTTCGCGGAATCCTCCCACGTACACGGCTGCATCATCGCCGGCCCCGGCCGCGCCTGCCATTTGTTTTAAGGTTTGCAAGAGTTCGTCAGGATCATCGGGGAGCGCTTCCAGATCTTTTTCACTGAGCGTGATCGCAGAAAGATTCTTGTCGGGTTCAGTAGAGATGGTCGCCGAGTTATCTTTTACGTCGAGCTGCTCGGAGAGCATCACTTTGAGTTTGATGTCCAGCGCAGCAGCCGGCTTGACGTTCAAGTCAACCTGTTGAGAGAACTTCGCGAAGCCTTCAACCTCGACGGTCAGCGAATAAACGCCCGGCTTTACCATCAGATGATATCGGCCGTGATCATCGGCAGTCGTCGAATACTTCTGGCCCCTGCCGTCGTCGAGCGCGATTGGCGCAGCGGGAATATAAGCGTTGGTTTCGTCGATGACAACGCCTCGCAATTCGATCAGCGCTTGAGCGCGCGCGATCAAACCTGAAAAGCTGGTCATCAACAGAAGTGAGGAGAGGGAGATAACAATCGATCTTTTCATCTTTGCCGGATCATCTCTTTGTGCGACGAGAATCGCCTGATCGAACTTTCAAGCGTCAACCGTGCTAACCAACAAGGGGCCAATCTTGTGAGCTGGAAGACTACTTCTTCGTGCGTTCTTTTTCCTGCTCACGCATCTTGTCGTGATCCTGCACCATTTGTTCGTACTTGGGCAACTGTTCGGGAGTGAGCAAGGCGCGAATGCGATCGCGCGACTCCTGTCGAACCGCGTTAAATCGCGGCTCGAAGTCCTTGATGCGAGGCTCCATGTCTTTTCTGATCTCGCGATACTTGTCGTTAGTCTCGTCGAGGATCGTCTTTATCTGATCCTGCTGATCTGCCGATAGGCCTACCTTATCGTTCATTCGTTTGATCAGAAATTCGGTCCCGTTGTGCGGAATGTCCTTGTTGCTCGAGCTCGTCAGTCTTTGATAGAGGTTCAACGCGAGGGCACCCGCAACAAACCCGATTACAAAAACCGAAACTACGATTACTCGAGCTTTCGTTTGACTGCTGCTATTGCTATCCATCACTTCTCCTCGACTGCCACCAGCGTCTCGAGCACATCATCGCGCGTCGGCGCCGGATAATCATAAATATCGCTGAACACAACTCGCTCTCTCGGACGCACTGCCGCCTGGTTCGCGTCGGACGGAGCCTGGTTCCACAAAAGCGTGGCCCCGACGATCAGCAGCAGCAGAGCTGCCATTGCCGGGATCAGTTGTCGCGCCGTGAGTAGGAGCGCACCTGCCCACGATTCGTCCTCGCGACGTCGTGGGGAGAGTTCAGGACCGCGAGCTATTCGCGCGCGTAGAGCCTTGAAGAAATCCTCATCTGGAACGATGGGTTCCGGCGCCGCGGCGGCATTGAGAGTCGCTCGCTGCAATGAGAACAATTGAAACTCGAGAGCGCACCGCGAACAATTCTCAACATGCTGTTCCGCAAGGTCTGCCTCGTTGCGTTCTTCGACCAGCGCAGCAAATCGACTTCGCGCTTCGCGACAACCGATCGTTAATTTGTGAACTGCATTACTCATTTCTTCTTGCTCCTCTGCATTCGCTCTCCGCTCAGGACCAGGCGTTTCATCGCCGCTCGCAAAGTACGGCGCGCTCGGAAAGCTCGAACCTTCACCTTCGACTCGCCCCAGCCTGTCATGTCCGATACTTCCTTGACGGAGAATCCGTCTCTGTCAACAAGCACGACAACGAGTCTGTCCTCGGGGTCGAGCTTCGCAAGCAAACGATCCGCGATTTCAGCGGCATCTCGCTGACGCTCGGCGCTCGCGTGACGGTCGCGAGCCACCTCCAGCATCTGCAGTTCGAACCATTCATCTTCCTGCTGAGACTCGTGAGGAGATTGCTGCTCGATTCTACGCCGGCCTGCGCGAAGATGATCATAACAGGCGTTGACCGCGATCTTTGCGACCCAGGCTTCAAAGGACCGTCCAAGTGTGAAGGTGCCAAGCGAAAAATACGTCTTGGTGAAGACTTCCTGCGCGATGTCTTCAACGACGTCGCGCCGGCGAAAGAAGCTGCCGATGATGCTAAAGACTCGCGGGCTGTGACGGCGAACCAGGGTTTCGAAAGCGTCTTCGTTTCCCGCGAGACTGCTCCGAATCAAATCGTCCTCTTCAGTCTCGCGCAACTCGACGCTGGCGACTTGTGACCGCACAGCGGCGCTAGCCGGACGCGCCTGTCCCTCTTGGCGATTTCGTCCGTTCTCCGATCGATCAAGCCCAACACGATCGATCTCGGAAGTATCGCCTATCAAGGCCCGGCGAGCCGTGCTGCTCGCGTTGCGGTTATCGGCCTGCTTCAATCCACGCTCCACTGAATTGCGGGATAAGGTCCCGGGAATTTACCAACGGCGATCTGTTGCTCCTTTGAGCGCGCGCCGCGTGAGCGGGTTGATCGGACCAAATCAATCGTCAAAATGCATGACCTTTGATCAACCCGCGGCCTGCTCGCCCGGTTGTTTGCAAAGAACATTGATGACCCGCACAGCTAACAGCCGGTCAACAATGCCTAAGACGAGCCGGGCAAGTGAACGGTTACTAAAAGTCTAACGGATTATGCGGGCCTCGGACAGCAGTTAAGACGTTCGGACTTCTGAAGCTCACGCACTCCGAGGCACTACATAAAACATCACCGCGAAATAATGACAAATGCTTCCGGCCATCACGAACACGTGCCAAATCGCGTGACTGTAAGGGAGCCGCTTGAGCGCGAAGAATAAAACACCAAATGTATAAAACAGGCCGCCTGCCAAAAGCCAGAGTATTCCTGAGATTGGAATCGATGCGAACACCGGCTTGATTGCAATCACGACGAGCCAGCCCATCGCGATGTAGATCAATGTCGAAACGATTTGAAATCTTTCGACGTGAAAGAGCTTCCACGCGATTCCGAAAACAGACAAACTCCAAACCAGGGCAAACAGAATCCAACCCCAGAAGCCGCGAAGATTGACCAGCGTGAAAGGCGTGTAAGTGCCCGCTATGAGCAAATAAATCGCTGAGTGATCGAGTATCTTGAGGACGCGCTTCAGACGAGGTGTGCGAAAGCTGTGATATGACGTCGACGCCGCATATAGAAGAACAAGAGTCACACCGAAAGTGGTGCAGCCCGCAATGTGCCACGCCGTCCCTCGAATAATCGATAGAGTGAGCAGAGCAATCAGCCCGGCCACGCTTAGGATAAGCCCGACGCCGTGAGTGATGCCGTTCGCAAGCTCTTCGATCAGGTTCTCGTCTGCTTCTTCTTTCATTTGTTCGGTTCGACGAAGCTCGAACTACTCAAATATAGCGAACGGTCGAATGATTAGAAAGCGGTCGAAGCGCAAAATCAGGACTCAAATCGCGACGCGTTGTGACGCCGGTCACGCGCTGGGGTACCAGTTGTCACAGCAATACGGTTGACGTCCGCGATAATGTCTTCAAGCAGAAAGAAGAAACGGAGATTCAATTTCATGGATGACCGATGAAATGGACTCCGGCATCCCCGCTTAGTTAGGAGTCGCACGATGACTTTGCATGAAGGAGAAAGGTTTCGCTGTGAAGACTGCAACGGGCAAGTCGCGGTGATCAGAAGTTCCGACACAAGGTCGCTCGATTTCGAGCTTCCTGTTGCGAGTAATTCGGCGGGCTCCATCCAGGAATTCGCGAGCGATCAGCTCCGACTGTACTGTTGCGGCAAAGCAATGGTGCGGTTTTGCATGAAGGCTGCTTAGCGGACCTGTACGGGCGTGCGCGCCTCTTGATCTACATGAGGAGCCGTGAGGGGCGCCCGTACAGGCGGCGCAAGTCGCGTTCGTACCTGAAATCTATTCGATATCTTGCCTTAAATTGAATTAAAGCAAGTCCGAGTCAGAATCAATGCGCTTATGCCTTAAGGTCGTAGCATTAATATGGTCTTTAGAACTGAAAGGCACTTCACCTATCGCGTAGCGCCCTCGGCATGGCTTTTCTTCTGAGAACATGGTAAACGAGAATCGGCATCCCAAGCGTATCCCTCGCTTTTGACACTCTTTGCGCCGCGGGCCGCGGCCGTTGATAAGCAAGAGCTGCGACGGTGCCGTCATCTCTTCACAGAATCGCGTGCGCAGTCGCGCGATGGAGGACAATCTATGACAAGAACCAGACCACAGGAGAACCTGAATCCTTCGGACATAGCAAGAGAGCAGTTCAACATTGCTGCCGATCTGCTCGAGCTCGACCAGAGCATGAGAGCTGTGCTCAGCGTGCCGAAACGTCAGTTGCTCGTATCCATCCCGGTCAAGATGGACGACGGATCGATTAAGGTGTTCGAAGGCTTTAGAGTTCAATACAACATCGCTCGCGGACCCGGAAAAGGTGGCATTCGTTACCATCCGGATGTGAGCCTCGATGAAGTGCGCGCGCTTGCCGCGTGGATGACATGGAAGTGCGCTACGGTTGGAATACCTTACGGAGGCGCGAAGGGCGGTGTCCGAGTAGATCCGCATAAGCTTTCACAAGGTGAGCTCGAACGGTTGACTCGGCGTTACGCGGTCGAGATCTCGCCGATCATCGGACCGCACGTCGACATACCGGCGCCTGATGTTTACACAAACGAGCAGACGATGGCGTGGATCATGGATACGATTTCAATGATCACCGGCGGATCTCAGCTTGGGATCGTCACCGGCAAGCCGATTTCGCTCGGTGGCTCGCTTGGCCGCGCTGAAGCAACGGCGCGAGGATGCCAGTTCACCATCCGCGAAGCTTGCAAGCTGCTCGGCATCAACTTGAGCGGCGCTCGAGTAGCAGTGCAGGGCTTCGGCAACGCCGGTTCAATTGCAGCCCGGCTGCTGCACGAGGATGGAGCGAAGATCATCGCGGTCAGCGATACGCGAGGCGGCATCTTCAACCCAAAAGGCTTCGATCCGGTGGCCGCGTTGAAGCACAAAGAGAAGAAGGGTTCGGTTATTGGCTTCAAGAACACCGAGATGATAACCAACAGCGATCTCCTGACCCTGAACTGTGACATCCTGGTTCCGGCTGCGCTCGAGAATCAGATCAATCTCGACAACGCTCATCAGATCAAAGCTCGCATCGTTGCCGAAGCGGCAAACGGCCCGGTAACACCCGGCGCCGATCGAGTGCTGTTCGAGAATGGAGTCTTCGATATACCCGACATCCTCGCGAATGCGGGCGGCGTTACGGTCTCGTACTTCGAGTGGGTGCAGGATCAGTACGGCTTCTTCTGGTCAGATGACGAAGTGAACAAGTACCTGGAGAAGATAATGGTGAAGGCCTTCCACGAAGTGAACGACAAGGCGACACAGTACAAGACTCATCTGCGAACGGGAGCTTACTGTCTTGCTGTGAGTCGAGTGGCGGACGCTACGAGGATTCGCGGGATTTTCCCTTAGAATAGGCGCGACGCGCAAAGCTCAAGAAGAATCATGAGATGCAACGCTGGACCTACTTCAGTGCCGGCGTTGCACCTCGCGTTGCGTTGGGCTCGCGATCTGGACAGACTCCCTCCTCTTTCTGGTATTATCCGTAAGCCAAACACAGCATGACGACTTTCCTAAATGCATAAGTAAAGAGTGGGCAACCTACATAGCAGAAAGTATACTCTTAGCCAGAACGACTTCGATTCGTTCCTCGAATGGCTTGATCCTGACCGGGAAAGCGCAGGCCATAAGTATGAAGAGGTGCGTCGTAGGTTAATAAAAATGTTTGAGTGCCGAGGTTGCGCAGTCCCAGAGGATCTAGCTGATGAGACAATCAGTCGCGTTATCCGAATAATGGGAGAAATCTCAACAAACTACGCGGGCGATCCGACGTTATATTTCTACGGAGTTGCACGCAAAGTACACCTGGAGTACGCACGCAAGAGCGCCGTTTCGCTTGCAGCTGGACCTGACATGGATGATGCGGATGATGAGAGAAGCGGAGCTCAAAGAGAAGACTGTCTCAATAGATGTTTGCAAAGCCTTAGCGCAGAGAATCGGGAACTGATTCTTCGTTACTATGGAAACGAAAAAGGCATTAGCATCCAAACTAGAAAACAGCTAGCTAACGAGTTAGGGATCGCGCCAAATACATTGAGGCTACGGGAATTTAGGATTAGGGCCGCTTTACAGAATTGTGTGGAAGAATGTTTGAAGCGGTATGATGGCTAGTATGGCTGGAGCCCTTGATAGACAGAACTGAGGGGTACATGGAACAACTAGTTGAAAGAGAAGAATCGATCAGAAAATACCTACTTGGCGAGTTGCCTTATGACGAACAAACTGAGGTTGAGATTTTACTGTTGACCGACGAAGAGTATTTCGGGGAACTGCGTCTGGTTGAGGGTGAGCTAACGGATGAGTTCGTGTTTGGGAGTCTTTCTGATCATGAACAGGAAAGAATCAAAGACCATTTCTTGAGCATCCCAAAGCGTCGCGAAGAGGTGAAATTCACCCAGGCACTAGAGCGGTACGTCTCACAACTTGAAACACCAGACCCTTCGAGTATTAGTTGGGAGAACGGCCTCGCGGAGGCTCAGGAGAACCGGTATTTGCTTAGCACTCTAGTTGAAGAAGACTGGGTTGGCCTCCATTTGCTTGCCTTGCTCCGGTCTTCACCCCAAGAAAAGTCAGAACTGGTCGCAAAATTGGGTGCTGACTACTCCGCGATCACGCCTGTTCTGATCCGACTATTAGAATGTGGCGTAGTTGAACGACAGTATGATGTGTTCTTTGCTACCAGCTTGGGATTTGAAACCTTGCTCAAGATCGAAAACGCGGCCGGTATAAGTCTCGGCTGATAAAGCCAGGTTGTGGACTACCAAATGGGCTTTGACGAGGCGATTAGCCGACTCAAGAAACAAACAGAGAGTTGTGAACTGAACATCCTCGTGTGGGGACCGGGTCAAGGTGCGGCCGAACATTTCGAGAAGCGTCAGAAAATACAGCGAGAGATTAATGAGTGCTTCCACAATGCTGATGTTCGGTTCAGCGAGAATCTGAACTTAAGTGGGATTCTACCCGGTATAGATCAATTGGACTTTCCTGCGCAGGAGCTCTGGCATTTAGCTGCTTGCGATGTCTGTGTCGTATTGGACACATCGAGAGGGGCGGGTGAAGAGATAGCTTACTACGTAGGATCTCAACATGCGCACAAATTACTGATCTTGAGTCACGAAAAACACAAATCATCAAGCGGTTTTCCAGCCGCTTTACGAAAACACCAGAACCAAGTCTTCTATAACGATCAAGAATACGACTCCTGCAACCTAGTCGCGCACGTGTTAACCCGTATCAAATTAGTTGCGCTTGGCAAACTCAGCGGAATAAGAATATGAGTGTCAAGCTAATAGAGTTCACAGGGCGCAGCGCTGAAAGTAGTATTCGACAATCAGAAGCACGGGTTCCGGATTCCATCCAAAGTCTGTTTCTCCACCACGTACTCTAGAAAAGCCATAGTCCTCGGAGCCAACAAGTGCGTCGGGAAAAACGCGCCTATCTGATGAAAGCCCGCAGCGCTTCGATGCGCTGGCTTAACTCGAGCGGCGAAAGCTTTCTATACTCTTCCGGAACCATTTCTTTCGATGTAGCTTCGCGAGCCGCAACGAGAATCTGATACTCGACTGCCATCTCATCGCGAGCCGGGCTGAACTCACTCGCCACGTTTGCGACATCTTCGTTATTCGTTTTCTCGCGGCCAGCCATTCGTCCCATTCGTCGTGCGCGAATCAGCATCGACTCAATATCGGCGCCCGACAACGTTAGCTTGCTCTGCGTTATAGGCGACCAGTCGCTCACTTCGTGAGCGATGTTGTGCTTTCCAATCATCGCTTCGATGATCGCAAGACGGTCCTCTTCAGACTCGGGATAGAACAAAGATATGTGTTCTTCGGCCCGGCCCTGACGCTTCAAGTCGATGGGCAGCAAGTCTGGCCGGCTGGTCATCAGTATCCAGAGAATGCGGCCGCGGTTTCGTGTGTCGCCCATCGCCGCGGCAAGCTTTGAGAAGATTCGCGCATCAACTCCCGAATCGCCGCCCGATTCGCGAGAGCCAAGGGTCGCATCGGCTTCATCGATCAGAACGACAATCGGCGCAAGCGTCTGTAGCAGGTTCAAGATCTTCTCAAGATTCGCTTCGCTCGAGCCCACCCAGCGCTCGCGAAAGTTTTTAAAGGCCACGGCGTTCATTCCACAATCGTGCGCGAAGCACTCGGCCAAAAAAGTCTTGCCGGTTCCAATCGGTCCTGAAATCAGAATGCCCATCGGAGCTTCTTCGGTGTTGCCGGCGCGAATCGTTTCTGCGATCGAGCGCATGAAACTCTTCGCCTTTGACATCCCGCCT
>Ga0075436_100003001_pt1 | contig 11556 bp, 13 predicted proteins | sample RhiMethybrSRZTD5_FD_75303 | JGI IMG/M metagenome (GOLD analysis project Ga0075436, IMG submission 75303) | Populus rhizosphere microbial communities from Tennessee, USA - Rhizosphere MetaG P. TD hybrid SRZTD5 | ecosystem: Host-associated > Plants > Roots > Rhizosphere > Soil | place: USA... | reverse complement strand
GCGGCCGCGAACGCGCGCCAGAGCTCGATCACGCTCGCGCCCGAAGCGGCCACGCAGCGGATGCGCGACATCATCTGCAAGACGATCACCGACGAGATGATCGAGCAGGCCATCGAGGCGGCCTTCACGGCCGGGTACACGAGCCTGAAGATGTACTTCATGATCGGCCTGCCGCGCGAGACGCACGACGAGGTGCAGGGGATCGTCGACCTGGGGATCAAGGCGCGCGCCATCGGGCGCCGGGTGCGGTCGGGCGGCGGCCGCTTCTCGGTGCACGTGAGCGCGTCGAACTTCGTCCCCAAGCCGCACACGCCGTTCCAGTGGGAGGGGATGGCGCCCCGGATGCAGTTGGAGGCGAAGCAGGCGTACATGCGCCGGGCGATGCCGACGCGCCAGATCCGGCTCTCGCTGCACGACCTGCGCACCTCGATGCTCGAGGGGGCGCTCGCGCGCGGCGGCGAGGAGATCGCGGACGTCATCGAGGCGGCGTGGCGCGGCGGGGCCCGCTTCGACGCCTGGAGCGAGATGTACCGGGAGGATGCCTGGGAGGCGGCCTTTGCGGCCGCCGGGACGAGCATCGACGAGCAGGCCACCCGGGAGTTCGGAGAGTGGGACGAGCTGCCGTGGGATCACGTGCGCTCGGGCATCTCCAAGGAGTTCCTGCTGGACGAGTGGGGGCAGAGCCGCGCCGAGGTGGCGACGGGCGACTGCCGCTGGGACGGATGCACCGATTGCGGTGCGTGCTTCGGGCCCGTCCGCAACAGATTGGTGAATTGACCGGCAACCCGGGGTGTGACCCCGACCGGCCGGCGGGTGAAAGCTGAGAAAGATCGTTGACATATCGAATTACCTTCGCGGTCACCGGGCGCGCGCGCTTCCTGTCGCACCTGGAGACCGTTGACACCATGCTCGGCGCGCTGCGGCGCGCCGGCTACCAGATAGCCCTGTCCAAGGGCATGAAGCCTCGCCCCGTGATCTCGCTGGCGCTGCCGCGGGCCGTGGGCGTGCAGGCGCAGGCCGACCTGGCCGACGTCGCCCTGCACGGGGATCACGACCCGGCCGAGGTTGCGGAGCGGCTGGACGCCCAGCTGCCGCACGGCATCGCCGTCGTCGCCGTCGAGCCCGCCGAGGGCCCCAAGGCGGCCGCGCGCGTCGATGCCGCCGAGTACGAGGTGGAAGTCGAAGAGGACGTCGACTGGGAGCGCGCCCTGCGCGCGTTCGCGGCCGCGGACAGCTGCGAGGTGGTCAGAACCGCCCCCGGCAAGCCCGACCGCACGGTCGACGTCACCAGATACTGCTCGAGCATCGAGCACGAGCCGGGCCTCTTGCGGATGCTGCTTCGGATGACCGACGCAGGCACCGCCCGCCCGGACGAGATTGCACAGGCGGTTGCCGGCCTCGAAGGCCGGACCGCGACCATCAAGCGGCTGGTGCGGACGCGGATCGATCTGCGTCCCCAGCCGGTAGGAGCACGCACTTGACACTCACATCCAACGTTTCCAAGACGATCCTGATCTCGGTCGACCTGTCCGAGCTGCGGGTGGCCGTGATCGAGGAGGGCCGCACCGTCGAGGCGCTGATCGAGCGCCGCGGCGAGGGCTCCCTGGCCGGCAACATCTACAAGGGCAAGATCGACAACGTCCTGCGCGGCATGGAGGCGGCGTTCGTCGACCTCGGCCTGCCCCGCAACGGCTTCCTCTACGTCGACGACGTGGTCGTGCCCGGCCAGGACCCGAAGTCGCGCCGCCGGCGCAAGATCGACGAGCTGCTGAAGCCCGGCCAGGAGGTGCTCGTCCAGGTCGTCAAGGACTCCATGGGCACGAAGGGCCCGCGGGTGACGATGGAGCTCTCGATCGCCGGCCGGTTCCTGGTGCTCTCGCCGCACGGCGAAGGCTCCGGTGTGTCCCGGCGCCTTCCCGACGGCGAGCGCGAGCGGCTGCGCAAGCTGGCGAAGTCGATCGAGCAGGACGAGGGCGGCATCATCGTCCGCACGGCAGCCGCCGGCGCCACGGCCGACGACCTCGAGCGCGACCTGCGCTTCCTGCACAAGATGTGGGCCCAGGTCGAGGCGCGGGCCAAGCCGGCCAAGGCGCCGAGCCTCGTCTACGCCGAGGCCGACCTCTCGCTCAAGGTCATCCGCGACCTGCTGGCCCGCAACGTCGACGAGGTGATCGTCGACTCCGAGCGGCAGTACCGCCGCATCCTGGGCTGGGTGCGCACGACGCAGCCGGAGTTCGTCGACCGCATCAAGCTCTACTCGGACAGCGTGCCGCTGTTCGAGCGCCACGGCGTCGACCAGGCCATCCTCTCGACGCTGAACAAGCGGGTCGACCTGCCCTCCGGCGGCTACCTGATCTTCGACTACGCGGAGGCGTTCACCGTCATCGACGTGAACACCGGGCGCTTCGTCGGCTCGTCGGGGCGGCTCGAGGACACGATCACGCGCAACAACATCGAGGCGGCGCGGGAGGTCATGCGCCAGCTGCGGCTGCGCGACATCGGCGGCATCATCGTCATCGACTTCATCGACATGGCCTCGGCGAAGAACCGGGCCGAGGTGCTGAAGGTGCTGCAGTCCGAGCTCGAGCACGACCGCACGAAGACGTACCTGGTCGAGATCTCGCCGCTGGGCCTCGTCGAGATGACGCGCCAGAACGTGACGGCGGGCGTGCGCGAGATCCTCACCCGCACCTGCCCGACCTGCGGCGGCGAGGGCGTCGTCCTCTCCGAGCAGACGATGGCGGTCGAGGCGGAGCGGCGGCTGCGCAAGATGGCGCGCTCGTCCGGCTCCGATGCGTTCCTCGTCAAGATGAACGCAAAGGTCGCTTCCGGCCTCGTCGGACCGGGCGGGATGAAGCTGCTCGAGCTCGAACGCGAGACCGGCAAGCACTTCACGCTCGAGTCGGTCGAGCGGATGCCGCTCTCCGATGTCGAGCTCGTCCGTGAGGGCACGCGCGCGGACGTCGACGGCGACGGCCTGGCGGTGAAGGACGGCGACGAGAAGTCGGTCAAGATCTCCGAGCCGCACATGTACAACCTGACCGACGGCGTCGCCCGCCTCGACGGCGGCTACCCGGTCGTGGTCGGAGGCGCGATCGGCTACGTCGGCCAGCAGCACAAGGTGCGCATCGACCGGGCCACGCGCACGGCAGCCTACGCCTCGCTGCTGGACGCGAAGCCGACGGCGATCGACCTGCCGCCCGAGCCCGGTGACTATGAGCTGCCCGAGTTCGACCGCGAGGTGGGGGACCGGCTCGAGCTCGAGCAGCGCACGCGGCCGCGCTCGCGCCGGAAGACCCCGGCGAAAACCACCGCGGCCGTGTCGTCGACGGCCACAGACGAGGCGGCGGACGCCGAGCCGACCGACGAGGCCGCGGCCGAGAAGCCCAAGCCGCGGCGGCGCTCGCGGGCGAAATCGGCGACGGCGAAGGCCGCCGAGGCCAAGGCCGAGGCGGCGCCCGACGAGGCGGCGGCGGCCGATGCCGACGTGGTCGACGCCACGGCGGTCGAGGGCGGCGAGGAGACGGCGACCAAGAAGCGCCGGCGCGGCAAGCGCGGTGGCCGCGGCCGGTCGAAGTCGACCGCTGCGGCGTCGGCCGACGGCGCGGCGCCCGCCGATGCCGAGGAGGCCCCCGCCGCGCCGCCCGCGGACGGCGCGGCGCCGGCGCCCGTGGATCCCCCCGCGGACGACGCGGCCCCGGCTCCCAAGCCGCGGACGCGGCGGCGGGCGCCGGCCAAGAAGACGACCAAGGCGGTCGCTGCCGAGGCGGAGCCCGCGCCCGATCCGGCCCCGGAGCCGGCTCCCGCCGCCGTCGCCGCGGACGGCGACGGCAGCGACGCGGGCGAGCGCAAGCGCGGCCTGCTGGGAAAGATCCTGGGTAGCTGAGCGGGCGCGGCGCTCTGGTACCATTCCGCGGCTCATGTATGCGGTCATCAAGATCGGCGGCAAGCAGTACCGGGTCGAGGAGGGCCAGAAGCTCCTCGTCGACCGGCAGCCGCATGCCGCCGGCGAGGCGTTCACGCCCGACGTCCTGATGACGGGCGGCGACGACGTGGTCACCGACCGCTCCAAGCTCGAGGGCGCCGTCTCGGTGCAGGTCGTCGAGCATCTGCGGGGCGAGAAGATCAAGGTGTTCAAGTTCAAGCCGAAGCGCGGCTACAAGCGGACGCGCGGGCATCGGTCGGAGCTGACCCGGATCTCGGTCGAGTCGATCGGCGGCGCGGCCAGGCCGAAGCGGGCACCGGCGCGCAAGGCGGAGCCGGAGAAGGCCGAGGCGAAGCCGGCCGCGGCGAAGCCCAAGCCCAAGCCGAAGGCGGCCGCCAAGCCGCGGGCCGCGGCGAAGCCGAAGGCCGACGCCGCCGAGAAGCCGGCGCCGAAGCCGCGGCGAACGAGGGCGAAGAAGGAGGACGCGGGCGATGGCGCATAAGAAGGGCCTTGGTTCGTCGAAGAACGGCCGCGACTCGCACGCTCAGCGGCTCGGTGTGAAGGTGTTCGCCGGCCAGCAGGTAACGGCGGGCGCGATCATCGTCCGCCAGCGCGGGACGCGCTTCTATCCCGGGGCCGGAGCCGGCCTCGGCGGCGACGACACGGTGTTCGCCACGGTCGACGGCACCGTCGAGTTCGCGCAGCGGAAGGGCCGCCGCTACATCAGCGTGCAGGCCGCCGAACCGGCCGCCTGAGGCGCCGCGGCCGGTGTTCGCCGACCGCGCCAACGTGTTCATCCAGGGCGGCCGCGGCGGTGACGGCTGCATCAGCTTCCGGCGCGAGAAGTTCGTGCCCAGGGGCGGTCCCGACGGGGGGGACGGCGGCGACGGCGGCGACGTCGTGCTGGTCGCCGACCCCGACCTGCGCGACCTGTCCCGGTTCAGGCAGGCGGCCCACTTCCGCGCCCAGCGCGGCACGCACGGCCGCGGGGCGGGCAAGCACGGCCGCCGCGGCGACGCGCTCGAGCTGGGCGTGCCGGTCGGCACGCAGGTGCGGGTGCGGGACACCGAGGAGCTCCTGGCCGATCTGGCCCACCCCGGCGCGACGGTGACCGTCGCCCGCGGCGGCGCTGGCGGCGCCGGCAACCGCCACTACGCCACCGCCCGCCGGCGTGCGCCCGAGACGGCGCAGGTGGGGGAGCCGGGCGACGAGCTGTGGCTGGAGCTGCGGCTGAAGCTCGTGGCCGACGCAGCGCTGCTCGGCTTCCCGAACGCGGGCAAGTCGTCGCTCCTGCGCCGCATCTCGAACGCGCGTCCGCGCGTCGCCGACTACCCGTTCACGACCATCGAGCCGGTGCTGGGGACGGTCGAGTCGGCCGACGGCCGCCAGCTGACGGTCGCCGACGTGCCCGGCCTGCTCGAGGGGGCGAGCACCGGCGTCGGCCTCGGCCACGAGTTCCTGGCCCACCTCGAGCGGGCCCGCCTGCTCATCCACCTGGTCGAGGCGGGCGGCGACGGCGAGGAGCTCGCCCGCCGCCGGGCGGCCATCGACCGCGAGCTGCGCCTCCACGGCGGCGGCCTGGCGGAGCGGCCGCAGCTCGTCGTGCTCTCGAAGGTCGACCTGCTCGAGCCCCGCGAGCGGGCGGACGCGATCGCCGCGGCGGGCGCCGAGCTCGCCTGCTCCTCCGCCACGGGTGAGGGCATCGACGCGCTCCGCGACGTCCTCTTCAGCCGCCTCCCGGCCGAGGTTCCGGACGGCCCGGCGGCTGAGCCCGAACTGGCCGACTACCTCGTCTACCGGCCGGCGCCGCCCGCACGGCGGCGCTTCCGGATCCTGCGCGACGCCGGCACGCTGCGGGTGGCCGGTCGGGAGCTCGAGCGGCGCGCCGACGACCTCGACCCCGAAGATCGAAACGACGTGGCCGCGCTCGCCGACGAGCTCGAGCGGCTCGGCGTCGAGCCGGCCCTACGGGCGGCCGGCGCCCGCCCCGGCGACGACATCCTGGTGGGCGCGCACCGGTTCACGTTCCGGCCGAAGAGCGAGGAATGAGCCGGATCGGCGTGTTCGGCGGGCAGTTCGACCCGCCCCACAACGGCCACCTGGCGATCGTGCGAGCGGCGCGCGACCAGCTGGGCCTCGACCGGGTGCTGGTCGTGCCGAGCGCCCGGCCGCCGCACCGGCCCGCCCCCGCGACGCCGGCCGAGACCCGCTACCGGCTGGCGCAGGCGGCGTTCGCCGGCGAGCCCGGCGTGGAGGTGAGCCGCATGGAGCTCGATCGCGACGGCCCCGGGTACACCGCCGAGACGCTCGAGGCGCTGGCCGGGCCCGACCGTGAGCTCTACCTGATCGTCGGCGCCGACCAGCTGGCGGCGATGGCGTCGTGGCACCGGCCCGAGCGCGTTCGTGAGCTCGCCCGCGTGGTCGTCGCGGCCCGGCCGGGCGCGCCGGCGGCCGATGCGGCGGATCTGCTCGCGATCGAGCCGGTCGACCTCTCGTCCTCGGCTCTGCGACAGCGGATCGGGGAGGGCGGCGATGTCCGCTCGATGATGCCGGAAGCGGTCGTGGACGCCATCACACGCGAGGGGCTGTACCTCCAGACCCCGTGCTAGGCTGATCGCGTCGATGGGGATCAGCGTCTGACAGACACCACCCAGCTCGCGCATCGCATCGCGTCCCTGGCGGCGGAGAAGCTCGCCACCGACATCGTGATCCTGGACATGCGCGACGTGGTCAGCTACACCGACCATTTCGTGATCTGCTCCGGGCGCAACCCCAGGCAGGCGCAGGCGATCGCCGACCAGATCGCCGAGGTGATGAAGCGCGACCGGCTGATGCCGCGGCGGGTGGAGGGGCACCGCCAGGGCGACTGGATCCTGCTCGACTACCTGGACGTGGTCGTGCACGTGTTCACGCCCGAGGCGCGGTCGTTCTACCGGCTCGAGGCGCTCTGGGGCCAGGTGCCCAGCGAGACGTACGCGGCCGGGTAGCACCGGTGGAGCAGGAGCGGCGGTTCACCCTGGAGGAGGCGCAGCAGCTCCTCGACTCCGAGCTCCGCGGGCTGGCCGAGCGGATGGTGGAGGAGCGTGCGAAGAGCCGTGACCTCGAGGCACGCTGGCGCAAGCTCGTGATCGCGATCGGCTCGAACGGCGGCAACATGGAACGGCCGGACGTGCGCGACCTGCAGGCGGCGGTGCAGGCGTCCCACGCCGAGCTCGAGGAGATCGTCGCCAGGTTCACCGCCGAGGGCGTGCAGGTGAAGGACATGGACCGCGGCCTGATCGACTTCCCCGCCTGGGTCGGCGACCAGGATGCGCTCCTGTGCTGGCATGTCGGTGAGGAGCGGATCGCGTTCTGGCACTCGCCCGAGGACGGGTTCGCCGGCCGGAAGCCGCTCGAGTGAGCGCCGGCCGGCACCTGGACGCGGCGCTGGCCGCCGAGGCCGACGCCTACCGGGCGCTGCTCGCCGGCGAAGACGCGGGGCCGGCCCTGGTGCGCGCCCGTGACGCCTACCTGGCGTCGCACGCCGAGACCGGGCCACGCAGCTGGGGGCGGCTGCTGGGGGCGCTGAAGATGGCGATCCTCGCCGGCGACGGCGCCGAGGCGATCGCGCGGCAGGCCGCCGCCGAGGCGCGCGACGCCGCGTCGCCCGCTTCGGCGTACGTGCGGGCGCTGGCTCAGGTGACGCTCGGCGTGGCGCCGGACGTGGACGCGATGCTCGCGGCCGGCGAGCCGTTTGCCCGAACCGGCCGCGCCCTGGCGGCGCTCACGGCCGGCGACCGGCCCGGCTACGCGGCCGCGCTGGCCGAGATCGTGGCCGACTTCGAGGCCCGCGACCAGCACCTCTCCGGCGTCGCGATCGCCGATACCGCGCTCGTCCTGGAACGGCTCGCCGAGCCGCGTGGGATGGCCGTGCGACCGTCCGGGCCGCTGGTGCCGGCGGTGAGCGCGGGTATACTGCGGCCCGATCTGGGGCTATAGCTCAGCTGGGAGAGCGCCACGCTGGCAGCGTGGAGGTCGTCGGTTCGAGCCCGACTAGCTCCATCTCGGATACATGCGCATCGTTGACATACCGGCGCAGGGATCTCGCTCGGCTGGTCGAGCCTCGTTGTGGCTCAACAAGTCCGGTACCAGGAATCCACGGGAGCTCGACATTGGAGCGGCGGGTGCCCTGGTGCGACTGCGAATCGGGCAGGACCCGCCAGAAGGGGTCTGACCCCGTTTGGCGGGGCGGCTCGGCTCCTGTCGGTCAGGTCAGCTGAAAGACCGAGATGACCTGCCGGTCCGGGTCGCGGAACCAGGCGATCAGCATGTCGCCGAGATCGGCGATGCCGCGCTCGTCGGTCCGGTACGGGTCGCCGTCGCCCATGACCTCGAGCTCGACGCCCCGGCCTGAGAGGTCGGCGACGGTCGCGGCCAGATCGTCGGTCTGGAACGACGCGAGTGGCCAGTTGGCCCGGCCGGCGTAGGACGCGACGTCGAGCAGGAAGATCCGGGTCGTGCCGCCTGCCCGGAGGGCGTAGCCGCCCGGCGCGGGCTCGCCCTCGAGCCCGAGCGTGCCCTCGTAGAAGGCCCGCGAAGCGGCCATGTCGGACACGGGCACGATGGCGCCGACGTTCAGGGAGCGCAGCTGCATGGCGCTCCTATTGCCCCGACGGAGTCGTTCATAACCCCGGCGACGGCCTGCGCGCGGCTACGCCGCCGCTTCGTCGGCTTCCGCGAGTGGCGGAGGGAAGCCGATGTAGTTCAGCTCGTTCGAGATGACCTCGATCGGGTGGTAGGCGTCCTGGTGCAGCTCGCCGTCGGCGTTCATCGTGAACGGGATGATGCAGGCGCGCACGAAGGCCAGCCGCTCGATGGCCCGCTCCAGGTTGCGCAGGATCTCACCCGCCTCGCCGTGGTTGATAACGGCGTCGAAGTACGCCGCCATCTGCGCCCGGTACGCCGCCTCCTCGGGCGTGTCATGCACGTTGTCCGCCACGGAAACCACTCTCCTCGTTCGACTCGAGGCGCGCCCGGATGGGGGCCGAACTGGGCATGCGCCGCAACCCTAGCATCCTGCAATACCTGCCGATGTCAACCGGCTGACGTTGGGAGAATCGCCGCTCAGGCGGCCGCGGCGAGCGCGGCGTACGCGTACGGGTGGTTGAACGCGTTCAGCGCCTGGTCGCGGGCGACGGGCAGCTCGAAGCAGGCTTCCGTGTCGCGCTCGATGACCCGCACCGAGATCGCGTCGCTGACCGGGTTCCAGAGCAGCGTCACCTCGACGCCGTCGGCGCTGCGGTGCGCCAGCTCCCGCCGGCCCATCTCGATGTTCTGCGCGTCTGCCATCTCCGCTCCTCCGGATGTCGTTCCCTACATCGAGTACGACTGCCGGAGGAGCGCGGATTCAGCGGTGAGTCAGGCGATCAGTCGGGCGGAAGCTCACGGTAGACAAGGTCGACGTCCACGCCGGAGCCCCTGCGCCACACCCGGGCGCCGTAGTAGACGAGGAGCCCGAACGCGGCGGTCGCGAGCATGAACGCAGGCACGTACCAGCGGTGGCTCGAGATCCCGGAGAGGGCCAGATCAGGGTACTTGAGCGTGTCGTAGACCAGGAATGCCATCGCCAGGAACGAGAGCGGCGAGACGATCTTCAACAGCGGGATGCCGCCGAGGCTGACGTTCGCCGGCGAGGAGTCGTACAGGTCGGGGCGCCGGTCAGGGAAGACGAACGCCGCGATGCAGACGATCCAGACGCAGACGACGCCGGCCAGCACGCCAAGCGCGAGCCAGGTCTGGAACGTCGTCTTCTCGACGCTCCAGATCAGCATCACGGTGACGATGCCCATCACGAGCAGGATCGCCGGCACGGGCGAGTGGGTGCGCTCGTTCACCTCGGCGAACTTCTCGGGCAGGAGCCGGTCGAACGCCCACGCGAACACCGTCCGCACCGGCATGAACGTGTTGCCGACCATCGCCGGCAGGCTCCAGAAGGCGAACGACGCCACGATCAGGATCGTGAGGAAGTCGTTGTTGAAGACCAGCGAGGCGATGAAGTGGTACCAGGGCCCGGTCGGGATCGTGTAGTCGGCCGGGCCGGCGTTCACGCCCGCCATGAACGGGTAGCCGGCGACCTTGTAGATCAGGAGGACGCCGATGATCAGGAACACGACGTCCCACACCAGCGCGCCGAACATGATGCCCATCTGGCGGTTGCGGTTGGCGGCGCTCTTCAGCTCGCCGGCCAGATAGACGCTCCACCAGTTCCACATCATGAAGGTCATGATCACGAAGACGGCCGGGAGCGTCGCGCTCCACTCGCCGGGGTGCCCCGACGTGGCCGGCGCCGCCGCGACGATCCTGTGGAACACGTCGCCGTGGCCGCCGAACTTGTGCGCCAGGTTGTTGAAGTTGTTCTGGAGATCGGACGAGCTCCCGAACAGGAACACGATGAAGGCGATGAACGTCCCGATCGAGGCGATCGCCCAGAAGGTGTTCTGCCACCGGAAGACCGCCTTGGTGCCGGCGATGAGGATCGCCGTCATCAGCACGATCATCGCGAGGGCGCCGAAGAAGATCCACCACTTGTGGGTCTGGAAGTTGTTGCCCCACCGGATCAGGTCGGGCTTGTCGAAGATGACGCCGAGCGTGGAGAGGATCGGGCCGAGCCCGAAGACCGGGAAGTAGCGGGCCCAGAACGTCGCGCCGATCAGGGCGGAGAACGCCGCGCCGAAGTTCGAGACCACGGCCAGCGGCGGCGACAGGATGCGGCTCACCCAGACGTAATCGCCGCCGGTGCGCGGCATGCTGGCCGCGAGCAGCGACATCATGATCAGGACGGGGATGTTGAGGACGAAGGCGATCAGCGTCGCCGTGACCAGATCGCTGCCGGGGAACACGGCAAGCGCGAAGAACACGCCCCAGGCCAGCGTCGCGCCCACCGGGGCCGAGAAGACGGCGTTGAAGATGGCCGCGTCGATGGCCGACGCCTCGCGCACGAGGCCGGTGCTCCGCCGCACGAACAGCTCCTGGGTCGGCGTCCCGTCGCTCGTCTCGCTCATTCGTCCCCTCCCTGCTGGCACGTTGTCCGGACCGTGTATATAACAAGATCGAACATCGAAGGCAAGTGACTGCTGTGGTCAAATAGGGATCTGAGGGTGTCAAGCACGCAACAGGACATGTTCTCGTGTCATCTGGTGTGATGGCATCGAGGTATTGGCGGTGAGCATGCCCGCCGTCGACCGGCGGCACCGCATCCTCGAACGGGTCGCGGAGGAGCAGACGATCCACATCCGCGAGCTCGCGACCGACCTCGACGTCTCGGAGATGACGATCCGGCGCGACATCACCCGCCTGGAGCGCGACGGCTTCCTGCGCCGGACGTACGGCGGGGCGACGGCCCACGTGACCCGCTCGCTCGAGCTCGCGTTCAACGCCCGCGCCCTGCAGAGCGCGTCGGCCAAGCGACTGATCGGGATGACCGCGGCGCCGCTCGTCGCGGGCGCCTCGACCCTGTTCGTCGGCACCGGGACGACCGCCGAGCAGCTGGCCCTCTTCCTGCCGGCCCGCGACGACGTCACGGTGGTCACCAACTCGCTCCCCGTCGCCAGCCTGCTCGGCACCCGGCCGGGCCGCGTCGTCATCCTGGGCGG